>JAABUR0100004013.1_pt1 | contig 20072 bp, 21 predicted proteins | sample 5560091 | NCBI WGS metagenome assembly JAABUR01 (sample SAMN10711879, study PRJNA513375) | rock metagenome | isolation source: Antarctica rocks | place: Antarctica: Victoria Land, University Valley sud
CAGAATCCCCCCCCCCCTTTTTTTTTTTTTTTTTTTGGTTGCACACCCCTCTGCCCTGGCTTTCTCGTCGCCATCTCTCCGCTTGGGATGTTGGAAAGCTAGAAAATTATTGACTCGTAGAGCTGGAGGAGAGGGTTTGGGGAGTTTGGGGTGGTGGGTGGTGGGGTGAAGGGTGGTGTGGATTTTGGGGGGGGGTGGGGGAGGGGAAGGGGGAGGGTGGGGATACTATTTGCGTGGCAGAACACCCCCGGCTTCACACCGAAGATGTCAACGGAATAAGAAAAACCAAATCTGGTATGGTTGGGAGGGAGGGAGGAACATGGGGTGTGCCACTCAATCCCTTCGGTTTTGATTCTCTTTCCAGAAAATTCTCACTATCCATCACCACAAGCACCCACGCCAATCACCTAATTCGCTAGGTATGCCACCACACAGATTATGACAACAAAACCATAATGTTGAGAAAGAAATAACGCGCATCAAGCCACTACCCGTGGTTGTTTGTTTAGTGTGGATAGGTTTGATTTGCTAGGGTGTATTATGAGATCGAGTTTTTTCTTCTTTGTCTTCAAGAAGGAAGTGCTGGGGAATTGTGGGTAAGGGAGTTTGCGCATAGCGGGATGTATCAAGCTTCTGGGTCTTTTCTTGTTTTCTTGCTTTCCTGAAACATTCGCACGGAGCTTTCTTTGGTTTTAGGTTGTGAGTGTGTAGTAAAGGTTCAACGAGCAGACGGGTGGATCGTGATGGCCAGTGGGGGGTAATCAGCAGCAGTAGCAGCAGCAGCGAGGAAGGGGCCAGAGTCGAGTTGGGGAAGGTAGCCACGTTGGAGGTAACCCAGCATCTAGCGGGACAAGATGGGGTCGACAGCAAGAGGAGCGCAAACAGCGGATCCCGCATCGTGACGGCCAGCAAGGATAGCAGCATCAGCAGCAGCAGCGAGGAAACGGAGTGAAGTGGAATTGGAGGAGATAGCCATGGTGGAAATATTCATCGTCTAGGGTCTCAAGACAGTCTGCAATAACACGGACGCGGCATCCGCGGTGGGAGTATCAGCGACCAAGAACGCACCGCGCGTCGTGGTGGAGGCGTGATACGAGGGTGCGGTGGTAGTGGCGTTTCCCGTGCTCAGAAACCTCTCAATAACCAAAGCAGCGGCCGCGGGCGGCGGGGGTTATGACCGTAGCAGTGGTGCTGGCCATACCACCCACCCTCACCGACCCCGGAACCAACCCCCCTTACCCAGTTAAGCCCGTCGGTACCATCGACAAGCAAGACCTCCAGGACAAAAGCTCACCCTCGTACAGACCGGACTGGGATCTCGAGCTTGGTTTCGGGTGCTGGGAGAGCCCGGCTGCCAACGCTCCGGTTGGGATACAAGGAAGGCTGGAATGAGAATTTGATGGCGAGGTATCCGGTATATATGGCGTGGGGGGATGAGAGGTGGGAGATGGGGGAAGACAAAGATTGTGGAGGAGGTTTGGGAGGAGAAGAAGATGAGGGCGGAGGAGGCTTGGTATGGGGAGGTTGGTGTTGGGGTTGGAGACAGGCTGGGTCATGAGGGAGAAAGTAAAAAGCTCGTCTATCGTACCGTTCTGTACCTGATTGCTTTTTCTTAAATTTTTGATCCGGTCCAGGTAATGTGGACCAAAAAGTAACCTTTTGACAACAATGGTTTCGATTATTCGCGGGAAGTTTGCTCAATTCCCCCAAGTTCTTTGCTGCCGAAGGTTATCTGACTTGAATACAGACGGTACAAGCCGTGCGTAAAGGGATTGATTGCCATGCGATTAACCAGTAGACTCGCAGGTCTCAACCCCTTTTCTTTTTTCGAGAACTCCAACCATCCTCTTGACTGGCCAACTGTCCTCTATTCATCGCTTTTGATCCAAGCCAGCCAGCTTCGTCAAATCAAAACATTACAAGCCTCGATCAACACGTTTCCCGAGAGGTTCTGGCGTGCTAGTACGGACGGCTTTGCGCAACGAGGAGGGGGGCCAAAGGAGAACAGTATGTAGAGGCTTGTGAATTCGAGAGCGGCTCTGGGGGGGGAAATCTGTGGGATTTTTTGGGAGGCTGTGGTTACATATCACCGTAATTCGGGTCTCGTTTGGAGAAACATATGCTAGATTGCAAGGAAACGCTGATGCAGACCTCGTCACCATGTCGTGCATTGCTCCGTCGCTCGTCTATTCGAGATTTTCAATCATTTGAGCTAACGATCTTTAAAAAACAAACCGCTTGGTCATGGACTTGGCACAGCGCGACAAAAGTTCCATTTCATTGTCTCTTGAGATATCGCTCTAGGCTCGCCATTTTCGCCCCGGCACGTTCGACTGAAAAGGTAGGTGTATATGTGTAGAAAGATCGCGTACGGCTAATGGCCCCCCCTTTTCTTTATAGGATTCGAACTCATCCCCGCCAAAAGGTTCTTGTGTTAGCGTATGTTATCCGAGTCAACTTCAGGTTGATGAATTTAATGAGTGCGCAGAGTGTGCGGTCTCGGTCCTTTACGAGTGATCGAATATTGTTTTTAAAATCTTTTTGTTTTGAGGTTGGAATAAATAGGGTGTAGAGATAAAAGGGCGGTAAGTGGCTACATCTTGTAGATACGAAGATTACAGTCTACACGGTAGAAAGAAATCGAGAGGGGATAGATAGGATACAGTAAGAAGGAACATATAGTTTACGAAGAGGATATCAGAATGGAGAGTCGACAGATGGTATTAGTAGCAATGCATGAAAAGGTTTGAGGAATAGGTGTACATTTGGCCTTTATGTGCTAATGTGTATAGAATATCCAAATACTTAACCGTAGGTAGGACTTGCTGGACCGTTGGAAAGGCGGTGCTCATATTGCTGTTGCTGCGTGGTTCACGAAGATTTGATTTTCTAGCCCGTAGTAGAGATTGTTGAAATGCTACTCTGAGTTGACCAAATGATAACAATATTAAGTGATGGAAGGGGAATAAGTGAGGGGATATCTCATGAAGGGCGGAGTATCCTCTTTTCACGAACGGTGTATGCTTTTAAACTGTTCTCAGATGACGGATCAAAGTATCCTGGCATAGTAGTAGGATAAGACTTGAACAAAGGCTGTGTAGGATGATGGCCATGTAGCTCACGCAGAACAATGGAAGTTGAGGCCATTTTGTGATTCAAACATTCCTCCCCCTTACCTGACCAGTCTTCCACGCCACCATTCCCGAAGCGGGTAGCCGGGTTTGATTAGTAATGTAGGGTTGTTCGCCGACGCTCCCCGTCTCACTGAGTCGCTGTCATGGGTCCATGTGCCTTGCATTAATCCGTATTGCAAAAGATTTGCTCTATTACAAACCACTGCAACTCGACTCCATCCATTGGTTCACTCGTGTAAAATCGATTCGGAACGATAAGGCTATACTGCGGAATTCATGGTCTCAGATCTTGTGTACGCACTGTTTCCCCGCTGACTGGAGGGATTATTCGGCCTCATATACCCAATGAAGCTTAGGGGAAAAGGGACGGTAGCATCGGTACGACGTTTGCTGGGGTTTTCTGATGAAAGCTCCAAGAATTCTTAGATATGAGCTCTGGAAGTTCCCAAGCGCAATTTTTCCAGGATCCTGTTGTCTGTGTTCGGATCATTTTTCTTTATAATGTATTTCTCCCCATCGTTGCTACTGGTGGCAGCGGCCTATGTGTTTGCAACGCCCACTGCATATGAAAAGTTCTCTCCAGGGCCGAGTGCGCATACCAGGAACGGCACATGTAAGTTTCCCAGAAGCACGATGTTTCTATCACCGCGAATCGCTGAGTCTTGTCTTGTAGATATAGGAACATCTCTTCCTCAGCTATCACAGGAGATCTTCCTGGGCATACCCTTTGCACATGCCCGCCGTTATGAAGTCGCCGACTCTTTGACTTCCACATGGAGCTCGCCCAAACCCGCAACAGAATTCGGGATCGTATGCGCTGGATTCGGAACCAACCCGCGCGAAAACTGGCCCGTAGGCGAAGATTGTTTGAACTTGAATGTCGTGAGACCTAACGATACAAAATCAGGAAGTGATCTGCCTGTGATGGTTTGGATATACGGGGGTGGCTTCAGGCAAGGCACGAATCGGGATCCGGAGTTCAATACAAGTTATATCGTGCAAACTTCAATACAGATAAACCATCCAGTCATCGTTGTATCGATCAACTATCGCCTTTCCGGTTTTGGCTTCCTCGACTCTGACCAAGTGCGCGCGCAAGGCATCACGAATCTCGGCATCCGCGACCAATGGAAAGCATTGGAGTGGATCCATGAGAATATTGAAGGCTTCGGAGGAGACCCTTATAAAGTGACAATTTGGGGTGAGTCGGCGGGCGCGTTTTCAGTAAGCGACTTGCTTCAGGCATATGGAGGGAATAATAGAGGACTCTTCCACGGAGCCATTATGGCGAGTGGGACGAGTTTTCCGAGGTTAGCGCCAGATGTTGGTGCAGCGCAGGTGATATATAACAATATAACCAATGCGACGGGGTGTGGCAGAGCGATTGATACATTGCAGTGCTTGAGAGATCGTGAGTATAGTCCTTCCGGCGGCTTAAGAGTTGAGCGTCAACTGACGAGAACCAGTGCCCTTTGAGAAACTGAACGCCACGCTCTTTGGCCAGAACGAGGGGCAAGTCTTCGAGCCACAGGTCGACGGCGACATTATTCGGGACATTGCTTTGACCCAATTCCAGCAGGGCCTAGTCGCCCGGGTCCCCATAATCACAGGCTGCAACTCCGACGAAGGCATATCCTTTGCCCAATTTCCCGTAAATACCGAAGCACAGCTTTCCGCCATTCTGCAGGGTGGCATAAAAATCAATGCCACGGAGGCGCAGGAGTTACTTGATCTTTATCCCATAGATGCCCCAGCGCCGCCATACTCGCAGCCACTATCAATTGACTGGGTAGGTCTGACCGCCGCAGTTGGACTCGCGTCCGGCACCCAGACTCGGCGCGCCTACGCAATAGTTGGAGATTGGATATTCATGGCCGGCAGACGCTTTACCGCTGTGCACTGGAAAGCTGCATCTGGACACCAAGCGTACTCTTTCCGCTTCGATACTGACCCCTCACGTTTCCCCCTCGTCGTAACGCCAGGTTTGGGACCCGGATTTGCTCAGCACGGCTCGGAATTGAGCTACGAATTCCGCATACCTTATATCAGTCCCACACCATACCCGCCACTGCCGAACGTGACGGCCATGCAAAAGGTTAGCTACGCAATGCAGGCGACTTGGGTGAGTTTCGCAGCGACGGGAAGCCCAAATCGCCATGGCCTGAGCTGGGTGCCGCGATGGCCGACTTATGACGAAAGCCCGAGTAACTTTGTATTCAATGGGACATTGGATAACGTGTTGAACCTGCATATCGAGAAGGACGATTTTCGGAACCAGGGGATCCAATGGTTCAACGATAGGCGGGCCTTACTTGGTAATTAGAAGAGTCGATTCCTCGGCCTGTTGAACGCCAGCCCAATAACGAGCACACTTTTCCATACCAAGTTTATTGTTTGTCTAGCAGCTGTATCAAAAGAAGCATTGCAAAAATAGATCAAACGTTTCGACAGTGTAGCACTCGAGCGTACCAAGAGCGAACCTAGAAAGTCAATGAAATCTAAATCTTGAACCATGGAGCGATGGTAGCTTAATGGTCAAATACATAGGTATTTTAGGTCAAGAGTAGTTCATTCAATATCCATTGAAGAAACAGGAACCAGAACAGGGAATCGGTCAAGGCATTTCCTACTGTAGATCCAGATAGTCCCTCAGCTATCAGCTAGGAATTTGTAAGCTGCACAAATCACCAGTCAATATTCCAAGGTAGTCCTTGCTGAATCCGCATTCATAATTGTACACGTGATTTGCATCGTTGAAGAAAGAAGTCTCGACCATTTTTTTCGGGACGCTGGCTATGGAGTCGAGCAAGCTCTGGAGTATACGCTGTGATATATGTAGCTGCAATGTTAGCTACCTAGATAGATCTTGAGAACGCCCATGATCTCTTTAGTTCAAGACTACACTATTATTGGGTTCTCGTCGTTGCAGAGAAAAGAAAGTAAGAGACGTTCCAAAAACACGTGTTGTGACTTCGTCACATGGTAACAGCCTCCCCCGGAGTCTAGGGGTTCCTTATCTTATCGCCTTATCACCCCACACAGCATCATATCGCAACGGCTGCCCCACCGGCACTTGAGATTTCCATTGAGCTATGGCTGGCTGTTCAAGTTACAGCTCAGGAATGGTCGACGTCCTCAGACACCAGCGCCGACTAGGCTCTCGCCGTTAGACTTCCTCAACAATGGCGGCCAACGACCCAGGCATCCTCCCCCTCCCTTTGGCAGAAGATCCGATCAAAGGAGGTCTCTCCGGCACCACCGAAGAGCGCCCCGTCGCCCCCGACCAATTCGACCCCAAATACGAGACCACTCGCTGGGAAATCTGGGCTTACTACGCCTACTACACTGGCAACAACGGCCTGACCCTGTTCAACTTCGCGCCCACCGCATTCCAGAACCTGCTTTCTCAGGCAGCGGGTGATGGTGGGGTGCTGCGGTTTGCGGGGAGGGGCAGGACGATTAATAGTATTGTGTTGCTGGCTAATGGGATTAGTTTTGCGATTCAGGTTGTGCTGTTTTTGGTGGTGGGCAGTTATGCTGGTGGGTCTGGGGGTAGGGTTTGATTAGGGGGGGATGAGGGCTGATTAAGATAGATTTTGGACGGTCGAGGCCGAATATTTTGATTGTGTTTTCAATTGTGGCTTTTGCGGTTGGATTCGGGTGGTTGGGTGTACATACGGCGAATAAGTGGGAGGTCGCGACGGGGTTGTATATAGTTGGATGTGAGTATTTGCTGAGGTTGTGTTCCTGACCGGAAGCTGAACTTCTGCAGTAATTGCGTATCAGACAACCCTAACATTCTGGACTGCTGCTTTCCCTGGCCTCGCGCGTAACACACCGGGACTGAGAGCGAAAGCCGAGCAGTATAATCATGGCACTATTACGCGCGACGAATATGATTTCGCAGACATGATGCAGCGGAGTCGGCTGTCAAACATGGCGTTCTATGTTCAGTCTTGTGGCGAAATCGTCATTTTGGCCGTCATTGTGGGAGTGCTGTATGGCGTGAATGTTAGGGCTAGTCAGGATAAGAACAACTGGGGATTGAGTGTTTTGATTGCCTTTGCTACCGGTATATGGCTGCTATTGGCGCTTCCGTGGTTTGCTCTAGAGAAGCGCAGACCGGGCCAACCTGTGCCTCCTCATATGAACATGTAAGTATCCCAGGACTCGTAATTGCGTCATGCTGATTTTGGATGCAGAATCACGGTGGGCGTCTGGCAATTGTACCGAGCCATTACACAAATTTGGCGATTGAAGCAGAGTTTGTTGTATCTTATAGGTAATCAAATACGGTTCTCATTGATGGGCGAAAAAACTAACAGGATCAACAGGCTACTTCCTCCTGGGCGACTCGCTCAACACCACCGTCACTGTAGTCGCTACACTTCAAAACACTGTCGTGTCGTATGACACTCTCACCTTGACCTACCTCCTTCTCCTTGGTATTGGTGCCCAAGCCATTGGTATCTACAGTTTCTGGTGGATCCAGCAGCGTTTCCGTATTGGAACAAAGCTCATGTTCAATGCAGTCATGATCGGTATCATCTTGCTGCAAGTCTCTGTCATTTTGATCCTGCTAGCAGACTTACAGTTGAGATGACAGGGACGGTTGGGGTATGATAGGCATCTGGTCGCAAAATTTTGGCTTTCACCACGTTTGGGAATTGTAAGCTATCTTGTCCTTTCACCCTTCTTTCTCTGGCTTACATGTTCCGCATAGCTGGCTCTATCAGACTTTCTATGGCCTTTTTATTTGCCCTTGGTATTCATACTCGCAAATAATGATATCAGAAGTTACACCCCGCGGCAAAGAATTCTTGTTCTTCTCGCTCTTTTCCATCATCGGCAAGACGTCGTCTTTCATAGGTCCTTTGGTCTCGAGTGCGGTCATCGATGCATCACCTGGTCTGAATAACTCAACGCCGTTCTATTTCCTGTTCGGTCTGAGTTTGGCAAGCTTTGCGTTGTTGGCATGGGGTGTAGATTTGAAACGGAGTAGAGAGGAGCAAAGAGACTTTTTGAGGGAAGAGAGAGGTATTAGAGAGAAGTGGAGCGATGAGCAAGCTAAGTAATTGGGACTGATGGGAGGAAGTATTAAATCATTCGCAAGTGGCTTGCTCGAAATCTGGTCCAAACCAAGCTACCGAATCATGGCCGTTGAGATGATCGTTGAATCGTAAATTAGTATCGACAATTGACATAAGAGACCTGAACGAACAGCGAAATCATAAGTCGTTAACCCGCCAGAACGTCAATAAGTCAAGCTATCGAGTCGATTCACGCACTCACGTCATCCCATTGAAAGACTCCCTACACCGAAGATTCGAGAACCGTGAGGTAACTAATTTGATAATGATTTGTATCAGTGTTAAGAGGGTTGAAGAAGGGTCTGCCTACCATTGAAAGCCAGGGTAATCAAGGTTACAGCTTAAGTGTGCTTGCCATCACTCTGCGACAAATTTCACCTCAACCGACGATTTTAGCTCCACATCCTCTGGTTCTACAGAGAGTCCATCCACATGTGATGGCGATGTCTTGTAATTGTTGCGCCTGGCCGTCTGTTTTGTCCTTCCACCTGACGAAGACCCTTGATCCTTGATCTCGACTGCCATGACATTCTTCCCTATGACCTCAGCATAATCGTGAGCCTTTTGGATAGCATCACGCAAAGCAGCCTTGCGAGACTCAGATCCTAGGTCTTCCTTTGTTCGGTCGGTGAGTATGTACTCGGTATTCTCGACGGTAGTGTGGGGCATTTTGAACAGAGTACTGGTAACTTCGCTGAGCTTCTCAAAATCCCGGAAAATCACATTAAAGTCTGTGCTCGCTTCGAACTGGCGCGGAAGTTGCACATTCTCGTTGTTCCGTGAAGCTGAAGGGATCCATGACCTAGTGTTCGAGGAAGTGATGGAGAAAACGGTAACAGGCGCATCGGGGGTGGCGTTACCATCTTCATCTTTAGGAGCAAGTTCTTTGAATATCTTCACGAGCTTATTGGAAGTTGAGGTTACATCCTCGGACACGGCTTCTTGAGCGGTGCCTTCGGAAGATACATTGACAAGGAGAATTGCTCTCTCGGCATGTCGGGAAATGATAGAGCTGCCTTTCAAGGTGATCTCTAAGGGAGCCATATTTCTGTCGTCGCTTCTGCTGTTATTTCCGGGAAATTTATGGACAGCAGGTGCCGCCCTCTATGATCATTCATCCGTAAGGTAGACGTGAGTCATACTCGGTCCTTCCGCCTACAGGCTGGAGCGTGGAGTAAAGTCTAAGTATGCGCTCCACTGCTTCAGGCAACGACAGACATATTGTTGCCCGTCACGTGCCCGGTAACGGAAAACTTTTCTCCGAGCTCTGTCAGTCAATTCCAGAGGCCAGCCATGTGACAGCTTGACCTCGAACAGGTTAGCGCTGGGTTTGCCAAGCCCTAACGCAGCCAAGCTTAGAGTCATAGGTACGACTTCCAGGTTGCCGCTCTGCCGTCACTCACAGACCAAGATGCTCGTTAGTCGACCATCTGCCCATCATGGTGGCCTTTGCCGTATAAAGAGTGAACCCGTCCTTCTCAGGTTCGGTACTAAGTTCACTGTCACCTATATCACCGATTGCATCCCCCATAAATTTCCTGATGTCCACGACAGAGGTCAACGCTTTTCACATTCTAGGTAGCGGTCGAAAGCATGTTCTGGGAGAAATCCAGCAGTTGCCTCAACCAAGATGATGCGGTCCACCGGGGCATATTCTTGCCAAAGCACATGATCCCACCCGGTCAAGATGGCTATCGTACTCCTACAATTGAGGATTATGAGCACCAGATTGCCCATTCCGCTCGCGATGAGCATATTCGAGGTGGCAAGTCAAGTGGCAGCTCTCGCACTCGCCTACCCGTCCTCCACTCAGGAATCTTCGGAAAGCACCGCAACCTAAGCAGACTCAATGTCAGCCACCGAATAGAGGAAAAGCTGCAGTGGAGGGAGCGCATCCGTCACTTTACATGGACATTTTTTACCGTCACAATGGCTACTGGAGGAATTGCAAATGTAATATATAGTGGTAAGATCCCGAAACCATGTTGGCAAGTAGATGGTAGCTAAATGGCCTGTGACAGTTCCCTTCCGTTTCAAGGGCCTTGCGACTATTGGCATCGTCTTCTTTCTCTTCAATATACTGTTATTTATTTTCAATGTAGTTATGATATCTCTACGATTTTATACCTATCCAGAAACTTTCAAAGCCTCTTTCATGCACCCTAGCGAGCGGTTGTTCATGCCAGCAGCGGTGGTTTCGTTTGGGACTATTCTTATCAATATATCGCAGTACGGAGTGTCAAGAGCCGGCCCTTGGTTGAGTCGTGCCGTTCTTGTTATGTTCTGGTTAGATGCTACGTTAGCTCTCATCTCTTCGGCTGGAATATATCTACTGATGTGGGCGGAAACTCCTAGTTTGTCATCATGCAACACTAACATAGCGCAGGTGGTCTACTAAATCTTTTACAATATCAACCATGACTCCGATCTGGGTATGTGTTCTCTTATGACGCCAGAGGAAGATGTTTCCCTGATTTGATCTAGATATTCCCCGCCTACCCACTTCTTATAATTGGCCCGCATGCAGGCGTCCTCAGCACGACACTGGAATCTAAGCAAGCACTTGACATTATCATTGGGGGATTCACAATACAGTACGTGTTTTCTGAACCAATTCTTCATTATCTGAGCCTTGTCCTGATTTCTACACGTGCTCCTGGATCACATTGAGCTTTTGTCCCCTTTCTCTCTATCTAGATCCATCACAAGTTCTACTCTTACAAAAAGATCAGGCAATGCTGACTCTGAAACTTACGACAGAGGCATCGGATTCATGGTCTCGTTAATGATCTACTCGGCTTTTATCTACCGTCTCATGACGCAAAAGCTACCACAAGAGAGCACCAGACCCGGTATGTTTGTCTCTGTCGGCCCAAGTGGCTTCACGGTAGCTGGTGTCCTTGCAATGGCAGAAGCTTTACAGCGAGCAATACCCAAGGAGTTCATGGGCGATGGAATACTAGCGGCAATGATTCTTAGGGTTACGGCCAACTGGATGGGCCTTTGGATTTGGGGTCTAGCGCTCTGGTTTTTCTTCGTCTCCGTCGGCGCTCATTGGTCATGTGTCGGCCATGAGAGAATGACCTTTGGTCTGACCTGGTTTTCCTTTGTATTTCCTAACACCGCACTCATCACCGCTACATTTGCAGTTGGGAAAGCTTTCGATTCGAAGGCCATACAGATTGTCGGCTGTGTGATGACCCCAATCCTGATTTTTGTCTGGTTCTTGGTCTTCGGCATGATGATTCGGGCCATCATCCTCAAGCAGATTTTGTGGCCGCAAAAGGGTGAAGACAAGGACGAAGGTGGTTTCAAAGGGCCAGAAAAACGAAGCGAGTTGAAAAATAGACAAGACGTCTCCACTGTATAGTTGCATATTGCACGTTGGAGATGGGAGAGGCTGGAGCTATTACTATGCCCCACAAAAACAAGAGCCACTCTATACGCCGCCGCAGGCCTCTGAAGCCTAAACCACGCTCCTAATCTTTCCCGTTTTCACCTCATAAACCCAGCCGCTAACGACCGCCGATTCCGGAATCGCTTTGCTCTCCTTCAAATATTTTACGTCGTCCTCGACTGCTTGTTCCAGATTGGAGAATGGCTGGAAGTCCAACCCCGCCAGCTCCTTCTTCGCCTCCGCCCCAATGTTTTTTTCCACAACCGCGTGGACGTCATCGTTCTTGAACGTTAACATGCCGCATCCTGTATGCTTGATAACGAGGATCTCGGTTGTGCCGAGCAGCTGTTCGGAGATCACGAGCGATCGGAGAGCGTCGCGAGCACTGCCTCCAGCATTGCGGATTATGTGGGCGTCACCAAGCGGGATGCCGTATGCAGAGGCAGGATCAATGCGAGCATCCATGCATGTTACTGTAGACAAAGTAGTAGAGTTAGAAACCCGAGTGATAAATTATTGTCAAAATATGGCGAAGTCGACCTACCAACGGCATATTTCTTTGCAGGCGGCAGGGCGAGGTCGCCTTCCTTGAAATCAGCGGCATAATTTTTGTTTGCCTTGACAAGGTTTTCTTGGATTGAGGTTGCCATTCTCTAGCAATCTTTCAAGTCGTCGGGTTCTTTAGAGGAAAAGGGGGAATCGTAGTTTTTGATGTTTGCAAACCGATTTACGCAGATATTGGGGGCACAATCGTGCCATGATAGGACGATTTACGCCAAATCGAGCACGCAATAGTCAAGCTCAACCCCGAAGGCGGGGGAGATATTCCAAAGGGTGAGGGGCAGTCACGTGCACATAAAGTATCCTGCTATTCAGAAGTCTTTGACGTCTCAAGAATAATGTTTGACGATGTGATCACAAGAGGACAATAGCATCATCGAACGAGGGTGAGGTATGCCTCACCCAGTGCGTGCTTCTGCTAAGAAAATACATTGTCCTCTGCTTCATTCTCGGTAGGCCGCTACACCGTCTCTTCTCTATGATTTTAAACAAAGCTTGTCCATGGCGACTTGAAGGACTCGAAGAGATGGAGAGCAACGACTAGGCCGTCATACCGAAATTATGTCATCGCGCAACCATGTTCAGATGCGAGACTGAGGCTCTTCGGAGGTATAAGACAAGGCACGGGCCGGGAGAAATTGCGCTGCAGGTGTGAAAGACGGACAAGCATTTCGGGTGTATGAGTCATTTCAAGTTCCGAGTCGAACATGTAACAAGAAGGAATGGAGTTGGATAGCCTGAATCAAAAGGATTCCCCTACGTGCAACAGATCTCATCCCCCAGCACTGAAGTCTCCCCACATTGGGCCAGTCCGACATTTTGAGGCGTGAGATTTATGTGCCAACACAGGCTGAGCACAGCTGAGTTCCTGTGCCAGATGGCTACCAACTTGGCCGCTATCCAATCAGCGTGAGACGGCACTGTTGGTCATTTCAGGTGGCCCGTGGGTTGGTAGTCAGGAAGCACAGCTGGTGAGCTGTGCGTTGTGACCAACTCAAGGGGAGTCTGGCTACCGTTTCAGCCCGCATCCGCAAAGTAGGCTCCGAGATCCTACCGTTGGGGATGCCCGTTGTGTATCGGTTCAGTGCTGTGCATAGGTATCTTCCGCATGGATACCTTGAAGCAGATGTATCAGCCATCGGTACTGGAATTTCGTTTGGCCGCATCCAGCCTAGTGCATTTACTCTAGTTAATTTTAGATTTCTCGTCGAAGCTCAACGCCTAGAAGACCCTCGCCTCTATCCAACCTCCGTACCTTCTAGGTATCCAAATCGAAAGAACACCATTCCTACTAACCAGGCGCGCTCGTTAAATATTGTTCTCATATTTATTGTCCGATGGGTCAAACGATTGTGTCTCTATAATCGTGCCGCACAGACCCCAATGCTGGCACACCGGCGTCAAGAACTATAAAGATGCTTTGCAGCCCTAGGCTTTAGAAGTACCTTCCGGAGTACTATTGTATATTTTGGCCTGTTGAACGTAGCACTACTTGACACTACTACGGAGATACTACCACGTAGTACACGGAACGAAAGGCACTCCCGCAGATCGCCAGGCGAAACAAGCAATTCTTGCGCATTGCGCGCCAATGTCCATCTTACGGTTCAAAGCTCGTCCCATACCTTCAGCGCTCGCAAGCGACTGCTACCTCTAGGTTGTGGTTGGACTTCATCTTACACCCTCGCGTAAGTTTGTGTTCCAGCAGATACCGCCAGGACGTCTTGCATGAGTGAGTCCCTGTATCATCGCCTCTCCAAGACCAACAAGCATTTGACTCTTTGCTTACAGGCTACGTCGCGGCTCAGCAGTTCTAGTTGTCCCTTGTCAGGCTGTCACAGGCAATTTTGATGGCTTCAAGCTAAGCGGGGCCTACAGCCGTCAACCGATGGCAAATTCCAACGCTTATGGCTAGAGTCAGTTGTTTGTTTCTATCAAGTGCGCTTTTAATTTCCTTCGTCAACTAGCCCCCAGAACTTCCATGGCCCTTCAGGAGACTAGATCTCTAGACTGTCCTAAGTGTCGTGTGCTTTGATCTCTTTATGTCTCACTTATGAATTTGAAATCGCAGAGATTTCTTCCTCTCTATTGTACTTGCATATTTTTTACCTGCTGCTGCACAGGTTATACCAGTCAAGGTCGGACAGAGTCATGGCTTTTGCTATGCAGCTTCCGTCCGGAGTCGATGCTCTCGGAATAAGCCATTCTGGCTCTATCAGAAGTACAGAGACGACTAAAAGCGTTGTGTCAATTAGAGAAGCTCATTGCACAACCTTTGCTTCAGTTAGGGCAAAGGAGGTTGCCGTTGGACGACGGACCAAGGTCCAGATGGACAGACTGCCCAACAGTGGGCATAAACTCACGCGCACCAAAACCATTACTCGCCTACCGTTTAACCCCGTCAATGCCTCTCCTCGAGGACTCCGAAAAGTCCCATCTTCTCGAAGCCGACCGTCTCAAGCTCAGCCCGACCGAGTCCGGAAATCCTCGCAGCACCAACTATACTCATCATCACGACGTTCCTCGAAGTCTCTGCCTCCACACCCTTCGTCTCAACGGTCTTCGAAATCTCTCCCTCCAGACCCACCCGAAACACCTACGCGAACTCCCTCTCATGCTGTAACGGTCCAGCGTTCGCGACGTCCACGAAACCGAAGACTTCGAGGACCCCCCAATTCGCCGGTTATAGGCGTACCAAATAATACCTGTCGCACCCCAGCGAAAGCGCCCACTCAAAGCCCATCAGCCTCCATCTTTGAAAGCCCACCACACCTACAGCGTGGACAGCGAAACATAATAAGTAAACTGTTCATTCCAGACACTCCTAGAACTTCGATTTCAAGGATAAATACTGAAGGTGTTGAAGACACTCCTTGGCAAGAATATGACATCCCACAAGAGCTCGAACTTGTTTACCATGATACGCCAGAGGAAATCCGAAATATTATCCAAGAGTCACTTGACGAGCATCGAGCTATGCGAGCTTCGAGATTGCACGCTCAAGCAATCATAGTCAGAACTACCATAACTCAATCCTCAAGTGCAAATGACAAAGGCAAGGGACGAGTGGCTGTCGAAAGTTCTGCTATGGTATCCCACCGACGCGGCAAATCTTCACTGTCTAGTGACGATTCTGCCATAAGTCCAACTCAAAGCGATACTAGCAGTGGGTGCCTCCAGCCGCCGCCTAGAATTTTTGGACATTCAAGTGCCATGAGCTCTCAAGAGAGCCTGTTGTCCGACCCAAGCTCAGGTACTGCCACCCCGCTGACAGGCAAAGACAAGCGTTCGAAAAGAGATGGATTCCTATGGCTGTTCTCAGGTCGGAAAAATAAACCAACCATATCGCCAGCGCCTTCGCATGATGAGCTGAGACATTATGAATGTACGAGCTGCTTTGACGATCTTCCCCAAAAGAAGGCCGTGACCTTGCCGTGCCGCCACAAGTACTGTTCTACATGCTTCTCACACCTCGTCAACACAGCAATTACTAACGAAGATACATTCCCACCAAAATGCTGCCTGCAAGAAATCCCCAGGTCAACGCTGCGGTTGCACCTAAATCCTAAGCAAATGGCAGATTTCGACCAGAAAAGCTTGGAATATGCGGTTTCGATCGGAAGTCGCTACTACTGTGCGAAGCCCGATTGTGCTCGGTGGATCAATACCCGCCTATCTCAAACATCGGGCGGTATTTTAACGTGCAGCTACTGCAGTTTTCATACCTGTGGTTGCTGTCGCGGCCCTCAACATGCCGAACACGAGGAGTGTCCCCACGACTTTGGTCTAGATGCGACATTGGAAGAAGCTGAACGGGCAGGATGGCAGAGATGTTATAATTGCAGAGCGATGGTAGAGCTTAATACAGGCTGCAGGCACATCACTTGCAAGTGCAAAGCCGAGTTTTGGTAAGTCAACAACATAAAGGGAATAGCCGCGCTGACCTTTCTCAGTTACACCTGTGGTGCAAAGTGGAGGACTTGTGGATGTACAGAGCAAGATCAAGTTCGAAGGCAAAATGAGATTGCTGAACGCCGTGACATAATGGAAGCACAGGCGAGAAAAAAAGAAGCTGAAATAAGAGCAGCAATCGCAGCTGTAGAGGCAGCAGAGCGTGAATTAGTCGCAGAGCGAGAAGCTGAACAAGCACGCCTTGCAGAGGAATCGCGGCGAATATCCGCGAAAGAGTATGCGAGGCTAGACGCTATCCAGCGATTCTTTGAAAAATTGCGTACAGTGATGGACAAGGTCAGCAGGGAACAAAGTGAGGCTATAGACAAGCGTCACAAGGCAGAACTGGAAGAGATTGCCCAGCCGGAGGCACCCACGATATCTGGCGTCGGGGCTCTAGGAGCAGCTATTGTAGCTTCTGAGAGGGCTAAGATCATCGCCAGCACAGACAGTAAAGTGCGGGAGCTGCAACGGAAGCATGCGAAGGAACTTGTCGAAACGATTGCAAGGCACCGCAAAGACGAGGACAACTACCTCTTGAAGCCTGTTCCACAAGAAGTACAAGATGCAGATGTCAAGAAAGCGGCCGTGCATGAAATGCTGTTATCGGCACAGCAACTAGAGCGAACGACATTAAAGTCTCAGCACATACACGAGGTTCAAAAATGGCAGAAGCGTGGAGCAATGGTGTTGCAGGATTTCGATAAGAGAACGGACAAGCAGCAGCAGCAGATTGAAGAGACCACTAGAGTGGCTCGGTTCGCCTTGATGACGAAACGGCAGATTTTCTCGGATTGGAAGTGGTTTGATGCAATTTTTCTGGACCGCGCCTTGATGATGGGCGAAGATGAACGGCGCATGATCATGTCCGGTGCTGACGCCCCTTCTCGCGGGTGAAAAATTTTCATTAGATGCAATGGCGGGAGGAGATTGGTTGACGATCCTTTATGACCTTGACCACCTATATACCAGAACCGTCCTTGGTTCACATAATCTAACAGGTTCGGCCTTATCAGTGCCGGCCGGCATTCTGACTACACCGTTGATCCTCTGGAAGGATTTGATACCAGTTTGAATTATTAACCATCTAGTTTATCCGATTCTTTCCCAGTATTCTAGATGGTGACTCAACAAAGCCATTCTCTTCTTCCTCTCCTCCATATTCTGTGTCTGAACTAGAATCCTTTTTTAGGTCTCCACATCCACTACTTCATGCCAAATCTTCCCTTCTTTCATGTAGAGCAACAGCGGCTCTATATTTCGATTGTTAACAAAAGTCCGAGGAGAGAAGCGCACATCCACGACGGTGTTCCATAGAACAGCCAGATCTTGAATCACCAACCCATCTGGGATGATCTCTCGAATGTTTTGATCAAGGCCCGCACATCTCAGCTTTTCCCGTATCGTGGCTTTCAGTTGCTCTAGCTTGATGGAAAGGTCTACGGTGAGGAAGAAGTGCGCCCCTGCTACCTGCTTGTTAATATGATGACTAACGCGATTGAACGATCCGGAGCGGAAGCCGCCTCTGTGAATGGAGGTCCTGATGTTGCGGAAGTTGAGCATCGTGTGGGTGTGTCAAGAGAATCAGGTTGGCTTGAGGCAGATTGGCCTGATCGAGGTGCATAGCTCCGTCGACTCGACCGAAGAGTGGGCGTCGAACCCGACCAGATGGGAGGAGAGAAGCTATTCTCAGGGCCGGCGCTCCTATCACTAAATTGCTGTTTTGGCAAAATCGATACTCTCGAAATTAGGCTCGGATCAAGGCTCGAAGTCTGGTAGTTGTGAACAGGGAGTTGGCTGGCTTCGTCGTTACCAGCAGCTTCTTCGCGGGCGTTTCCGTAGCGGCGAGACATGGCGACCACGAGCTGGATTTGAAATGGCTACCTTCTGGTGAGGTACTTCGCGCTTTTTATGTATTTTCAAAGGATCAACCAAACTTTCGTATCGCTCCTGAACCTTTTCTAGCCTTTTCACAACGCCCTGTAAGAGGAACAAACATATAATTGCAGGGCAATTCCTAGAAGCAGCTATGTAGCTCGCTCGCTCACATTTATAAAGATGCACCGCGCTAAGCCGCGTTGCCGCCGATGCAGGGTATCCTTTCGCTGGATCACATCCCACCTCTTTCCTTTACTACATCTGCTTTTGCCCCTCTTTGTCTACCCCAACCACGAATAATGGTTCAGAATAATGACAATGGTCTCCTAGGGCCTACCTGGGCATTTATAGGAATCGAGGTTTTGGGGAATGGATTGAAAGTATGAAGCTACATTGTCTAATCCATGATCTGCGAAGCAGAGTAAATTCACATCTCAGCAAAACCCTCATATCTAATTTGCTCGATCTATCATGGAATATCTGTCCGGCTTACAGACCGCTTGAAAAGCTCTCGATCAAGGAAAGAGAAAACCTCCACCACATTCATCCCCAACGTTCCTACGGAGAAAAGCAGCAACGAACGCCGCCGATGCAGATTCTTTCATCCATGATAACAGTCTTGACTGAAACCGTTTGCATCCAACTGCAATACCGTGAAAATTCTGATGGCCCAGTGCGAGAATCTAGTGCCTTGCGCCCCTATCTTATCTATGCAGGCTCAGAGCTCCGAAGGGGATGTCTTTTCCGGTCCAGCAGCGTAATGGAAAATCAACAGTGGTAAAAGCGGGAGACGCTCCATATCAAACAACCAGTGAGACCCAACAGTTTCTCCACATTGCCACCGCTTGTCAACCGATCCTTAAGTACAAGTCAAAACGCCTCTAAGTCGCGCTCTGATGACGACTTTGGGTCGGTGTTGAAGTTGGTGGGTTCAAGAGGTGGGCGGGTGTTCGTTGTTGTGCGGTCCAGGAAGTTCTTGTCCGCTGCCTTGGTTTTTCTAGAGATTTTTGCCCTTCGTTGGATCGAGATGCTCCACCTTCGGTCAGGGACACCTCCGCTTTGGCATACGTATAACTTATGAATACCTCGGGAATTGCGCCGATAGTTGATCGGTTTTACCCCATGGGCTCGTGAAGGCACGAGAGGAATCAATTTTGGTGCTTTAAATACCCTTGTATCGTCGTCCTCAAGATCGTCGACTTCTTCGCCGTCATCCTTTTCTGCTCTGCTGCTTCGGCTTTGGAAGCTGGCTTGAGGGACCGTGTCTGGCTTGACGGATTTTTCCCGGTCTTGTTCATCGTCGTCACCCAGCATCGTCCCTGGCGAACCCGTTACAGTGCTTGGCGATTCTAAAAACGTACTCGGTGAGCCCACATGGGTGCTGGGCGATACTGTATCCATATCTGGCATTGTCTTTGTCCTAGAAACTAAAGTTCTCGGTCAGCTTTCTCATCACCAAGTATGGAATTCGCAAATCTCTGCATACCTACGTCCTCTGTGCGCTTTCAGCTAGACTTCTACCCTGCCCTCTATCTGCGTACTCCAAAAGGGACCTAGAAAATATCAACACTTTGCATACATAATCAACAAGCACTGGGACTTCTACCGTTTTAGAAACTGTCTCGAAGTTGTTAACTTACGCACACAGAGGTTGATAGCTCAGTTTAGTTATGCTCTGGAAGAGTCGAGAGGCGCACAGCGTCGATAGCTTCAACCTAGGTAAGATCAGAAAGGCGTCAGCGAATCTGCATGCCAACAAAGCAACAATTAAATCCCCTACCGTTCAAAGCACGTCCTAAAACTCCTGCCTTGCGCATACAGCGTCTACTTAATATGCTAAAAGAAACTAAAAAGCGTATGTGGTGTGCTAAAGGTTGAACGATTATTTAGGGGGTATTGCACTCAATAATTACTTTTCGTCCGATGTGTTGACGGAAAAGGCACAGGACAAAGAAAAAACGAAAAACGGGGCATAGCGTATGGTGTCGTTGAATGTGATTGGCCGGGACATGGGGGACCCTCGGGGGTGGACTGGAGTGAACGAGAATGATGTCGTGAGAT
>JAABUR0100004015.1_pt1 | contig 20067 bp, 21 predicted proteins | sample 5560091 | NCBI WGS metagenome assembly JAABUR01 (sample SAMN10711879, study PRJNA513375) | rock metagenome | isolation source: Antarctica rocks | place: Antarctica: Victoria Land, University Valley sud
CAACCGGAACAGCGCCGGGAACCAATGGCGGAGCCTGCGGGCGAAGGTGGGCATGGAAGCGTTCACCCTGCACGACTTGCGGCACTACTTCGCGTCGGGCTTGATCGCCGACGGCTGCGACGTCGTGACCGTGCAGTACGCCCTGGGCCACTCCTCGGCATCAATCACGTTGAACGTGTACAGCCACCTCTGGCCCAAGGCTGAGGACCGGACGCGGGCAGCGGCGGCCAACCTCATTGCAACGACGGCCGCTCCTGCGGACTCTGTGCGGACTGGGGCCGGTTCGTGAGCGGGAATCAGCGGTAGTTCGTGAACTGCAGGGCGGTGTCGAGCTCGGCACCGCCGAGCATCCGCTGGACGGCCTGCAGGTCGTCACGGGACTTGCTCGTCACCCGCAGCTCGTCGCCCTGGATCTGCGCCTTGACCGACTTGGGCCCCTCGTCGCGGATCATCTTGGTGATCTTCTTGGCGACCTCCTGCGTGATGCCCTCCTTGAGGGCGACCTCGAGGCGGTACTCCTTGCCGGACAGCTTCGGCTTGGGCTTGTCGCCCCCGAGGTCGAGGTGCTTGAGCGAGACCTTGCGCTTGACCAGCCAGGTCTGGAAGACGTCGAGCACCGCGAGGCAGCGTTCCTCCGAGTTGGCCTTCATCAGCACGTTCTCGCCGGAGAACTCGATCGAGGCGCCGACGTTCTTGAAGTCGTAGCGGGTCGAGATCTCCTTCGCCGCCGTGTTGAGCGCGTTCGCAACCTCCTGCTTGTCGACCTTGCTGACGACGTCGAACGAGGCGTCGGCCATGGGTGCTCCCCTTCCGGTTGCGGTCCTGTCACGCGGGTATGCCGGGTGCCCACCCGTGACTCGAGGGCGGCGCCGGTCCGGCGCCCGTCCGGGTCCGGGGTCGAGGGCGGCGCCGATCTGTTGCTATCCTTCCATGCGCAACCACGGCAGGTTGTCCGAGCGGCCAATGGAAGCGGACTGTAAATCCGTTGCGAGAGCTTCGAAGGTTCGAATCCTTCACCTGCCACCACGCGATCACCACGGCGAGGCGCGCAGCGGGCGGCACGGGCGACGGGTCAGAGCGGCCAGGACTGTTGCGTCCAGGCTGCGTCCCAGAACATCCACTCGTACCGGGAAGCAGTGGCGAACGCCTGGTGCATTCGCGCGATCGTCGCGGTGCCGGACTGTGCCGCGAGGCGGTCGACGATCGCCTTGGCGCGCGCCGTGGCGGCGACGAACCCGGGGTCCCCGTAGGTGGCGATCCAGTCGGCGTAGGGGTGGGCCGTGAGCTCACTGGTCCGGGCCCTGAGCCGGGCGCCCACGTCTTCGTAGATCCAGAAGCAGGGCAGGATCCCCGCAGCAAGAGCCGGGTAGCAGCCGCTGGAGGCGAGGGAGACGAGGTAGCAGGTGTAGGCCGAGCAGGTCGGCGACTTCGGGATGGCGGCGAAGTCCGCGACGTGCGCGGCGTGCAGCGCTCGTTCCACGAGGATGGCGGTGGTGGCGCTGTTCGCCCAGAAGATCAGCTCGTCCGGGTCGTCGGCCTGTCCTGCGGCCATCGTCAGGACGCGCGCGAACTCGAGGAGGTAGTGGGCGTCCTGGGCCATGTAGTGGACGAAGGAGGGCCCGGGCAGGGTGCCGTCCTGCAGGCCGGTGAGGAACGGGTGCTCCTCGATGGCGCCGCGGATGGGGGTGATCCGTTCCCAGGCATCGGCGGTGAAGCTCATTCAGCCGCTCCAGATCTGGTGGAAGTGGTGGACCGGCCCGTGTCCATGACCGATCTCGAGGGAATCAGCCGCGGCCAGGGCGCCGGTCAGCCACGCCTTGGCGTCCGCGGCGGTCACCGCCCACGAGTCCCGTTGCGGTCGCAGGGCCGCCAGGGCTGAGGACAGGGTGCATCCGGTGCCGTGGGTGTTGACGGTGCGCACGCGGGGCGTCCTCAGCTCCACCAGGGCCTCGCCCTCCGCCAACACGTCGACGGCCTCGTCGCCGTCCTCGAGGTGCCCGCCCTTGAGCAGGACCCGCGCGGCACCGGCCTCCCGCAGGGCCACCGCCTGTGACCGCATCTCGGCCACTGTCACCGCGGCTCGGACGTCGAGCAGGATGCCTGCCTCCGCGAGGTTCGGGGTCACCATGGAGCAGAGGGGCAGCAGCGCCCGGACGGCCACCACGGCGTCGTCCTCGAGGAGCCGGTCGCCGCTGGTGGCAACCATGACCGGGTCGAGCACGACGGTCCGATGCGGGTGCGTGCGCAGGAACGCACCGACCGCCTCGGCCAGCTCCGCGGTGGCGAGCATCCCGACCTTCACGGCGTCGACGCGCACGTCGCTGACCAGCGTCTCGAGCTGCAGGACCACGAACGCCGTCGGTACCACGTGGATCCCGCTCACACCCCGGGTGCTCTGCGCGGTCAGCGCGGTGACGACGCTGGTGCCGAACGCGCCGAGCGCGCTGAAGGTCTTCAGGTCTGCCTGGATGCCGGCGCCACCGGACGGGTCGCTGCCCGCGATGGTCAGGGCCACCGGTGGTCGCGTCATCGGCGGACTCCCTGACTGCCCTGGCTGCCGCTCAGCTCGCGACGGGCGCGACCGGCGCGTCCGGCGCGACCTCGCCCTCCGGGAGGTAGACGGACTTGCCCAGCTCGAGGAACTGCCGGGACTTCTCGGCCATGCCGTCCTCGACCTGCTCGGCGGTCAGGGCGAACCGGTCCCGGACGTCCTGGCTGATCCTCATCGAGCAGAACTTCGGGCCGCACATCGAGCAGAAGTGTGCCGTCTTGGCCCCTTCGGCGGGCAGGGTCTCGTCGTGGAAGGACTCAGCTGTATGCGGGTCGAGCGAGAGCGCGAACTGGTCCCGCCAGCGGAACTCGAACCGCGCCGTGGACAAGGCGTCGTCCCAGTCGCGGGCATGCGGGTGGCCCTTGGCGATGTCGGCGGCGTGGGCGGAGAGCTTGTAGGTGATGACGCCGGTCTTGACGTCGTCGCGGTTGGGCAGGCCCAGGTGTTCCTTGGGCGTGACGTAGCACAGCATCGCCGTACCGTGCATGGCGATGGTGGCCGCGCCGATGGCCGAGGTGATGTGGTCGTAGCCGGGCGCGATGTCGGTGGCGAGCGGGCCGAGCGTGTAGAACGGTGCGCCGTGGCACCACTCCTGCTCGAGGCGCACATTCTCCTCCACCAGGTTGAGCGGGACGTGACCCGGGCCCTCGACCATCACCTGCACGTCGTGCTCCCAGGCCCTGCTGGTCAGCTCGGCGAGGGTGCGCAGCTCGGAGAGCTGGGCCTCGTCGTTGGCGTCGGCGACCGCGCCGGGACGCAGCCCGTCACCGAGGCTGAAGGAGACGTCGTAGCGGGCGAAGATGTCGCAGAGCTCCGCGAAGTGGGTGTAGAGGAAGTTCTCCTCGTGGTGGGCGAGGCACCAGCCGGCCATGATCGCGCCGCCGCGGCTGACGATGCCGGTGACGCGTCCGGCCGTGAGTGGCACGTAGCGAAGCAGCACCCCCGCATGGACCGTCATGTAGTCGACGCCCTGCTCGCACTGCTCGATGACGGTGTCCCGGAAGACCTCCCAGCTGAGCATGTCGGCCTCACCGTTGACCTTCTCCAGCGCCTGGTAGATCGGGACCGTTCCGATCGGCACGGGCGAGTTCCGGATGATCCACTCACGGGTGGTGTGGATGTCGTCCCCGGTGGACAGGTCCATCACGGTGTCGGCACCCCACAGCACCGCCCAGCTCAGCTTGTCGACCTCCTCCTGGATGGACGAGGTGACCGCCGAGTTCCCGATGTTGGCGTTGACCTTGACGAGGAACCGGCGCCCGATGATCATCGGCTCGGCCTCGGGGTGGTTCACGTTCGCCGGGATGATCGCGCGGCCCGCCGCGATCTCGGACCGGACGAGCTCGACGTCACATCCCTCCCGGACCGCCACGTACTCCATCTCCGGCGTGACGACGCCGTGCCGCGCGTAGTGCATCTGGGTCACCGTGCGACCCTCGACAGACCGGCGCGGGTCTCGCCTCTCCCCCTGCCACCGCCGCGAGGCGCTGCCCCGGCGAACGGCCGCGCGACCGTCGTCGAGCAGCTGCGGCTCGCGACCGGCATACCCCTCGGTGTCCCGGCGCCCCTCGATCCAGCCCCGCCGCAGCGGCGGCAGCCCGATCTCCGGATCGCTGCCCGGCCCGGCGGTCCGGTAGCGGTCGAAGGTCTCGCCGTTGGTCAGCTCGACGCGGGTGAAGGGCACCTGGACGTCCGGGCGCGGTCCCGTCCTGTAGACGGTGCGGTGTGACGGGTGGATCCGCTGGCTGCTCATCGGTTGGTCCATTTCTTGGGGGTGGGTGGACAGGACTGGGCGGAGGGTCTGTGCGGGCACGCCGCACGGGGCTGTCAGTGGCCCACCTCGGCCAGGAGCCGGCGCACGACGGCGCCGGGGTCGCCAGCCCGCATCACCTCGCCCATCACCGCGATCCCGTGGGCGCCGGCCTGCCGCGCGGCACCGGCCAGGGTGGGGTCGATCCCGCCCAGGGCGAGGACGGGGGTCGTCCCCGCCGCCTCGACGGCGCGTCGGACGCCTTCGGTGCCGATCGCCGGCCCGTATCCGGGCTTCGAGCTGGTCGCCGCCACGGGGGAGATGGTCAGGTATGCCGTGCCCGCCCCGGCCGCCCGGCGGACCTCGGAGCAGCTGTGGCAGGAGCGGCCAACCAGCGCCGGCGCGTCCTCCGGGGCCCGCTGCCCGGCGGCGAGATGGATACCGTCGGCGCCGGGGAGGAGCTGGCGCGCCGAGACGGTGAGCGCGCCGGTGGCGGCGGTGTGCGCGACGAGGGCCACGCGCTGGCTCGCGGGCAGGTCGAGCTCGCGCACGACGACGGCGCCCGCCCCGGACTCGACGCAGCGCTCGATGACGTCCTCGAGGTGGCGCCCGTCGGGGAGCTGGGTGCGGTCGGTGAGGACGAAGAGCCGTGGAAGCATCACACCTGCACCCGCCCGTGCATCGGGCTCGAGGCGCGGGCCGTGCTCTGGCGAGGGATCCGCCCGGCCTGCCGTGCGGCATACCCCGCCTGGACGGCGAGGCGCATCGCGACGGCCATGGTGACCGGGTGGTCGGCCCGCGTGATCGCTGTGGCTGCGAGGACCGCGTCGCAGCCGAGCTCCATCGCGAGGACGGCGTCGGACGCCGTGCCGATGCCGGCATCGAGGATCACGGGCACGTCGACAGCCGCCCGGAGCGCCTGGATGGCGTGCGGGTTCCGCAGGCCGAGTCCCGAGCCGATCGGTGACCCGAGCGGCATGACCGCGGCGCAGCCGACGTCGACGAGCCGTCGCGCGACGACCGGGTCGTCCGTCGTGTACGGCAGGACGGTGAAGCCTTGCGAGACAAGGGTCTCCGCAGCTTCGAGCAGCTCTACGACGTCGGGCATGAGGCTGACCTCGTCGCCAATGACCTCGAGCTTGACCCAGTCGGTGCCGAGCGCCTCGCGGGCCAGCTGGGCGGTCAGGACGGCTTCGCGTGCGCTCAGGCAGCCTGCGGTGTTGGGCAGGACCGGTGTTCCGCTCTCCCGCAGCGACGTCAGCAGCGAACCGTCGCCCGTGTCGCCCGACCGGCGCATCGAGACGGTGACCAGGCCGGGCCGGGCCTCGTCGACCACTCGGCGGATGGTCTCGATGTTCGTCAGGCCACCGGTGCCGACCCAGAGCCGGCTGCCCAGCGCGACGTCCCCGATCTGCAGGGCGGGGGGCTCGGTCATCTCAGCCGCCCTGCATCGGCGTGACGATCTCGACCCGGTCCTGCTCGGTGAGCGGCGTTGCCGGCCACTCGACCGCGCGGACGACGGCGCCGTTGAGTGCGACGGCGGTGCCGGCGGCCGGCCGTTCCGCGGCGAGCGTGGCGAGCGTGGCGCCGGTGGGGACGTCGCGCGGCTCGCCGTTGATGGTGATCCTCATGAGGGCCTCCGTGCGGTGGTGGGCTCGAATCTCGTGGACAGGAACGGGAGGACGACGTCCGGGACGGGCGTCCCCTCGACGTGGGCGCGGACGGCCTGCGCGGTCACCGGCGCGAGCAGCACACCGCTGCGGTAGTGGCCGGCCGCGACGATCCGGGTGCCGCGTTCATCGGTCACCGGCCCGATGAGCGGGCCGTTGTCGGGCGTTCCCGGACGGTCCCGGGCGAGGACCTCGAGGATCTCCGCGCGGTCCACACCGGGGACGAGGCGCCGCGCGGCGTCGAGGATCCGCGCGACCCCGCCGACCGTCGGGACCGGCTCCCCGGCGTGCTCCTCCTCGGTCGCCCCGACGACGACCTCACCCCCGGCGCGGGGCACGAGGTAGACGGGCCACCCATGCACCCAGCCGCGGACCACCCTGGCCGGCGGGTCGTCCATGCGGGTGCGCAGGATCTCACCGCGGACGGGCCGGGTGTGCGGGGCCGCCGTGCCAGTGGCCTCCACCACGACATCGGCCGGGTATGCCGTGCCCGCCGGGGTGACGACGCCGCCAGCGGCCTGGGTGGCGCGCTCGCGCACCAGCCGGTCACCGACCCGGGCGAGGAGGGCCTCGGCCACCCGACGCGGGTTGACCTGGTGGTCGTCCGGGAGGAGGACCCCCCCGGCCGTCCGGCTGGACACGGTCGGCTCGGCCTCCGCAGGGCGCGCCGGGAGAGGACCTCGGCGGCCAGGTCGTGCTCGCGCAGCAGCTGGACGCACCGGTGCACCGTCCGGAGGTCGTCGTGGTCGTGGCCCACGAGGACCGTGCCCTGGGGCCGGTAGTCGACCTGGGGGCCGAGCCGGGCGGCATACCCTCTCCACATCGCGGCGGACGCGAGCCCGAGCCGCAGCAGCGCCGACTCCCCGTGCCAGGCCTCCGCCTCGGGTGCGAGCATCCCGGCCGCGGCGTAGGTGGCCCCCCGGGCCGAGGTGGGGTCGAAGACGCGCACGTCGTGTCCGGCGCGGAGCAGCTCCTCGGCGCAGGCGAGGCCGATGATGCCGGCACCGATGACCGCGACCCTCATGCTGCGCGCACGGCCTCGACGATCTCGCGGGCCGCGCGTGCGGGATCCGGGGCCCGGGAGATCGCGGCGACGACCGCGACGCCGTGGGCACCGGCGGCCATGACCTCGGGGATGCGCTGCAGGGTGATCCCGGCGACGGCGACCACGGGCAGGAAGGCCGCGGCCGACCGGACCGCCGCGAGGCCGACCGGGGCGGGAAGCCCCTGCTTCGTGCTGGTCGGGTAGACCGGTCCGACGCCGGCATAGTCGGCCCCCTCGTCGCGTGCCTGCCGGGCGTGCTCGTCGTTGCGGCAGGTGCCCCCGACGAGGAAGGCCGCAGGCACCAGGCGGCGAACCACGCGGACGGGCAGGTCGGTGAGCCCGAGGTGGACGCCGTCCGCGTCGGCAGCGAGGGCGACGTCGAGCCGGTCGTTGACGATGACCGCCGCCCCGAGCGGGCGGACCCGCGCAATGACCCTGCTCGTGAGGTCGAGCAGGGCGCGGTCGGTAGCGTGTTTAGCCCGGATCTGGACCGCGTCGACGCCCGCGCGCACGGCGGCCTCCAGCAGGTCGAGCAGCCGGCAGACCCGGGCGTCGGAGAGGGGCTCGCGGGCCGTCGACGTCGCGACCGCGAGGGACAGGTCGGTGATGCAGTGGATCCGGGGCACCATGGCCGCTCCTCGCTTCCTTCGCCGGCATGACCCGGATCAGGTTCTACGGTCGAGGCGACATCAGCCCCTTCTCAGCCCACTGTCATGGGCTCCCGTGGTGGAATGCGCAGACGATACCACCGGACCATGAGGGGCGAACCGCAGGTCTGAGACGCGGAGCGCGGGGGTGCCTGCGTCCGCTGGCCGGTCCGTGCTGGCCGGCGTCCGCTGGCCGGTCCGCCCTGGCCAGTCCGCGCTGGGCCGAGGGGTCAGCTGTGGCTGGGTCGAAGGAATCGTGGCGACCACAACTGACCCCCCATCCGCGCGAGCAGTGCCGGGGCGACCCACCCACGAGCCCAGCAGCCTCAGGGTGATGACGTACGGTGAGGCATGGCCCGACAGTGGCGCTGGCTGGTCGTCCTCATCGGTGTCGGGGCCCTGGTCGCGACGCCCTCGCTGGTCGCGTTGCTCCCCGGTCGCGCCGCACCCATCGGCGCCTCCGAGCTGCTCGGGCGGATCAGCCGCTCGGGCGACACGCCCTACTCCGGGTACGCCTCGGCGAGCGGCGGCCTGGTCCTGCCGGTCACCGGCCAGTTCGGCTCCGTCGCCGACCTGCTGGGCGGCCCGACCCGCTTGCGCGTCTGGTGGCGCGGCGCACGGGACTGGCGGGTGGACAGCATCGCGGCGACGGGCGAAAGCGGGCAACACCGCACCCCCACCGGCCTGTGGACCTGGGACTACGAGGACAACCGGGCCACCGTCGACCGGAGCCTGCTGGATCCTCCCCTGCGCCTGCCGGTCGCCGCTGACCTGTTGCCCCCTGCTCTGGCCCGTCGGATGCTCACCGCCGCCACCAGCACCGAGGTGACGTCGCTGCCGCCTCGGCGGGTCTCCGGCCGGGACACCCAGGGGCTGCGGCTGCGGCCGGCTGACCCCCAGACGACCATCGGCCACGTGGACGTCTGGGCGGACGCCGGGTCCGCGATCCCCCTCCGGGTGGACGTCGTCGGGGCCGGGAGCACCCTCCCCACGATTTCGTCGGAGTTCACCGACTTCAGCACGGACCTGCCCGACGCGTCGGTCACCGCGTTCTCCCCGGCAAACCTGGCATGGGTGAGTCAGCGAGGCCCGACGGACGTCGTGACGCTGCTCTCCCGCTTCCGTGGCATCGCGCCGCCGGCGACCCTCGCCGGCCTCGCGCTCAACGACGCCTTGCGCCCGGACGGGGCGATCGGGGTCTACGGGCGCGGCGTGACGGAGCTGGTCGCCCTCCCGCTGCCAAAAGGGCAGGGGGGAGACCTGCGCCGTCAGCTCGCTGCCGCGCCCGGGACCGCCGACACGCCGGCCGGCCTGCAGCTGTCGGTGGGACCGCTCCACCTGCTCCTGGGCACGCAGGACGAGCTCGGCACCGCCTGGCTGCTCGTCGGGACCGTGACCGCGGACACCATGGTGGCGGCGGCGGGGGAGCTGCGGCACCCCGCACGAGCGGCGCCATGATCCGCACCGAGGGGCTGACCAAGCGCTTCGGTGCGCTGAGCGCGGTGGACGACGTCGCGCTCGACGTGCGGCGGGGCGACATCTACGGATTCCTGGGCGCCAACGGCTCGGGCAAGACCACGACGATGCGGATGCTGCTCGGGCTGGTGCTGGCGACGTCGGGGACGATCGAGGTGCTGGGCCGGCCGATCCCCAGAGCGGCACGCGAGGTCCTCGGTTCGGTGGGCGCGCTGGTGGAGGGCCCCGCGGCATACGGCCACCTGTCCGGGCACACCAACCTGCGCCTGCTCGACGCGAGCGCGCCGGTCGCGGGCGGGGCCGGCAACCGCCGGCGCCGGATCGAGGAGGCACTGGAGCAGGTCGGGCTGGCGGGCGTGGGCTCGCGTCCCGTCAAGGCCTACTCGCTGGGGATGCGCCAGCGGCTGGGGCTCGCTGCGGCGCTGCTGCGGCCGCACGAGCTGCTGATCCTCGATGAGCCGACCAACGGCCTGGACCCGCAGGGCATCCGCGAGATCCGCGAGCTGCTCGTCCGGCTGCATGCGGCGGGTACGACGATCTTCCTGTCCAGCCACCTACTCGCCGAGGTCGAGCAGCTGTGCACCCGGGTCGGCGTCCTCGACCGGGGCCGGCTGGTGCTCCAGGAGCAGCTCGAGACCCTGCAGGCGGCCACCGGGCGCACGGTCGTGCGCACCCCGGACGCCGCCGCCGTGGTCTCCCTGCTGGACGGCAGGGTCGAGTCCCGGGAGGGGGACCGCCTGCTCATCCGGGCCGCCGACCCCGCCGAGCTGAACGCCCGGATGGTCGCCGGCGGGATCCGGGTCATCGAGCTGCGCCCGGAGCGGCGTTCGCTGGAGGACGTCGTGCACGAGCGCACCGGCGCGGCCGGCGACCGCGTGGACGGCGTGGCCGGCGTGGCAGGCGTGGACGGGGTGGACGCGAGCGGACCGATCAGGCCGGTGTCCGTGGACCCCGCAGCCGGGACGCGGCCATGATCCGCGTCGAGCTGGTCAAGCTGTTCCGCCGGCCACGGACGTGGCTGGCGATCATCCTGCTCAACGCCCTGCCCACGCTCGTCGCGGTGCTGGTCTCCGTCACCGGGGTCAGCGTGAGGCCGGGGCGGGGACCGGCGTTCCTCGCGGCGGTGCTGGCGAACGGGTCCCTCTTCGCCATCGCGGCCCTGGCGATCGTGCTGCCGCTGTTCCTTCCCGTGGCGGTCTCCGTCGTGGCGGGGGACTCCGTCGCGGGCGAGGCGCAGGCGGGCACCTTGCGCTACCTGCTGATCCGCCCGGTCGGGCGTACCCGGCTGCTCGTCGCCAAGCTGGTCGCGACCTTCGTCTTCGTGCTCGTGTCGGTGGTGTCCGTGGCGGGGGTCGGCTTCCTCGTCGGGCGGACCCTGCTTGGCCAGCAGCCGCTCTCGCAGGCGATCGTCAGCATCTCGGGCACGACGCTGACGCCGGCCCAGATGGCCTGGCGCCTCGTGCTCGCCATCGGGTACATCGCCTTCTCGATGCTGGGCGTGGCAGCCATGGCGGTGCTGCTGTCCACCCTGAGCGACTCCCCCCTCGCCGCCAGCCTCGGCGCGCTGGCGTTCCTCATCGGGTCCTCGCTGCTGCTGACGATCGACGCGGCCGACGACCTGCAGCCGTACCTGCCCACCCGCTACTGGCTCTCCTTCGTCGACCTGTTCCGCGACCCGGTCCTGTGGAGCGACGTCCAGCGGGGGGTTGCCCTGCAGGCCGGGTACGTTGTCGTGCTGCTGGCCGCCGCGTGGGCCAACTTCATGACCAAGGACATCACCAGCTGAACGCAGGGAGCCGATGGCTGACGCCGACGACGTGCGCCACCTGGCACTCGCTCTGCCGCACGCGGTGGAGGTCGAGAGCGACGGCTTCGACTTCCGGGTTGCCGACAAGGGTTTCGTCTGGTCCTACCCCGAGCGCAGACCGGGCCGGCGGCGGCTCATCCGGACCGACATCGCCGTCCTGTTCGTCGGTGACGAGGCCGAGAAGCAGGCTCTCCTGCTCGGCGAGCCGGGCGTCTTCTTCACCGCCGCCGGCTACGACGGCTCCCCGCTGGTGTGGTGCGCCTGGCCGCGGTCGACGTCGGGCGCCTGGGGGAGCTCGTGACCGATGCGTGGCGGATGCGTGCTCCGGAGGCGCTCGTCGCAGAGTTCGACGAGGCCAGCGGTCACGCGGGGTGAGACTCCGACGCTGAGGCGCCCGGCCGGCGTACCGGCTGCCCTTGTGCAGCCTTGGTGTTGAGGTAGCGCTGCTCGGGAATGCTGGTGGCCAGGCGGGCGGCGACGGCATACGTCGGAGCCGACCCGGCGTTCTCGACCCGCCGGCAGGTGTCGTTCCCGGGGGCGCGCTTCCAAGTGTGGCGCCACCGCGAGCAGCCGGGGCGTCAGGCGCTGAGCCGGCCGCAGTCGCCGGGACCGAGTTCCGGCGGCAGTCCGGCGCCGAGCTGGGCGACGACCAGGCGCTGCACGACGTGGTCGGCGGGCAGCCCGGTGTGGCGCACTCCCGAGGCGGCGCAGACACTCTGCACGGTCAGGTTGACGGCTCCCGCCAGGCGGGCCGAGTCGGGCGGCAGCACCACGTCGTCCAGCGTTGTCCAGATCGAGACCACGCGCGGGCCGCCGGGGGCAGCGTCCTTGTCGAGCTCCCTGAGCAGGGGGCTCGAGGGCACCAGCTGTCGGCAGGCCTCCGGGCACCCGCCCTCGACGAGGGTCCCGAGCTCGGCCGCCTGAGTGCCGTGGTGAGGTGAGCCCAAGGTGACGAGGCGGCGGGTCTGGCCCCGCCCGCCCAGTTCCTGCACCCAGTAGCGGGCGACCACCCCGCCGGCGGAGTAGCCGACCAGGTCGACCGAGGGGGCACCGGTGCGGGCCCGCGCCGCGGCCGCCGCCACGCCCACTGCCTGGGCCTGCACACGCAGGTCACCAACTCCGTTGTCGGGGAGCAGCACCACGGTGACGTCCTTGCCCTCCGCACGCAGGGCGCTCCCCAGCAGGTTCAGGGCCGTGACGGAGCCGCCATAGCCAGGCACGAGCAGGACCGGTCCGGGCTGGTCCTGGGGCACCTCCCGTGCCGCGGCCGCGCCGCCTCTCGCCGCATGGACAAGGAGAAGCGTGCCGACCGCGACGACCGCCGCCGCCACCAAGGCGGCCAGGGCAAGGACAAGCCGTCGACGGGCGGGAGCCAGGGCGGACAGCACCGCCTCATCCTCCCTCACCCACACGACGGCTCGAGCGGGTGAGCCTCCGCGAACGGAGCGGAGTCACTCGGTCGGTGGGCTCCCGGGCACCGTCTCGTGGTGGCCGCTGTCACGCAGGTCCTGGTACCGGGACCCGAGAGCTGACGTGATCGCGGCAAGGAGCAGGATCCCGCCGAACGTCGCCCACCCCGGCCCGAGGCCAAGCAGCCACTCGCCCAGGTGCTGGTAGCCGGGCAGCGCGGTGAGGATCATCGCACTGCTCAGCAGAGCGATGATCCGGTCGTGGCGCCGGCTGGCCAGGGCCAGGGGAACCAGCCCCCACGCGCAGTACCACGGGTAGAGGACCGGGCCGAGGAGGGCAACGACCAGCAGCCCCAGCCCGATCGTCACCCCTGCGGGGCGTCGGGAGGCGGTCGCCAGCAGGGTGCAGCACACCCCGGCCGCCAGGAGCACCCCGCCGACCCGGCAGACGGTGAGGATCGTCTCGGCGGGGGGCACCCCCCCCGCCAGGCTCAGCGTCTTGGTCAGCGCCACCGCCAGCAGCGTGGTCGGCGCGTAGAGGGTGCGGCCGCTGAGGGGGCTCCCCAGCGCACCGAGGAAGCCGAGCGGGTTCGGCACCCACAGGCTGAGGAAGAGCCAGGGCACCGCCGCGGCAACAGCACCCCCGGTCACCCGTCGCAGCCGCTCTGCCTGCGGGCCGGCGAGGACGTAGAGCAGCAGCAGCACCGCGACGGCGAACCCGGCGGGCAGCTTGACGGCGGTCGCGGCGGAGGCGAGCGCGATGGCTGCCTCCGGACGACCGCGCTGCCAGGCCAGCAGCGCCAGCGCGAGCAGCGCCACCATCAACGCCTCCCAGTGGGCGGCGCCGAGCAGCTGCAGCAGCACCACCGGGTTGAGGACCGTGAGCAGGAGCACCCTGCTGCGCTGGCTGGGGGGGGCGAGGCGATGGACGACCACCGCGACGACGGCGAGGCAGCCGAAGGCGATCGCGTGCAGCAGCACCAGTGCCAGCACCGGGTTCTCCGCGAGCGTGACGATCCGCTGCAGCAGCACCGCGAGCGGACCGTAGGGGGACGGCGAGTCCCGCCAGAACGGGTCGACGCCCTGCAGCCACACGCTGCCGGCGTAGAGCAGGGACGGGGTGTTGCCGTAGGGGTCGACGCCGAGGGCGGACAGCCGGCCTTGAGCGAGGTAGCTGTACGCGTCCAGGCTCAACACGGGTGGGCCGAGCACGAGGGGGGTCGCCCACAGCACGCCGACGACGAGGACCACGCCGGCCCGCAGCCGTCGTGCAGCCTTGAGCAGGCACCACCACGCGAGGACGAGCGCGACGACCGCGCTGATCTCGAGCAGCCCGACGACGGCGGCCGGGACCAGCCCCCGGACCATCTCCAGCAGGCCCAGCCAGGACGTGGGTGGCGTCGCCCCGTCCACGCGTGCGGTGCGACCGGCGATGGCCGCCACCGCACCGCAGCTGAGCAGCCCCGCAACGGCCGGCGCCGGCACGCTCTGCCGGGTCTCGCGGAGCAGCGCGATGAGCGAGGCGTATGCCGTGCGGAGGCGCTCGTCACCGACAACGCCCCAGCCGAAGGGGCGTTCCTGGGTCACGGGCACATGGAGAACCTACCCGATGGGGTCCTCCGCCCGCCCGTCGACTCCCTCAGGCGTGACCCACAGCGTGACCGACTGCCTGACCCCGGCACCGCGGGCGAGCCTTACAGGACGATGACGGCGGCTGCTGCGTCATGGTGCTGGGCGTCCCGCCGATGCGACGATGGCGGCGGTCGGTCGGTCGCCTGATCCGTCTGTCAGGCCCGTCGTCCGGGGTCGCGAAAGGCAAGGCGACTCCCGAGCGAAACGGACCACACCCACTGGAGGCCCCGTGGCGTCAACCAGCCCTTCCGCGCACGGTCCCGGCGGCAACCGTGCTGCGGGCACCGCACCGGGCCGGGCTGACGTGGCCGAGGAGCCCGCCTACGGGTTCCCCGCCGGGCTGTGGCGGGCCCTGGAACGCCATCGTCCGCCCGGCGTGCCGGACGCTCGCGCCTGGCGCAGCCCGCTCCGTGGGCCCTGGCTGACCTCGGTGTTCGGCGCGATCCTGCTCGTCGCGCTGCCGGTCGTCATCATCACCGGGCTGCTGGACTACATCGCGTACGGTCCCCAGTTCGGGCAGGCGATCCCCAGCGACGTCGGGCTGCTGCACCTGCCCTACTTCCAGTGGCCGACCCGCCCCTCGTGGCTCTTCGCCGTGACCCAGGGCCTGCACGTCGGCCTGGGGCTCATCATCATCCCCGTGGTGCTCGCCAAGCTGTGGTCGGTCGTGCCCAGGTTCTTCGTCTGGCCGCCGGTCCGCTCGCCCGCCGAGCTGCTCGAACGGCTCTCGCTGCTGCTGCTGGTCGGGGGGATCCTCTTCGAGCTGGCCACCGGGGTGCTGAACATCCAGTACGACTACCTCTTCGGCTTCAGCTTCTACACCGCCCACTACTACGGCGGGTGGGTGTTCATCGCCGGCTTCGTGACCCACGTGGCCTTCAAGCTGCCGCGCCTGGTCAGCTCGCTGCGGTCGCGCTCCCTGCGGACCGAGCTGGCGACCTCACGCGCGCAGACCCGTCCGGAGCCACCGGACGTCGACGGCCTGGTCGCCCTGGAGCCGGCAGCGCCGACGCTCAGCCGCCGCGGGGCGCTGGCCCTCGTCGGCGGCGGCTCGCTGCTCGTGGCGGTGGTGACCGTGGGACAGTCCATCGGCGGGGTGGCGCGGCCGCTCGCGCTGCTGCTCCCGCGCGGCCGTTCCTACGGTGAGGGACCCAACGCCTTCCAGGTCAACAAGACGGCGATGGCGGCACAGATCTCCCCGGCGGACACCGGCCCTGGCTGGAGGCTCACCCTGGGTGGCGGGGCGAGACCGGTCACGCTGGACAGGGACATGCTGCGGGCCATGGCCCAGCACAGCGCGAGCCTGCCCATCGCCTGCGTCGAGGGCTGGTCGACGACCCAGACCTGGACCGGGGTGCGGCTGCGCGACCTCGCGGCACTGGCCGGCGTCCCTGACGCGAGCACCGCGGAGGTGAAGTCGCTGGAGAAGGGGGGGTCGTTCAACAAGGCCACCCTGGCCGCCAACCAGGTCCTCGACCCCGACTCCCTGCTGGCCCTGAAGGTCAACGGTGCCGACCTCTCGCCCGACCACGGTTTTCCGGCGCGCGTCATCGTCCCGGCCTTGCCCGGCGTCCACAACACCAAGTGGGTCGCCTCCATCGACTTCAGGACCGCCTGACATGGCCGCCCTGCTCGGTCGCGTCCGCGGCTTCTACGGGACGAACCCGCTGCACCTGCTGACGCTGCTCGCCGCCTTCGCGCTGGCTGCCTACGCCGCCCTGCGCCTCGTGTCCGACCCGACCTGGCCTGTCATCCTGACCTGGTTCGTCGGCGCCATCATCGCCCACGACCTGGTGCTGTTCCCGCTCTACGCCCTGGCCGACCGCTCGCTCGGTGCGGCTCTGCGCGCGGTGCGCCCCCGCGGCGCCGGCAGCAGTGCGAGGGTCTCCCCGCTCAACTACGTGCGCGTCCCGACCCTCGGTGCGGGCCTGCTGCTCCTGATGTTCTTCCCCGGGATCATCCAGCAGGGGGCGGCGTCCCACCTGGCGGCCACCGGACTGACCCAGGAGCCGTTCCTCGGCAGGTGGCTGCTGCTCACCGGCGCCATGTTCGCCGCCAGCGCCCTCGCGTATGCCGTGCGGCTCGCCACCGTCCGCCGGCCGGACGGCGCGGCGGGGACCGGGGAGGCACCCGGTCGGCGGGACCCGATGCCCGAGTCGCCATCGGCCTGAACCGGCCCCACCTGCTGGCGCCGCGGCTGCGCCAGCTGGCGGTGGCACCGGGGCGCCACGGCGGGCTGCGCTACCGTCGGCCTGTGTCCCGCTCCGACGCTGCGCCTGTCGAGACCGGGGCGCCCGGGGACCGGTCAGAGCGGGGGATCCCCGGCGGGGACGAGCGCCACCGGGTCGGGGTCGAGCAGCTGCTGCCGGCGCTGGCGGTCCTCGTCGCCGCGGTGCTCGGCCTGCACATCGGCGGCGTGGGATGGGCCGATGTCGCGAGCTTCACCGGTTACCTCGCGCTCGGGGTGGTACTGCCTGGGACGCTCGTCTGGCGGGCGCTCGGTCCCACGCTGCGCTGGCGGGGGGAGGAGTACGCGCTGGGCGCCGCCGTTGGCTACGCGGTGGAGGCCGGTGGCCGGATCGCGCTGTCCGCGGCCGGCATACCGTCGCTGTCGCCGGGGGTGCCGCTGGTGGTCATCGCCCTGTTCCTCGCGGTGCCCCGCCTGCGGCGGCACTGGCGCAGCACGGCGGCGGTCATGCCGACGCGGATCAGCTGGGCGTATGCCGGGATCGTCGCGGGCCTGTTCCTCTGGCTCGTTCCCTCGTTCTTCGACTCCCAGCCGCTGACCTGGCCGAACGGGTTCCAGCCCGGTGTCGACCTGAACTTCCTGCTCGCGCTGTCGGGTGAGCTGTCCCACCGCGGGTGGCCACCCCAGTTCCCGTACGTGCTGGGCGAGCCGCTGCAGTACCACTGGTTCTATGCGGCGCACCTCGCGGCGGCCCACACCGCCACCGGGATCGAGCTGCCGGTGCTGCTGTTCCGGCTGGCACTGCTGCCGTTGGTCGCCACCCTCGTGCTCGGGACCGGCGCCCTGGCGACGCGGCTGGCCGGCCGGGCGTGGGCCGGCCCGCTGGGGGCCTTCCTCGCCTGGGTGGTGACGGACCTGTCGCTGCAGCGGCTCTCCGAGACCGCCACCACCTACGGGTCCCCGGTGGGCAGCCTGATGGGCGCCATCCTGTGGTGGAGCCCGACCCAGACGTACTCCGCCGTGGTGTTCGTGGCGGCGGCGCTGCTCGCCGTCGACGTGGTCCGCGGGCGGGCCAGGACCGGGCACTGGCTGCTGCTCGCGCTCGTGTCGAGCATCTGCGTCGGGGCCAAGGGCTCGGCGATGCCGGTGCTGATCGGGGGCGCCGGCGTGGCAGCCGGGCTCGGGCTGCTGACCACCGGACGGCTGCGCACGGCGTGGGCGCGGCGTCCACCGTCCCTGGGGCTGCTCGTCCTGCTCGTCGCAATCTTCGTGCCCGCGACGGTCCTCGTGTACGGCGCACAGCCCCACGGCATCATCGTCCGGCCCTTCGGGGTGGCCGACTCCAGCATGCTCGCCGCGTCCTTCGAGGGGCGCTGGATGGTCTCGCCCGGTCCGTTGCGGGAGAAGGTCATCACCGGTCTTGCTCTCGCCTGTTTCACCGCCCCCTGGCTCGGCATGGTGCTGCTCGCGCGCCGGGAGACCCGCCGTGACCCGGCGTGCTGGCTGGCGCTCGGCGCCGCCCTGGTGGGCACGGCCACCATGGTGCTGCTCTACCACCCCGGGCAGTCCCAGCTGGACTTCATCCGCTCGGCGCTGCCGCTGCTGGCCGCCGCCGGGGCGTGGGGAATCGCCGAGGGGCTGGCCGGGCTGCACCGCCCGCTCCGGCTCGCCGTGACCGCCCTTGGCGTCGGGACCGTGGCCAACGCGGTGCTGGCGTGGCGGTTCGGCACCGCGTACTCCCCGCCACCGACACAGCTCACGGTGCCGTCGGTGCTGTGGCCCTATGCCCTGCTGGTCGGGGTGCTCGTCGTCGTCGCGGTCGGCTGGGTCTCCCGCACCGCGCAGCTGCGGGTGCGGGCGCTCGTCACCGGGGTCACCGTGTTCGTCCTGATGTTCGCCGGGGCCGGGGCCCTGCGGATGCTCAGCCAGCTGGTCGCCACGGCAGGTCCCACCCTGTCGATGCAGCCGCTCGGAGGCAAGCGTGCCGGCGCCGAGCAGCAGGCCGCGATCTGGCTGCGGGACCACAGCGACCCTCAGGCCGTGTTCGTGACCAACGTCCAGTGCGTCAACCACGTGCCGCCGACCGACCCCGCCTGCAGCAACCTCGCCTACTGGGTCACCGCCTACTCCGAGCGGCGGGCGCTGGTCAACGGGTGGGGCTACACGGCCACTGCCGCCCGGCTGTCCGCGGAACGCCCCGCCGACTCCGGCTACTTCGACACGGTGCCGTTCTGGGACCCGCAACGGCTGCGGCGCAGCCTGGACCTCGTCGCCGCGCCCACCCGGGAGGCGGCCGCCTCGTTGCGGGCCGACTACGGGGTCACCTGGGTGTATGCCGACAGCACCTATGGGCAGGTGTCGCCGGACCTGCCGGACGTGCTCATCCTGCGCTACCGCAACGGCCCGGTCAGCCTCTACCAGATCCCGTAGCGGTCCGCATCCGGACCTCGCGCAGTGGAGGGGACCTCGACGACCAAGTGGCTGATGGCCCACGCCCCCGACGCGTCGGCGAGCTTCGTCGGCCTGGAGCGGATCAGGGGCACCGTCGGCGGCAGGAAGGGCAGCCTCGTGCTGCAGCACATCGGGACGTTCCAGGACGGCTCCGCCGACGCCTCGCTGACGGTGGTCCCGGGCACCGACGAGCTCAAGGACGTCTCCGGCCGAGGCGAGTTCAAGGCAGATCCGGCAGGCTCGGTCACGCTCGACCTCGGCTGAGCACGGGCATCGCCCATCGGGTATCGCGCTGGGCCTGCTCGGTCTCGCCGTCCTCGGGTTCCATAGCGGCGCGATGTTCTTCGCCGGCGCCACACGGCAGGTCCTTCCGTTCGCTGACCGAGTTGCCGAGGACATCCGCGCCCTCGGCCCCGTCAGCGTCGTCTGGTACGTCGTGCCCGCCGTCCTGATCGTCCTCGCGCTGCGACGGCTCCCCCCCGCAGCCGTCCTCCTCGTCGTCGTCGCACTGGTGGTGATCGGGGTGACGATGTATGTCGGGTCCCCCCTGCAGGTGCACCTCGCCGCCATCTTCGCCGGCGTCCTGCTACTGACGGCGGTCGCCGCGGCGCTGGTGGTCCGGCCGGTTCAGGGGACGGCGCGCGGCTGAGGGGCCAGGTCCCACTCGTCGTCGGGAAGGCGCAGGGCGGCGACCGCGGCGGCGGCGAACCCGACGGCGTTCATCCCCTAGGCGCCGAGGTCGAGTGCGGGGCTCAACACGATGACCGCCGCGACGAAGTGCAGCGGCTGCGCCACGATGGTCAGCACCGCCGCCCAACGTGGCACCGCCCGGGAGCGCCACATCGCCAGGCCCAGGAGCACCGTCCCGAGGACGTGCCCGAGCACGAACACCGCCGCGGCGATGGTCGACGTCGGGTGGGCCGCCTCCAACATCGGGGTGAGCGCCCTTGGGTCCACGCCCTGGTGAACGCCGGCCCACACCAGCAGGTCGCTGCTGGTCAGCCAGCCCAGGGAGAGGTAGCCCGGGACCGCCAGGAGCACCGCGGCGGCGGTGAGGCGCGGCGCGCGGCGGCGGGTGAGCCGGGCCACCCCCAGGACAGCCGGCACCAGGGTCAGGACGGCGACGAACGCGAGCCACAGCACGAGGGACTGCTGCCCTGGGTGCGCGGCGGCGCTCCGGACGATCGTGGCGGGGTCGTCGGTCGTGAAGTACGGGAGCACGAAGCGCAGCACCGCCACCGCGGCGGGCCCCAGCGGTAGCAGCAGCGCGGCGACCAGCCGGGAGGTGCGGCGCAGGTCAGCCGGTCCGCTGCGGGTTGCCGGAGGCCGAGCCTCGACGGCGGTCATCGGGTCACCACGGCGACCGGGCGCGGGGCGCCGGGCAGGACGAGCGCCACGCCGACACCGGTGAGGACGATCACCGCTGCCGCGGCGCCCTTGG
>JAABUR0100004017.1_pt1 | contig 20063 bp, 14 predicted proteins | sample 5560091 | NCBI WGS metagenome assembly JAABUR01 (sample SAMN10711879, study PRJNA513375) | rock metagenome | isolation source: Antarctica rocks | place: Antarctica: Victoria Land, University Valley sud
TCACATCGACAGTGTCGTTGAGTAATTGATGAAAAGATATCAGATAGAATAGTCGTTTCAAGTATTGAGAGACGTGACTACAGTGCTCGAAGAAGTAGTGACTCGTCGATCACGCTGATATACTGAAAGAGCTTGAGCTCACCTTCTTTACTTGACGTCAAGTCATTCATCTATTCACGTGGAAAATCGAGAGCTCAAGAGAACGATCAGAACGCATTCTCTTTCATCAATCAGAGTCAAACATCGAACGATTGCGATCGCATGTCTATACTAACAATTCATTCAACGTCTACGTGACACAAGTCAAATCAAGAGAAGAAAAGAATTACTCAGTACAATCACACTCTATCTTCTCATCGTGTGCATCTCTCTTTTATCACATATTTCTCTGCTCAATGAATGACAATCATTGAGTAAGAGAACACAGCTCTACGTACGTTACAATCACAAGCATCACGAATGCAAAGAAAACGTCTTTCGTCTTCGAATCGAGAATCGAATCGAGACATCGTTGTATAGAATATCGTCAATGAAGAGCAGAGCAAAGACGATGCGTCATAATCAAACAGCACAGACACTTTTATCAAGAGTTTACTCGAGCGTCACATGCTGAATAGAAGCTATAGATTCATTACTTGATAACACAGTGTCAATCTCATTGTTTCGACTGCGCGAAGCAGTCGTATAGACGACGAGTGATTTTCTTTCTCAGAGAGTTTTGTTCACTCGATATAAGTAGCATAGAGTTTCTCATGAGTCGAGTCTAAATTGATGTCACAAGAGTGTATGAATTACAATTACAATTACAAACATAGAAAGTTACAAGTGAACAGAAAAAACTGTCACTTTGTTACATTAATGTTTAATAACTGTGATTAATGTAACTTGAAGCAGTTGTGATTCATTGATTTGTTTATTATATGTTGAAAGCTTCTGTTCTTGTGCAAATCTTGATTAATTCTTTCTGCTTTGATCTTACTTCTGTTCAATTGCTTGAATCTCATTTACACTCTCTTGCTCAGATCTTGCTCAGATTTTGTTTAAATTTATTTGCTTTGTTAACATTTGTTGACTTGAGAATCTTCTTGCTCAGATATTTTGCTCAAATCTTGCTCAAATCTTGCTCAGATCTTATTTAGATTTATTTGCTTTGTTAACACTTGTTGACTTGAGAATCTTCTTGCTCAGATATCTTGCTCAGATCTTACTCAGATTTATTTGCTTTATTAACACTTGTTGACTTGAGAATCTTCTTGCTCAGATATCTTGCTCAGATCTTACTCAGATTTATTTGCTTTGTCAACACTTATCAACTTGAGAATCTTCTTGCTCAGATATTTTGCTTAAATCTTACTCAGATCTTGCTCAAATCTTGCTCAGATCTTGTTTAGATTTATTTGCTTTATCAATACTTGTTGACTTGAGAATCTTCTTACTTAAATATCTTGTTCAGATCTTGCTCAGATCTTACTCAGATCTTACTCAGATCTTGTTTAAATTTATTTGTTCTATCAACACTTGTTGACTTGAGAATCTTCTTGCTCAAATTTTGCTCAGATCTTGCTCAAATCTTGTTTAGATTTATTTGCTTTGTCAATACTTGTTGACTTGAGAATCTTCTTGCTCAGATCTGAATTGAGCAAAATATCTGAGCAAGAAGTATATTTTGCTTCTTGTATTCTGCTTCTTGTATCATGCTTCATACTCACGCTGTAATCATACTGATATGTGTATTCTGCTCTGAATCATTCATAATCACTGTGTTATCTGTACTCATAATGTCATGTTGTTTATAATCATGATGATCTTCTTCTTTCAAGTTGAATGATGATGATGATTATGTATTTTTGAACTGAGTTAATCATGTATGATTTGTTGATTATGACTTCTGATCTCTAACTTATGACATGATCAAGAGTAAATATGAATTGACTTTGACTTGTGATACTTGATTGATGATATTGCACGACATGATATGTTACAAAGCGTGTCGACATTGAATAGATTCTAGTCAATAGGCTCTAGAAATTTCGATATGTGAACAAGAAACAGCGATGTTTCGAATCGAAATATGCTGAAACATTTCATCTATTCGAGCTTTAGCAAATCAACTACTTCGTCTCTTTGTTCGCTCTACTATAGATTCAGCTCGAAACTGTCTTCTTTCTTCTGTATTCTTAGTTTTCTAGTTAGAGCTATCTCTATTGATCAAACATTCTATTCAGCTACGCACTATCTCGCTGCAGTGTGATTAGATTCTAGGCATGATCTCAACATTAAACTAAGAATTCGTTAATTCTACAATATGAATATCAATATTCATTCAAGACACTCGACAAACAACGAAACAAGTCTAAAGAAATTTGTTTATCTGATGATCGACGACTTCGAAAGACAGAACAACATCAGAAAGTCAATAGAATCAACGACGAGACTGTTGAATTGCTAGAGAATCTATCGCTCATTCAGTAGCATCAATTCACTCGATCAATAGAATCAACGAGAACATATGATCGTTGATTGCTAGAGAATCACAAACTCTTTCTCTCTCAAAAAAGCTTGTGAATCAGTCGAGTCAAAATAATCTGTGTCATCAAATTCAGTTTGACTCGATTCGAATTCAGATCAATTTAGTGAGTCTGCTACAAAGACGCTGTCAATGCGATGATCTACCTATTCACATCACTCTATCTATCAGTGAATCGATCTACCTTGTGTTTCTGTGTCAACTAGTGAGTCTGCTTCAATGACACGATCAGAATCAATCTCTTCAATGAGCTAGTCGATTCTCTTCTAGTGAGTCTGCTACAAAGACGCTGTCAATGCGATGATCTATCTACTCACATCGCTTTATCTATCAGTGAATCGATCTACCTCGTGTTTCTGTGTCAACTAGTGAGTCTGCTACAATAGACATTTCGATGGTCTGAAAGATCAATAGAAAGATTGGTAGAAAGACGAGCGTCAAGCTCTACGTCAGTGCTATGAACTACATTACAAGTCATAGAAACATGACTTTTAAAGAGAAGAAAGTAATGTTACGAAGCATGTCGACATTGAATAGATTCTAGTCAATAGACTCTAGAAATTTCGATATGTGAACAAGAAACAGCGATGTTTTGAATCAAAATATGCTGAAACATTTCATCTATTTGAGCTCTAGCAAATCGACTACTTCGCTTCTTTGTTCGCTCTACTATAGATACAGCTCGAAACTGTCTTCTTTCTTCTGTATTCTTAGTTTCCTAGTTAAAGCTACCTCTATTGATCAAACATTCTATTCAGCTACGCACTATCTCGCTGCAGTGTGATTAGATTCTAGGCACGATCTCAACATAATATTGAGACATTTGCTTTAGCACTTGAGAGAATATCTCATAGCATTGCTGTTGTTTGCAGCTATTCAGATACTTCATAGCATTACTCTTGTTTATTGCTATTTAAATACTTCACATAGCTTAAACTTATAATATTTTTCAACTTTTGCAAAAGATGAATGATATGCTGAAAGCTTAAACGTAGATTCAGTTTATGACATTCTTGTTCTTCAGAATAAGCTTGAGAAGAAATTAATAAAAGCTTGAGATTTTCTGAGTTCTGATTCAGTGACGTCTTCTTGTTTCTGAGTCAGACTGTTTTGATTCAACGCGTTGCATAATCGTAATTATATGTGATTAAAGTTGATGAATTGTCTCTTTTAAAGAAGATTTCAAGTAATATCTTCAACTTGATTCTGATAACAAAGAAATCAACAAAATTCAATTCTGAATCTCTTCATCATATTTAAGCAAAATAGAAAAAAATGCTTCTTTGTCTTAAGAAGTTCTTCTCTTGCAAATGAGAATGATCTTGATTGCAACTTAAGATTTTACTTGTTGAATTATCAATGCAACATATCTGTTTAAAGCTTGAACATTTCAAAGCAATCATTGTATTTGTTTAGAATTTTAGCTCAGAACTCTTCTTCTTTAAAAAGAAGACATTCTTCAACTCTTGCAATTGTATTGTGAACGTAAGAATTTAAATTGTTCTTGACAACATAGTATTTAAAGTCAAATCTTGACAGTTAAAGAATTCAGACTTGAATTCACTGTAGATTCAAGTGAACGTTTTTCATAACTTGAATGAGTGTTTCTTGTTAGCTCAAGCGAAAAAAGCTGTTGAATGAAAAGATCATCAAAGCTTGAATCAATGATTTGAACTTTCATAATCTTGTTGAGTTCAAAAGATTCATCTTTCTAATATTTGTCAGATTTGATGAAAATTTTGTTCAAGACTCAACTTTGATCTTTTGTACTTTGTTGATTTAAACGTTCTAGAATCGATCAAATCATCAATCATAAATATTGTCAGCAGATTGAGTTAGCTAGTGATCTCAGTGATTGCGTTCATGCGAGCTATATTTATGCTTTCATCAACTTCTTCAACTTTGATCTTGATCACGCTGCTCTTGACATTTATCTCTTGATGTGTTACAGCTGATCTTTTCTCTTGCTTCGAATCTGTCAAACGAGAATCGAGTAAAGTAAGAATTGAAGTAAAAATTAAATTCTTCATAACTTTGAACTGATTGATTATCTCAAGCAAATCATAGAAAGATAGATAGAGAAGTTCAGAGCGAAATTTGTTCAATTGCAGAACATTAAGTAAAAACTTCACTTGATGCTTGCTGTCTGATTTGTCTCTCTTCTTTAATAATAATTTAAGTGAGTGGTTTGAGAATTATAGAATCAAGACTAAATTCTTAAAGAAATGAAGTATAATCATTCAGATCTGAAAACAAAGCTTCTGTTAACAAAATAGTAAGATGTGTATATATATATATATACAAAAGAAAAGAGAAGAGCGAACAAAGTTGAAGTGAGTGAAGAGTGTATGCATAAAAAGAAAGAAAGAGAGAAAGAAATGAAGAATAAACACAGACTTTTTATCAACAAGATGAACATTCACGAATGAATGCTTGAAAATCTTTAAGTGATGAAGATCTTATTCACGCATGCAATTTTCTATTCATTGATAACGAATTTAATTCTGTCATTTTGATGATAGAATAGACTGAAATTGAGATGTATAAATTGAGTATTTCATGAATAATATCATGTTCTTCAACTCATCTCAAGAAATATCATCAAGTTCTACGAAATATTAAGTTCTAAATTCAAGTCTCTGAAAATTAATGATTTTCTTTCTGTTTTCTTGAGCGTTAATGAATAAATTGTTCTCTTGCTGTTTTCTTTCTGTTTTCTTTCTGATTCTTTCTTATTTCTTTCTATAGTGATCAAGAAATGATCACGAATTAAATGAGAGATGAATATCATGAGACTGCTTGCAACATTCTCACAAGTAATTAGTAAAGAGCAAAGATCAAGATCTGAGTCAATGATAAAAGAGTTGAGAGTGTTTTTCAAGTGTACATACAGATGTCGTTTTGACTTGTAGATAAAAATCACGAAGACACACGTTTTACAGTATCTTTCTACAAGTATGATCATTGCATGTGTTCATTGTTTACTTTCTCTGTTGCTTCTACAGCTTTCTATATTGCATTTATACTCTATCTCTCAGCAATGTGACTTAACAAAACATGATCTTTAATCATCATAAGATTGATCATCATCTTTGATCAACAGTTAGATCAACTTTGATAGCAGCTTGATCAGATGAAGTATGAGTGCTTCATAACTTGCGCTGTCGTCGATTCGTTGAATTCAAATAAATGCTTATATGCTTAGTCATTAATGAGATTCTTCTATGAACATTATAAATCATAAAGATGATTGATCTTATAATGATTAAAGAAATACGACTCATCTTCAGATCTACAGTTAAATCTATAATGATAGAAGCTTAATCATTATGAGTATAAAAACTAATGTTTTAAGTATTAAGCTCAACTCATTAAGTCAGTCAGAAGAAAACTGTAATCTTTTTTCAATGTATTTACTATCTACTATTTATCTCTGACAGAGCAAGAACATGCAGAGCTGTAAACTCTGAAAGTCATTAAAAATCTTATGATTGATACATCTTTTTGTTATGAGTGTGTCGAGATTGAATAGAGTTTTCTAGTCAACAAGCTTTAAAGATTTTGACTCATGTTGAATCTCTAGCCTCAACACTCTATTCTAGCGCTTTTGATACTTGAGCAAATCTGCTTCGTTCTCTTTGTTTTGCTCTACTATAAATACAGCTCGAAACTCTTTTTGATTTCTTCTGTATTCTTAATATTCTAGTTATAGCTATCTCTATGAAACGAGTATAAAGAAATTTGTTTTATCTGATGATCGACGCAATTGAAAGACAGAACAACATCAGAGAGTCAATAGAATCAACGACAAGACTGTTTGAATTGCTAGAGAATCTATCGCTCATTAAGTACGCAAAGTTCATTCGATCAATAGAATCAACGATAAAGAATCTTCGTTGATTGCTAGAGAATCAATTCATTCTTGTAAAGCAGACGAGTGAAAACAATCTGTTTAATTTCTTTCTCTCTTCGTCTTGAAAGCTCGTGAATCAGACAAGTCAAAACAATCTGTGTCATTAGATCAATTTAGTGAGTCTGCTACAAATGATGCTCTCGTAGTGAGTTTGCTTCAATGACACTCTTCGTCAATGCAATGACATATCTACTCTCATCATTCTATCTATCAGTGAATCGATCTATCTCACGTTCACGTGCAACTAGTGAGTCTGCTTTAATGACAAGTCAATAGTTGATCTCTTCAATGAGCAAGTCGACTAGTAAGTCTGCTTCAATGATACTCTTCGTCAATGCAATGACATATCTACTCTCATCACTTTACCTATCAGTGAATCGATCTACCTCACGTTCACGTGCAACTAGTGAGTCTGCTTTAATGACAAGTCGATAGTTGATCTCTTCAATGAGCAAGTCGACTAGTGAGTCTGCTTCAATGATCACTCTATTTCACATAGTAAGTCTGCTACAATAAGCATTTGATGAGTTGATTTAAATCAATAGAAAGATTGATAGAAAGACAGGCATCAAGACTCTACGTCAGTGCTATGAACTACATTACAAGTCATAAAAACATGACTTTTAAAGAGAAGAAGATAATGTTACGAGTGTGTCGAGATTGAATAGAGTTTTCTAGTCAACAAGCTCTAGAAGTTTTGACTCATGTTAAACTTCTAGCCTCAACACTCTATTCTAGCGCTTTCAATACTCAAGCAAATCTGCTTCGCTTTCTTTGTTTTGCACTACTATAGATACAGCTCGAAACTCTCTTTGATTTCTTCTGTATTCTTAATATTCTAGTTATAGCTATCTTTATTGATCAAACATTCTATTCAGCTACGCACTATCTCGCTGCAGTGTGATTAAATTCTAGACATAATCTCAACAGTTGACAGCATTTGATCAATGATTCAATTCATGCAAGCTGTTTGAATGTCGTTGTTCATGAAATGCATATCTAGTTTCTTGTCATTTATGAAAAGTCATGACAAATCATTACACACTTGAAGCATTCTAGCTTTATCAATAATCTTGATAATCTTCATTTTCATAAATCTCTCGTTCTTCTTCTAAAGTCTAGAGTTCTTATTTCACTGCATCTGTAAGTATTCAAGATTTGTTAAAGCTTGATTCTTTCACTGTTGAATCTGTGCTTGATATTGTTCAACGTACTTTGTAAAGAATTGACACGTAGCTGTTCTTAATATCAGAGCATCTAGTTTCAACAAATGATCATTGAATCAACAACTTTCTTCATAATGATGAATTAATGCATTAAGCAAAGCTGTCATGAAACAATTGACAGCGTTGCGCGCTTCTTGAATTATTTGATTCAACTCACTATCTCTCTCTTTAACAATGAGCTTGATGAATTCTTTTAAATGCGTGAAATAAAGATCAAAGAGACGATGATTTAAATTATTTCATGTAGATGACGAAGCAATATTGAGAGCATCAATGATATCTGAAGAATCAACACTGATCAGCGTGCTTGACATTGACACAAGTCAGAAGCATTGTGAAAATCTTTCATCTTTCATCTGTCTCAAGTCTTTTCAAGAGCTCACTTGCATGTTTTTGACATTGTGATTCTCGTTGACACAAGCGAAGTCAACATGCATAGTACTCATTACAATCTCTTTCTTCATTGTCATTTTTCTCTTCATTCATTTTTCAACGTGAATGCTTGTAAATTTCTTAAAGATTCACATGTGATAAATCTTTCAAATTGACATAATTCAGATGAAAGTACTTTCTTTTGAAGATCATTCATAATGAGTCTTTAGCAGCGAATTTCAACTCATTGATCATTTGAGATTAGAATTCATCAGAGCTTGAAGCTGATTCTTTACATTTCATAAGTTTACATCATTGAATGATAAGAATTTGTGTAGTGACAGAACTTTGATGTCAAGAGCTTTTAAATCAACATAATTGTTGATTGCTGCAAATCACTCATTAATGTTGAAGATCAACACTATAAAGATGCTGAGTTCATTGATAGATTGATTATAATGTAGTTTGCACTCAGACTTGCATGAACATCAAGCGAATCACTTTCAATCGATTTTAGATAGTGAACAAACAAAATCACTGAATGCATCTTGAGAATAATGACGTGAGATATTCAATTCTTTCTTTCATTCTTTTCAGATTTCTCTTCACTTCAGTCAAAGCTGCATGCAAAACATGATGATAGCAAGCGCTTCAATGATCTACGATTGAACAACATTAGTTACTCAAGCGACATTAAGAATGAGCAACTGTATCTTGCTTAATCTCATTTCATCTTCGATTAATTCTTCATACAAATCATCAGCATCACTGTTCATGCAAGCGATGATCAAGATTAAATGCAATTGTCAATGAAATATTGACAAGAGAAGATTGAGCAACATTCATTTAATAAAATCTTTGATGAATTTAAAAGATATGAATATCAGATGAGTTAATTGAACTCATTATTTCTCTTCAAAATGCTCACAAAGCTGATTATTCTGAATAGCTAGTACTCTGAGAAAAAGATGAGTTATATCATTTATGTAAGAGAGCAAAAGACTAATCATTGATCTCAATTCTTTTCATCATTATCTTCATCACTATCACTTCTTTTCAACTGATTGCTTGAATCATTAATGAAAGAAGATGATGCTGTTGCAATTATCACATCTGTCTTTGTAATCAAATCTCTTGAATCATTTGCATTCGTGTGCTTCAAGATGCTTGTGCTTGAAACAGACTCATCATGAGAGAAAATATTATTTATAAAGCTTCTAAACTTGATTTGCTTTTGCATAACTCTGCTATTAAAAGAATTTGATTTTGAATCTTTCACACTATTGATTCACGTATGCTTTGATTCATTTGAACAAAGAAGTCAGCGAAAAGTAATAGAAAAAGTGAACACAATGTTGTATGCTAATCTTTGATATTTGTAAAGTGTATCAATAGCTTTGCATAATGATGACTGAACAAGAGAATCATTGATATCATGATGCTCAAAAGTTGATTAACAGAAAAGAGAGTTATCGTCGTCACTGTCTCAAGATTAGAAAAAAGCAGAAGAGACTTTGAGTTGACATATCAAGCTCATTTTGACTTTAAACATTAATCTTGAGAAAATTTTGCGAATGATTTCGCTGTGCGATGATTGCATTGCGCAGATCTCAATTCAAAGCAATGTTGATAATACTTTGAGAAGCTTCGTAGAAAATGCAATGTTTATCATTGTCAAGAAAGATATCACTTGTTTTAATTGACTAAAGAAATAAGATGAAGATGATGTCTTGAAGCTTGAGAGATAAATCAGATGTTGCATTGAACAGTTGCTCAGTGAATACTATGTATGACATGAATCATATGTTAAGTCGAGACAAAAAGATTGAAAACTCAAAGTGTTCAAAACTTAATGAAAAGTAATGAGATAACACTGTCAATTTTACAAATAACTCAGAGTTGAAAAGACTTAAGTGAGACTGAGATAACAATGCTGATGATTGTACAGAAGATTCAAAGTAAAAGAGACTTGATGAAGACTGATGTGAAGACGCTGATGATTGTGACGAAGATAAAAAGATGAAGATGAGCGTGATGAGCATTGAAGAAAGCTTTTCAAAGATTAGCTGAATGATCTTAAGTTTTCATTGCTTTGCAGAACTTTTCTCTTACTTGTACTCTTTTGTCAGCATCATTTATGTATGTAAGAGTTTTCTGACATAAATATTGCTCAAAGATAGAAAAATCTATAATTTCAATCTCATTTGCAAATTCTGATTGAAGTCATTCAATCATCTTTTCTCATTTAAATCTCAAAAGTTTATAAGAATTCAATTCATTCTTGAATGCTTTTGAGAAAAGATTATGTTTTTTCAGCAATGCAATCATTCTGTTAAAAAAAACATTTAACGACGTTTTCTTGCAATGAGTACGCTGACTTTATGTATTCTTGACTTCAAGATTTGAGATCAATGTTATAATCAAAGTTGAACTGTAAGATTTGAAGAATCATATTGTTTAAGCTACGTGATGAGTAGAAGAATGATCTAGAATAAGACAAGTAATTAAAGATTGATGAGTGATATGAAATGAGATGAAATAATGAATATGAAGTGAGAGTTAACTTTAATTTTGTTTGCACAAAACGCGTTTGTGTATAAAGAAAATTCATTGACTAAAAGTTGATGACGTGCAGTCACATGATTTAAGACAGAATATTTGATACTTTCACAAATTACATCATCAACATCTAACTCAGATCTTGCTTAAATTTGATACTTCAACAGATTAAATCATCAACATTTAACTCAAATATCTTGCTCAAATCTTACTCAGATTTAATACTTTTACAGATCAAATTGTTAACATCTTGCTCAAATCTGACTCAGATTTAATACTTTTATAAATTAAATCATCAACATCTTGCTTGAATCTGAGTCAGATCTGACTCAGATTTGATACTTTTACAGATCAAATCATTAACATTTGACTCAAATATTTTGCTTAAATCTTGCTTAAATTTAATACTTTTACAAATCAAATTGTCAACATCTTGCTCAAATCTGACTCAGATTTAATACTTTCATAGATCAAATCATCAACATCTTGCTTGAATTTAAGTCAAATTTCGCTCAGATTTGATACTTTTACAGATCAAATCATCAAGATTTAGCTTAGATTTGAGCTAAATATCTGAGCAAGATCTAAGCAAGAAGATTGTTACAAACGTATCAAGACTGAAAAAGATTGAAACTTTAATCAATTTGCAGAGTACACTAGCAAGTACTTTGCATATTAATTAAAACTAGTCAGTGTTTCTAGCTCAGATTTGACTCAGTCTCTATTTTCTTTTCTCAACATTTCTTTGTTCAACATCATCTTTCTTTCTACATCACATTCTACTCATGTCACAAACACATTCTCTTCAAGCTTAGCGCAGTCTTTGAATATTACTTAAATAGAAGCTTTTGTACTCATCTTCTTCTGTATTCTTAATATTTAGTTATAGCTATTTCTAAAGATCAAGCACTATTCAACTCTGACTTTTGTTGATTGACTCATCTAGACATGATTCTGACATTATATTAAGAATTTGTTAATCACATGATACTAATCTCATTATTCATTCAACATACTTGTACAGACAGAACGAGTCTAAAGAAATTCGTTTATCTAATGATCAATGCAATTAAAAGACTGAACAACATTAGAGAGTTTAATAGAATCAACAACGAGACTATTTGAATTGTTAAACAACTTATTGCTCATTAAGTATGCAAAGTTCATTCAATCAAGAGAATTAACTCATTCTTATGAAACAGACGAGTGAAAATAAGCTGTTCAATTTGATTAAGAGAATCAATGATAAAGAATCTTCGTGAATTGCTTGAGAATCACTCAAAAACTCACAAATCAAAAATATTTCTCTAATTAACAACATTCTTTTCTGAAGATTAAACACTTGATCATACATCTTCATTAATACTGTTGAGCATCATCATTCGCTTGACTTTGTTCTTTCTTCAAATTTTATCATGTCAAAACATTCATTTATTAAAGAACGTTTCAAAGAATTTCGAAGTTACTTTTCTCAAATCTCTGAGACTGATTCATCAAAACTCTCTAATGCTGAATCATTCATCAATAAAGACAACGAATCATTTGCTGAAACAGTAATACTCTCTGTTTCTATCGAAAACTGAAAGACTTGATGCATGATTCTCGACAGAGAAACAAATCAACTCAACAAGCTGAGTAATCAACAAGATGATGAAATCAAAGAGTTGAAGACTAGATTTCAAACTAAAGAAATCACTTCTTCTGATTTCATTTACTCTGAGCGTTCTAGATCTCAGAAAATATCTGATTCTTTCTGATTTACTGACGAAAAGAATTCTACTTGGGAAAACTGATACGACAAAATTCAGAATAAACTAAAGATCAACGTTGATCTTTTTTCAAATGAACGAGTCAAACTGAGCTATGTATATTTCAGATTATTCAATGACGCAGCTAATGTCGCTCAATCTAGACGCAAATGTGACTGTGTCAATCTTTATAAGATCATCGATAATCTTTTGAAAGAATTAGCTGAGTTGTTCAATGATTCAGATAAGAAAGTCAACTTTCATAAAGAATACTACAACTTGATTCAAGAATCAAAGAAGTTCAGTAAGTTTTACACTCAGTTTCAATGATTATCTTTCTATCTGAAGTATCACGAAAAGTAACTGATCATTGATCTGAAAGATAAAATAAACTCTCATCTTCAATTCATTTGAATAAATCAATTAGTTCAATCTGATTCTCTCAAAGAGATTCATTTCTATCTGATTCATTTGAATAATGATCAGCGAGTCATTCAAGAAATCAAGAACAAAGTCAATCTCATCAAATGTATCAACGATCTGTTAAAGATCATCTTTCATAAAGTTGTTGTTACTCAGTCAGTTGATCATTCAAAATCTGATCATCTAAAGCTGCGTGACGCGATTTTAACTAGCGTCAAAGAAGCAGATGTTTTAGTTAAAATCTGTTTCATAGCTCTAAAGAGTACTCTGATCGATCTACTAAAATCAATGCAGTGAACAATGAATACAATTTTTTTGAGTTCGATTTCAATTCGAATTTCGATTTAAAAAACTAGTCATTTCTTCAAAAGTCATTAAAGAAATAAAGATTATATCTTTGTGCAAACTAGATGAAATTCTATCAGAAGAGAATTACTTTGAAAAGTCGTTTTTAATTGATGTCTTTCTCAACTCTCAGAATTGATCTTTTAGTCTTCGTTCTTTGATAAATAGTAATTCAGTCACTCATATGCTCATACACGTTAATCTAGTCAATAAAGTATGCAAGAAACTAGAAATTCAATCTATATCATTGATAAAAGAGAAGTTAATAAGAGACTATGATGAGAAAATATTTAAGAAAATTATCACTCATAAAATTCTACTCAATCTCATCATCAAAAGTCATAAAAAATTGACTGTATCAATGCTGATAGCTGATATCAATCATCATGAAGTCATATTGAGTAAGCTCTGAATGAACAAAAACGAAATATTATTGAATATGCAAAACAACGTCATTGTTTTTTCAAATCAATTAAATACTTCTATTTCAGTTTTTTCAATCTCTCTCAATTCAAAGTACTCAAGTTGATTGCGATCAACTTCGCTCTCTTTTATCATTCAGACTAAGACTTCTATTATGCTCAAACAATCTGTTTCAACTACGATTAAGAAAGAATCATTCTCAATTGAAAGCATAAATGCAGCTTCGTTCAAAACTCTGCTGAATTAATTAAAGAAGAATCAGACTGAAGTTTTTGCTTTATTCATGACTGATATTGATAAAGAAATCACGTACAATACTCAGTGCAATTTGAACGTTTTAAATGTTTCTTCAATCAATGAAACAGCTCAGAATTTGAAAGATATTAAAGTCAAGCTGTCATCAGAATATCATGAGTTTCTAGATGTTTTTGATCAAGCTCAATTGAATAAACTATCTTCTCATTGCTTCTACGATCATAAAATTGAACTCATCAATGATTTAACATCTTCTTGCTGTCAAGTTTATTGAATGTTCTCTGTCAAACTTCTGAAAGTAAAGAAGTACTTAAACGAGAATCTGTTGAAGAGATTCATCACTTCTAGTCAGACTCTCTATTTCTCTCTCATTCTATTCACTTTCAAAGCAAATGAAGATCTTCAATTCTGCATGAACTATCGAAAGCTAAATGTCATTTTCAAAAGAAATAGATATTCTCTATTACTGATAAATGAGATCATTGATAAAATAGTGAGTTGCAAGCATCTGACTAAATTGAACATCATATCAGCGTTCAACAAACTTTAAATGCATCTCAATAACGAGAATTACATCATTTTTATCACTGCTTTAGAAGCATATAAATACAAGATGCTATCATTTGAACTGACTAATGAATCGATCTTCTTTCAGCAATATATAAATAATGTTTTATGAAACTTTCTGAACGACTTTTGTCAAGTTTATCTAGATGATATTCTCATCTATAGCAAAACGAGAAAGAAACATAAAGATCACGTCAAACTAGTATTGAGTTGACTACGTGAAGCTGAACTGCAAATGAATATTTGAAAGTGCAAATTCAATGTAGAAGAGACTGTCTTTCTAAAAGTCATTGTATCAGAACTAGATCTTCGTATGAATTTCAGCAAAGTGACAGTCATAGTCAGCTGAATCACTTCAATCAATTTAAAAGAAATTCAGAGCTTTGTGAAATTTGTTAACTTCTATCGTTGTTTCATTAAGAACTTCTTGAAGCTAGTCAAATCATTCACTCAGCTGACTAGAAAGAATACATCTTTTGTTTGAAATGAGATTTGTGTTCAAGTCTTTGACAATTTAAAGAAACAAGTCAGCTTGATCTCAGTACTTCATCACTTCAATCTCAAACGACAAGCTATTCTGAAGATTAATGCTTTGAACTATGTAAAAGATGAAATACTATCTCAGTATAATGATGAGAAAGTTTTTCATTTAATGATCTTCTACAGTAAAAGCATGATTCTCGCTGAAATTAATTATCACATTTATGACAAGAAATTGCTAGTCATTATTCAATGTTTTGAACACTGACGACTCAAGCTGAAGTGCATTGAACTACTCATTCAGATATTCATTGATCATCAAGCTTTGAAAATCTTCATGAAAAATAAACAGTTGAGTCGATGACAAGTCAACTATCTGAACATTTTGTCAAAGTTTAACTTTCAAATCATCTTTAAATCAGGCAAAATGAATACTAAAGTCAATGCTTTAACTCAAATGTCTCTAGCGAACGTCTTTAAATCAGCTCAATAACTTGAAGATTGTTTTCAGACTATTCTGATCTTTAATAAAGTCAATGTTCTACTCATTGAATTGAAAGCAAATCTCTATCAGCAAATGCATATGATCAATCAAATGAATGAGTTCTGCAATAAATATAAACAAGCTATGAACGAGAACAAGCTCAAATTTTATATCACTAAATTGAAGAACTGCGAAATTATTGACAGCGTTCTTTTTAAAAAAGACTTACTGTGAGTTCTTGAGAATATGCATACGAAACTGCTACAGAAAATTCATGATCAGCTTTCAATCTTTCATCTCGACAATAAATAAACTATTGATTTAATTTAACAATTTTACTATTGATCAGATCATTGAGTCACAGTCAGACAGTACATTTAAAACTGTCATGTCTGTTAACGAAGCAAAGTTTCTAGAAATAGCATCAATGAACTTCATCATTCTCTACTCATTTCACAAGAACGCTGAAAAGATATAGTTATGAACTTCATTACTGAGCTATTTCTATCAGAAAACTATAACATCATTTGCATAATCATATATCATCTCATCAAAGAACATCACTATGTTTTCTGTCATTGAAAAGATGATGACATTTCAGTTGAAGAAACGATTTGAATCATATTATAAAACGTTTATCGACTGCATGATCTATTCAGTTCTATTGTTTCAAACAGAGACTTTCAATTCATATTGACTATGTGAAAAAGTCTTTGCAAGTGACTAAGAATCACAGCTAGTGTCATGATGCTAGGCTGAAAGCTCGATCGAGTCGCATGAAAGTCATGTGACTACATGTCTCTTTCGCGACTGCGCTAGCAGATCTAATTTCCCATGTAATATAGTCGCTTTGAACTCATCTTGCTTTCTTTTCTTCTTGTCTTTCGTTCTGTACACTACTTGTATCTAGATCTGACTCTATCATAGCTATCATACATTATATTAATAGTTCTTCAAATCTAGTTTCTGACATTACAAAAGATTTACAATTTCTGCAACGCTTTCATGCGCTGCAATCTCGTCTCGTTTTCTCGTTGATTCAAGATATTTTCTCGCCTCGATTGCTCAATGAAGCATCTCAAGTACACTCTCGAGAACGAACTCAATGTCGATGAGTTCGCTCAACATGTCGTCAACGACTCAGCGACAGCCTTACGTCGATTTCAGAAGCTTCAGAATCAAGCTTGTAAAGTCACTAATGCAACTCTCTCGTTCTTCGTCTCTTCTGTCTCAATTTCTTCGATCTATGCTTCTTTAAACTCGCAAAACCTAGTCTTTCTGATAGCTCAAGCAGTGACTCAAACTCTTCAAAATCAATCTTTATCGTCGATCTCTGTTATACATCTTTCTTCAGCGTCTGTGACTGTCGCAGTCATTCTCGTTCGATTGTCTGAAAAGCTCTCAGATATCGTCAAATACGATGAAGATAAAGACAAGCTGAATGCGTGAAAGCAGAGCTTGAAGCAGCGCATGCACATGAATCACGATCGATACATCATCGATGAAGTCAAGATCATCTACGTCGAGTCTCGTCTCATAATTGAGAAGAAGACTCACATTCTCATGATGTCATATCGAACAAATGACATCTGCAATCTTGCTATCTTTGACGAATATCTACGAATTCTTCGTCACTGTTGTGACAATTCTTTTGAAGCTGAAGACGCTCGCACGTATCTTCGCGAAACTCTTAAGCAAGACTCTATGAGCTTTGCCGAATATTATTTACTCTTTTGCCAGAAAAAAGATCGTTTCGCGTTAGAAGACGCGTCGCTGATCGACTGCATGAAGCGCAACGTCAGCTACATTACTCAACTGATTGTCTTCTTCTGATGAATCATCGAGAACAAGAAGCTCTTCATCTTTTCGAAATACATTCAAGCTTTCTCGAATATCGACGAAGAGCTTCAGCAGCTTAAACATCGACAATCTCGTATCACGATCTCTAGCTTCACTTCTTCGAAGCTCAAGTTCTTCACGATTTCGATCATCAATTCTTTGAGCTCTAAGTCAATTTTCGTCGTGCCTGTTGCTCTCACTGCCTCTTCAGAAGATGATGAACTCATGAATCTTAGCTTTGCTATGACAGCAGTTCAGAGCAAGGCTCTAGCTATCTCTGAGGTAAAAGATATCTGCAACAAATGAAAGCTATGCTACTACTGCAAGTTGCAACACTCGAGTAAAACAGTCAAAGAATGCTCAAACAAGAAATTCTTCACTCTTCGTGTTACTGATATGAACGATGATGTCAGTATCAACGATGATGTTTCGCTGTTCGTAAGAAAAGTCTAGTTCTTGAGCAAAGTCGCGCTCAGAAATCATTATACATATTCTATTGTCTTCTAGCATTCTCGTTCTTCTCTTCTCTTCAGTCTTATAAGAAGTTTTTCATCAAATCAGTCTTAGAATTGTTTGAAATCGATTCTTTCTTTAAAGACAGTCATATGATCGTTTCTTGTATACTACGTCACACTCAATCTAGAATATATGTTCTCGCTTTAATCGACTCTGAAGTCTTCGTCTATGCTTTTATTGACAAATTCTTCGCGCAACATCACAATCTTTCTCTGCATTCTCTCATTTACCTTCGTCATCTTCGAGACTTCGACGATCAAATCGCTTTGATCGAAGACATTATTCATGTAGTCGAAATCATCATGACACTAGAAGATCATATTGAAAGACTGTTCTTATACGTTATCGATCTGAATCAATATCTCATTATTATGAATCTCTCTTGACTACATCGTCATGAAATCGATGCTAGCTTCGAGTTTAATACTCTCACTATGTTCTCGTTCTTCTGTCTAGCTTACTGCTGTCAAATCTCTGTCAAAATACATGAAGTCACGCGAGAAAAAGAATTTCTGTTTCTCAAAGAGTCTCAACGAGTATGAAAGCTCGAAGATCAAGAAACTCTGCTCAGTATTAATCAAATCACGTCATCTCGTCTCGTCTCGACTTCTCAGAAGCAACTCAGTGCTCAGTCGACTTACAAGAAGTCATTCAGTTCTCAATCTGCTTGCAAGAAGCAATCTAGCACTCTAGTCGTTCACAAGAAACAATCTTGAATTCAAACTGTTCAAAAGAAACAATTCAGTTCATTCAGTCAACTCAATCAATTCAGTCAATGCAGTTCTGTCTCACTCGCTGTCGAAGAAGACATCTCGAGTCGTATTGCTTGAGTTATTCAGAAGAAATATCAATCTAAGATTAAGTATCGAAATTCTTCGTCTCGTCGTATCTCTATCGAGAGATCAGCTCATCAAGTCGAACGCTCTTTTATACATCTTGACGTAGTCGAGTTGAAAGCTCGTAGCTTTGATCGTGCTGCACGTCTCAAGAAGTTTGAACTCTTTAGTCTCATTCTCGATCAGATAGATGCTTTTCTGAGCTGTGTCTCTTTCAATTGTTTCTCAATCTTGCATTTCTTTGTCGATCTTCATCTGAACTCAGAAATTCGATTCTCACATGTGAGCATCAAGCTTCGAATCTATGATCGAGATCAACATCTAGCTCTGTATCAAATGAAGAAGAAACTTCATTTGTTTACGATCATCATCGCAGAAGAACTTGAAGCTTATCGACAAAGTAAGAATGTCGATTTCGTCACGCTCTTGCTCAATCATTATTCAAAGCATTTACACATCTTCTTCAAGAAAGAGATCGATATCTTGCTCAAGCATGAGACTCATGATCATGTCATTCATCTTAAGAAAGATGCTCAAGCCTCAGTCTTCGCCTTGTATGATATGAATCATAACGAAGCTCAAGAACTTCGTCGATATTTAGATGAGAATCTTGATAAAGAGTTCATTCGAGTCAGTCGCTCTGAAGCGATCGCTCTCGTTCTCTTTGTGAAGAAAGCTGAAGAAGATCTTTGCTTCTGTGTAGACTATCGAGATCTTAATGCAATCATCGTTAAAAATTGCTATTCTCTGCTCTTAATCTTCGAAATCTTGAATCATCTTAGTCGAGTCAAGATCTTTATCAAGCTTGATATCATTGCTGCTTTTAACAGATTGCATATTTGAGAGAAAGACGAATCTCTGATCGCGTTTCATACTCGTTTCGAACTATTCAAGTATCTAGTTATGCTCTTCGATCTGTGTAATGAGTCTGTCTCGTTTCAAAATTACATTAACGACACTCTTCATGAGTATTTAGATGAATTCTGTACTGCATATCTCGATGATATTTTAATTTATAGCGATAATGAAGTCGAACACGAAATTCATGTCAATCGTGTTCTTCAGAAGCTAGCTCAAGTCGATCTACAAATAGACATCATCAAGTGCGCATTTCATGTTATCGAAGTTTCATATCTAGATTTAATCATCATCATCAAAGAAGTCAAAATGAACTCAGCTAAAGTGAATATCATCGTTAATTGATCTACTCTTGTTAACGTGAAGAACGTTCAGAGCTTTCTCGATTTCGTCAACTTCTATAGAAGATTTATTTATGACTACAGTAAAATAGCTGTCTCGTTAATTTGACTCACTCGCAAGAATGTCACGTTCGAGTGATTCACTGATTGTCAAGCTGTCTTTGATACTCTGAAAAAAGTCTTCACGTCTGATGTTATTCTTCGTCACTACAACTCAGATCTTCAACTCGTAGTAGAAATCAATGCTTCAGACTATGTGTCTGAAGACATTTTATCACAGTACGACAAGAATGACGTACTTCATCTCGTCACGTACTTCTTCAAGAAACATAATTCTGTCGAGTGCAATTA
>JAABUR0100004018.1_pt1 | contig 20057 bp, 19 predicted proteins | sample 5560091 | NCBI WGS metagenome assembly JAABUR01 (sample SAMN10711879, study PRJNA513375) | rock metagenome | isolation source: Antarctica rocks | place: Antarctica: Victoria Land, University Valley sud
TTATCTTATAGATTAATTTATGGGCTAGCGGACTAGCTAGATAGGTTGACGATACACAGGCTTGCATCCGTAATAGGAAACTTAAGGCGGCCCATGGCTCCTGTCGAGCTATCGTGTGTTATATGTGTGAGTGCAGTATCTTCCTCGCTATCGTCGGTGTCATTAAGTCTAATCTTTCAACAGAGTTCCCCAATATTCTCTTGTGATAAGTCGACTCATACGCACATGCCAACTTGAGCTTTGTTAGAATGGACTCTTATCGAAGATTGAACTGAACAGCTGGCCGTCTTCTAAGTGCATTCAACGATAGGGTCAGCAAATGAGATAGCAACCTAACATAACAACCATAGCAAAGCAACAAACGGAGGGTCAAGCAACAGATTTAACAATTATCTTCCTTTCAGTTCTCCTTCGCTCTCGTCGAGCCACTTACATTTGTTCCAAGTAACGGTACGCAGCGAGCTCACAACCTTATGGTGCAGATAGGTGTTGCGCAAGCTTTGTCTTCTGGTAGGTTTCCGAGCTAAGTCTCGTCAATCTCTTGTACAACCCCATCGATGGTATCGTTCGACAACATGTATTGGACACCAATGGACTGGTCAGAAAGGTACGCATGGATTTAAGTGATTTTCCTTCCTTTCCTGCGTCGAGTAGTCCGTGAGGGCAAGTGCGAGTGGTTCGGAACCAGGATTGTCTGGTCAGATAGGTACGCACGGATATAAGCGATGATCCTTCCGCTCTTCTTTCAAGTATTCTTCAGGCCAAGTGCGAGTGATTTGGACCTGAGAGTCTTGTCCTCGTCATACTCCTCGTATCTGCTTACTTAGATGATACACTAACTTGTTCTGCAGGATTCGAGAACCTTTGATTGGAGCTAGCTTGAACATCTTGTTGAGCCAGCTGAGCTGACATTCTGATGAAAAGCGTCAGAGTTCATGTCCGAACCCGAGGTATTTGGCATGACACTAGCCAAGGTTTGCGTCGGCGATATGGTCACTCTTGTTGGCGAGCTTCGGTCCGCCGAATCTTGACGGACGGCTTATGCGGCGCTGAAGTCCTTCAAACATAGCCCTCTCTGTCTTCAACTCCGCTCTTCGACTCCAATCGTTCGCTCCTCTTCGTGGTTGCCTCCATATTCGTCTCTTTACTCCATTTCTTTCCTTCCCTTCCATCCACTCCATTCCCTCCGTTCTCTAGTTGTTTCCAAGTCCTTCATTTTTACAGACTTCTAGTACGTCTTTACCCGTAGTACGTTATTTCGATTTCACGTCCGCCCGTAGACCTGAGATGCGTAGCATGTTGAGCCTCAATAGAGCGAATGAAGCCATGCTTAATCGATAGCAGCATAGAGCCCTCGCTTATTGATCAGTCAGGATCAAGAATGAAAGGGAGGTACGAACCTCTAACAGTTTGATTACATCACTAGCGATCCATAGCTCCATTGACCACGTCTGCGTCGATTTTGTCGTTGTCAAGTATATATCCCGTGAAGCGTGAAGCTATGGGCGAAGGGGTTGGATGAATGACTGTGCTGTTGGATCTCGTCAGGGACGGGGTGTATTCAATGATGAGTAAGTCTTATTGTTCGCTCAGCGAATTCGAGCCTTTATTCGAAGCATGGTCGTAGGCCTGTGGCCAACTAACTATTCGACTAGCTATTCACGAAAGTGAATCCAACTGCCCACACTGACTATATTGCGCAAGCCGTGATAGATACATGAAGACCAGGACAATTGAACCGATGGCATTGACCTTCCGGAATCCCACTAACCTTGATTTTCAAACCTTCAGAATCTGCCCGAAACACCACCCCTTTTTTTCCATGGGCCTAACCAATGAGTACTTCCGATTACTACGAAGGCTTGGAGATCACCTGAGAGACAAGCTTGACACCGTAAGTTGTGCAACATGAAATAAAACATGATAAAGTCTCGCCACACTTCACTTGAATTTGGAATAATATATCATCCTTCCTATTATTGGTGAATCGTGTTCAAAGCGGTTCATCGACTACTATGTGAACCCTATATTTCTCCCTCTTGTTTTCTTATTCTCCTACTTTCAACGCACCATCCTCTACCCTATATATACAAACTGCCCATCTTCCAGCTAAACCATAGCAGTACTACATTATCTTATATATGATAGCCAGGTATTACCTTTGGCTTGGAACCTTAAAGCCTTGATTGTTCACGAGGTCTCTCTTGACGTTCTGAAGAGATTTTACTATGGGTGGGGACAGCCAAGCGACGGTGCCCGTACCTCGACCACCACATGGACAAGCTTTCAAGGTTTACGTGCCACACAATCCCAGCAATCTAGCGGCTGGAGGGCTACTCCATTACGGCCTTCTGAACGGCACCAATCTTCTGGTGGGAGATGAGGGAACCATGAACAAGGTCGAGAGGAAGTTCTGTAAGCCAAGGGACGAAGAGGATCGTTCCAAGGTCCTAGGATAGTCCGACCAATGTCGCCCGGCACTTCAGCATCAAGAGCAATCTCAGATACTCTTGCAGGTGCACCAGACGGTCAAGGCGGAGGGCAAATAGCAGCGCCAGAGCTAATGCAGAACCAGATTATAAATCCTTCCACTTCTAGCCCCAACCCTCATACTTTACAACATGGTCACGGTGCTGTTACAAACATCAAAAAAACAAATTAGCTGCAAAGAAAAGTTGGTCTCACTCCCAAAGGGTTCCAACAGACACTGATGCTTGACACTACAGAGGCGACGCACGACGATTCGGACCCAGAGCTTCTGCTAGCTTTCAAAAACAAGCCAATCAAAAAATTCGCAAGGCTGAACTTATCGTTGTATGCAAAAGTCTGGTTCAGTTTTCGGGTTTTAGCGAATTTGGCGGGGAAAACCCACAAATCAGCCTCAAATTTGGTGCAAATAGAGCAAATACCTAGATATCATCCCCACACTCCCAAAACATCCCAAAGCTTCATTTTTGAAGCTATACAAATCTCAGCCTTACACGAAGGCAATTCTAGATAGTCAGAATGCTTCTCAGACGTATCGAACACAAAAGAGCTTCCTTCAAGGCTCTGCTTCATCTAGATGCATTCAAGTCTTCTAAGGCACGCAAAATCGTTCTCGTATCTAAGAATTCTATCATACTGTCTTCAGAGACAGAGATCTTCTCATCTTCGACGCTTTCAGATGTAGAAGATCTTTCTTCGCTCAGACTTAATCTTCTCAAGATTTCTCAGCTTAACTTTCTTAAGACTTCTCAGATCTCTCAAGCTGTCAATGTAAATGCACTCATCTCAAGTGAGCTTGTGATCTTTGTCGTTAAGACTGCTGCTACTCTTGTCACTTGAAAAGCATGTGTATCATCATTAATGTCATCATCAGCGAAGCTTGATTGATTTGAAGATGAGAATGAAAATGAGAAAAATTTAAATGATAATCAGTCTAAGATTCAAGCAGCTTCAAAGCAATTCACAAAGCTCACTGCATTGATGAAAAGATGAAAATCAATGAAGTCAAAATCATTGCTATCACTAAAATTGCTCAGATCATTTATAAACATGACAGTCAAGTATGAAGTCACTCTCATCATCAATGACATCTTGCAAATTACTATAAATGATGAGAATGATGTCAATCTTCAAAATCTGCATCAAGAGCAAATGCATAAATGCTTTAAGCATGTTGATTTCATTGATTTAAAGTGTGTGTTAATATTTATAAAAATCATCATCATTTGATATTTAATAAAAAAGAATGAGTGAATAATTTTGACACTGCATGATTTTTAAGAGAAAGTAGCTTTGAACATTCAACAAAAGTATTTAACAGATAAAAAGAATGTAAACATTAATTTAAAACTTATCTTTGATCATGATAAAACTGATATTGCATTTTCAGCGCTTATAGCTGAACTTTCAGCGACAAAGATATCACTCACTTAAACAGCAAAGTTGAAGAAGAAAGTTGATGAATATGATCAACTTCATGCAAACATTGTAGAATAAATGAAAGTTCTTCAAATGAATTGAATTTGCAAAGAAAACTATCACAATAAAAGAAAGTATTGTTGAATCAATGAGTCAAACATTCATCATTGATTGACTGCTGATCATATAATATGCTGATCAGAAGCAATCAGTAAAGATGATGAGTTTATGTCACTTACTAAATCTTCAAGAATGCTGATTGAAATTTTGATGATAGTGAAATTTCAAGTTAAGCATGTCAATTCTTTCTCAACATCTTTTTCAATCATTACATCATCATCTACTTTTATATAATCATTGCAAATCACAAGTGAATTAATCAGCATAACAGATGTATTGATGTTGCAAATGATATAAAGAGCAACAGTTAAAGAAGAAAGAAAAATCAAAGAGTAAAGAATTAAACAAAAGAGAAAGAATTCTTGAAAGAATAGAGTGAACAGTATCACATATGATGAAATCTCTTTAAATTATGAAGAAAAGTCACAAACTGCTCTATTTATATACTGTTATGCATGACAAAGTTGCAATGCACGACTTTATTTCTGATGCTAATTTAAAGAAAGCTGCTAGAAACAAGTCTGACTGAATTTAGACTGAATTCAGAGCTATTGCAATAAGCTGCTAGAAACAAGTCTGTCATTGCACTTCTCAACATTCTCACTTAATGCTTGCAAGTTTCTCAACTTTCACTGCTTTTCAATTTCAGTTGTTTTATGAATCTCTTGAAGTTCTGTCAAGATAGTAACTTGATCAATTCATCTGCTATCATATTTTGATTAGAAACAAAGTTCATTGAAATCTGATTCTTCTTGTGCAGATTTCGAATGTGATGATAAGTAACATCAATGTGCTTCAATCTTTTATGAATATAAGCATTTTTAATCAGCATAAGAGATGCTTGATTATCTTTTTTGAGCTGTGTAAATGAGACAGATTGATGAGTAATCTTCTCAAGAATATCAACGTGACTGTGATTGATGCTCAGATACTTTGTCAGATTCATGTTCTTAAGCACTTAATTGATTCATAAATCTTTCTTGATGCAGATTGATAAAGTTATGTACTCTGTCTTAATGATCAATGTAACAACAAACTTTTGCTTTCAACTCATTCAGAAGACTGATTCTTCATCAAGTATGTAAATATAAATGAAAATCAACTTGCAATTTAGTCTGTCTGAAATGTAGTCTGAATCAGAGTATTCTACTAACTTCATGCTTTCACTGACTTTGTACATGATGTCTAGATCAATGATGAAACAAATGTATTGCATTAACTTCTTCAAAGCATATTCATGATGTTCTGCAAAATCATTGAAATATTGATTTAATTGATTGAGAGCAAAAGCAATGTTAAAATGAATATGAATTGCAGCATACATGAGACTTTCAATAACTTGTTGATACTCATGTTGATTGATTCTCACATCTTCAAGTTCAGCTGAGCAAAGAACATCATATTCATTCATTGAAAGATCTGTTATCTTGTGCTTATCTTGTCTTATGTTGAGTCTTTCAAGAACATCATGAAAATAGTGAGTTTAATTCATTTGTAAGATTCATGTATTTCTGTTGCAAGTAATTTGAATGTCAAGAATCTTCTTCATTTTTCTCAGATTCTTGACTTTGAAAACACATTGAAACTCATGCTTAAATCATTTAACGTTGCTCAATGATTTGAAGATGATGACTATGTCATCAATATATAATAGCAACATGATTTCTTTTGATTCATGAATCAAAAGACATGAGTCTGCAACGCATTGAGCGAAGTTGAGTTCAGACAGCGCTGTTACACAATGATCATGTCAATCTCATGCAGTTTGCTTGAAATCATAAAGACTTTGAAGAATTTTCAGAATACAGTTGAATCTGACTTTCACTTCTGATGAAAAAAACATGTAAATAATTTCTTTGAAAAACGATTCAATAAATGCATTGTTTACATTGACTTAATGAAGTTTGAGATTCTTCATTGTTGCAATGATTAAAAAGACTTGCAGAGTGTCAAACTTGATGATTGATGCAAAAGTATTTTCATTGTCAATTTCATAAATTTGAAAGAAATTTCTGACTATCAATCTTGTCTTCAGTTTATCAAGAAAATTGTTGATGTGCATCTTTGACTTGAAGATTCATTTGCTTGTCATGATGTTGATCTTTTTGAGCGACACTTCTTCTTGTCAAATCTCATTAATGACTAGCATCATAAATTCTGCATTAATTGCTTCTTTTCAAAGTTTTTCTCAAACTGAATTCTGCACTGCATCTTTGTAAATGTTTAACATGAGAATTCTTATTGCTTTAAAAGAATCAGATTCATTGACATTGAATAATGTTTATGACATGCTTGTGTCAAAATCACTCTCATCATCATTAACTTTCTCTGTAACAAATCAGATCATCATAGCTTGCAAGATCTTGAATGTACATTCTTTCAATTGTTGATCTTCGCTGTCTCTTTTTCTCTTTAAGATGATTACATGCAGAAATGTTTAAGTTGCTGACTTAAACATGCTTAATGCAAAGACTTTTTGAATGATTTGAACATTTGCATAAACTTCGCGCTTGTTTAATGTATGTGATGTGATTTTAGAATTGAGTACATTTAAGTTGATTATAATAGTTTTTAATGCATCAGTTGATTCAGATAAAACATTAATCATGAAAGCATCAGATTTTAAAATGTTAGTTGAAATATTATTCTTTGATAATTTTCTTACAGATCTTCGCTCTGAAAAAACATTAAATGTCTGTTTGCAAAGTTGCAAGTTCATGTTTTCATTTTTTTCATCTTCAATAAATTTGACAGCGTGACTCTTGATAACTTGATTGAAATCTGAGACTCAGAGATGATATTGCTTGTCAATATTTTTCACATATCTCATGAAAATGTCAAATCTGTTTCTGTTTATGAATTTGTCTCATCTGTTTTCGACTGACAATGACTTGAGATCAACGTATGAGTAACATTTGCATTCTCATACTTGTATATAATCAATTGAGAACTTGATCTCAATGAATATCTTCTTTAAAATTGTAAGAACTTCATCAATCAAGAATTTTGTGATGATTCAATTTTGCAAATAAACATTTATCTTTACAGCTTTTACTCAAAACTTAATGAAAAGTTCAGCATTCTTGATCATGACTTGCATCGAGTTTTCTGTGATGTATATGACTTTTTCAACTACTTCATTTTAAATCAACATGTGTGAAACAATGTATTAAGAGACAATGTCAATTGATAAATATCAGTCATTCAAAATAACTTTAAGTTTCATGATGTTATCACTGCATACTGAGAGAAGTTTGACATCATTGTAAAGCTTTACATTGAGTTTTCATTTTTGCAGAGCATCTGATGCATTGAATCGTTGCTTTAAAGAAATGCATCAAGTCTTTCTGAAGTGATTATCAATTATCTTTAGAAAGTACAACTCATTATCAAGAAACAATGATAGTGATTCACAAATGTTTATGAAAATGAAAGTCAAGATACTTGTTTTTTGATTCTTAACATTGTGTTCTTGTTTGTTAATGAACTTGATGAGCGCACATATTTTACACACATTCTCATGACTGTTGTTGATGAGAATAGATTTTTTCAAAGTGATGATCTTATGAAGTTGACGAAGCTTTGCTGATTCAAGATGAGTGAAGCAACGATGTCACAGCTTGTACAACTTGAAGCTTTTGTCATTTGCAAAACTAAATTGATCGTGATCAACTTTGATCTCATTCTCATGATGAATCACATCAATGTGAGATGCAAAATAATCTAGATTCATTAAATCATCAAGATTCATTGAACTGTGCATTGCTGAAAATGCTGATAAAACATTATGCTGCATAATTGATAGTAATGCAAATTCATTAAGATCATTTGCAATTCTTTCTACTATGTAAACATCTTTGCATTCTAAAGTTTCAATCATTTGCTTCTTTCACTTGTTGTGCATGTACAAATTTTTATCATTAAAACTTTCTTGCAGATCTTTTTCATACATTCTTCTTTCAAAAAGAAGATTCATTTCAAGCTTAAAAATATGAAGAACAAAAAACAGTTTAACTAAGTTTTCATAATGATCTTGCATGACTGCTGTGTCACAATGATTAACATACAATTTTCTTTCTTTAACTTTGATGATGCATCTTTTAATGCAAATTAAAGAATCATTAAAAAGTTGAAGTTGATCAGTCATGTGTGAGAAAACATCAGAATTTGCAACTCAGTTGAATTCAGAAATCTTACTGACAATGTTCTTTGACAGAACTGCAATATTCTCGCTCTTCTCATTCTCATCTTTCTCATTGTTATCAAAGATTTTAGAATCATCGCTTTTCACATTGTAAATTTTGTGTTTCTTGTGCTTGCTCTTCAGAAGCTCAATGAAAGTTTGAAAATCATCAACGCTTTTGTGCTTTGTTTTATCTTTATCTTTGCATTTCTTCACAAGCTTTTGAGCTGCAGACAGATGAGAGCAATCGACTAAATGATGTTCATCTTCATAGAGAAAACATTTTAAAAATCATTGCAACTGACAATAACATGATTGATCACTGTTGAAGTCTAAAAGACTTTTGCAATGATGACTGATTTTGCGTTTGTTCTGCTTATGATCAGTGCGCTTGCGTTCGTTTTCTCGCTTGACTTATAACGCAGTCTCTGTTGTTTTCAATTGTGCTTTCTTCTCTTGTAGCTTTTGAAGTTTCTTCTTGATGTCTGATTTATTCTGTACATCAATGACATCTTAAATGACTGTGTATTCATCTGACAGTGATTGAAGTAAGACTTGAAAGCAACATTCTGACTTGAATAAATCACTCATGTCTTTTTATGTTACAACAATCTTTCAAGTCAATTTGATAAGATGTATTCATGTCTTTTCAATGAAAATATTCGTCGACATTCTGTAATCAATGAAGTTCATCAGATATTATTTCTCAATGACTTGTAACTTCTCTTTGTATTTATAACTCAAAGCATTTCAAATCTTTTTTGCTGATGTCTTGTCTGCAATGTGTTCTTGATCATTGATGATAATGCAGATAATCAGTCAGTAATGAGTTTTCATGTCAATCTTTTAACTTTCAAAGTTGAAAGATTAAATTTCACTGATGATGTTGATGATGCTGTTGAGTGTGTTCAAGTCAGACTTGTCTTCAATAATGAATCACAAGTCTTTTTCAATAAATCATCTTTTCATGAAAGAAAATCATTGATTGCAGTTCTCACGAGTGAGAATGAGAACAGATCATCATTTGACGAAGAAGTTGTTGAATTTCATGATGTGCAATGTAGACTCAGCTTGTTGTTAAAATCAAAGAAAAAAATAAAAATATTAGATAAATTGATGAGTGAAGTGAAAAGAATTTAATCTTGTCAATGATGATGAAAGTTTATGCATTCTTTAATGTGATCAAGTGTTACGAGCATATCAAGGCTGAAAAAGACTGAAGCTCTAATCAATTTGCAGAGTACGCTAGCGAGTACTCTGCGTATTGATTAAAGCTAGTCAGTGTCTCTAGCTCAGATCTGACTCAGTCTCTATTTTCTTTTCTCAACATCTTTTTATTCAACATCATTTTTCTTTTTACATCACATTTTATCTGTGTCACAAACACATTTTCTTTAAGCTTAGCGCAGTCTTTGAATATTACTTAAATAGAAGCTTTTGTACTCATCTTCTTCTGTATTCTTAATATTCAGTTATAGCTATCTTTAAAAATCAAGCACTATTCAACTCTGACTTTCGCTGATTGACTCATCTAGACACAATTTTGACATTATATTAAGAATTCATTAATCACACGATACTGATCTCATTACTCATTCAACATACTTGTACAGACAGAATGAGTCTAAAGAAATTCGTTTATCTGATGATCGACGCAATCAAAAGACTGAACAACACTAGAAAGTTTGATAGAATCAACGATGAAACTGTTTGAATCGCTAGACAACTTATCACTCACTAAGTACGCAAAGTTCACTCGATCAAGAGAATCAACTCATTCTCATGAAACAGACGAGTGAAAATAAGCTGTTCAATTCGATTAAAAGAATCGACGATAAAGACTCTTCGTGAATTGCTTGAGAATCACTCAAAAACTCACAAATCAAAAATATTTCTCTAATCAACAACATTCTCTTCTGAAGATTAAACACTTGATCATACATCTTCATTAATACTGTTGAGCATCGTCATTCGCTCGATCTCGTTCTTTCTTCAAATTTCATCATGTCAAAACGTTCATCTATCAAAGAACATTTCAAAGAATTTTAAAGTCACTTTTCTCAAATCTCTGAAACTGATTCATTGAAATTCTTTAGTGCTGAATCATTCATCAATGAAGACGACGAGTCATTCACTGAAACAGTAATACTCTCTGTTTCTATTGAAAACTGAAAGACTCGATGCATGATTCTCGACAGAGAAACAGATCAACTCAATGAGCTGAGTAATCAACAAGATATCGAAATCAAAGAGTTGAAAACTAGACTTCAAACTAAAGAAATCACTTCTTCTGATTTCATCTACTCTGAGCGTTCTAGATTTCAGAAAATATCTGATTCTCTCTGATTTACTGACGAAAAGAATTCTACTTGAGAAAGCTGATACGACAAAATTCAGAATAAACTAGAGATCAACGTCAATCTCTTTTCAAATGAACGAGTCAAACTGAGCTATGTACATTTCAGATTATTCAATGACGCAGCTGATGTTGCTCAATCTAGATGCGAATGTGACTGTGTCAATCTTTATAAGATCATCGATGATCTTTTGAAAGAATTAGCTGAGTTGTTCAATGATTCAGATAAGAAAGTCAACTTTCGTAAAAAATACTACAACTTGATTCAAGAATCAAAGAAGTTCAGTGAGTTCTACACTCAGTTTTAACGATTATCTTTCTATCTGAAGTATCACGAAAAGCAACTGATTATTGATCTGAAAGATAAAATAAATTCTCGTCTTTGATTTATTTAAATAGATCAATTAGTTCAACCTGATTTTCTCAAAGAAATTCATTTCTATCTGATTCATTTGAATAATGATCAGTGAGTCATTTGAAAAATCAAGAACAAAGTCAATCTCATCAAATGCATCAATGATCTGTCAAAGATCATCTTTCATAAAGCTGTTGTTACTCAGTCAGTCAATCATTCAAAATCTGATCATCTAAAGTCACATGACGCGATTTTAACTAGCGTCAAAGAAGCAGACGTTCTAGTCGAAACCTGTTTCATATGTCATAAATCAGATCATAACTTTAGAGAATGCTCTGATCGATCTACTAGAATCAATGCAGTGAACAACGAATATGATCGTTTTGAGTTCAATTTCAATTCAAATTTCAATTCAAAAAACTAGTCATTTCTTCAAAAGTCATTGAAGAAATAGAAGTTATATCTTTGTGCAAACTAGACGAAATTCTATCAGAAGAGAATTACTTTGAAAAGTCGTTTCTAATTAACGTTTTTCTCAACTCTTAAAATTGATCTTTTAGTCTTCGTTCTCTGATAAACAGTGATTCAGTCGCTCATACGCTCATACACGTTAATCTAGTCAATAAAGTATGCGAGAAACTAGAAATTCAATCTATATCACTGACAAAAGAGAAGTTAATAAGAGACTATGATGAGAAGATATTTAAGAAGATCATCACTCATAAAATTCTACTCAATCTCATCATCAAAAGTCATAAGAAATTGACTGTATCAATGCTGATAGCTGATATCAATCATCATGAAGTCATATTGAGTAAGCTCTGAATGAACAAAAACGAAATATTATTGAATATGCAAAACGACGTCATTGTTTTTTCGAATCAATTAAATACTTCTATTTCGATTTTTTCAATTCTTCTCAATTCAAAGCACTCAAGTTGATCGCGATCAACTTCGCTCTCTTCTATCATTCAGACTAAAATCTCTATTATGCTCAAACGATCTGTTTCAACTACGACTAAGAAAGAATCATTCTCGATTCAAAGCATAAATGCAGCTTCATTCAAAACTTTACTGAATCAATCAAAGAAGAATCAGACTGAAGTCTTTGCTCTATTCATGACTGATATTGATAGAGAAATCGCGTACAATACTCAGTGCAATTTGAATGTTCTAAATGACTCTGCAATCAATGAAACGACTCAGAATTTGAAAGATATTAAAGTCAAGCTGTCATCAGAATATCATGAGTTTCTAGATGTTTTTGATCGAGTTCAATTGAATAAACTACTCTTTCATTGCTTTTATGATCATAAAATTGAACTCATCAGTGATTCAATGCTCTCTTGCTGTCGAATCTATCAAATGTTCTCTGTCAAACTTCTGAAAGTAAAGAAGTACTTAAACGAGAATCTGTCGAAGAAATTCATCACTTCTAGTCAGATCTTCTATTTTTTCTTCGTTTTATTCATTCTCAAAGCAAATGAAGATCTTCAATTCTGCGTGAACTATTGAAAGCTAAATGTCATTTTCAAAAGAAATAAATATTCTTTATCGCTGATAGACGAGATCATTGATAAAATAGTGAGTTGCAAGCATCTGACTAGATTGAACATCATATCAGCGTTCAACAAACTTCAAATGCATCTTGATAATGAGAATTACATCACTTTTATCACTGCTTTAGAAGCATATAAATACAAGATGCTATCATTTGAACTGACTAACAAATCAGTCTTCTTTCAGCAATATATAAATGATGTTCTATGAGACTTTCTGAACGACTTTTGTCAAGTCTATCTAGATGACATTCTCATCTATAGCAAAATGAGAAAGAAACATAAAGATCACGTCAAACTAATATTGAATCAACTACGCGAAGCTGAACTGCAGATATATTCGAAAGTGCAAATTCAATGTAGAAGAGACTGTCTTTCTAGAAGTTATTATATCAGAACTAGATCTTCGTATGAATTTCAGCAAAGTGACAGTCATAGTCAGCTGAATCACTTCGATCAATTTAAAAGAAATTCAAAGCTTCGTGAGATTTGTTAACTTCTATCGTTGTTTCATTAAGAACTTCTTGAAGCTAGTCAAATCATTCATTCAGCTGACTAGAAAAAACACGTCTTTTGTTTGAAACGAGATCTGTGTTCAAGTCTTTGACAATCTAAAGAAACAAATCAGCTCAATCTCAGTACTTTGTCACTTCGATCTCAAACGACAAGCTATTCTGAAGATCAATGCTTTGAACTATGTAAAAGATGAAATACTATCTCAGTATGATGACGAGAAAGTTCTTCATTCGATGATCTTCTACAGTAAAAGCATGATTCTCGCTGAAATCAATTATCACATCTATGACAAGAAATTACTAGTTATTATTCGATGCTTCGAACACTGACGACTCGAGCTGAAGTGCACTGAACTACTCATTCAGATATTCGTTGATCATCAAGCTTTAAAGATCTTCATGAAAAATAAACAGTTGAGTCAACAACAAGTCAACTATCTGAACATTCTGTTGAAGTTCAACTTTCAGATCATCTTTAAATCAGGCAAAATGAATACTAAAGTCGATGCTCTAACTCGAATGTCTTTAGCGAACGTCTCTGAATCAGCTCAACAACTTGAAGATCATTTTCAGACTATTCTGACTCTCGATAGAGTTGATGTTTTATTCATTGAATCGAAAGCAAATCTCTATCAGCGAGTATGTATGATCAATCAAATGAATGAGCTCTGCGACGAATATAGACAAGCTATGAACGAGAACAAGCTCAAATTTCATATCACTAAATTGAAGAACTGCAAAATCATTGACAGCGTTTTCTTTAGAAAAGACTTACTGTGAGTCTTTAAGAATATGCATACGAAACTGCTACAGAAAATTCATGATCAGTTCTCAATCTTTTATCTTGACAATAAATGAACTATTAATCTAATTCAATGATTCTACTATTGATCAGATCATCGAGTCACAGTCAGACAGTACATTTGAAACTGTCATGTCTGTCAGCGAAGCAAAGTCTCTAGAAATAGCATCAATGAACTTCATCATTCTCTACTCATTTCACAAGAACGCTGAAAAGATATAGCTATGAACTTCATTACTGAGCTATCTCTATCAGAAGATTATAACGTCATTTGCACAATCATATGTCATCTTATCAAAGAACGTCACTATGTTTCCTGTCATTGAGAAGATGATGACATCTCAGTCAAAGAAACGATTTGAATCATGCTATGAAACGTTTATCGACTGCATGATCTACTCAGTTCTATTGTTTCAAACAGAGACTCTCAATTCATATCGACTATGTGAAAGAGTCTTTGCAAGCGACTGAGAATCACAACTAGTCTATTCACAGTCTATCATTTGAAGATTGACAATCAGACGAAACAAGTCAATCAAGACGTTGAACGCGAACTTAGAATCTACTGCAATTACATGCAGAACGACTGAATCAAATAAATATCTATGATGAAATTCAGCGACAATTTCAATATCTTCTCAATCATCTCAATGATCTCTTTCTACTTTAATAAAGATTTTCATTCTCGAATGAGTTTCAATTCAGATATGACTGACTACGAAATCACTTGTAAACGACTAAAAGCTAGAAAAGCAGATGATATTGTCATTCAAATGAAAGAGCTACTGAGCTTCAATCATCAACAATTGAAAAAGACGAAGCTGATCATTGAAGCACAGATCAATAAACATAGACGAGACATCATTTATGAAGTAGAGAACTGAGTTTAACTATTCTTCAGAAACGTCAAAATCACGAGATCATGCAAAGATTTGAAAGACAAACAACTAAAATCATATCAGATCACTGTCAAAGCGAAGATCTTCTATCATCTTTGTCTATCAGTCAGCATAAAGCATCTGCATTCAATGTTCAATCTGAAGCTACTGCAATTGTATTCAGAAGATTCTCTATCAGAACAGCATGCAGAATTCTTCAGACTCATCATTATTAATAAAGACAATGATGAACATTGAGAGATAAATGACATTCTGAACTTCAGATGCTATCAAGGTCGAATACAGTACAAGATCAAATGAAAAGATCTAGATAGAAATGATGAATGATACTATGTTAATAAAGAAGAATTCAATGACTTCGAGAAAGTTTTGAACGAATTTCATGCGCTATACTCAAGAAAGTCACGCTAGTATCGAAATAACTCAATAAGAAAGCAAGCAAACGAGCTACATTCATGCAAACATGAATTTTCAAAGAGAAGAGTAATGTTACGAGCGTATCAAGGCTGAAAAAGGCTGAAGCTCTAATCAATTCGCAGAATACGCTAGCAAGTATTCTGCGTATTGATTAGAACTAGTCAATGTCTCTAGCTCAGATCTGACTCAGTCTCTATTTTCTTTTCTCAACATCTTTTTGTTCAACATCATCTTTCTTTCTACATCACATTCTACTCATGTCATAAACACATTTTCTTCAAGCTTAGTGCAGTCTCTGAATATTACTTAAATAGAAGTTTTTATACTCATCTTCTTCTGTATTTTTAATATTCAGTTATAGCTATCTTTAAAGATCAAGCACTATTCAACTCTGACTTTCGCTGATTGACTCATCTAGACACGATTCTGACATCAAGTGTGTTTATTTATTCACTTTCTTGAAAACTCATAGTAGATTGTTGACTTGATGTGAATGCTTATTTATCTTCTCGTGAGATGCATAGTAAGCTGTTGAATTTCACTGAACTTCTTTAAGTCAATGTACTTATTTGTCTTCTTGTGAGACGCATAATAAGTGATTGCTGATTGCTCATTTGAATAGATTTTGTATCAAGTTGTTGAGCATCAAATGCTTAAAGTATTTTAATCTAATTATGTTGAAAGCTTCTTGCTAATTGAGTTCATAATCTCTTGAAAAAGTAGAATGAACAGTATCACATATGATGAAATCTCTCTAGATTGTGAAGAGAAGTCACAGACTGCTCTATTTATATACTGTCATGTATGACAAAGTTGCAATGTGCAACTTTATCTCTGATGCTAATTTAAAGAGAGTTGCTAGAAACAAGTCTGACTGAATTCAGACTGAATTCAGAGCTATTGCAATAAACTGCTAGAAACAAGTCTGTTATTGCACTTCTCAACAAGAATCAATAAAAGCAAATGAATAGTTGCAATAAGTTGAAGATGCTTAAAAAGATTGAAACTTCTTTTATGCTCAATTGACATCAACATACATTGTCTGTTCATTCTAGCAATTCTGTTTAAAGCAATGATTTTTATGATTATATCTTCTGACATATTTTCAAAATTAATAACACTTAAGCACATTCTTTTTAACACATTTTTGATGAGTTAAATGCTTAATATTACAATCTACAAACAATACAAAGTTGAAAAGAGCATGATGAAAGTCATTAAAAGAGTTTAAACATATTTATTGACATTGATATACAGTTGACTTATGATGTCAGCAAGTATGCTCGCTTTAAAAATTCTGATTCAGATGACAAATTGTCATTTAAATCAATGATTAAAGATACATTAATAGCACACTTTACATCTTTTACATCAGCTCAGCAAGCTTATACTTTGACAGTGTAAACATGAAGTTATTTATATAATTTTTAAGCTTGAAAATCTGCTTTAAAGTTTCAAGTCAAGATCTCAGTCTTGCAAATATTGATCAAAGATGAAAGTTTGAAAAAGATGAAGAAAATGAAGAAGATGAAGAAAATTTTAAATGATTATTCAGAAATAGTGAAGAAGCATAATGAACTTAATTATGATGAGTTTATTTATATTTAAATATCATTTGAATATATGAACTATGTCAATCAGACGAAAAAGTACTTCAAAATCATCAACTCACTTTCTTTGTGACTTGACTGCTATTTTTAGAAATTCATCAAATTTCTCATTAAATTCATCATATAATTGAACAAGTTGATCATTTCTTTTAATTCAAGCTTTCAACATTGAAAATAAGCTTTCTATGAAATTATAGTCAGATGAGTAGAGTGACAATTTAACAAGATGCATCTTAAAGCTTTCACATAACTTATTGAGCTTTGTTGATTGATAAATTCTGTCAGAATCGTGTCTAGATGAGTCAATCAGCGAAAGTCAGAGTTGAATAGTGCTTGATCTTTAGAGATAGCTATAACTGAATATTAAGAATACAGAAGAAGATGAGTACAAAAGCTTCTATTTAAGTAATATTCAGAGACTGCGCTAAGCTCGAAGAAAATGTGTTTGTGACACGAGTAGAATGTGATGTAGAAAGAAAGATGATGTTGAACAAAGAAATGTTGATGAAAGAAAATAGAGGCTGAGTCAGATCTGAGCTAGAGACACTGACTAGTTTTATTCAGTCTTGATACGCTCGTAACATTATCTCTCTCTTCGAAAATTCATGTTTGCATGAATGTTGCTCATTTGCTTGCTTTCTTATTGAGTTATTTCGATACTAGCGTGACTTTCTTGAGTATAGCGCATGAAATTCGTTCAAAACTTTCTCGAAGTCATCGAATTCATCTTTATCAACATAGTATCATTCATTGTCTTTATCTAGATCTTTTCATTTGATCTTGTACTGTATTCGATCTCGATAACGTTTAAAGTTCAGAATGTCATCTATCTTTCAGTGTTCATCGTCATCGTCATTAATAATGATGAGTCTGAGAGATTCTGCATGCTGTTCTGATAGAGAGTCTTCTGAATACGATCGCAGTAGCTTTGAGCTGAACATTGAATGCAGATGCTTTATGCTGACTGATAAACGAAGATGATAAAAGACTCTCGCTTTGACAGTGATCTGATACAATTCTAGTTGTTTGTCTTTCAAATCTTTGCAGAGTCTCGTTGTCTTGACGTTTCTGAAAGATAGTCAAACTCAGTCATCTACTTCATAGATGACGTTTCGTCTATGTTTATTGATCTGAACTTTGATGATCAGCTTCGTCTTTTTCAATTGTTGACGATCGAAACTCAATAGCTCTTTCATTCAAATGACAATATCATCTGCTTTTCTAGCTTCAAGTCGTTCACGAGTTGTTTCGTAGTCAGTCGTATCTGAATCGAAACTCATTCGAAGGTGAAATTCTTTATTGAAGTAGAAAGAGATCATTGAGATGATTAAGAAGATATTGAAATTGTCGCTGAATTTTATCATAGATATTCATTTAACTCAGTCGTTCTGCATGTAATTGCAGTAGATTCTAAGTTCGCGTTCAACGTCTTGATTGACTCGTTTCGTCTGATTGTCGATCTTTGAATGATAGACTGTGAATAAACTAGCTGTGATTCTCAGTCGCTTGCAAAGATTCTTTCACATAGTTGATATGAATTGAGAGTCTCTGTTCGAAACAATAGAACTGAGTAGATCATGCAGTCGATAAACGTTTCATAGCATGATTCAAACCGTTTCTTCGACTGAGATGTCATCGTCTCTTCAATGACAGAAAACATAGTGACGTTCTTTGATGAGACGACATATGATTATGCAAATGACGTTATAGTCTTCTGACAGAGATAGTTCAGTGATGAAGTTCATAGCTATATCTTTTCAGCGTTTCTGTGAAATCGAGAGAGAATGATGAAGTTTATTGATGCTATTTCTAGAAGCTTTGCTTCGCTGACAAGCATGACAGTTTCAAATGTATCGTCGAATAGTAGCTCGATGATCTGATCAATAGTAGAAACGCTGAACTAGATCAATGATTCGTTTATTGTCGAGATGAAAGATTGAAGATTGATCATGCACTTCTTGTAGCAGTTTCGTATGCATATTCTCGAGAACTCACAGTAAGTCTTTTCTAAAGAGAACGCTGTCAATGATTTCGCAGTTCTTCAATTTAGTGATATGAAATTTGAGCTTGTTCTCGTTCATAGCTTGTCTATATTCATTGCAGAACTCATTCGTTTGATTGATCATATGCACTCGCTGATAGAGATTTGCTTTTGATTCAACGAGTAGAACATCGACTCTATCGAGAGTCAGAATAGTCTAAAAACGATCTTCAAGTCGTTGAGCTGATTCAGAGACGTTCACTAGAGACATTCGAGTTAGAGCATCGACTTTAGTATTCATTTTGCCTGATTTAAAGATGATCTGAAAGTTGAACTTCGACAGAATGTTCAGATAGTTGACTTGTCATCGACTCAACTGTTTGTTTTTCATGAAGATCTTCAAAGTCTGATGATCGATGAACATCTGAATGAGTAGTTCAGTGCATTTCAGCTCGAATTGTCAGTGTTTGAAGCATCGAATAATGACTAGCAATTTCTTGTCATAGATGTGATAATTGATTTCAGCGAGAATCATGCTTTTGCTGTAGAAGATCATCGAATGAAGAACTTTCTCGTCATTGTACTGAGATAGTATTTCACCTTTTACATAGTTCGAAGCATTAATCTTCAGAATAGCTTGTCGTTTGAGATCGAAGTGACAAAGTACTGAGATTGAGCTGACTTGTTTCTTTAGATTGTCAAAGACTTGAACACAGACATTGTTTCAAACAAAAGACGTGTTCTTTCTAGTCAGCTGAGTGAACGATTTGACTAGCTTCAAGAAGTTCTTAATGAAACGACGATAGAAGTTAACAAATTTCACGAAGCTCTGAATTTCTTTTAGATTGATCGAAGTGATTTAGCTGACTATGACTGTCACTTTGCTGAGATTCATACGAAGATCTAGTTCTGATACGATGACTTCTAGAAAGACAGTCTCTTCTACATCGAATTTGCATTTTCGAATATTCATCTGCAGTTCAGCTTCGCGTAGTCGACTCAATACTAGTTTGACATGATTTCTATGTTTCTTTTTCGTTTTGCTATAGATGAGAATGTCATCTAGATAGACTTGACAAAAGTCGTTCAGAAAGTCTCATAAAACATCATTCATATATTGCTGAAATGAGATTAATTCATTAGTCAGTTTGAAGAGTAGCATCTTATATTTATATGCTTCTAAAGCAGTGATAAAAGTGATGTAATTCTCGCTATCGAAATGCATTCGAAGTTTGTTGAACGCTGATATGATATTCAATCTCGTCAGATGCTTGCAACTCACTATCTTTTCAATGATCTCGTCTATTAGCGATAGAGAATATTTATTTCTTTTGAAAATGACATTTAGCTTTCG
>JAABUR0100004020.1_pt1 | contig 20055 bp, 17 predicted proteins | sample 5560091 | NCBI WGS metagenome assembly JAABUR01 (sample SAMN10711879, study PRJNA513375) | rock metagenome | isolation source: Antarctica rocks | place: Antarctica: Victoria Land, University Valley sud
TCGATCAGGACCTGCTCGGCGTACGCACCAGGCGCGGACGCTGACAGGCCGATGGCGTGCATCTCCTTGCCGTTGCTGCGCAGCGGAAGGGCGACCACCGGCGTGCCGACGGGGAGCTTCTTCGAGGCGCCGGGGCCATAGCCGGCCACCTCCGCGCAGAACTCGTGGCCGAACACGACGCGCTGGTCCGAACGCATGAAGCCGTCGTAACCGGCCTCGGTCAGCACGTCGGCCTGTGCGTCCGCGTGGTGGCGGGCATGAAGGTCGGAACCGCAGATGCCGCAACCGGTCACCTCCACGAGGATCTGGCCTTCACCGGGTTCCGGTGCCGGGATGTCGACGACGTCGAGCTCGCCCTTCTCGCAGACGACGGCCCTCATCGTGGCAACAGACCGTCGTCGAAGGCCGCGAGCGGCTTGATGAACGGGTCGAGGAGGTCGCCAGCCTGTGCCGCGGTGAGCACGTCGGCGGGGTCGAGCTTGATGTAGGCCCGCTCGGCGTCGTCGAACTCCCACACGTCCTCACCGAGCAAGCGGCACTGGTCGTCGTAGGGCCACACCATGCAGATCTGGGATCGGGTGAGGTACATGGCTTCCGGGTCGGCGTCGACGCCGGTTGCGGCCAGCTCGGAGCCGAGCGTCTGCTGGTAGCCGATGCCCCGGCCGACGATCAGGTGGTCGCCCACGGCGACGGACTCGTCCTCGACGTAGAAGACGCACTGATCCGTCGCCGTCCAGTGCCCGTAGAGCGCGGCGACCTGCTCCTTGCCGTCGAGGCTGAACCGTCCCTGGGTGATGAGGCTGAACCGGTACACCGGGTGCTCGACGGTCAGGGCGGGGTCGAGGATCTCCTCCCAGCGCCCGGCCGATTCGAGGTAGCGGTGACGGAGGTACGCCTGGAGCAGGTAGCGGTGACGGGGGCTGTCGGCCGCCTCGAGGGCTGCTTCGACCGCCACGTTCTGCTTCGTGATGTCGAGGCGCGACATGTTGAAGTCCTCGAGGATGGGCGTCACGTCTCAGGTCCCTTGCTATTATGCATTCGGTCAGTATGACCTATGAATGGATTAACCGACAAGATGCGATTCGTGACGGCCTCGGTTGAGCACAACGACGTGACCGGGCGGCCCACTGCGCCGACGACGCCCCGGCGACGGCTCGCCGTCGACGATCGGCGGAACGAGCTGTTGCGCGCCGCTCTGGAACTGATCGGCACCCGGCCGTGGGACGAGGTGTCGATGGCGGAGATCGCGCGCGCCGCAAGCGCGTCGAAGCCGCTTCTGTACCACTACTTCCCGACCAAGAGCGACCTGTACCTGGCCGCCGTGCGCGCCGCCGCCGAGGAGCTGCGCCACGCCACGACCCCGGCGTCGGGCCTCGCGCCTCGGGTGGCGCTCGAGCAGGCACTTGCTGCCCACGTCGACTGGGTCGATGCGAACTCGGCCCCCTATCGGGCCGTGCTGCAGGGCGGACTCAGCTCCGATCCAGATGTCCAGGCGATCATCGAGGAGTCGCGCGCAGACGTCGTCGCCCGCCTGGGCCACGGGTTCGGGCTCCGGCGCGTCACCCCTGCGCAGCGGACGGTGCTGCGGGGGTGGGTCGGGTTCCTGGAGGGCGCATGCCTCGATTGGCTGGAGAACAGGGACGTCCCCAAACGGCGTCTGGTGCGCATCCTCGTCGCCTCCGTCCCGGCGATGGCGCCCGTCGCCCGGGCCTGACGCCCTCGACGCGCCGGCCTGGTCCGGAGCCGCGATGGGCTCCGGTAGTGTGCCGATCCTCCTGGCGACGGTTGGGCTGGACGGCCGCACCGTGCCCCCCCGTCGAGGCAGGCGCACCACATGGGAGTCACGGTCGGTCTGTTGGCAGCGCTCTTCTTCGGGAGCGGTGACTTCCTCGGCGGGCGAGCCTCGCAGCACGCGCCGACGAGGAAGGTGCTTCTCCTCTCACAAGCCAGCGCCGGTGTCGGAGCGATCGTGCTCGTCCTGGTCATCCACGGCGATCCCATCGGACGGGATCTCGCGTACGGAGCCGCGGCCGGAGTGGCCAACGGTGCCGGGTTGGGCCTGTTGTACCGGGGCCTGGCCACCGGAGCCATGGGTGTGGTCGCTCCGGTCACCGCCGTCGTCGGCGCGGTCGTCCCCGTGGCGTGGGGGATCGCCAGCGGTGAACGCCCCGGAGCCCTCGTGCTGGCCGGGATCGTCGTGGCCGTGGTGGCCGGTGGGTTGGTGTCCCGTGAAGCCGACGCTGACGGTAGGGCGGGTGCCGTCTCGAGCGGCCTCCTGCTGGCGGTCGCCGCCGGCGCGGGGCTCGGAGCCTCCTTCGTCCTCTTCGCTCATACCGGCGAGCGTTCGGGCCCGTGGCCCGTGCTCGCAGCGAGGACGACGGCCGTTGCGGGTGCGGCGGTGGTGGCGTTGGCACGGCGCCGGTCAGGAGGCTCGAGGCTGTCGTCGGTCGCGACCCGGTTCGCCGTCGGAGCCGGGGTGTGCGATGTCCTGGCCACGACCTTCCTCGTCCTGGCGATCCGCCGGGATCTGGCGGTGGTCGTGGCGCCGATCGCTGCGCTGGCTCCCGGTTTCACGGTCCTGTGGGCCTGGGCGATGCTGCGTGAGCCGCTGTCGCGGCTCCAGTCGGCGGGGCTTCTCCTGGCGCTGTGCGGGCTCGCGATGATCGCCGGCGGCTGACACACTCGTCCCGTGCCTACCGCGATTCCGATCCTGGACCGCCCGATCCGGCTCGCCGTCGTCGGCCTCGGACAGATCGCGGAGCTGATGGTTCCTGCGTACCTCGGCCGCGACGACGTCGACGTGGTCGCCGGTTGCGACCTGGACCGGGAGCGGCTCGAGCGCTGGCGCCCGGACCTGCCGGGAGCGCTGCTCACCACCGACCTGGACGAGCTCCTGCGGGTGGACGCCGACGTAGTCGACGTGCTCGTCCCGACCTACCTCCACGCCGAGGTCGCCGTCGCCGTCCTCGAGGCGGGCTTCCACGTCCAGCTCCAGAAGCCCATCGCCCGGAACGCCGAGGACTGCGAGCGGATCATCGCCGCGGCCCGTCGCAACGGTGCCCAGCTGCGGGTGCTGGAGGACTACGTGTTCTTCCCGCCGCTGGTCAAGCTCCGCGAGATCGTCGGCTCGGGTGAGATCGGCGATCCTGTCGGGCTGCACCTGAAGGTCGTGAACACCGGGCGGGGCGGGTGGGACGTCCTGCCGACGAGCCTCGAGTGGCAGTTCGAGCAGACCAGTGACGGCCGAGGCATGTTGGTGTTCGACCACGGGTGGCACCAGCTGGCCGTCGCCATCTGGCTGTTCGGACCGATCAAGCGGATCTTCGGTTGGATCGGCAGCACCGAGATCGTGCCCGGTCTGGCCCTCGACGCGCCGGCCACCCTCGTGTGGGAGCACGAGGGAGGACTGCGCGGTGTCCTCGACATCACCCTGGCCGTCGACACCTACTTCAAGAGCGAGTTCTACAGCTGCGACGAGCGGGTCGAGGTCACCGGTCAACGGGGGGCGGTCCGCTGCAACCGGATCTCGAGCTTCGGCCGGCAGGAGCCATCCGTGGAGGTCTACCGGGACGGCGAGATCCGTTCCTACCACGCGCTCACTGAAGGTGGCGACGCAGGGTTCGCCGCCTCCGCCGCCCACATGGTCGACCTGTTCCGCGGCCGCACCACCGATCCGCTCATGGGCGCCGACATGGCCGACACCGTCCTCACCGCGCTCTTGTACGCCCTCGAGTCGTCGCAGGTCGGCACGCCGCTCGATGTCCCGACGCACGACCAGGCCTCGGCGCCGAGCCGCTAAGCTAAGGGCCTCGCCCGGGGGCGTCAGCTGGATCCTGGTCGCCCGCCAGGCATCTCGGCGTTGACCTGACCGACGAGGTCGAACAGGTGGGCGAGGTCCGAGAGCTGCGTCTCGAGAGCGCCCGTGAGCCCGGTTCGCAGCATGGTGATGCCGCAGTCCCGGTACAGGCGCAACCGCTCGCGGATCACGTCGTCGGTGCCGATGAGGTTCGTGCCCAGGCCGATCTCGATCGGCACCCGCCTGCGGGCTGCGTCCTGGTCACCGGCGAGCCACAGCCGTTGCACCGCGCGCACGTCATCGCCGTAGCCCTGCCTGGCGAAGGCGTCGTTGTAGAAGTTGTTGGAGGCCGAGCCCATGGCTCCGAACGTGAACGCGTAGCCCTCGGCGTGGCGACGGCCGGCTTCTTCGACGTCGTCGGTGAACTCCACGCCCACCGCGACGGTGAGGTCGAGCTCGGAGATGTCTCGGCCGGCAGCCGACGCGCCCTCGCGGATGGGGTCGAGGAACACGTCCGCGGTCTCGGGGAGGAACGAGTTGCCGATCCATCCGTCGGCCAGCTCGCCGGTGAGGCGGAGGTTCTCGGGCCCGAGCGACGCGACGTAGATCGGGATGTGCGCCGCCGGCATGAGCGAGCGGATGGGGCGGCCCTCGCCACCGGCCAGCGGGAGGCTGTAGATCTCGCCGTCGTACTGCAGCCGTTCATGTGCGCTGACCCGTCGGATGATCTCGATGGTCTCCCGCGTGCGACGTACCGGCCTGTCGAAGCGGACGCCGTGCCACGCCTCCATCACCTGGGGGCCGCTCGCGCCGATGCCGAGGATGAAGCGTCCGCCGGACAGCGACTGCATCGACAGTGCGGACATGGCGAGCATGGCCGGGGTCCGGGCTCCGAGCTGCACGATGGCCGTCCCGAGGCGGATGGTCGAGGTCTGGCCGGCGAGGTAGGCGAGGGGCGTCAGGGCGTCGCCGGCCCAGAACTCGGCCGACCACACGCACTCGACGCCGAGGTCCTCGGCTTCCCGGATGAAGTCGACGGTACGGGGACCGAACGTGGCGGCGCTGATGCCAACCCGCAGGGTCACGGCTGGGCCTCGGCGAGGTGCTTGATGCCCTCGAGGGTGGCCCGCAAGTTGCGCTCGTGCTCAGCCAGGCGGCGGGCGACGATCTTCTCCTCCTTGTCGGGCATCGCCGCGATGGCGATGGAGAGGCCCGAGGGTGCCGGACCCATGCGCATCCCTTGGCGGAGGCGGGTGCCACCGGGTTCCTCGTCGAGCTCGAACCACCAGCTCGCCGAGGGATCGTCGCGGTCGGTGACGGCCCACTCGAACGCCCTGGGTGGCTGGTAGCGGACCACGAACGAGGTGGTCTCCCACTCGCCGATGGCGTCGTGGCGGTTGCGGCCGACGAAGCGGGCACCGACCTTCGGGCCGCCGTCGATCCAGCGTGCGCTCAGGAGCTCGCTCGAGAACCGGGCCGGGAGCTCGATGTCGCACACGAGCGACCACACGCGCTCGATCGGTGCGGCGACGTGGACGTCGACCTCGACGGTGGGGCCGTCGGCGTACCTCACGGCCGGATCGCCGCCGAGCGACGCTCTCGGCGCAGCTGGGCGACCCCGTCTGGTCCCATGGTGGAACTGAAGGCTAGGTGCGCGGATACTTCATCGCCGCGAGCGACCACTTCCTCTACCGCGACGGGTTCCGGCTGTGGGTCCCGACGCTGGCCACCGTGGTGCTGACGCCGGTGACCCAGATCCTGGCCGCGCTGGCCGGCAACGAGGAGCTGGCCGAGGACGTGCGCCTCGGCATCTTGATCTCCGCGGTGGTGTTCATGGCCGTCTTCCTCGTCCTGGCGTGGCTCTTCATCGTCCGCAGTCGAGCGGACGTCATGCGCACCTGGGCCCGCCGCGAGGAGAAGCGCTCGACCCTCTCGCGCCTCCTCATCGGCCGGTCGGTGGGGCTCCTCTTCGCCCTGACCATCAGCGGCTACGGCCTCCTGGCCGCGTTCGTGCTGGCCGCCACCGAGGATCCGAGCGCGTCGGCACTCGCCCTCGGCGGCCTGGGCGTCGGCCTGTCGTGGCTGACCCTGCAGACCTCCTACGCCCTCTACTACGGGTACGTCCACCACCGCGACGGCGGCCTCGACTTCCCGGGCGACGAGGGCGAACCCGAGGGGATCGACTTCGCGTACTTCGCCTTCGCCGTGGGCACCACGTTCGCCGCCTCCGACGTCGACACGACGACACGTCGCATGCGCCGGGTGGTGCTCGTCCACGGGGTGCTGTCCTTCGTCTACAACAGCGCGTTGATCGCGCTGGCCATCAACGTCCTGGCCCGCTGACTTACGGTGACGCCTCGTGATCTCTCGCCGGGCGCAGGCGCTACGGGCGCGCCAGGAGTGGAAGTTCTTCTCTGTCCTGCCGAGGGCCGATCGGTCGTTGGCGGTGGCCTGGTGGACGGTCCTCCTCCTCCGGGGAGCGCTGCCGGCGGTGTTCGCGGTGGCCATGGGGGTGCTCGTGGGCGCCGTCCAGCAGGGCCGCCCGCTGGCACCGGCCCTGACCCTCGTCGGGGTCGCCTTCGTGGCGCTCCAGGTCCTGAACCCGATCCACCAGGCGCTCAGCGCCAACCTCGGCAGCCGGGTGGCGGCATGGCTCTACGACCGCCTGACCGACGCCTGCGTCGCACCCCCCGGGATGGGCCACCTCGAGGATCCCGACCTCACCAGCGACCTGACCGTGGCCCGGGAGTTCGACTTCGGGATGACCGGGCCGCCCATGTACCTCAACGTCGACTTCATCGCCGGCAGCCTCGTGGAGCTGGTGGGAGGCCTGGCCTCGGCCGCCGTCCTCTTCGCGTACGCCTGGTGGGCTCCGCTCCTGCTCGGCGGGGCCTGGCTCTCCACCCACTGGCTGCTCCGGGAGAGCTCGGTGTGGCGGGACCGCAACACCGACGAGGTGCGTGAGGCCCAACGCCACGCCGAGTACGCCTACCGCATCGCCGTCGACCCGCCGTCGGCCAAGGAGCTTCGCCTCTTCGGCCTCGCCGGCTGGACCATCGAGCGCTTCGTCGCCCGCCGCCGCCTCCTGTTCGAGCTCCAGTACCGGGCCACGCGCCTGCGGGAGAAGCCGGTCATTTGGAGCGTGGCGGTGGTGGTCGCCGCCAACGTCGTCGTGTTCTGGACCCTGGCCGACGGCGCCGCCGACGGCCGCCTCGACCTCGGCCGGGTGATCGTCTTCGCCCAGGCCGCCATCGGCACCAGCCTGATCGCCTTCGGCGGGCTGAACTGGGCCATGGACGGGGCCGCCGCGCCGGCCGCCGCCGTGCTGGAGCTGGAGCCGGCGATGGGCCCGAAGGGTGCCCTCGAGCGGATCGGCGCCTTGCCCGCCGAGGGCATGCCCTCGACCGGGATCCGGTTCGACGCCGTCACCTTCGGGTACCCGCAGGCCGACCGGCCGGTCCTCGAGGGGTTCGACCTCACCATCCCGGCCGGCTCCTCGTTGGCCATCGTCGGGCAGAACGGTGCCGGCAAGACCACGCTGGCCAAGCTGCTGTGCCGGCTCTACGACCCGCAGGACGGCGCCATCGAGGTGGACGGCGTGGACCTGCGCGACCTCCAGGTCGGGTCGTGGCGTTCCCAGGTGGCGGCCGTCTTCCAGGACTTCATCCGCTTCGAGCTGCCCCTGCGGGACAACGTGGCGCCGCAGGGGGCGCCCGACGACGTGATCCTCACCGCACTGGCCGCCGCTGGAGCAACTGACCTGGCACGGCTCGACCAGCCGCTGGCCAAGGGCTACCCCGGCGGCACCGACCTCTCGGGCGGCCAGTGGCAGCGGGTGGCTCTCGCCCGGGCCCTCTGCGCGGTGGCCCAGGGTGCCCGGCTCGTGCTCCTGGACGAGCCGACCGCGCAGCTCGACGTCCGAGGCGAGGCCGAGATCTTCGAGCGCATCCTGGCCGCCACCCGCCAGGTCACCACCGTCCTGGTGTCGCACCGGTTCTCGACCGTCCGCCAGGCCGACCGCATCTGCGTGCTGGAGCACGGACGGGTGATCGAGCTCGGCAGCCACACCGAGCTGATGGACCTCGGCGGGCGCTACCGCACCATGTTCGACCTCCAGGCGCAGCGCTTCGCCGCCGGCGACGGCGAGGTCGACGAGGGGATGGTCTATGAGACCCTCACCTGACCGGTCGCCCGAGCGGAACGCCGAGCCCGACGAGTTGCCCCCGGCCCTCGCGTCGATGTGGCGGCTCTGCCGTCTGGGCTACAGCCACGAACCGGGCCTGCTGGTGGCGGCGTTCGGGCTGGCGCTGCTGGCCGCCCTCCCCGACGCCCTGCTGGCGCTGTGGCTCAAGCTCCTCGGCACGGGCCTGCTGGACGACGATCGCGGCCTCCTCATGGTGGCGGCGATGGGCCTGGCCGTGTCGGCGGCGGCGACGTGGTTCCTGCGCACCATCAGCACCCGGGTGCAGCGCCGCTTCCGCGACAAGGTCACCATCGTCCTCGAGTCGCACGTGGCCGAGCTGCAGGCGTCCGTCTCGACCATCGCCCACCAGGAACGGCCCGACCTCCTCGACCGGCTGTCGGTCCTCCGCGAGCAGGTCTTCGTGCTCGACCACATGTACATGTCGTTGTTCTCGACGTGCGGCTGGATCCTGCGGCTCGGGGTAACGATCGCGCTGCTGGTCTCGATCCACCCGGCCCTGGCGCTGCTCGCGCTGTTCGCCCTTCCCACCGTCCTGACCTCGACGTGGCGGCCGGGGGTGGAGCGGGCCGTGCAGGAGAAGGCGGCCCAGCACGACCGCCTGGCCAAGCACCTCTTCCTGACCGCCACCACCGCGCCCCCGGGTAAGGAGGTGCGGGTCACCGGGATCGGGCCGAAGCTGGCCCGGGACCGGCGGGAGGCGTGGGAGCGCTGGTACCGCCCCATCGCCGCCGCCCGGTGGGCCAGCGCCGGTTGGCACGCACTGGGGTGGGCGGTGTTCGGTGGCGCCTACGTCGCCGGCGTGGTGTTCGTCGCCTCCGGGCTCGACCGGCCACCGGGCGACGTCCTCCTCGTCCTGGCCGCCGGCTCGCGCCTCTCGGCCTACATCGGGGCGACGGTGGGCGAGATCGGCTTCCTCCGGGGCATCTGGCTCGACGGCTCCCGCCGGTTGGTCTGGCTCGAACGCTACGCGGCCTCGGTGGTGGCCGACGAGGACCAGCCCGTGCCCGAGGTGCTCCGCGACGGCATCCGGGTCGAGCACCTCTCCTTCGCCTACCCGGGCACGGACCGGCTGGTGCTCGACGACATCGACCTCCACCTCCCGGCCGGCTCGGTGGTCGCCGTGGTCGGCGAGAACGGTGCCGGCAAGTCGACCCTCGTGAAGCTCCTGTGCAAGCTGTACGAGCCGAGCAGCGGGCAGATCCTGGTGGACGGCGCACCCCTCTCCCGGATGCCGGCGGTGGCGTGGCGCCAGCGCCTGGCCGGGGCCTTCCAGGACTTCTTCCGCTTCGAGCTCAAGGCCCTGACCACGGTGGGCCTCGGCGATGTACCCCGGGTCGACGAGGAACCGGCGGTGGTGAGGGCCGTGGGCCGGGCCGGCGCCGACGACGTCGTGGCCCGGCTGGAGCTCGGCCTCGAGACGCAGCTCGGACCGACCTGGCCGGGTGGGGTGGAGGTCAGCTTCGGCCAGTGGCAGAAGCTCGCCCTGGCCCGGGGCTTCATGAGGGACCGGCCCCTCCTCCTCGTGCTCGGCGAGCCGACCGCCGCCCTCGACGCCGAGACCGAGCACGCCCTGTTCGAACGCTACGCCTCGTCGGCCCGGCAGGGTGCGGCCGAAGGGCGGGTCACGGTGCTCGTGTCGCACCGGTTCTCCACCGTGCGGATGGCCGACCTCATCGTCGTGCTCGACGGCTCGAAGCTCGTGGAGGTCGGCTCCCACGACGAACTGCTCGAGCGGGGCGGCGCCTACGCCGAGCTCTACGGCATCCAGGCCGCCGCCTACCGCTGACGTTTCCCTCGGGCCCGCTCCGGGATCGCCGTCAGTGGCCGTTGTCTCGAGCTCGGTGGGAGTGGCCACGAGGCGGCCAGGGCGGTGCGGACGCCGGGGTCACCGGTCAGGGAGGTGATGGCCCCCGGGGCCCGCCCAGGAGCGGCGACGAGCGCCCGGTGTGCTGTCGTGGAGCTGGCCCAGGTGGAAGTCGACGAGCGACCGGTCGACCTCGGGAGAGCGACCGGAGCCCATGGCCGTGATCAGCGTCGGCCGGTTGGCGTAGGACTGCACGAGCGCGGTGAGCCCGTTGAGCCGCTGTTCGACGGCGACCGCGCTGGCGTTGGCGGTGCTCTCCACGCGGTGCTCGGCCTGCCATGGACGGCGTCGGACGTGAGGCGCACGCTGGACCAGGCGAGGAGGGCGAGGGGCGCAAGACCGAGCACCGCCAGAAGGATGAGCACGGCAGAAGGATGGATCACGGAGGCGACCGGCAGCCGCTAGGACCGCCCCCTGCCGGGGGCAGCTGTCATCGGCCCGCCGCCTGGGGATCCGGGGGCGACGGCCGCACCCGACGGCGGACCGCCGAATGCAGGGCGGCGGTGATCTGATCGGTCGACGAACGCTTGGGGAGCACCGCCGACGCGCCTGCTTCGATCAGCTCAGTCCACGATGTCGTCCTCGACGTGGGCCGAGAAGATCACGGCCGCTTGACCGGGGTCGCCCGAGCGGAGCAGCGCCAGGGCCTGCCGCCCGTCGACGCCCGGCATCTCCAGGTCCAGCGTGACCACATCGGGCTGCTCCCGCTCCGCCACCGTCACCGCTTCGGCGCCGTCACTCGCCTCGCCGACGACCACGAAGCCCCGCTCAGGGGTGAGCACCTTGCCCAGGAGCGCCCGGGCGACGGCGCTGTCGTCGGCGATGACGACCCGCACGAGCGGCGCTCCGGTGCTGCGCTCCAGGGTGCCGAAGATGTAATCGGCGATGAGGCGGGCGAACAGCGCAAGGACGTGGCGCACTCCGTCGTCGATCGGTTGAGGCCTGGCGCTGACGCCGCACAGGGTGCCCCACACCGATCCGTCCGGTGAGACGACCGCCGCGGAGGCGAAGGTCTGAAGGCCGAGCGCCCGTGCCGCCTCGCTGTCCGGGTAGTCGGCGGGCACGTTGTCGGTCACCGCCGGGCCGCCCATCAGCACCCGGCGGCACAACGTGTCCTCCCAGTCGACCGAGAGGCCCTCGGGGATGTCCAGGTCCCCGACGTTGCGGGAGAAGATGACCTCTTGGACCTCGGTCTCCCAGTTGATGCGCGTGAGGTAGGTCGACTCCAACCCCGTGATCCGCTCGAGCTCCACGAGCAGGGGCGGCACCGTGGTGTCGAGCGTCCCCCTTTCCCGGATGCCCGAGTCGGCAACGGCCATCAGGCGGGCGTCGAGCTCGGACATGGGCGGCTCGCCGACGCCGGAGAGCTCGGCGTCGAACGGTGCCGCGAACGCCAGCAGCTCCCGCAACTGGGGGACAGGGAGGGGCCGGCTGAACAGGTAGCCCTAGAGGAGGTCGCAGCCGAGTCGGGCGAGGGCTTGAAACTGAGCGGACGTCTCGACGCCCTCGGCGGCGACCTCGAGCCCGACGGCCTTGGCTACCACGGCCGCCACCACGGGAGCGTTCTCGCCGTGGCTGTCGATCTCGTCGATGAAGGACCGGTCGATCTTCAGCTGCGTCCGGCAGGCTCCGCAACCGCGCCAGCGAGGAGTAGCCGGTGCCGAAGTCGTCGATGGAGATCCGGACCCCGAGCGTTCGGAGCTCGGTCAACACGGCCGGGAGCCCGTCACCTTCGTCCATCAGGGCGCTCTCGGTGATCTCGAGGACGAGGTCATCGGGGATCACCGCCGAACGAGGAGGTGGACCCACATGGTCCCGAGCCACTCGGCGAAGCGCTCATCGCTCCAACCGCGCTCGTTCACGAGGCGGTGCCACAGCATGCCGTCGGTCATCGACCACATGACGTCCCGGCACTCGTCCTCGGGCACCGCGAGCTGGCCGGTCTTGCCCGCTTCCGCCGCCATCACCGTCATCCCCGCCAGTCGCTGTCGACCGATCTCCTGCAGCATCGCCGCCGCCGCCGGCTCGGACCCCGCCGCCGACTGCACCATCAACTGGAAGGGGGCGATGCGCGTTGCGGTTCGTGTGAAGAAGGTGGCGTGCAGCATCAGGCGCTCGGCGAGGTCCGGCTCGCTGCGGATGGCGAGGACCTCGGGCCGCTCGTGGAAGACCACGTCCTGATCGTCGCCGCCGACGGTGATGTCCCAGGCCTTGTGGAGCAGCGCGGCCTTGTTCCCGAAGGCGGCGTAGATCGTCTCCACCGACACGCCGGTGGAGCCGGCGATGTCGGCGATCGTGGTGCGGCCGTAACCCTGGTCGAGGAACAGATCCCGGGCGGCGCGGACGATCGCCGAACGGGTGTCCTCGGCCTGGGCGCGCCGTCGGGAGGAGTCGTACCGCCGACGCTTGACAGGCTCCCCAGATTTCACTACACCTTCCCTGTATTCGATTCTCCGACACTGTATCGAACTGGAGACGACATGACGGACATCAGCGATCCGGCCCGCGACTGGAGCTCTGTGGCGGCGGCGTGGGACGCCAACGTCGACGAGATCGACGGGCACACGGTCGAGGCCATCGCCGGGTTGTTCGACCGTGTTGCCGTTCAGCCGGGCGAGCGTGTCCTCGAGCTGGCGGCGGGGCCGGGCAGCATGGGCGCCACGTGGTCCCAGCTGGTCGGGCCGGCGGGCACCGTCGTGCTCAGCGACATCGCTCCCGGGATGGTCGAGGTCGCCGCCCGCCGCAACGCCGAGCTCGACAACGTCGAGGTGGCAGTGCTGGACGCGTCGGCCATCGACCGGCCGGAGGGCTCCTTCGACGTCGTCGCCTGCCGGATGGGCCTGATGTTCACCCCGGACCCCTCCGCCGCCCTCGCCGAGATCCACCGGGTGCTCGCCCCGGCCGGCCGGTTGGGCGTGCTCACGTGGGCGGCCATGGAGCACAACCCCTGGATGACGTGCGTGGGCATGGCCGCCATGATGAACGGTCTGGCCAGCGGCGGGCCGCCGGTCGGACCCAGCGGCATCTTCTCCCTGGGCGACCCGGCCCAGCTCGAGGCGCTGGTTCGGGGCGCGGGCTTCACCGACGTCGAGGTCGTGGAGGTCCCGGTCACCTTCCGAGCCGACGACATCGACGCCCACGTCACCCGGGTCAGCTCCCTGGCGGGCCCCCTCGCCGCCGTGTTCGAGGCGGCGACGCCCGAGCAACACGCCGCCGTCCGCCGCACGGCAGCCGAGATCGCGGCCTCGTACGTCGCCGAGGACGGTGTCGAGATCCCTGGGCGGGTGTTGCTCGCAACCGGACGGCGCTGACCTGGACTTCGCGTAGGAGGCGCTCAGCGGTCGATCGACAGCGTGACGACGTAGCGGTCCAGACCGCGGCCGCCGAGGAGCACGACGCCGCCATCGGGCGTCGCCGTGGGAGGGCCCACCCGGATGCCCCGGAGCTGGGGCTGCCTCAGGGGCTTCCACGTCCTCCCGTCGTCACCGGAGACGAGGAGGCGCAGGCCTCGGTCGCCGAGCCCGGCGCAGTCCCACCGGACGAAGAGCACGCCCGACGCGACGGCAGGATCGGAGAGCCGCGCCTCGGCGGGAGGTAGTGGTCGTACGGGGTGGTGCTCGTCACGTTGAGCAGGGCACCGTCGGCCGTCGCCGAAAGGGCGCCCTGGCGGAGGGTGGTGCCGGAGCCTTCCTGGTCGGGCTGCCCGGGACTGGGTCCGGGCGTCTCGGCCGGCCGCCATGTCGCTCCCCCGTCGGCGGACCAGATGACTGGCCGGTCGTACCGATCGGGCGACGTCGGCCGCTTCGGTCAGTGGCAGAAGCCGGCCCTGGCCCGCGGGTTCATGCGGGACGCCCTCTCCTCCTCGTGCTCGACGAGCCGACCGCCACCCGCGCAGTTCGGGCCTCAGGCGTCCTCGGCACGACAGGGCGCGGACGCGGGCGCTCGTGGAGGTCGGCTCTCACGAGGACCTGCTAGGGCGGGGCGGGGCCTACGCCGAGCTCTACGGCATCCAGCGGCGGCCTACCGGTGAGCCTCGTGGCCGCCGCCGGCCCAGTCGCTTCCGGTCCGACCTGGGTAGAGTCGTCCTTGGCCGTTCGACCCTCCCGGGTCGGGCGGGGCCGGAGGTTTGGATGCGCGCGAGACGACGGGGTCGGCGGGGGCGCCTCCTCGTGGGGCTCGTCCTCAGCCTCGTCCTCACCGCCTGCCAGGAGCGCGAGCTCACCTACGACGAGGTCAGCACGAGCTCCATGCACACCAAGGTGCTGACCCCGGACGCGTTCGACCACTACGAATTCTCCAGCCGCCCGGGTGGGATGTCGGTGACGGCGCCGGCCACCAACACCTCCGGGAACCTGCGCATGGCGTTCTGGCCGGCCCAGGGCCCCAGCGTCGTGGACAGTGAGTCGTGCGCCACGTGGGCCAGCGAGTCGGGCGGTCTGGCCCAGCAGGGTGTCGCCCTCCGCATGCGCATCTACGCCTCCGGGCGCACGCGGCTGCTCACCGTCACCCGGAACGTCTGGAGGGGAGGTTCGTGGATCTTCAACTTCCACACGTGGGACTCTGCCCAGCAGCCGCCCTACACGCTGCTCGGCAGTGTGTCCCTCGACGGGCTCCTGCGCCCCGGTGGGCAGCTGGCGCCGTTGCCGTGGCACGTGTGCGGCCGAGCCGTGGGGAACCGGCTCGACGTCAAGGTGTGGCTCGACGGCCAAGCTGAGCCCGGGTACGCCGACCGCAGCCACGGTGGTGGCGTCGCCCTGCCGGCGGGGTGGGCGTACCCCGGCAAGGCCGGCTGGTACATCGGGCACCTGCAGCCGGGTGCGAGTGCCCGCTTCGAGCGGTTGGCCACCTACCGCTTCGTCTCTGGCGAGACCGGAAGCACGACCACGACCACGGTCGGACCGACGACCGTGCCGCTCGTGCCGCTCGGTCCGCTGACGACGTCACCCCCGCCCTAGGCGCGGGTCCCCGCGTCAGGGGCGACGGGCCCGGGGCGCCGCCTTCCGGGTCGCCTTCGCCGTCTTCTTGGTCGCCGTCGTCGCCTTCGCCGTCTTCTTGGTCGCCGTCGTCGCCTTCGCCGTCTTCTTGGTCGCCGTCGTCGCCTTCGCCGTCTTCTTGGTCGCCGTCGTCGCCTTCGCCGTCTTCTTGGTCGCCCGCTTCGTCGCCTTCACCGGCTTCGCCTTCTGGGTTGTCCGCTTCGTCGCCTTCGCCGGGGCGGACTTTGACGGCGCCGCCTTCGGCGACCGCTTCGTGGAGGTGGCCCTCTTCTTCGCCGGGGCGGCCTCAGCCGTCGCCACCACCGGCGACGCAACGCCGGCGGTCGACCCGTTGGCGGAGGGCGCGGGGGCGGCGGACAACGTGGCGCCGCACGCCCGCGCCAACGCTTCGATCTCGGCGAGGAGCAGGTCGGCCAGGTGCTCCAGGTCGGGCACGAGGTCCCGGCAGGCCACCAGGCCGAAGTCGAGGCTGTCGAGGTAGCTCTGCACGGTGATGTTGAGGCCCTGGCCCTCGGTGATGGTGGACACGGGGTAGTAGTGAAGGAGCCTCGCTCCGGCCAGGTAGAGCGGTTCCCGGGGGCCGGGGACGTTCGAGATCACGAGGTTGAACGGCGGGTTGAGCCGATCGGCCACCCGCAGCCTGGTGGCCAGGCGGATCGCCCGGGTGGCAAGCGCCGGTGGGGAGAACTGCGCGTAGTCGGTCAGCATGTCGGCCGGGAGCAGCGTGAAGCGATCCTTGGCCGTCTCCATGGCGGCATGGACGGCGCTGATGCGTTGCAGCGGGTCGGGTTCGTTCGTGGGGATGGGGGCGAAGATGGCCGACACCCGGTTCGTCCAGCGCTCCTCCTCGTCGCCGGTGCGGATCGACACCGGGATCATGGCCACGAGGGAGCGGTCGGGGAGGGCGTCGTGGCCGTCGAGGTAGCAACGAAGCGCGCCGGCACACACCGCCATCACGACGTCGTTCAGGGTGGCCCCGGTGGCGTTCTTGATGGCCTTGACGTCGGCCAGCGAGGCGGTGCGCAGGCTCAGGCGCCGGTGCGGGCTGATCGACCGGTTGAGGGGCGTGGGCGGCGCCGACGCACGCGGCGGGGGCGGCGCCTGGTCCGGCTCAGGGCTCGACGGGTGCCGCCGGACCATGGGGTTGGGAAAGCTGCGGGCCACCTCGGCCAGGCCGACCAGGCCGCGGTTGCGGGTCAGCTCGCCGATCGCCCGCAGGCTGCGCACCTGGAGCCGGGCCAGCTTGCCGGGCTTGCGCACCACGTCGGCCGCCACCCGGGCCAGCACCTCGGCCTGGCTGGGCACCGGTTCGGGCCGGCGGTCGTCGGCGACGGGCGGCCCCTCCTCGGCGTCGGGGTCCACGTCGAAGAGGATCGTCATCAGCTCCGTGCCGGAAGCGCCGTCGATGGTGGCGTGGTGGATCTTGGTCATCACCGCGAACCGGTCGCCGGAGAGGCCCTCGATCACGTAGGCCTCCCACAGGGGGTGGGCCCGGTCGAGGGGGCGACCGATGATCCGGGCGACGACATCGGCGAGGCGGCCGTCGTCACCGGGGGGAGGGACCGCCGTCTCCCGCAGGTGGTAGTCGAGGTCGAAGTCCGGGTCCTCGATCCAGTAGGGGTGATCGAGCTCGAGGGGCACCTCCACGACGCGCCGGCGCAGCGGTTCGAGCACGGGCAGCCGCCGTTCCAGCGTGCGCCGGAAGGCGTCGTAGGCCGACCAGCCGGGCTCGTCCGGCCGCTGGAAGATCGACAAGCCGGTGACGTGGCCGAACTGGGAGGCGGACTCCATGTAGAGGAAGCTGGCGTCCACCCCGCTGAGCTGCTTCATGGCTTCCCCTTCGGCTTGTGGATGGCGCGGTCGACCCTACTCACGCCTGAGATGCAACACTCCGGGAGCCCGCGAGAGGAGCCTGCGATGAAGGATCTGATCTACGCCCGCCACCTGCTCGGCACCGCCGAACGGTCCACCGGCGGACCCGCGTACTTCGACGGCGCCACCGAGCTCACCCACGCCGAGCACCTGGAGCGGGTCCTGAGCCTGACCAGCGCCCTCGGGTCCGAGCTCGGCGTGTCCGGCGAGGACCGCTTCGCGGTCATGGCCTTGAACAGCCATCCGTTCATGGAGCTGTACCACGCCGCCTTCCTGGGGGCCGGGGTCATCAACCCCCTCAACCTCCGCCTCGCTCCCAAGGAGCTGGAGTTCATCCTGCAGGACTCCGGTACCAACGTCTGCTTCGTCGACCGGTTCTTCGCCGGCGTCGTCGAGGGGGTGCGCAAGGAGGCGGGCATCGACAAGGTCGTGCTCGTCGGCGGCGCCGACGGTGCCGACGTGCCCCACGATCTCACCTACGAGGACCTGCTCGACGCCGGCGAGGCGGTGGTGCCGCCGGAACCCGAGGAGGAGGACCTCTGCATCCTCATGTACACGGGAGGTACCACCGGCCTGCCCAAGGGCGTCCTCATCGACAACCGGGCCCTGGTGCTCGACCTGTACAAGATCGCCGCCGTCTGGGGCATCGACGACACGTTCACGTACCTGCACCAGACGCCCATGTTCCACGCCGCCTCGCTCGGCGGGATCCTCGGCGTCCCCGCCGCCGGCGGCGCCACCACCTACGTGCCGATGTTCGATCCCGCCGCCGTGCTCGACGTCATCGAGCGGCGGAGCGTGACCATGACCGTGATGGTGCCCACCATGGTGTCCATGCTGCTCGACCACCCCGAGTTCCGACCCGAGCGGCTGGCGTCGCTACGGGTTCTCACCTACGGCGCCTCGCCGATGCCCACCGCGCTCCTGGAGCGGCTCCTGTCGCTGCTGCCGGACCTCGACGTCTACCAGGGCTACGGGATGACCGAGAACTGCGGGGTGCTCACCGCCCTGACCGCCGACGACCACCGGCGGGGGGGCGACCTGTTGCGCTCCGCCGGCCGGGCCGTGCCGGGCGCGGTGCTCAGCATCCAGGATGCCTCCGGTGAGCAGGTGCCGACGGGGGAGACCGGTGAGGTGTGCGCCCGGTCGGGCAACTTCATGCGCGGCTACTGGAACCGGCCGGACGAGACCGCCGAGGCCTTCCGGGACGGCTGGTACCACACCGGCGACGCCGGCTACCTGGACGAGCGCGGCTACCTCTACCTCGTCGACCGGGTCAAGGACATGATCGTCACCGGCGGCGAGAACGTGTACTCCGCCGAGGTGGAGAACGCCCTGGCCCACCACCCGGCGGTGGCCCAAGTGGCGGTCATCGGCATCCCCAGCGAGCAGTGGGGCGAGGCCGTGCACGCCGTGGTGGTCCTCGAGGGCGGGGCCACGGCCGACGAGGACGAGCTCAAGGCCTGGTGCCGGGAGCGGATCGCCGGCTTCAAGGTGCCGAAGTCCTACGAGTTCCGGAACGAGCCGCTCCCGCTGTCGGGCGCCATGAAGGTGCTGAAGCGAGACCTGCGGGCCCCCTACTGGGAAGGCCGCGAGCGGACGGTCAACTGAGCGGCCTCGCCCGTCCCGGGCGGGCCCACGTGGGGTGCTCGGGGTGGACGTACAAGGACTGGCGGGGGATCGTCTACCCGGCCGAGCTCCCCCAGCGCCGGTGGTTCGAGCACTACGCCACCTTGTTCGACACGGTGGAGATCAACAACACCTTCTACCGCCTGCCCCCGGCGACCACGGTGGAGGGCTGGGCGGCGCAGGCGCCATCCGGGTTCACCTACGCCCTGAAGCTCGGCCAGTTCGGATCACACCGCATGAAGCTTCGCGACGCGGTGTCATGGCTGCCGAACCACCTCGACCGGGCCGAGCGCCTCGGTGCCGCCCTGGGGCCCACGCTGGTGCAGCTCCCGCCCCGCTGGCGGCGCAACACCGAGCGGCTCGACGAGTTCCTGTCGGTGGCGCCCCGGACCATGCGCTGGGCGGTGGAGCTGCGGGAGGGGTCGTGGCTGCACGACGACACCTTCGAGGTGCTGGCCCGCCACGGCGCCGCCCTCTGCATCCACGACCTGCTGGCCGACCACCCATGGGAGCTGACCACAGACTGGACCTACGTGCGCTTCCACGGGCCGGCCGCGCTCGAGCGCAAGTACTGGGGCCTCTACGGCGGCCGGCGCCTGTCACGGCCGGCCCGCCGGCTGTCGGGCTGGCTGGACGACGGCCTCGACGTCTACGCCTACTTCAACAACGACCACGAGGGCCACGCCGTCACCGACGCCCGTTGGCTGGCCGAGAGGTTGGGACCGAGCCGGCGCTGACCTGACGCGAACCCGTCCGCGTGGCGCTCCCTACCTACTGGTCGGTAGGCTGCCACGATGACGAACGGGAACGATGCCGCCCTCCTCGCCGAGCTCACGCCGACGGTGACCCGTCTGCTCGAGCGCCACCTGGCCACGACGAAGGAGTGGTTCCCCCACGAGCTCGTGCCGTGGAGCCGCGGCCGGGACGTGGAGCCGGGCGAGTCGTGGGACGCCGACGCCTACCCGGTGGCCCCCGGGGTGCGCAGCGCCTTGTTCGTCAACCTGCTCACCGAGGACAACCTCCCCTACTACTTCCAGACCATCGACCGGATGTTCGGCGCCGACGGTCCCTGGGGGGAGTGGTCCCGACGTTGGACCGCCGAGGAGGGCCGGCACTCGATCGTGATCCGGGACTACCTCACCGTCACCCGGGCGGTCGACCCGGTGGAGCTCGAGCGGGCCCGCATGCACCAGGTCAGCCACGGGGTGGTGCCGGACCCTGAGCAGGCGGTGGACGGGCTCGTCTACGTCGCGCTCCAGGAGCTCGCCACCCGCATCGCCCACCGCACCACCGGAAAGATGCTCACCGACAGGGCTGGCTACGACGTCATGGCCCGGGTGGCGAGCGACGAGAACCTGCACTACCTCTTCTACCGGGACCTGGTCAGCGCCTCCATCGAGGTGAACCCGTCGGCGACGGTGTCGGCCATCGAGCGCCAGGTACGTCTGTTCGAGATGCCCGGCACCGGCATCGTCGACTTCGCCGACCACGCCCTGGCCATCGCCAAGGCCGGCATCTACGACCTGAGCATCCACCACGACCAGATCCTCGTGCCCGTCGTGCTGCGCCACTGGGACGTGGAGGCGCTGGAGGGCCTCACCCCCGACGCCGAGAAGGACCGCGAGAAGCTGGTCACCCGCATCGGTCGCATCGGCCGGGCCGGGCGCCGGATGGTCGAGCGCTGGGCCGAACAGGA
>JAABUR0100004022.1_pt1 | contig 20048 bp, 16 predicted proteins | sample 5560091 | NCBI WGS metagenome assembly JAABUR01 (sample SAMN10711879, study PRJNA513375) | rock metagenome | isolation source: Antarctica rocks | place: Antarctica: Victoria Land, University Valley sud
CTCGCGAGGCCCGTCTTCTCCGCCACCCCGGCCAGCAGCGCGCTGCCCGCATGCGACACAAGGCCCTCTCCGTCCGGCGTGACTTCTACGGTAATCCGGCGCCCAACGTGCGTCACCTTCACGGTGATCCTCCCAAGTCGGTCCTTCGGTCTTCGACAACCAGAAGAATCCCTGCTCAGGCGGACAGCCCAGCGGCCCCGACCATCGGGGCCGCTGCTGCTTCATGCATCATCCGGGCTAGCGTCGTTTGTCATCTGGAGCCTCGTCAGTATCCGCTTCACCGGCGCGTGACTCTCGCAGGTGCTCAGTGAGTTCCGAACAAAAGGCGCCACTTTCGATCAATGTAGCCGAATCTGAGCTCTGGTGGTGAGTGCGGGCCTGGTCCCTTCACCTTGGCAACGGCGACGTTGCCCGAATGCCGCGCGACACCGGTAACCCGGAGACCTCGGAACCCCCGTGCAAAGACCGCAAACTCGCCGTGCCGCCCAAAGTCGTGCGCGCACTCCCGATCCACCGCGTCAAGTAGCCGGTGTTGGCGCTTGGAAAGAGAGCCGATAGGCCCATCGTGGGAAGGCGCGGAAACTAACAGCTGGCAGGTCGTGTTTGCGTCATGACTGCTAACTGCGTGCTGAAAGCGCAGGAGAGTCGCTTGGAGAGCCTCCTGGACGGAAGTCTTCGCGGGTGCCCGACAACCACCAATCGCAGACAGACCGGCGAGGACCACTAGCCAGACAGCGACGGAACGAGGGCGGCCACATGATCTCGCGCTCATCCCGTTCCTCCAGCGCTGCCCGTTCATAAGCCTCCACCAGTCCTCGGCTGCCTCACGCCCATCATCGCATCGCGATCGCTCCGAGTCCAGTCATTGGACGGCCGCGAGGCACGGGGATGGGCACGGGGATGGGGATGGGCGCCCTGCGTCACGTGAGGCTTCCCGTGAGCTGATGAATCACCGGTCGCGGAGGCGGTCCCGACCGCGCCGACGATCAGCGCGGCAGCACCCAAACCTACACCGCCATCCTGCCCGCACCCCACGGCCCGTGCATGGCCTTACGGTAGCAATGGAACAGGAACGTACGCTAAGTGCCAAGAGTGCCGACGGACAATACGTTAGGGCGGACCCTCGGTTTCAGCTCGGTTTGGGTATCGGGATCGTCGTGAGCCATTGCTCGCCGACGCGCACGAACTGCGTCGGCTGCTCAGGTTTTCCCGGCGTCTGGACCGTCGCCACCCGGCCAGCGACGTGACCGGTGGCAAGATGGCCGTGAACCACGAGTCCGTGGATCGCTAAAGAGCGAAGGGAGTTGGGACGGCCGGGCGCGACAAAGAATCGAGCCTGGATGCACGCGGCGATCCACTTGCGCTGCACGCTGAGGAGGTCCCGAATGCGGTGCAAGCTGGTCTCCGTCAGGAGTTGTTCGCCACGAGGGAAGCTGAGACGGCAGCTCGTCGCGACGTCGTGTGCGCGGACCGCCCGCATGAACGTGGCGAAGCTCTTGGTGACCCCGCGCTCCGTTTTAGCTGCGGCGCTCTCGCCCTCCAGCGCGGGCGATCCGCACGCGCTCACGCCAACCATTCCGCCGACCGCGATCACGGCGGAACAGCAGAGCGCGAGGAGCGGGCGCGCAGTCACCATTTACCGGGGCTGGGGCATCGCCGCGACCATGCCGTCACTCTTGGTCTTCCGGCCGTTGCATTGCTTCAGCGCTGCCGTGTTACCCCAGTTGTCGAAGTGGGGCTTGCGCCTGATCTTCCGCCAGATGGTCGCGATGGCATTGCGGGAGTCGTTGAAGCTCACCGACGAGTGCTGGTAACGCCTCCCGAGACCCGGAAAAGAATATGACTTGCACGTCCCGCCCTTGAGACCCCGGTCATGATGGGCATCACCGACGATAAAGTGAATCCTCGCCGGGTGTGTCGGACTTGCGGTCGGTATCAGACGCACATGGAAGCGATTCTGACTGGCGAAGTTCGCGGTCGCGCGCTGAGCAGTGTCCGTGATGCAACCGAAAGAGGCGTCTTCCGCCGCTTGCGTGAGGGTGGGGACTATGCCCAACAACCCTCCGAGCCGGAGAATCCTCGAATGCTCATCGTTGTCGCGCCAGCCATGCGAGAAGATCTGCGAAGGTCCGCTCACCTGTTCCGCAGGGAAAGCCAAGCGGCAGGAATGACCCTACACGATCGCGAGCCGCCGCGGTGTTACCTCCTTGTGACCGCCGTCCACGGTCCACGGAGCCGCATTAAGTAGTAGTGGCCGCGGTTCCCCCGACCCGCAACTCTTCGTGGCCGTGCCGCGCCGGTCTGCTCAGGCGGCGGTCAGCGCTCGCCGAGCGACTCCTGAGACGTGAGCGCGCGAAAGCCGGTTGAGCAGCGCGTGGGCGTCCTGCGCGTTGTCGGGGCCGCGGTAGTGCAGCACCGCGTTGACGAGGTCGGTCACCGTCGCACGGCCGCCGGCCTGACGTATCTCGACCGCGAGCTGCTCATATTGGACCCACAAGCTCGGGAACAGTCGCGGGTTGACCTGGATCTTGCGCTCCCCGGCGTACGGATTTGCCCCCGTGATCGCCTGCTCCCGGCCGTCAGCCGCCGGCGCCCCACCCAGCGCCCGGTGCTGGAGCGCTCGAGCGCCCGGAGGAGCAGGAGGAGGGCGGCGGTGCTCGCGGCCGTCACCAGCGCGTAGGCGCGCGTCTCGGTCGCGTAGAGCATCGCGAAGGGCGAGACGGCGAAGGCCGCCGCGGCGAGCCATGCCGCGCGCCCGGGCACGAGGCGCCGCCCCACCGCGAGCAGGAGGGGCACGGCGGCGGTGCCGGCCAGGAGGGAGGGCAGCCGGATGTCGGTGAGCGCGCCCGAGAGCCGGCCCGCGGCCCAGGCCAGCGCGTAGTGCAGCGGAGGCGTGCTCTCCGGCGCCGCACGCAGGGCGCGCAGGACGTCGACGAGCGAGCCGTGGTCGAATGATCTGGTAGGTCAGGACCTCGTCGCCGAACAGGCTCTGGCCCATGCCCCGCACGCGCAGGAAGAAGGCGAGCAGGGTGAGCCCGGCGGCGGCGGCGAGCGCGCGGCGCGACACGCGCCGAGAGGCTAAGTCCCTCTGGTCGGAGGCTCGGTCGCCGATGAGACGCGAGGGGCCGGGCGCCCGAGAGCTCCGCGGTGGCGCCCGGGCCGATGTAGACGACGCCGCTCAGCCAGAGCACCCGACGGGCGGAGGCGGTCCACGCGGCCGCCGCGCTCGACTACGACGCGACGCGGCTCCGCCCGCGAGAAGCGCGAACTATGAGGACTTGGGTCGCCAGATCCCGAACCGGTTGCCGAGTGGGTCGACGAGGTGTGCGAATTCGATTGGCCCGTTGTCGGTGAGTGGCACCGCCACGGTCGCGCCGAGCTCCTGCGCCTGGTCGATCGAGGCTTGCACGTCCTCGACGTGGACGTAGAAGATCGCCCAGTTCTCCCCGCCGAGCGCGGTCGTGTCCCACAGCCCGCCTTGGTTCTCGTCGATCATGCTGTATTGGGCGGGTGCGGACGGCGGGCCGATCTTCCAGCCGAACAGGCCGCTGTAGAAGGCCTTCGACGAGTCTGGGTCGGGTGAGCCAATCTCGAAGTAGTCGATGTTGTTTGCCATTCCGACCTCCGTTCGATTCGATGATGCGCGCGCCACGTGTGTCGCGGTTTCGACGGCCGCGCGCGTCTCCCGCCGCCCGCGTTGTCGGCGAGGATCGTCACCTCACCCCGGCACGGCGATCACGATCGCGGCTCTGAACCTGATAGCGCTCGCTCTTGGGCTGCCGATGGTACGCATTCAGCGCATCGCTGGGAACCTCCTGCGAGCAGTTCGCCTCTTCGCTGCCGGAAGCCGGCTTCCGAACTTCCGAGTGGCCGACGGCCTCGCGTGTCACCTACGCGCGACCGGGCTTCGTGATGACCTCATTCAGCGAGCTGCCGCAGTCGCATCATGAGGAAGTCTCGCTCGACTGTGTTCTCGGTGAGGTGCAGTGCCTCCTGGTAAGGCGGGGAGAACGCCGTAGAGCGCGGCGCAGCCGAACCGGCGCGGCGGACCCGTGAGCGGCGCGAGCACGCGGGCCAGGTCGATGTCGCGACACCCCGTGAGCACCCAGCGGGCCCCCGACCGGCGCACGAGCCCCCGGGCGGCGCGCGGGCCGAGCACCCCGGTGGTCAGCTCCCGCGCGGCGGGCACCCGCCGGAAGTAGTCCGGGGTCCATGACACCGCGCCCACCCAGGTGCCGCGGCCGGTCAGCGCGGGCACGAGCGCGCCGAGGCGCTCGTCGGCGAGCACGCCGCCCGGACGCGGGGAGGCGGCGAGGAAGCGCATGGCGTCGCGCTCCCCCGGCGCGAGGAACCATGTCTGCGTCTCCGAGCGCACGGTCCCCTGGAACGCCCAGAGGCGGTGCACGGTGCCCACGCCGACGAACAGGACGAGCGCGAGCGCCACGACCGCCGCGGGCAGACGACCGACCCCCACGCGGCGCCGGAGGGCCAGGACGAGCAGGATCGCCAGCGGGTACTGCGCGCCCTGGAACGCGTGGGTCGGGAAGGTGATCCCCGGGACGAGGTAGAGCCCGAGCGCGGCGAGTGGCCATGCGCGCAGGGCGACGTCCCCGAAGGTGGGGGCGGGTAGCCGGTAGGCCAGCAGCGCGGGCGCGAAGGGCAGGAGGGTGAGCGCCACGACCCAGCCCGAGCCCCGGGGCGGGAAGACGCGGTTCACCCGGCCCGCCAGCTCCCAGGACGGATCGACCTTCGACAGGACGAAGTAGTAACCGAGCGGCGCGAGGGTGGCCCCGACGGGCGGTGCGAGCGCCTTGAGCCGCGCGCGGACCACGGGGAGCCGGGCGCGTGCGTGGGCGAGCAGCACCCCCTCGGACACCAGCAGGACCGCGACCACCGTCGCGCCCTGCCACGGCTGCAGCCACGCGCTCAGCCCGCCGGCCGCCGCGGCGGCCCAGAGCATCTTCTTCTCGCCGTCCCGCCCGCGCTCGTAGGCGACGAGCGCGAGGGGGACGAGACCCACCGCGAGCGCGGCGAACATGTACCCCCAGAGCTGGGTGCCCGCCCACATCTCGCCTCCGATGAGCACCGCCGCGAACCAGTCGAACCCGTGACCGGGCCAGTGCGCCCAACCCATCACCGCCGCCGTCGGCGAGGCGGCGAACAGGGCGAGGACGAGCGCGAGGCGGCGGTCGCCCCGCCGTCCGAGGTGACGCGAGACCAATGCGAGGGCGCCCGCCCAGACCACGAGGACGGCGAGCGGCGTCCACAGGAGGTAGCTGACGACGGGGTCGAGCCCGGCCCGGGTGAGGAGCCCCGAGAGGAACAGGCCCGGGTGCAGGAAGACGTGGTGGGGCGGCGCGAGGTCGAAGAGGTTCCCCGCAAGCGCGTGGTCCGCCGCCTGGCGGATCCAGCTCACGTACTGCATGAAGTCGACGACGACCCCCGCGTCCGCGCCCGTGAACGAGCGGCCGTCGTGGGCCCCCTTGAGGGCCAGCCAGGCGAGCGCGCCCGCCGGCAGGCCGGCCAGGGCGATCAGCGAGGCCCATTCGACCCACCCGGGGCGCGGGACACGGATCGCGCGCGTCTGCGCCCCGCTCGCCACCCGGACGCTCATCGGCCGTGAGGCTAGGCGCCAACGGATCCCGCAAGGACGCCGCTGGTGGACCAACGGGCGGTTTACACTTTGGGTGAGGTTGCCCCGACCCCGGCGTCTCGTTGCCCGTTTCGCCTTCTTGGAAGTTGCCGAGGCGCTTGCCGCCGTGCTCGTCACGACGGGGTTGGTGGCGGTGTTGAACGGTGTCGCCCCGGTGACGGGGCTCGGAGTGATCTATCTGCTGCCGGTGGTGTGGCTGGCGGTCCGTCGGGGGCTGGTCGCCGCGTTGCTGACCGCCGTGGTGAGCGTGCTGGCGCTCAACTACTTCTTCATCGCTCCGGTGCATCGGCTTACGATCGCCGATCGCGAGAACGTCGCCGCGCTTGCCGTGTTCCTGATCGTGGCGGCGGTCGTTGCTCGGCTGGCTGCGGCGGTCCGGGCGCGGGCTGCGGATGCGGATGCGCGTGCCTCCCTGGCCGTCCGCAGGGAGCGCGAGACCGCCGTGGTGGCGGAGGCCGCCGAGGCGTTGTTGAGCGGGCGCGGTGCGGTCGGGCCGCTGGACGCGATGGCGGGGGCCGTCGCGCGCGCGGTGGGTGGGGGTGCTCGCCTCACCCTGGACCGGACCGCATCGCCGCAGGCGGGAGAGCGGGCGCTGGAGCTGGGGGCGAGACCGTCCGGGGCGACGTTGTATCTCAGCCGGGTCGACCCGGCCTGGGGCGACGAGGACCTCGGCCGGCTGCGGGAGCCGCTGGCCCGGCTGGTGGAGGTGGCGCTCGAGCGTGGACGGCTGGCCGACGCCGCGGCGGAGACGGAGGCCGCGCGTCGGGCGACGGGAGCGAAGACCGCCGTTCTGCACGCGATCTCGCACGACCTGCGCTCGCCCCTGACGGGAATCACGACGGCAGCAGGCGCGCTCAGGCAACCAGGGCTGGGGAGGGCGGACCGCACCGAGCTCGTCGAACTGATCGACGAGCAGTCCGCCCGCCTGGCTCGCATGGTCGACGCCTTGCTGGATCTCTCGCGTATCGAAGCCGACGCCGTCGAGCCCCGCCGGGACTGGTGCGATCTTTCCGACGTCGTCGCCGGTGCGGCGGAGGCGGTCCGAGCCACTCGCGGGGAGTTCGTGATCGAGATGCGGCTGGCGGAAGACCTGCCGCTCGTCCAGGCTGACCCGAGCCAGCTCGAGCGGGTGTTCGTCAACCTGATCGAGAACGCCGTCAAGTTCTCACCTCCCGGCGAAGCGGTGCGAATCAGAGGCAGCGCCGGGGGCGGCCGGGTGGTGGTCCGCGTGATCGACCGAGGGCGTGGGATTCCCGCCAACCAGCGACAACAGGTCTTCGAACCGTTCTTCCGGGGGCGCAGTGGCGACATCGGTACCGGACTCGGGTTGGCCATCTGCCGCGGGTTCGTCGAGGCGAACGGGGGCCAGATCTTTCTTCAGAACGCGCCCGGCGAGGGGACGTCGTTCGCGGTCGTCTTCCCCCTGGTCGCCCAGCCCGTGGCCGCCCTGTGAGCGCGCCGGCGTCGGTCCTCGTCGTCGACGACGAGCGGCAGATCGTGCGGGCGCTGACCGTGGTTCTCCGCAGTGCCGGGTACCAGGTGGACACTGCCGGGAGCCGCGAGGAGGCGCTCGCCGCGCTCGCCGTCCGGCCTCCGGACGCCGTTGTCCTCGACCTGGTGCTTCCCGACGGCAGCGGGGTCGACGTGTGCCGCGAGCTCCGCAGTTGGAGCGCGCTTCCCGTCCTCGTGCTCTCGGCCGTCGGCGACGAGGGCGAGAAGGTCCGAGCTCTTGACGCGGGCGCCGACGACTACATCACCAAGCCGTTCAGCACCGACGAGCTCCTTGCGCGACTACGGGCCGTGCTGCGCCGCTCGGACGGCCCCCAGCGCACGGCTGTCGTGACCGTGGGTGACCTCGCGATCGATCTCGCCGATCACCGGGTGACGGTCGGAGGTCGAGATGTGCACCTGACACGCCTGGAGTTCGACCTGTTGCGCGTCCTCGCCCGTCATCACGGCCGGCTGGTCACCCATCGGATGCTGTTGCACGAGGTCTGGGGCCCGGAGTACGGCTCGGAGACCCACTACCTACGGGTGCACGTATCCAACATCCGCCGCAAGCTCGAACCCGACCCCGCGCGACCCCGGTACATCATCACCGAGCCGGGGATCGGCTTCCGCCTCCGCGCTCCGGTCGCATGAGGACGCCACTGGGGGCCCGACCTTGACGAAATCCTTACGCTCCTGAGCGGAGACTTAGCGCGCCGTTGACGCCCCGACGCCGATCGTCGGGGTGTGGCTCGCATTCAGGTCCGGGGGCTGCGCCGCACGGTGGGGGTGCCGGGCCTGTTCGCCACGGCGTACGGGAACGTCGGCTCCTCGATCTACTACGCGCTCGGGCTGGTAGCCGCCCACGCCCTCGGGCTCACCCCCGTGGTGTTCATGCTCGCCGGCGGTCTCTTCGCGCTGACGGCCAAGACGTACGCGGAAGGCGCGGCGATGTTCCCCGAGGCCGGCGGGTCCTCGTCCTTCGCGCGGCACGCGTTCAACGAAGTCGTGTCCTTCATCGCGGGCTGGGCGCTGACCCTCGACTACATCCTGACCATCGCCATCTCGGCGTTCTTCGTCCCGCACTACCTCGCGGTGTTCCTCCCCGCCCTGCGCCATAACCCGGGCGACATCATCGGCGGGATTGCCGTCATCGCGCTGCTCGCCGGACTCAACGTCCGGGGCCTGGGCGAGTCGGCCAAGCTCAACCTCGTTCTCGCCCTCCTCGACCTCGGCACCCAGGTGCTGCTCGTCGTCCTCGGGGCGATCCTCGTGCTCGACCCGTCGCTGCTCGTCCATCAGGTACACCTCGGCACGGTCCCGAAGTGGTCGGAGCTGATCTTCGCCCTGTCGCTGGCGATGGTCGCCTACACCGGCATCGAGACCGTCTCGAACATGGCCGAGGAGGCGCGCGACCCGGGTCGCGACGTCCCGCGCGCGGTCAACCTCGTGCTCATCGCGGTCCTGGGCGTCTATGCGGGCATCACGGTCGTGGCCCTCTCCGCGCTGCCCGTCGTCCAGCACGCGGGGCACTACACGACCGCGCTCGGCTCGACCTACGAGAACGACCCAGTACTCGGGATCGTCTCGCAGCTCGGGCTCAGCTCGGGACTGCTCCAGGTCGCTCGCGCCTACGTCGGCCTGCTCGCAGCGACCATCCTGCTCATCGCCACCAACGCCGGGCTCATCGGGATCTCGCGGCTGGCCTGGTCGCTGGCCGAGCACCGGCAGCTGCCCAAGCTGTTCACCCGGTTGCACCCGCGCTACCGCACGCCGTGGTTCACGATCGCGGTCTTCTCCGTCCTCGCCGCTCTACTGCTGATCCCCGGCAAGACGGACTTCCTCGGCAACCTCTATTCGTTCGGGGCGATGCTGTCGTTCACCACCGCCCACGCGGCGGTGATCGCGCTCCGGATCAAGGACCCTGACCGCAAACGGCCGTATCGGATGCCGTGGAACGTGAGCATTCGCGGCCGGCCGATCCCGCTGACGGCGGTGCTCGGGGGTCTGGGAACGGGTCTCGCCTGGGTCTCGGTGCTCGCGCTGCACGTCGAGGCCCGGACCGTGGGCATGGCGTGGATGGCGGTGGGACTCGTCGGCTACTTCATCTACCGCCGTCGCATCGGACTCGACCCGCGGGTGATCGGCCGGATCGAACGCGCCGGTCGGCCCTTCGACTTCATCGACCTCGATTACCGGTCGGTGATCGTGCCGATCTTCGGCACGGACGCCGATGCTCGCGCGCTCACCAAGGCAGCCCGACTCGTCGGCGAGGGCGGGCTCGTCGACGCGATCTACGTCCTGCCCATCCCCGCCAACCTGCCGATCGACGCCGATCTCCTCCAGGAGGAGGAGGTCGCTCGCCTGGTGCTCCGCAAGGCCCGGGCGCACGGCCGGAAGGCTGGGCTGAAGGTCAATGGCCGCGTGGTCCGGACGCGCAATCCGGGGGCCGCGCTCGTGGACGAAGCCCGTCGCTCCGAGGCCGAGGTGATCTATCTCGCGACCGAGCATGCCCCGCTCAACGAGCAGACCGGGCTTGGTCCCACGGCGAGCTATCTCCTCACTGCGCGGCCGTGTCGGGTGGTCATCGAGACGCTCCCGGGCCAGCGGCGGGCGTTGCGACCAAGCACCGGTAGCGCTACCGCGGGCCGCGAAATCGACCACGCGGAACCCAGGCCAGCCCGAGGCCGCTGAGTCCTCCGATGTTGCGTTGTCCCTCGTTTCGCGCCGTAGCGCGGCCGTCATCCGCCCCGGCGTGTCGATCCGACCGCAGCTCTTGACCTGGGACACCCGTGCTCCCGACCCTTTGGACTCCTGGGCCATCTGGCGGCGCTTGCGCGTGCAGCTCCGCGCGCGGTCGTCGTCGCCAAGCCTCGACGCGCGGCTGGCCGCCGGCGAGGATCCGCTCAGCGACCCCGTGCTCTATGTCCGGGCGCGGCAGCTGACGAGCAGACGCGCCCGCTCCAAGCTCGCCGACAACCTGGAGCGCGCGATGGCGCACGCCGGTACTTCCGCTGCGTTCGGTCCCGCGATGCCCAACAACCCCGACGCGTCGGGGCGAGCACGTACCGCGCTGCGGCAGCTGGTGCGGCGCCTGCGACGCGACGCGACGGTGCATCCGGCGGGTGTGAGCCTGGCCCGGAAGCTGCTCGTGGACGGGTCGAGCCCCCTTTACCGCGCCTCGTCCGAGGGGGCTCTCTGGGACGCGGCGCGCGAAGCCCTTCTGTGGCTTGACGGACCCATCGGCGAGGAGGAAGCGGGCGGTACAGCCGAAGGGTCGCGCGGCAGCCCCTCCACAGCGCTCGAACCGGAGGACACCGCTCCGAGGGGCGAAGAGAGCGGCGATCCCGCGCCCCCTCGAGGGCGTCACGACGGAAGCCGCCCAGCGCTGCACCGCAGCGGTGTGGCAACCCTGACCCTCGGCGCCCTGGGCGTCGTCTTCGGGGATATCGGGACGAGTCCGTTGTACGCCATCCAGACCGTCTTTACCGCTGACCACCACGCGGTGGGAACCACTCCGGGTGAGGTCTACGGCGTGATCTCACTGGTGTTCTGGGCGATCATGCTCATCGTCTCCATCAAGTACGTCACCTTCCTCTTGCGCGCCGACAACGGCGGAGAGGGCGGCATCATGGCGTTGACTGCTCTGCTGCAGAAGCAGCGCTTTCACACGCGACGCGCGAAGGTGACGCTTGTCACCCTCGGAATCTTCGGGGCGTCGCTGTTCTACGGCGACGGGGTCATCACCCCGGCCATCTCCGTTCTCTCGGCCGTGGAGGGCCTGAAGGTCGCCGCCCCTGGCCTGGGCTCCCTGATTCTCCCGATCACGGTCAGTGTGCTGACGATGCTCTTCGTCATCCAGCGCTTTGGCACCGGACTCGTGGGCCGGCTCTTCGGCCCGGTCATGGTCGTCTGGTTCGCGGTTCTGGCGCTCGCCGGCGGAGACGAGGTCGCGAAGCACCCAGGCGTCCTCCGCGCGCTGTCGCCAACCTACGGGGCGCAGTTCCTGTTCGCGCACGGCGCTGTCGCCTTCGTCGCCCTCGGTGCCGTGGTACTCGCAGTCACCGGCGCCGAGGCGCTCTACGCCGATCTCGGACACTTCGGTCGGGTGCCGATCACGAGGGCTTGGTTCTTCCTCGTGTTCCCGGCCCTGACGCTCAACTACCTCGGGCAGGGCGCGCTCATCCTGCATGCGCCCGGCAGCGTCGAGAACCCATTCTTCATCCTCCTTCCCCATTGGGCCCGCATCCCCATGGTCCTCCTGGCCACCGTGGCGACGGTCATCGCCTCGCAGGCGGTCATCTCCGGAGCGTTCAGTGTCACCCGGCAGGCGGTGCAGCTCGGCTTCCTGCCGCGCCTTACGATCCGGCATACGTCCGAGCACGAGGTCGGGCAGGTCTACGCGCCCGCCGTCAACACCGGCTTGTTCATTGCCGTCGTGGCCCTCGTCGTCGGCTTCGGATCCTCCGCGGCGCTTGCGTCGGCCTACGGCGTCGCCGTCACCGGGACCTTCGTGCTGAACAGCATCCTCTTCCTCGCCGTCGCCCGGGTCCTCTGGCGCAAGCCGAAGCCGCTCATCGCCGCGGGCGCGGCAGTGTTCCTCACCACCGAGGTGGCGTTCTTCCTCGCCAACCTCACCAAGGTCGTGCATGGTGGCTGGCTGCCGCTCGCGATCGCTGCGCTCGTCTTCACGGTCCTCTTTACCTGGCAGAAGGGACGCGAGATCGTCACCCGCAATCGGACCGAGGTCGAAGGCCCCCTCCAGCGATTTATCGATGACCTGCACGAGATGGACCCGCAACCCCATCGCCTTCCGGGGACGGCGGTGTTCCTCAACCCCACCATGGAAACCACGCCGCTCGCCCTTCGCGCCCTGGTGGAGCACAACCTCACGTTGCACGAGAGCGTTGTCATCCTCTCGATCGAAGTGGCGCGGGTCCCTCACGTGCCCCGCCACGCGCGCCTGTCCGTCGACGACCTCGGCTACACCGACGACGGAATCAGCCACGTCCGTGCCTGCTTTGGCTTCCAGGACGAACCGGATGTGCCTGCCGTCCTCCGCCAGGCCGTCGAGCAGGGGGCATTCGAGGGTGAGGTCGACGTCGACGACGTGTCGTACTTCCTCTCAAGGATCACCATCGTGCCGACGCGGACGCGCGGCATGCCGCGCTGGCAGAAGCAGCTCTTTCTCAGCATCTCGCGCCTCTCCGCCAATCCGGCCGAGTACTTCGCCCTCCCCAGTAAGCGCACCGTCACCATGGGTGCGCAGGTCGACCTATAGGCCAGCGGCGCGCACCCCGTGCGATGCTGCCGGGAAACGCACGGCACACCGCCGCGAGCTAGCCCCGCTCCCCGTGGCAGCGGTCAGGCGGCGATGACGAGTGCACGCCACCGGGGTTGGCCTACAGTCTGCCCTGGTGTGCCGGGAAGCCTGGTCGGCGACACGCCGACCCCTGCCCGAAAGGTCACATGGCTTCCGACACTCTGACCCTGGCCAGCCGGCGCTTCGGGCGAGGCTTTCGCAGCCGACCCGTTCTGTTGCTGGCCTTCGCCTTCGCGGTGATGGCCGATCCGGTGTCCTCGGTCGCCTATGCGATCGAAGCTGCCCTGCGCGCGCTGCACGGCAACTTGGGGCTGCTGCTGCCGACCATGGCGTTGGTCGTGGCGATCATCGCCGTGATCATCACGAACTACCACCAGTTGGTCGCCCGGTTCCCCGAGGGAGGCGGCGCGGCCGCAGCGGCCGGCAAGGCCTTCGGGGAAGGGTGGGCGTTCGTTCCGATCGGCGCGCTGATCGTGGACTTCGTGTTGACCATCGCCATCAGCGTGGCCGCGGGAGCATCGGCGCTGATCGATTACGTCCCCGGTCTCGCTCCTGATCGGATCGCTCTCGCCCTGGTGCTGCTCGTCGGGGTTGCGGGTCTGACCTGGTACGGACACATCGGTCGCGCGCTGTTCGCCCTGATGACGCTCGCGTTCGTGGGCGCGGCCGTCGTGGTGCTTCTCGGCGGCCTTCACGCGCACCTGGCGAACGTCGGTCACATCACCCACGCCAGCGGACATCCCGCGATGATCGCCGTGCTGCTCGCCTTCCCCGTCGCCATGGCCCTGGCCACCGGAGTCGAGGCCCCGTCGTCGGCAATCGCGCAGCTCGGCCAACTCGACGATGCCGGCCGCCGCCGCTTCGGGCGCATCACGCTGTGGCTCACGCTCGGGATCGTGGGCACGATCACCATCGGGCTCACCACCGCGGCCGTCCACCTCAACGTCGGCATTCCGGCCAAAGGACTCCACCCAGATCGGGAACCTCGCCCGGGCGAGCACCAGCCACGGGCTCTACGCGTTCTTCCAGCTCACCACCGCGCTGCTGCTCCTCGCCGCCGCCAGCTCCTCCTTTCAAGCCGGTCCCGGCCTGCTCAAGGCGCTCTCGCGCCGCGCCATCAGCGACGAGCTGCGCACCGGGATCCTGCCTCCGTGGATGGGCGCCGTCAACAAGCACCACACTCCGTACTGGGCCGTCCTGCTCTTCCTCGCGATCTCCGCGACCGTGACCGCCGCCGCGGGCGCTCGCGACCAGGAACTCGTGCTCTTCTACGCGGTCTCGGTGTTCGTGAGCTTCTTCGTCGGGCTGCTGGCGATGGCCCGATTCTCCCGGCAGGAGGGCAAGACCGCCGCGCTGATCACGAGCGCGCTCGGCGCTGTCGTCGTGGCGTTCACGCTGGCGGTCAATCTCAGCCGTGGGCAGCCGCTCGCCTCCGTGGCCGCCGCGCTGATCGTTGGGGGCGGCCTGTACTGCCTCTGGGTACGCGCGGGACGCCCACGCGGGATCGCCGAGGCGATCTCGCACGCCGAGCACGACGACTGACGCGACCGCGTATGTGAGAGCAGTACGACCGCGACGCCCAGGTTTGCTCGTCATGCGCGGGCTGGCGAGAGCGCACGGCGGCGCGAACGACGGGCGGCCTGCACTGGCAGCCCGACGCGGTGCTCGCCGGCGCCGACCCCGGCGCCGCCGACCTGCTGATCGTTCCGGGCGCCGAGCTGTGGGACGCCGGCGGCGGGGCGCAAGGAGACGCCGCCAGCGGGCCCGGGAGCCGGCGGCGCCAAGGCCAGCTCATCGACCTCAACGGGCGGCGCTTCGAAGGGCCTGGCCATCGCGACCCTCGTCGTAAGAGTCCTCGGGCTCGCACAGACGCGCTCGGCGGTCGCTGGCGTCGGAACTCGTCGCCGCCCGAGTGTGTCGACCCCCCGCGCCGGCCTCACCCTCGCCTCGGAGATCATCTTGATCTCCGCCCCACGTGAGCGCTCGCTCTCTCGCTGGCAGAGGACCCGCGACTCCAATCGTGCGTTCGCTGGACAGTCGTCAGCCGGGACGGCAGTCGCGCGGTGAAGCAGCGGGGAGACGTTGTGCGGTCGGTTGGGGCCGAGCTCGCTGGCGTGCGCCGCGGCGGTCAGGGCAGAAGCGTGAACGCGGCCACGTGGTTCGGCCGCACGACGCTGAAGTGGCGGCGATCGATGGTGGCGATCTGGTCGACGCGCAGACGCTCTGCGGTTGTCACCACGGAGGCATCGACGGTCCCCAGTGGAAGGTCGCGATAGCACGCGACGAGCTCGGCGATGCGCAGCCAGTCCGCGGCCGCGACGGGCTCCACGCTGAACGCACCGGCGGCGAGGTCCCCGAGAAAGCGCACCTCGGGATCAGGACCGAGGCGCGTCGCGAGCAGATAGGCGACCTCGGTCACCACGAGCATCGGAACGATGAGCGGGCCGGCGTGCGTCTCGAGAAGTGCCAGCGATGCGGCGTGGTGGCGGTCGTCGGCGTCGACGTAGGCGTACAGAGGCCCGGCGTCGACGAGGACCGCGGCTATCGCCCGACCTCGGCGGCGAGGATCTCCTCGATGCGCTCCGAGACGTCGCTGCGCCCGCTGCGGCCGGCCCCCGCCGCGCCGAGGCGGCGGGGCCCGGGCGGCCCGACGAGGTAGGCCGCGAGCGCCTCCCGGCTGACCTCGGAGATCGTCAGGCCGCGACGCTCGGCCTCGTGCCGGAGGCGGGCATCGAGCGCGTCCGGGATCTTCAGGGTCGTGCGTCTCATGTATGCCAGCATACCCAGAGAGTCCGGGCCGCAGCCGACCCGAGCCGGTAGGCGAGGGTGAACCACTCTGGATGACCCTCGACGCCCGCACCGGAGCGCCGGCGGCCGGAGGAGGTCATGCCGGGTCCGGGCGATGGCGTGGGAGGCGGCGCGGGAGGTCTCTGCGGCGCCGCCAGAGCTCGAGTCCGACGAGGGCGAGGGCCGGGGGAATCGTCGCCGGGAGTACGTCGTAGATCAGAAAGAGCTGATCCCAGCACAAGGCGACGGCGATCATGCCTATCGCCGTGGCGAACTGGGGGGCTCGCTCGGCCGCGCAGATGCCGCCGACGACCGCCGCGGCGAAGAAGTCGCCGTAGCCGAGGCCGGCGGCGCCGAAGGAGGCTGATTGGAGGCGGGGAAGTCCGCCGCCCGGCGACGCCGCGACCAGGAGCGCGTTGGGGGCCTGAAGCTGGTTCGAGAAGACCAGGACCGCGTCGATGGTCGCCATGGCGAGGATCCCCGCCTTGAGGACTGCCAGCGGCGCCACGCCCGCCAGTAATCGCCCGAGCGTGACGGCCGAGCCGACGATGAGCAACGTCGCCGCGACCTGCCCGGCGCGGGTGTTGCCCATCACCCAGGCGACGGCGAGCAGTGCCACCGCCACCACCGCCAGCGCGGGCCGTGCCCCGCGCGCCGCCCACCCGAGGGCGAGCGCGCAGCCGATGGGCACGAGCACGAGCGCGAGCACGGTCAACCCGTCCGCGGTCGACGGCACGAGCGCAATTCCCGCGACCACCGCGGCGATCGACAACGGCAGGACGAGCGTCCATATGCGGGTCCGGAATCGCTCCAGGCGCGCCGGGATCCCGGCTCCCGGGAGCACCACGCATGTCGCCTGGGCGAGCGTCAGCGCCAAGTTGTCAGACGAGAACCACACCGGGCAGAGGATGCCGCCCACCGAGCGCACGCTGGCGACTCATCCGGGGAAGCCGGGGCAGGAGTCCGTCCCCAGCGGGAGAGCGAGCGTATGCGACTCCGCCCGCGCTCCTGGATCTCCTCGTCAGCCACACCTGCGGCGGACGAGACTTGGTCGTAGCCTGACCCGCGCTCATGAGCCCGGTGCGAGCGTTCCTCATCGCGGCCATCGCCATGGTCGTCCTCGTGGCTGGGTGTGGAGCGGAACCTCGCCGCGAGGCGCAGGCACACCGGGACCGGTACATCGTCCTGCCGGCGGCCTCGCGTACGCCGCCGCGGCGACGGGCGCCGGGTCCCCGGACGGTGCCGGGCAAGGCGGGCACCCGGCCCGACCCGTTGCCGATCGCGTCGGCGACCCGCTCTCGTTCGGTCTCGCCGGGGGCACCTTCGGACGCCGAGATCCGCCGCGAGGTCCGCCAAGCCCAGCGGGCGGGAGTACGCCTTCCGACCGGCAACACCGCCGAAAGCTTCATCGCGGGAGCGGGCGGCACGCCGGTGGTCGGCGGGTGGGTCTTCCCGCTCTCGACTGCGCTCGATCCCAGCACCTGGACCCTCGATCAGGGCGTCGACATCGCCATGCCGGGGGGAGCCTGTGGCGCCCGTGCCGTGGAGGTCGCCGTCACGAGCGGACAGATCGTCCAGGAGGGAGTTGCCGGCTTCGGACCTGACGCGCCCGTCCTGCGCATCGATGCCGGCCCCCTCGCCGGCCGGTTCATCTACTACGGACACGCTTCGCCCGCTCTCGTGCCCGTCGGGGCGCACGTGTCCGCCGGGCAGCCGATCGCCGAGGTGGGATGTGGCATCGTCGGCATCTCGAGGGGCCCGCACATCGAGATCGGGATCAGCGTTCCCGGTTCCCGGCAGCCGTGTTGCCCGGCCTTCGGTCAGACGGCCGCCGAGATGGCGGGACTCTTGCAGCGTCTATACCGACGGGGGTGAGCAGGGCGTGCGTCCCGCGGTTGGCCGTCAGCCGCCGGGCCCACGCCGCCGCCGTTTGTCGGCGCGACCGGATCCACCCGTAGGCCGACCGGTGCCTGCGGAGCCAGGGGTGCCGGAGCCGGCCACAGGCGCCTAGAGTCGTGCGCCGTGGAGGCCGGGGTCGCAAGGCGGGTCGCGGCCTCGACCCTGGCGCAGGTGCTCGGGCGGGCGGTCGCGCTTGGCGCCGGAGCGGTGTCGGTGGTCCTGCTCACACGCTACCTCGGGGCGGCGGGCTACGGGCGGATGGGGCTCGCGGTGTCCTACGTCGGGGTGTTCGGCGTCCTGGCCGACCTCGGGATCGTGACCGTGCTCGTGCGCGAGCTCGCGCGCTCCCCCGAGCGGCGTGAGGAGCTCGTGGGGACGGCGATGGCGCTGCGGCTCGCGCTGTCCGGGGGGATGCTGGCGCTCGCCGCGCTCGTGTCGCTCGTGCTGCCCTACGACGAGCGGGTGCGGGTGGCGATCCTGCTGCTCGGGGTGCCGCTCGCGCTGACGGGCCTGAACTCCGGCCTCGTGGCGCTCTTCCAGGCCGAGCTGCGGCTGGATTGGAAGGTCGTGGGCGACGTGCTCGGGCGGATCGCCGCGGTGGCGGCGATCGCGCTCGTCGTGGGCCTCGACCTGGGGTTCTACGCCGCCGTGCTCACGAGCGCGGTCGGCGCGGTCGCGCAGCTCGCGGCGTCCGTGGTACTCGCCCGGCGCGTGATCCGCGTCCGCCCGCGGGTGGATCCCCCGCGGTGGCGGGCGCTCGCGCGGGCCGCGATCCCCGTGGGCGCCTCGCTCGCCGTGGCCGAGCTGCTCTTCCGCGTGGACACGGTGATCGTCTCGCTCTTCCGGCCCTACCGGGAGGTCGGGCTCTACACGCTGGCCTACCGGGTCCTAGAGCTCACCGCCGCCCTCCCGGCGATCCTGCTCGCCTCCGCCTACCCGCTGCTCGCGCGCTGGGCGGGCACGGAGCCCGAGCGCGCGCGGCGCGTGCTCGGGTTGAGCACGGATGCGTTCGTCGCGCTCGGGCTACCGCTCGCGGTGGGCGGCGCGCTGCTGGCCCCGGGAATCGTCGCGCTGACCGGCGGCGAGGACTTCGGCGGGGCGACCGACCCCCTGCGCATCCTGCTCGCCTCCGTGGTGCTCTCCTCGGTCAACGGGCTGTGCGGCTACGCGCTCATCGCGGCCGGGCGCCAGCGTGACGCGCTACGGCTCGGGCTCGGCGGGCTCGCGCTCAACGTGGTCGCGAACCTCGCGCTGGTGCCGTCGTACGGGATCGACGCGGCGGCCGCGGTGACGGTCCTGACGGAGATCGGGCTGCTCGCGGGCTCGCTCGTGCTCGTCGCCCGGCACCTGGACTGGCGTCCCCGCGCCACCGTCCTCGTCCGGCCGGGGGCGGCCTGCGTGGTGATGGCCGCGGTCCTCGTCCCCCTGCTCGACGCACCCGTGCTCCTCGCCGTCGCCGCGGGGGCCGTGGCCTACGGGCTCGCGCTCCTCGCCGTCGGCGGGGTCGACCTGCAGCTCCTGCGCTCCCTGCGGCAGGTCTGACGTGGCGCGGACGCGCGTCCTCGTCGTGTCCTCGGAGCCCGTCGGGGAGGCGATGGCGGGCCCGGCCATCCGGGCGCTCGAGCTCGCGCGCGCGCTCGCCGAGGCGTGCGAGGTCACGCTCGCCGCCCCCGCGCCGAGCACGGTCGCCGATGGACGCATCCGCCTGCTCGAGGCGGGGTTCGTCGACTACGACGCCCTGCGCGCCGCGGCCCGCGACCACGACGTCCTCGTCGCCCAGCTCCTTCCCCCCCGGCTGCTCGCGCGGCTCGCGCGCGAGCCCGTGCGGATCGTCGCCGACCTGTACGACCCCACCCCGGTCGAGGTGCTCGAGCTCGTGCGCGACCTGCCGCTGGCGCGGGCGCGACTGCTCCAGCGGATCGTCGCCCGCTCCGCACTCGCGCACCTCGCCGCGGCCGACCTCGTCCTCTGCGCGTCCGAGCCCCAGCGCGACCTGTGGCTCGGGGCCCTCGCCACCCTCGGGCTGCTCGACCTCGAGGAGTACCGGGCCGACCCCACGGCGCGCTCCCGGGTGGCGGTGGTGCCGTTCGGCCTGCCCGTCGATCCGCCGGAGCCGGGGCCGGCGATCAAGGGAGTATGGCCGGGCATCGGGACGGACGACCGGGTCATCCTGTGGAACGGCGGGGTGTGGAACTGGCTCGACGCCGAGACGCCGATCCGCGCCGCGGCGACGCTGCCGGACGGCGTGCACCTGTGCTTCCTCGGGCTCGGTCGCCCGGCGATGGACGTGCAGGACCGGCACGGCGCGGCGGAGCGCGCGGTGGCGCTGGCCTCGCAGCTCGGGCTCGAGGGGGTCAAGGTGCACTTCAACCCCGGCTGGGTGCCCTACGCCGAGCGGGGGCGCTATCTGCTCGACGCCGACCTCGCGGTGACCGCGCACCTCGAGCACCTCGAGGCGCGCTTCGCCTTCCGGACGCGGCTGCTCGATTGCCTGTGGGCCGGACTGCCCGTGGTCGCGACCCGGGGGGACGTGCTCGCCGAGCGGGTCGCCGCGGCCGGGGCGGGCACGACGGTCCCGCCCGGGGACCCGGACGCGCTGGCCCGCGCCTGGGCGCATCTGCTCGGGGACGGCGAGCGGCGTCTCGAGGCCTCGCGGGCCGCGCGCGCACTGGCACCGGCGTTCACCTGGGAGCGGGTGGCGGCGCCACTCGTGGAGTGGTGCGCGACGGTGTCGGAGCGCCCGGAACGGCGTCGCCCGCGGGGCGTCCTGCGTGCCGCCACCCTCGCGCAGTACCCGCTCCTGGCGCGCCAGACGGCGGGGCGCGACGGCCTCGCCGCGGCGGCGGGACGGGTGGCCCGGAACGCCGGGCGCGCGGTCCGCCGGCGCTGAGCCCGGGG
>JAABUR0100004027.1_pt1 | contig 20036 bp, 24 predicted proteins | sample 5560091 | NCBI WGS metagenome assembly JAABUR01 (sample SAMN10711879, study PRJNA513375) | rock metagenome | isolation source: Antarctica rocks | place: Antarctica: Victoria Land, University Valley sud
CGGCCCCCTGCCGCGTGCTGCGGTGGGCCGGCTCCCGGCCGGGTCGGCGGGTTCCGGACAGCACCAGTCCGGCGGCCAGGGCCAACCAACCACCCGGCGCGATCAGCAGACCCCCGATCACGGCAGTGCGCCACGGGTCAGCGCCAACGTCCACACCAGGCCGGCGACGTCCAGCATCACTCCGGCCGTCAGGGCCGCCAATCCGATGGGCGTGTGCAGCAGCACGCGCGCCGGATGTGCCCCCATCGCGGCGCCCATTCCCAGCCCGATGGCCGGTAGTACGGCAAGCAGTACCGCGGAGGTCCTGGGTCCGGTCAGTGCGGCCTGCACGGCTCGGCGGGTGGCCCGATCGGCAGCTACATCGGCGTGTACCCCGGCCAGCACGTCGGTGAGCGGCGAACCGCCCTGGGTGGCGGTCGCGCACGCCACCGCCAACGGCGCCAGCATCGGCTCGGCTGCGAGAGCGGCTGAGACCTCGACGCCCCGTGCGGCCAGCACTGCGGCAGCGGCCATCGCGGAAGCGTGCCGGCCGGACACCGGGGCAGCGCCGGAGAATGCGCCGGAAACCGTGGCGCCCGCGGCGTACTCACCGGACAGCGCAGCGACGGCCGCAAGCAATTCGGCGCGCGCCCGGTCGCTGTCGCGATCACCGGCGAGCAATCTCGCGCACCGGGCAAGCGCAAAGGCCGCGGCCGCCGCGAGCATCCCGGGCACCGGTCCGGCGAGCGCACCGCAGGCGACGGCCAGCAGCGCGGCGCACAACCACGGCCGGCCGGCGACGGCCCGTGCCACGGACCGAGCGCCCGGCAGCACCGCTGTCCGGCTCACCTCTGTCGGCCGCCCCAACCGGGCCGTGCCCAGCCATGCCAGCCGCCGCGCGGCCGGCGCCGGAAGCGGTACCGCAAGCACAGCAATACCGAGCAGACAGAACGCGATCGGCGTCACGAGCGCAACAGCGACGGCACCGGCAACTGCGCCTCGTCCAGTCGACGGGTCAGCTCAGCAGCAGCGGGGCGCAGGCCGCCGGTCCGGTTCCACACCAGGCGCGGCTCGGGTTGGTCACCCAGGCGCGGCCACAGAGCAACTTGCTCGACCCGGCGCCGCCCACCCCGATCGCGCCGGATGTGCACGAGCAGGTCCAGGGCGCTGGCGGCCTGGGCGACCAGCGCGGCGGCGGACATGCCGCCCAGAGCAGCCAGGGCAATCAGCCGCGCGGGCACGTCGGACACCGAGTTGGCGTGCACGGTGGCCGCGCCGCCGTCATGACCGGTATTGAGCGCGCCCAGCAGTTCGACGATCTCCGCGCCACGGAACTCGCCCACCACGATCCGGTCGGCGCGCATCCGCAAGGACTGCCGGACCAATTCGCGCAGCGGCACATCGCCGGCCCGCTCGACGTTCACGGCGCGGGCGAGCAGTGCCACTACGTGCGGGTGGTCGACGGCGAGCTCTGCCGCGTCCTCGATGGTGATGATCCGTTCACAAGGGCCGACCGTGCCGAGCAACGCGGCCAGCAGCGTGGTCTTGCCGGTACCGGCTCCGCCGCTGATCAGCATGGTCAGCCGCGCATCGATCAGCGCCGCCAGCAGCTCTGCGAGGTCGGCGGGGAGCGCGCCGAGTTCTACCAGGTCCGACAGGCTCAATCGGCGCCGCGCGAGCACCCGCAACGACAGGGTCGGGTGCGCGACCAGCGGCGGCAGGATCGCGTGCAGCCGGGTGCCGTCCGGAAGTGCGGCGTCGACGTAGGGCGCGGCGTCGTCCAGCCGGCGCCCCGCCTGCGCGGCGAGCCGGGTGGCCAACCGGCGCACTGCCGCGTCGGACTCGAAGTACAGTGGCCAGCGCTCGAGCCCATGTCCTCGGTCGACCCAGACCTGATCGGGCGCGTTGACCAGCACATCGGTCACCCCCTCGACGGACAGCGCATCCTCGAGCGGGCCCGCGCCGGTGAGCTCCGCGGTCAGCTGGCCGGTCAGCTCGGACAGCGCGCCGGAGTCGAGCAGCAGCGCGGATTCCTGCCCGGCGACCTGAGCCATACCAAGCCCGTCGGTGCCACTGGCCAGCCGTGAACGCACCCGATCCACCAGTTGCCCGTTCATGCCGGCACCGCCATTCGATCCGCCGCCGGTGCAAACGATCGGCTGTCCGAACGGCACCAGTCGAGAACGGCCGCCGCGGCCAGCCGGGTCTGCTTGCGTACCCGCCTCACGTCCAGACCGGCCGGGGACTTGCTGGCGGGGTCATGGGGTAGCTCGGCCAGGACCCCGAGGCCGAGCAGCTGGGCAATCCGCGCGGTCGGCAACGCACGTGACGAGCCGCGTACCACCGCAACGGTCGACGTGGCGTCGAGGCCGGCGGCGATCAGCGCGCTCGCGGTCACGCCACGCACCTCGGCCGGGACGATGAGAATCGTGCGGTCACACCGCGCAAGCGCCGCCTGCCGCAACGGAGAGGGCCAGCGTGCCAGGTCTAGCACCACGGTGCTGACCGAAGCGGCGGCGTCGACAACCCGGCCGAGCACCGCCGGATCAAGCACCTGAGCATCGTCAGCGGCCAGGAACGACACCTCGCCCCAGCGAGGAAGGCCATCCCGCAGCACCGCCGGGTCGAGCGTGCCGCCACGCAGCCGGACCTGCCTCCAGCGCGGGCCCGGCAGTTGTTCGCACCCGAGCAGCACGTCGATACCGCCGCCGGTCACATCGCAGTCGATGAGAAAGGTGTGGCCGATGTCCGAGCCGGCGCAACCGGCCAGCACCGCGGCGAACACACTCGCTCCGGCGCCGCCGCACCCCGACAGCACTCCAATGGTCGTCATGGATACAACTCTGGCCACCGGCGGGCAGCTCAGCGCCGCCCCGCAGCGATCTGTGGACAACCGGGCGCTATGCGGGTTGACAAACCCATCGCGGATTGTAAAGTGAACCTGTGGCGACTTTTCCGATCACGTGCGGCAATTGCGGGCTGGGGGTCGCTGCAACCGTCACTGCCAATACCGATTCCGTTTTGTGGCTTCAGTGCCCCTCATGCTTCGATGGAAGCGTTCGCACCATGAGCGGCGCGGTATGACCCGCTGCTTCGGCTGGCGGCCCAGTAGCGAACTTGCCGCCTGATGTTGCTGAAGCATGGAGGGAAGCCCGGACACCTCACGCGGTCGCGGCTTATACAGCGTCAGAGATCATGTGCCGCAAGATCCTCATGCACCTTGCGGTGGACGTTGCGCAGTCAATGCCCGGCGCGACTTTTCAGCAGTACATCGCAGACCTCGACAAGGCTGGCTACTTCGGGCCGAAGCTACGACCGTCCATTGACAAGGTGCGTGTCCGGGGCAACGCGGCGAATCACGACCTACCCGCCTCGACTGAGGCGGACTCGCTGGTCACCCTCAGAATCACTGAGCATCTGCTACGCGGCGTCTACGAGATCCCGGCCCTCTAGTGCGGCAGACGCGGCCGGCTCACGTCCCGTTCGAGTTCTTCGGCTTGTCCGGCCGCTACGAGTAGCGCGGCTGCGAGCTGGCGGGCGGTGCCGGAGGCCAGGATCGCGACGAACCGACCGTCGATGTGCGGCGGTTCGCTGACAACCCGCACAAGACGCGGCGCGCCGAGGTCAGCCCACTTTGCAGCCAGGTCCACCGTGATGTCCACGGTCTTGCCTTGCTCGCTGGCGGCGACGGCTTGGCGTGCGATAGGCCGAGAGACGCAGTAGATGCCGTGCCCGCGACGGTCGGGGTTGAGGTCGCAGAACGGCGCGTGCAGGCGGGGCATCGGCTGGGCCTTCCGTAGACAATCGGCGCCACCCACAATAGTCAACGAACCTGTACTGCGGTCAAGCTTTGTTGACCACCAGTGTTGAGCGCATGCTCCGCCAACCGCCCGACCCCAACCATGAGGCGCTGCGACACGAACTCTCCCGCCTCCGCGCCAAGAGGCAGTTCACCTACGACAAGCTGGCCGAGCTGACCGGTCTCTCCCGGACCGTCCTGATCAACCTCGAAACCGGCAAGACGCGCGGCTCGCTCGACACCTGGCACCGAGTAGCGCATGCACTCGGCGTGCCGCTGGGCGAGCTGGCCGACCGACTCTGCACCGGCCACCGAAAGCCATAGGACTAGTCCTCCCCGTAGTCGTGGGCCGGCCCCTCGGGTGGCTTCCGCTTCCGGGTGGCTGGCGAGTCGTCGCGGGCCTTCTCCGCGTCCTCTGGGCTGATGTGTAGCAACGCGCGTAAGAAGTCTCGTGGGTGTACTCCTGAGTTCGCGCTGGGCTCTTCCGTGCCGGCATCGTCACCGGTCATGCGGACGCGGCCTGACGGATTGCGTCCGTGGGCCACGGTAGGCCGTCCGGTTCCGTTCCCGCAGCTTCGGCACGGTCCCACTCGTCTTCGGTGGCTACCCATAAGACCTCGAAGGTATAGCCCGGCTCAGGGCTTCCGAGCGCGCGCATGGTGATCGTCTCGCCGCTCGCTGTCGTTGCTTGGACGTGGTCGCCTCGGGTGATGTTCATAGGTCAATGCTGGCCGCTGCCACTAGGTTCGCCAAGAAGTATCTTCGCTAGGTTGGCTTATGGCAGATAGCTATGGCAGACTGCAAGGCAGCGGCAGGCGCATCTGCCAGATGAGAGGTTGTCATGGAGACCGAAGAGAGCATCTTCCGTCCGCCCTACATGTCGTTCCAAACGTTCTGGAACTTCATCGAGGAGCTAGCAGCGAAGCCGTTGCCACCTCGGGTGGACCGCTCGCTGATGAAGAACAAGTCCGGCACCGATCAGAACAACCTCACGATGGCGCTTACCTCGTTCGGCCTCACGGACGATGAGGGACACGTCGAGCCTTCGCTCGCCGGCCTTGTGGCGACACCTTCTGAAGACCGCTTAGCGGCGTTCGGCAAGCTCATCGATCGCTTCTATGCGGCCCCGCTAGCCGTGTCGCGGGAGAATGGGACTACAGCCGACCTGAGCAAGTCCTTCTCGGACACATGGCCTTCCATCGCCTCAGCGGACACCCGACGCAAGTCGGTGACGTTCTTCCTGCATGCAGCCCGTGCGACCGGCATCGAACTGAGCGTGCACTTCCCGCAGGGCCGATCCGGCTCGGGCGCGCCCGGGGCCGCGAAGAAGCGGCCGGCGACGCGCCGCCGCCAGACGCCGCCTTCAGTTGACAGCATCGACAACAAGGCCGATCAGAGCGGATCGAACGGCTACAGCAAGACCGTGGAGTTACAGTCGGGCGGCGTCGTAACGCTGACATGGGACGTCAACCTTGCCGACTCCAGCGACGAGGACGAGGACTTCGTTCTCGCTCTGCTGCGACAGCTTCGGCGCTACCAGTCGGGCAGCGCTGAGAAGGCCCAACAAGGGAGCGGTACGCCATGAGGAGGGCCTAAGCCCCCGCCGTCAGTGCCCGTGACTCAGGGAACGGCGGGGGCCAAGCGACAGTCGGGCGGGTGGTCATCAGCCACCCGTTCCGGCTGTTATTACGGGCCGGGGCATGGTTGCCAGGAGCACCCTTGGAAGTCTCCCCAGCGGGTCCAATCCCCGTCCGGTCCACAGCTTATCTCAACCCTGAACGGCAGGTATAGCCTTTGTCGGTGCCAGGTCCAAAGCGGTATTTCGCCTACATCGACGAATCCGGTGTCAGGTCGAGCAGTCCGGCATCTTCGGATCACTTCATCATGAGCGCGGTCGTCATTCCAGACGGCTACCAGTGTCAGATGGAGGCGTTTCTCCTTGCGCTTCGGGCCAATCTAGGGCGCCGTCCCACAGACCATTTGACGTGGAAGAACCTCCGATCTCACGGTGAACGTGTCTACGCAGCCAGAGAGATTGGATCGCAGAACTGGCTCAAGGTCTCTTCGGTAGTGGTCTGCAAGCGTCACCTTGGCGCCCCTCTACCAAGTGAAGACAGCGCGTACCTCTACACACTGAGGTACCTGCTCGAACGCCTCTCCTGGCTCGCGCGAGACAACGCCGCTGTGCTGACGTACACCGTCGCCCACATCGTTCGCTTTAAACTTGCCACTCTTCGCGAGTACGAAACGGCGCTGAAGTCCACGGCTGGGGTGAACATCGACTGGCCGTCCCTCGACCCGGCAGGGGGGCGGATCGACCAGCCTCAACGCTTGGACGGTTTGCAGCTGGGCGACCTGGCAGCGTCTGCGACGGGTCAGGCCTTCGAAAGAGACCGATTTGGAAACACCGAGCAGCGCTATCTACAGGAAATCGCGCCCCGGCTTTACCGGCGGGGTTCGGGTACCGGCAGGTTGACTTCCTACGGACTGAAAATGCACCCGTGGACTGAGACTACTAAAGCCGCCTACCCGTGGGTGGCGGCTCTGTAGGCGTGTCAACCGGCTTACGCCGCGTAGCGGGTGCGACTGTTTCCAGCTGCAGACGGGTGCCCACGTACGTAAGACACTACCACGTTAGCCGCGCCAGCGACCGTGAATTCGCTCAGAAGTCCACGTCGGCGATCATTGGCTTGTAGGTGAGGCGGCGCCCTTCGACGTTGCCGACGAGGGTCCGCATCCGTTCGGAGTCGGTGGCCTTGCAGTGGGTGTACAGGAAGTCGAACTGGTTCAGATACCGCTGCAAGTGCTCGGTGCTGACATGGTGGTGGGTGCCGTCGATGGACCGCTTGAGCTGGGAGAAGTAGCCCTCGTTGAGGTTCGTGGAGACGTTGCCGTTCGTGTACTGGCCGACACTGTGGTCTACCGACTCGTGTGCGGCGACGTGCGGGGCGATGGTCTTGTACGCGGATGCGCCGTCGGTGTGAAGGTGGGTGCGCTTGAGGTCCATGACGTCTTCGATGGCTGGCAGGAGCGTCTTGGCGGTGACGTCCGCGACCACCTTGGACCGGACAGAGCGGGTTTCGTAATGCACCAGCGATACAACCGGTTGCTTGTCGGTTGGCCCCTTTTTCCGGTCCGCTTCAAGCTTGCTGCGGCGGTGGCGGTTCTTCGGCTCTCCGCCGATCCACGTCTCATCGACCTGGACCGCGCCGCCGAGCAGGCCGGCGACTGGCTCCATCTTCATTGCCTCGCGGATGCGGTGCAGCATGTGCCACGCGGTTTCGTTGGTGACCTCGTACTTGCGGCTGATCTCCCATGCGCTGACGCTGTTCTTGGATGAGCAGACCTCGAAGATGACCAGCAGCCAGGTTCGGATGCTGATCTTCGTGCCGTGGAAGATGGTGTCCGTCAGCACGGAGTACTGCTTGCGGCAGTGTCCGCACTTCCACACGCGGCGCTCTGACACGTTGCCAGTGCGGGTCTTACGGCTCGCGCCGTTGGCCGGGTTCAGGAAGTACTGGCGGCCGACCGCGCCGCACTTCGGGCACGACTCCGGACCGTTACTGCCCCAGCGGAGGTCTTCAAGCATCACGTAGGCGTCAAGCTCGGACTTCAGCTCAAGCGCCAACTTCGGGATCGAAAACTCCTGCTTTGCCATAGCTCAATTCTCTACCCTGAGCAGTGGGTTTGTCAACCCGTATAGCGCCGACAACCGCGGGCGCTGTGGACAGGGACCTCGGTAGCCACGCTGGGCATTACAACTCGCACTCAGCGTTACGGTTGACAGGCAGCTCACCAGCTCGCTGGCTATCCTCACCAGATGGCTAGCTCTGCGGCGTTCTTCGATCTCGACAAGACGATCATCGCTAAGTCGTCCACCCTGGCGTTCGGAAGGCCCTTCTACCAAGGCGGCCTGATCAATCGCCGCACCGTGCTCCGCAGCGCCTACGCCCAGTTTCTCTTCGCCCTGGCCGGCGCGGACGAGGACCAGATGGACCGGATGCGGGACTACCTGACCGCCATGTGCGCCGGCTGGGACGTACAGCAGATCCGCGACATCGTCACCGAGACGTTGCACGAGATCATCGATCCGCTGGTCTACAACGAGGCCGTCGACCTGATCGGCGAGCACAAGGCGGCCGGTCGCGACATCGTCATCATCTCCTCCTCCGGGGACGAGGTGGTCCGTCCGATCGGCGAGATGGTCGGCGCGGATCACGTCATCGCGACCCGGATGGTCGTGAACGAGGGCCGCTACACCGGTGAGGTCGAGTTCTACGCCTACGGCCCACACAAGGCTGCCGGTCTGCGCGCGCTGGCTGAAGAGCGGGGCTACGACCTCGATCAGAGCTTCGCCTACTCCGACTCCATCACCGACGTGCCGATGCTCGAAGCGGTCGGGCACGCCTACGCCGTCAATCCGGACAAGGCACTCCGCAAGCTCGCTGTGGAGAACGGCTGGCCGGTGCTGGCATTCACCAACGTGGTGCCGCTGCGCGAACGGCTGTCAGGGCTGCGGCCGCCGCAGCGAGTCACCGGCGCGGTCGTCGCCGGGACGGTTGCCGGACTGGCCGGGCTGGCCTGGCACCACCGCACGCGACGAGCGAGCCGGGTCTGAACCACCGGCGGCGCGTGCCACGGCCTTCGCGGAAACATTCGCGTAACTCTTGCCAGGCGGCGACCCGGCGGAGTACCAATGACGCACGGGAACTTCGGTTGGCTCTGGCGGTCCGCCCCCACCAGCTGAGGCTCCCGCCAGTGGGCAACCGGGCACCCACGCGACGACTCAGCCTTGAAGGCTGTCGAACGCGGGCTTCCCACCAGCTCGCGCCCGAGTGCGGGTGCACGCTTGGTAACCCGATTGGCCGCAGAGGGCGCCGTACCCCGGTACGGCGCCCTCGCCCATGTCAGCGCTGTACCCACTGCCGAATCGGCCCACCACCCCAACCGCCCGAACCGCCCCGACCGATCGACCGATCGACCGATCGTCAGCGGTACGCGGGGCCGGCCAGTTCGGGCAGCCGCGGAACCTGCCAGCGCGGATCGGGCTCGAAGTCACACCACGTGCCGTCGAACGGAAACCGGCCCGCGTCCAGGTCGGCGACCACCCGATGGCCCTCTTTCCAGATCTCGGCGGCGCCGTCCTCGTCCCAGTAGCCGGGCAGGCCCGTCACCGCGGCCAGGTCGTCGACGTCCTTCCACTGCCAGGTCCGATCTGGCAGCGCGACCACGTCCAGCTCGGCATCACAGACATCCACCCCGAGCACGCCGTCCTCAACCCACAGTGGCGAGCGGGTTTCGAGGTTGACGTACCAGCCGTCGAACCGGTGGCCGCCGAACCACCACCACACCGAGTGCGCACGGCCAGGCGGCATCAGAATCAGCGCCGAGCGCCCGAGCCAGCTGCCCGGACGCAACTGCGCGGCACCGAACTCCGCGATCGGTTCGGCCCGGACAGCGGTGCCGTCGGCCTTGATGCGCGATGCGAAACCCGCGCCGACGGGCAACCACAGCAACAGCCCTCGCTCGTCGACGGCCACCACCCGGGTCGCCTGCAGCCAGGATGCGTGCGGGCCGCGCAGATAGCGACGGAGCAGCTCCTCGCCCACCGTCACGACAAGCGGATCAGCCACGCTGGATCGCCTCGCAGATAGCGAGTGACTCGCGGGCCCCGAGCTCGACGGCATGGCAGCAGTGCAGGAGCCACTGGCCGACGCCCTCCGGCCGGCCGGTGCGATAGGCCGCCAGCGCCTCCGCCAGCTCGTGCCGGGCCTCCAGATGCCCGACTTCCAAGGCGACGAGCGACTTGGGGTCCAGGCCGCGCGAGATCAGCGTCAGCCGGGCGGCCGTCCGGGCCACCACCCCGGACGCCGGAGCGAAGGCATCCAGGCTCAGCACCTCCGCCTGCACGATCGCGGCGACCACCACCGCGGGCGCCTCGGTTCCCGCCAGCACGTCGGCCAGCACGTCCAGGCGATGCGCCACCTCGCGGTCCGGGCGCGGGCGACCGAGCGACTCCGGGTCGGCGAGGTCGGCGGCGGCCAGGGCATGCAGCCGGGCCAGCACCTGCCGGTGCGCCGTCGGCCAGGTGTCGGCGAGCACGGCCAGCTCCGAGGACACCCGCAGGGCGCCCTGCACGATCGGGTCCTTGGCCTCGCCCGCGCGGAGCTCGGCCAGCGTGGCGCCGGAGCCGTCCAGCACCGCCGATGCCCAGGCACCGCGCAGCAACGACTCGGCCGACACGTCGGAGGATCGGCGGCGCAGCACGCGGTTGCTGAGCAGGGTGTCGACCGACTGCCGGCTGGCCGTCACGGCCTCGGTCACACCGGGCAGGTCCAACAGGGGCGCTAACGGATCGGAGCTCACCTACCGAACGGTAGCCAACGCCCGTGCGACCGTCCGCGCGGGCGATATGTTGCGGTATCACCGCAGCGGCGTCCAGGTCGGCTCCATCTTCTCCATCGAGGCGCGGCAGGCTACCGTCGGTGCTGCGAAACGCCGTGTCGGGCAGGTGCCCAGCCGGTTACGGACGAAGGAGCGAAATGAGCGAACCGAACGAAGGACTGTCGAACCTGCTGCACGAGGAGCGCAGGTTCCCGCCGTCGGAAGAGTTCGCGGCCGCCGCCAATTACGCCGCGGACGCCTACGAAACCGCCGCCGCCGACCGGCTGGCGTTCTGGGACGCCCAGGCCCGCCGGCTGGACTGGGCAACCGACTGGACGCAGACCCTGGACTGGACGGCGGCCCCCTTCGCCGCGTGGTTCGTGGGTGGCACCCTGAACGCCTCGGTGAACTGCGTCGACCGGCACGTCGACGCCGGTCGCGGCGACAAGATCGCCCTGCACTTCGAGGGCGAGCCCGGTGACACCCGCTCGATCAGCTACGCCGAACTCCAGAAACTCGTCGCACGGGCCGCGAATGCGCTCACCGAACTGGGCATCCAGCAGGGCGACCGGGTCGCGGTGTACCTGCCGATGATTCCTGAGGCGGTCGTGTCGATGCTGGCGTGCGCCCGGATCGGCGCCGTCCACTCGGTGATCTTCGGCGGCTTCTCCGCCCAGGCAATCCATGACCGGGTGATCGACGCCCAGGTGAAGCTGGTCATCACCGCCGATGGCGGCTACCGCCGCGGCTCGGTGTTCGGCCTCAAGCCGATCGTGGACGAGGCGCTGGCCAAGGGCGAGACGACGGTCGAACACGTTCTGGTGGTCAAGCGCGGCGGCAACGAGGTCAGCCTCACCGAGGGCCGTGACACCTGGTGGGACGACGCGCTGGCCGCCCAGGCCGACACGCACGAGGCCCAGGCCTTCGACGCCGAGAACCCGCTGTTCATCCTCTACACCTCCGGAACGACGGGCAAGCCCAAGGGCATCATGCACACCACCGGCGGTTATCTCACGCAGGTCGCATATACCCATCACGCAGCCTTCGACCTCAAGCCGGAGACGGATGTGTACTGGTGCACCGCCGACATCGGTTGGGTCACCGGGCACAGCTACATCGTCTACGGCCCGCTCGCCAACGGTGCCACCCAGGTCATCTACGAGGGAACCCCGGACACCCCGCACCGCGGCCGGTTCTGGGAGATCGTCGAGAAGTACAAGGTGTCGATCCTCTACACCGCGCCGACGGCGATCCGGACGTTCATGAAGTGGGGTGAGGACATCCCGGCGAAGTTCGACCTGTCCTCGCTGCGGGTACTCGGCTCGGTCGGTGAACCGATCAACCCCGAGGCGTGGATGTGGTACCGCCGCGTCATCGGCTCCGACGTCGCGCCCGTGGTCGATACCTGGTGGCAGACCGAAACCGGGGCCATCATGATCAGCCCGCTGCCCGGGGTGACTGCCAGCAAGCCCGGTTCGGCGATGCGAGCGCTGCCCGGCGTCAGCGCGGACGTGGTGGACGACCAGGGCAAACCCGTTCCGAACGGCGGAGGCGGCCTGCTGGTGCTCACCGAGCCGTGGCCGTCCATGCTGCGCGGCATCTGGGGCGACGAGGAGCGGTTCGTCGACACGTACTGGTCGCGGTTCGCCGAGCAGGGCTACTACTTCGCCGGGGACGGGGCCAAGAAGGACACCGACGGCGACCTGTGGCTGCTCGGCCGGGTCGACGACGTGATGAACATATCGGGCCACCGGATCTCCACCACCGAGGTCGAGTCGGCGCTGGTGTCGCACCCGTCCGTTGCCGAGGCCGCCGTGGTCGGCGCGAATGACCCCACCACCGGCCAGGCGATCGTCGCGTTCGTCATCCTGCGTGGCACCGCTGCCGATGGAGGTGCCGAGATGGTGACCGAACTGCGCAACCACGTGGCCGTCGAGATCGGAGCGATCGCCAAGCCGCGCCAGATCCTGGTCGTCGCCGAGCTTCCGAAGACCCGGTCCGGAAAGATCATGCGGCGGCTGCTGCGCGATGTCGCCGAGCACCGGGCCGTCGGAGACGTGACGACACTGGCCGACTCGTCGGTGATGGCGCTGATCTCGGAAGGGCTGGCGGGCACGAAGTCCGAAGGCTGACCTGGCAGGGTCAGCCGAAGTACAAAAACTGACCCGGCAGGGTCCAGCCGCGGCCGGACGGCCGGAGTATCAGATCGCAGATGAGGCCGACCGCCGGAAGCGCCAGTACCGAGGCCAGCACGCCCGCCACCGTCTCGGGCCGCAGGTAGTCGTTCTCGTAGGCCCGCAGCGCGAACTTCGACGCGGCCTAGGTTGCCAGCGGAGCCCGCGCGTCCAGCCCGGACCCGGAGTTCACGAACACCACGGTGCCGCCGGCCGCGCGCAGGGCGGGCAGTAGCAGCCGGGTCAGCTCGGCCACCGCCGTTACGTTGACCACGAACTGCTCGGCGAAGTGGCCGGAGTGGTCTCCGCCAGCGGCCCCGGCGATGCGGGTTCGTGGGTTTGCCCAGGGTTCGGGCATGATTCAGTGGTAACGGCGCAGGTCTGCGCACAACACGAGCGAAGGGATCCCGACGGGTGACCGCAAACCATGGTTCGACACAGGTGACAGGTGACCAGGTCTCGATCGGCACCCTGGTCGCTCAGGCCTCCAGCAGCTTCAGCACCCTGCTGCACGGTGAGATCGAACTGGCCAAGCTCGAGGTCAAGGCTTCGGTCAAGAACGCCGGCACCGGCGCCGGGATGTTCGCCGCCGCGGCTGTGCTGGGCGTGTTCGCCCTGATCTTCGGCCTGATCGCGCTGGCCGAGGGACTGGTCGCCCTGGGCGTCTGGCGCTGGCTGGCGTACCTGATCGTGTTCGTGGTCCTGATCGCGGTGGCCGGCGTGCTGGTGCTGATGGGCATCCGCAAGGTTAAGCGCGTCAAGGCTCCGCAGCAGACGATCGACAGCACCAGGGATACCGTCACCGCGCTGCGGCAGGCGACGGCTCACCAGCCGACGCACCGGGCATAGCCAGCCACCTTGAGCAGCCCCGACGACTCCGTCGTCCTGGTCAACGGACCGTGGACCCACCGGACGATCCGGGCCAACGGCATCGCTCTGCACGTGGTCGAGGCGGGCGAGGGTCCGCTGGTGCTGCTGCTGCACGGCATGCCGACGTTCTGGTGGACCTGGAACCGCCAGCTCACCGACCTCGCCGACGCCGGTTACCGGGCCGTCGCGGTGGACCTGCGCGGCTACGGGGCCTCGGACAAGACGCCCCGGGGCTATGACGCGACCACCATGGCCTCTGACATCGCGCAGCTGGTCACCGCCCTGGGCGCCCGGGACGCCGTCATCGTCGGCACGGACGTCGGTGGCCTGCTGGCCTGGACCATCGCCGCGCACCATCCGCAGGTGGTCCGCCGGATCGCGGTGCTGGGGGCCGCCCATCCGCTGCGGCTCCGGTCGGCCATCCTGTCCGCGCACGGGGCTCAACGCCATGCCTCGTCCTACGCGCTGACGACCTTCCAGGTCCCGCGCTACGGCGAGCGCCTGCTCAGCAGGGATGGGATCTTCATCCGTCAACTGTTCGACAGCTGGTCCGGCCCGCGGTGGCGCGGCACCCCGAACTATGTCAGCGCGGTGCGGCGCTATGCCGAAGCCATCCGCATCCACCCGACCGCGCACTGCTCGCTGGAGTTCTTCCGCTGGGCGGTGCGCTCGCTACCCCGCCCGGACGGCAGGGCGTACGCGGCATCCATGCGGCAGCCGATCACCAGGCCGGTGCTGCAACTGCACGGCGACTTCGACGGCTGCGTGCTGCCCGCCACCGCCCAGGGCTCGTCGCGGCATGTCTCGGCCGACTACGAGTGGCAGCTGCTGACCGGCGTGGGGCACTTTCCCCAGCACGAGGTTCCCGAACGGGTGTCGGACGAGCTCATCCGGTGGGCAAAACTCGGCTAGCTGCCCAGCACGACGAGCTTGCCGGTCTGCCCCTGGGCGATGTGGATCGTGCACACGAAGGTGTACGTGCCCGGCGCCGGCGCGGTGAACTCCACCGACCTGGTCTCACCGGGATCGATCAGCGGCACATTGTCGGCGGGAAAACCCTGCAGCGACCAGTCGTGCGGCGCGCCCGTACCGGTGTGCTTCAGCGTGATCTTCACCTTGCCGGGGTGCACCGTGATCGTGGACGGGTAGAAGCGATAGGTCTGGTCGGTGGTGATGGTGACCTGCTGCACGCCGGCCTGCGCCGAGGCGGTGGTCGCGCCCACGTGCGGGTTCCGGTTGATGGCCGACTCGGTCTGGCAGCCGGTCAGCAACACCGCGGCAGCCGCGGCGGCGCACACGCAGGCGGGAGCACGGCGGTGACCGGTGACCGGTCGGGTCCAGCTGGGGATGGGCACCATCCGAACGTACCCGCCGCGGATGTGAGCCCGGACCGGAGTGCGCCCGGCGGTCAGCTCGCTTCGGGCAGTCCCCGGACGGCGTCGCGGTTCCACGGTCGCTCCCACCCGGCCAGGCGCAGCAGCCGGTCGAGCAGCCCGGCGGTGAACCCCCACACGAACAGGCCGCTCACCTCGAAGCCGGGTCCGGTGAATCCGGACGGGTGCCGCACGGTGAACCGGTTCGCGGGATCGAGCAGCTCGGCCAACGGCGCCCGCCGAACCCCGGCGACCTCCGCCTCGTCCACGATCCCGACGGGGTGCGGCTCCCGCCAGTACGCCAGCACCGGTGTGACGACGAAACCGGACGGCGGCAGCCACAGCGCGGGCAGCTCGGCCAGCACGTCGACGGTCTGGGGCCGGACGCCGACCTCCTCCTCGGCCTCGCGCAGCGCCGTGGCCGCGGACGAGGCGTCCTCCGGATCGGTGGCGCCGCCGGGAAAGGCGACCTGGCCGGCGTGACTGCGCAGCGTCGCGGCGCGCTGCAACAGCAGCACGTCGGCCACCTCGACGCCGTCCGGGGAGGCGAACAGCATCAGCACCGCCGAATGCCTGCCACTGCCGTCGGACGGCGGAACGAACCGCGACAGGTCCCGGGCCTCGACGGTGCCGGCCGCCTCGGCCAGCGGGCTCAGCCACTGCGGCACGGCGATGCTGTGCTGTGCCGGGTGGCTCATCCGGCGAGTTCCGGATCGGTCTGGGACGGGCTCTTGACCAGCTTCGCGGCCGCGACCGGATCCCTCTCGCCGATGCCGGCGGACGGGCACAGCTTGGCGATGGGGCACACCCCGCAGGCCGGCCGGCGCGCGTGGCACATCCGGCGGCCGTGCCAGATGACACGGTGCGACAGCATCGTCCAGTCCTTGCGCGGGATCAGCGCGGCGACGTCGGACTCGACCTTCACCGGATCGGTGTTCTCCGTCCACTTCCAGCGCTGGGACAGTCGGCCGAAATGGGTGTCGACGGTGATGCCGGGTATGCCGAAGGCGTTGCCCAGCACCACGTTGGCGGTCTTGCGGCCGAAGCCCGGCAGGGTGACCAGCTCGTCCAGGCTGGCGGGCACCTCGCCGTCGAAGCGCTCCACCAGCTCGTGTCCGAGCCGGATCAGGCTGTTGGTCTTGGCGCGGAAGAACCCGGTGGCGTGGATGAGGTCCTCGAGCTCGGCGCGATCCGCGGCGGCGTACGCGGCCGCGTCCGGGTACTTGGCGAAGACCGCCGGGGTGACCTCGTTGACCTTCTTGTCGGTGCACTGGGCGGACAGGATGGTGGCGACCGACAGCTCCAGCGGGCTCGAGAAGTCCAGCTCGCAGTGCGCGTGCGGGTACAGCTGGGCCAGCTCCCGGTCTATCCGCCGGGCTCGCCGGGTCAGGGCCAGGCTCGATTCCTGCCAGCCGGATTCTTGCCGTTCGATACGCGCCGTTGTCTTCGCCACGCCCACCAGCATATTGGGGCACAATGACAGCCACGATGATCGGATTTCTGGTACTCCTCTTTCCTGTCCTGCTGATGGCCTTCATGCTGATCATGGAGCGCATCGAGGAACCGCTGACGCGCGTCGCGGCCCAACGCGAGGTCGAGGAGTTTCTGGACCACGCCAACCCCGACGAGCTGAACACCCTGGTCCGCGAGGGACCGGAATCGGCGATGTCGAGATTTCGCCGGCGGCTCCGGCGACGTCCCGGCGGCAGTGGGCAGGCTCGGCAGCGCTAGCCGTTTTGTGGGCGTCAGCTGTCGGGCACCGGCATACGCGCGGGTCGCGGCACATCGAGGGTCCGCACACCTTACAATCCGCCAAGGGCACGCGCGCGATCCTGCGCGACAGAACAGCGCGGTTGCGCGCGAGAGGGAAGAGGGAGCTGGCGTGGACGAGATGCTCCGCCGAGCCGGGTTGTTCCAAGGTGTCGATCCGACCGACATCGAAGCCCTTGGCAACCAGTTCGAGATCTTCGACGCGCCCCGTGGCACCACCCTTTTCAACGAGGGCGAGCCCGGCGACAGCCTCTACATCGTGCTCACCGGCAAGGTGAAACTCGGACGCAAGTCCTCCGACGGGCGCGAGAATCTGGTCGCGGTGATGGGGCCGTCCGACCAGTTCGGCGAGCTGTCCCTGTTCGATCCCGGACCCCGTACCTCGACCGCCGTGGTGGTCACCGATGCTCGGGTGGCCCGGCTGCCGAAGGCGGCACTCACCGACTGGATCACCGAGCGGCCGCAGATAGCCCTGCAGCTGCTGCGGGTCGTCGCCCGCCGCCTGCGCCGTACCAACACCATGCTGGCCGACCTGATCTTCGTCGACGTCCCCGGCCGGGTCGCGAAGCAGCTCCTTCAGCTGGCACAGCGCTTCGGCTCGGTGGACGGCGGCCAGCTCCGGGTCACCCACGATCTGACCCAGGAAGAGCTGGCGCAGCTCGTCGGTGCCTCCCGCGAAACCGTGAACAAGGCGCTGGCGGACTTCGCCCAGCGCGGCTGGCTGCGGCTCGAGGGCAAGAGCGTGGTCATCCTGGACCGCGAGCGGCTGGCGCGCCGGGCGCGCTGAGCACGCCCGGTTCGACCAGCAATCGGTTCAACTGACAGCCGATCAGCCCTCGGTGGCTCGCAGGTAGGCGAGCTGCGCGCGTACTGACAGCTCGGCGGCCGGCCACAGCGCCCGGTCGACGTCGGCATACACCCGGCGGACGATCTCCTCCGCTGTGCCGTCCCCCGCGCCGAGGGCCGCCCGTACCTGCGCCAGCCGCTGCTCGCGATGGCTGAGGTAGGCCTGCGCCGCGGCGCCGGCGTCGCTGAGCTCCGCTCCGTGTCCCGGCAGCACAGCCACCCCGGTCAGCTCGGCGAGCCGGCGTAGTGAGTACAGGTAGTCGGCCAGCACACCGTCGGGGTGCGCGACCACGGTGGTGCCCCGGCCGAGGATGGTGTCGCCGGTGAGCACCGCGGCCGGCTCAGCGGAAGCCCCGAAGAGACTGGGAAGGACGAAACACAGCGAGTCCGCGGTATGCCCCGGCGTGGCCCAGACCTCCGTCCGCACGCCGGCCCCGTCCAGTACGGCTCCCTCGGCGAGGCCCTGCCCGCCGTAACGGTGCGCGGGGTCCAGGGCCAGCACCGGGGCGCCGGTGAGTTCGGCGAGGCGTCCGGCGCCCGCGGAGTGATCGGCATGGCCATGGGTGAGCAGGATCAGCGGCACCGAGCCGGCCGCGTCCAGAACCGCGCGCAGGTGTGCCTCGTCGTCCGGGCCGGGATCGATGACGACCGCGGCGCGGCGGCTCGGGTCGTCGCGCAGCAGCCAGGTGTTGGTGCCGTCCAGGGTCATCGCGGACGGGTTGTCCGCCAGCACCACCGCCGCGGTCGGGGTGACCTGGCGCAGCGCCTCGTACGCCAGGGTCACGGCGCCGGCTCGGCCGCCGCGGGTTCACCAGCGGCGGCAGCCTCAGCGGCGGGGCGCGGTCCGTCGGACAGCTTGCGCCCCGACGCGGTGACGAACGACTCGGGCAGCAGCAGCGTTCGGCCGGCACCGAGATCGGCCACCCACGCCCCGGTCTCGTCCTGGCGCAGCACCGGCTGCACCGGCCGTATCGTCCGTTGCGCGGTGGCGGCGAGCACATCGGCCACCTGTGCGAACGTGGACAGTTCGATCAGGTTCGCCACGGTCGGGGGCAACATCGGCCGCTCGTCGCGCTCGTACTCGGCCAGGGCGTCGGAAATGGCGATCCAGTCGGCGTGCGAGGCCTCGCCCGTCACGGCTGCCGCCTGCCCACCGGAAGGCACCGCCGCCACGAAGAAGTAGGTGTCATAGCGACGGGGTTCGGCCTGGGGCGTGATCCAGCGTGCCCAGGGCCGGATGCTCTCCAGCGGCAGCGCCACATCGGTCTCTTCACGGATTTCCCGCGCGGCCGTGCGCAGCAGTACCTCGGCCTGCTCCGGCGTAATGCCGAACTGCTCTGCCACGGCACCGGCAGTCGACGCGGACGGACCGCTCGCGTCCACCGGATCGACTCCGCCACCCGGGAACACCGACATGCCGGGGGCGAAGGTCATCTTGGGCACCCGGCGCAGCAACCACGTCTGCAAGCCGGCCGGGGCGTCGCGCAGCAGCACGACGGTGGCTGCCTCTCGGGCGGGCACGGCCGCGCTCATGGTCAGCGAACCTCGACGATCAGCTCGACCTCGACCGGGGCGTCCAGTGGCAGGGCGGCCACGCCGACGGCCGAGCGCGCGTGGGCACCCGCCGCACCGAACACCTCGCCGAGAAAGTTCGAGGCCCCGTTGACGACCGCGGGCTGGCCGGTGAAGTCGGGCGTGGATGCCACGAAGCCGACGACCTTGACGACCCGGACGACGGAGTCGATGCCGACCAGCGCATGCACCGCCGCCAGCGCGTTCAGCGCACAGGTGCGGGCGTACCCGGTCGCCTCTTCGGCAGTGACCTCCGCGCCGACCTTTCCGGTGGCCTGCAGGGTGCCGCCCACCATCGGCAGCTGGCCGGAGGTGAACACGTGCTGGCCGGTACGGACGGCCGGAACATAGGCGGCCAGCGGCGCGGGAATCGGCGGCAATTCGACGCCCAGTTCGGCCAGCCGGGCTGAGATCGACGTCATGCGGTGCCTCCAACAAGTGTGGGTCGGACCTCTGGCGGACCGGTTACGTGGCGAAACCTACCCGGTGAGTTTGTACGCTGACTTTGTGCCCACCAGAGATCCCTCTCCCAGACTGCACATCGTGACGGGCAAGGGCGGGACCGGCAAGACCACCGTCGCCGGCTCCCTGGCGCTCGCCCTGGCGCGGCAGTCCAAGCGCGTCCTGCTCATCGAGGTCGAAGGACGCCAGGGCCTGGCCCAGCTCTTCGACAATCCGCCGTTGCCGTCCACCGAGCGACGGCTGGCCGCGACCAGCGGCGGCGAGGTGATCGGGCTGTCGGTCGACCCCGAGACGGCCATGATGGAGTACCTCGAGATGTTCTACTCCATCAAGCGTGGCGCCTCGGTGCTGCGCAGAATGGGGGCGATCGACTTCGTCACCACCATCGCGCCCGGCATGCGCGACGTCCTGCTGACCGGCAAGGTGAAAGAGGCCGTCATCCGCACCGGCCGCAACGGCAAGTCCGCCTTCGACGCCGTGGTGCTGGACGCGCCGCCCACCGGCCGGATCACCCACTTCCTCGAGACGACGAACGAGGTTGCCGGGCTGACCAAGATGGGGCCGATCTACCGGCAGAGCATCGGAGTCATCGAGCTGCTGCACTCCTCCCTCACGCGCGTCCACATCGTCACGCTGCTCGAAGAGATGCCGGTTCAGGAGACCATCGACGCGGCCACCGAGCTGCGCGGCGCCGGCTACCACCTCGGCCGGGTGCTGGTGAACCGGGCCCGTCCGGTCCTGGTCGCGGCCGGCCGGCCGGACGAGTCGCTGCTCGCAGAGGGACTGGGCGAGGCCGGTCTCGATCCG
>JAABUR0100004030.1_pt1 | contig 20028 bp, 19 predicted proteins | sample 5560091 | NCBI WGS metagenome assembly JAABUR01 (sample SAMN10711879, study PRJNA513375) | rock metagenome | isolation source: Antarctica rocks | place: Antarctica: Victoria Land, University Valley sud
ATCCTGCGCAGGCGGCGGGGGAGTCGGTGTTCAACATCGCCACGTTCTTCATCCCGGTGGGTGGTGCCGCCGCGGGGGCCGCGAAGGCCGTGTCGCTGGCGGGTAAGGCCGCCGGGGTGGTGGGTGTCGCGGGCAAGGCCGCGAAGGTCGCCGACGTGGTGAAGGCCAGCCGGGTCGCTGACGTCGTGGCCGGGGTGCGCACCACGCTGGACCTGCGCCTGAACAACGCCGCGAACGCCCTGCACACGGCGTTGGGGGGACCGGACCGGGCCCTGGCCGGCCCGGGACGCCTGCACCTGCCCGAGGCCCCGGTGCCGCACACCCCGGACCTGCACGCCACGACCATCCACCCGGATGCGCCCGCGGCCCCACACCCGGCCGGGCCGTCCGGGGGAACTCCGGTGACGCCGCACCCGGCCGGGGACGCCCCGGTGGCACCGCACCCGACTAACGGCTCTCCGGCCACCTTGCCGATCGACACTTCGCACCTGCCGACGGCAGGACAGACGCGCATCGAGCAGCTCGTGCAGCAGCTCAACCTGAGCAACGGCGAGAAGGGCCGCCTGGGTGAGGCACTTAGCCGAGAGGCCATCGTGTCGCACCCCAACCTCGACATCATTGGCGAGCAGATCAAGTACCACACCAACACCGGGCAGAACGTGGTCGCCGACTTCGTCGTCCGAGACCAGGACACCGGTCAGCTGTTTGTCGTCGAGTCTAAGTACGGCGGATCGCGACTGACGCCCAATCAGAGCCAGATCTTCCCGCAGTTCGACGCGGGCCCGCAGAAGGTGGAGTTCAACTACCAGAGCCAGGTTGACAACATGCAGCGGGCGCTTGGCAGCGAGACTCTGCCGACCACCATCGATCAGATTCAGGTCATGAGGTGGGAAGGCCCCGGTAACAGCCGGGGCTTCTCACCGGCTGACTTCGAAGCGGTGAAGACGCAGTTGGCGACCGCACAAGGGCCATTGACATCGGCGCAGAAATCGCTCCTGGTCAAGCTGCAAGGCATCAAGGTTCCGGTCGGTGCCCCGTAGGATCCGTCAGGACCTTCGGATCATTGCCGACGAAAGGACGTGTGGTGCCGCGTCTGAGCAAAGCTGAGGTGGTCGAGCGGGACGGTTTAGAGGCGTTGACCTCGAAGTTGGCTGCGGCTGGTTTTGCGCTACGCCCGGAACTGACGCGGGCTGTATCCGTCGGCGGGCTGGAGAACCTTCTGTTCCTCAGCGATCGCACCACCCTGTTCGGGCAGGGTGGGGTGGAGGTGGCAGCCGCTGTCGAGCCGGGGCGCGGCCGCAAGGTGTGGGCCGTTCGGGTCAATGTGGTGCTGTACAGCGCCCGCGCGGACGAGGTGCTCACCAAAGCGCTGGAGCGCGAACGGATGAGGGCTGCGTACGTCCTGGTGGACTTGATGGAACTGTTGCTGGGGCAGTGGCGAACCACGTACCGGGCCGAGTTTTCCGACCCGTCCGAGGTCGACGAGTGGACGACGCAGATCGTCACCGACGTCGACACCCACGCCGAGGCGTGGTTCTCGCGCTTCGACGACGTGGCCACCGGGGAGGAGTTCGTTTTCCACAACCGTACAAAGAACTTCGAGCCCAACCACGACGCCGGTCTCGTGGCGGCGCTGGAGCGTGGCGACATCGCGTCGGCGAAACGGTTCTCGGCGACGTTGGGAAGCAACTGGAAGCCGGCGATCGGGCCGGAGACGGTCGAGCGGCGCACCAGTCTTTACCGCCGCATCGGTGCGCAGTACGGAGTGGACCTTCCGCTGGTGACCTGGGACGAGGTGCGAGCCCGGGTCTGACCGCCGACCGGCCGCTTTGGCGGCTCAGCTGTCCCGCGGCTCGATGCTGAACGCGAGGGTCGGGACCTCGTCGAGGTTGACCGGGGGATCACCGGGCCCCTCGTGCTCGAAGTCGAAACCGATCCGGGACAGCAGAACCGCCTGCACCAGTGTCTGCGGGTGGCCCTCCGGGCTGCCGAACCACCACGGCTCCTCCTCGGGCAATGGGGACCCCACCATCTCGACCAGCTCGTGGTCGGTGGGTCCGCCTGCCAGGCTCACCGAGCGGACGAGCCGATGCTCGGCGTCCCACACCCCGACCCCGGCCCATCCGGCGTTCTGCACCACCCCCGCGGCCACGGTCGAGTACCCCGGCGGCAGCGAGGCCCCGATCTCGCCAGGGCGCAGCTCCGAGGGCCGGTCCAAGTCCCAGCGCGAGGAGAACAGCAACGCCAGACCCGGGAAGACTGCGGCCTCGACACCGGACCCAGCCTCGGTGTTAATCGACTCGCTCAACACCGAGCCGTAGACGCCAACGATCCGACAGTCCGGGTGCGAGCCCTCCACCAACCGGCGGGTGGCCTCCTCGTCCGGCTCCCCACCGGACCGCAACGCCGACGCCAACGTCACCCCCGGCTGAACAAGGGCCACGACCGAGTAGTCAGACCCCATGTTCTGTCCCCCATCCTCTGCGATCAGACCGCGACTGGTCAGGTTGTCACTTCGAACCCAGCGTGGCGACGCTGCCACGACCCAGGACCCATTCGTTCACTGTTCGCTTACGAACCTGGCACAGCTCCGCCACCTCAGCACGCCGCAGCACCTGAGCACGCGCAAGCTGCACAACCGCTGTCTGCTGAGCGAGCCGGACGGGACGCGCGCGGGTCGGCGGTTTGCCACTGGCCGCTGTGTGCAGGTCACGAAACGCCTGAGCGAGAAGCCTGAGGAGAGCTGGCCCGCATATGGAGCTCCAGCCCACCGCCAGATCCACTTCGCGAAGCAATGGGGAAGCGAGGATCCGCACCGCTTCCGGCCCGCGAGACCCAGCAGGAGGCGCCATAGCGCCGACCCCGACGGAGAACAGCGCAGCAGTGTCCGACGACGGGTCGAGGTAAGTGAGCGCCAGACGCAGTCGCAGCTCAGCCCGATGGCGTTCCATCGCCTCCGGGGCCAGTGTCGTCGCAAGAAGGTCGGACAGAACCTCCCGTGAGATCCCAGCCTCCCCGCGGCGAAGCAGGCACGCTCGAATGACACCCACGGTGACGGACAGGCCCAGCGTTTCCGGGCCGTCGGGAAGCCCGGCGGCAGTGATCTTCTCGGCCTGTGCCCACAGGTCGGCAAGGGCACTGGCCGCGGCCGGCCCGTACGCAGCGCCGCGCGCCCTGTCGACAACCGACGTCATCTGTCGGGGGGCCTGTTCTGGTCGTCGGCGCCGGTGCGCCAAGACGACTCGATCCGATGCAAAGACACCGGCACGACAATCACCCACCACGCTAGAAACTAGGACCCTGAACTGATATCGTAGACCCAGTATTGTCGGACCTGAAGGGGGCAACGATGACGGTCGCCGACCCAACGACCATCGACCTGGTCGTCAAGAACAACGCCCGAGGAGACCGGGTCACGTTGGTCATCGAGGTGCCGCTGACCTGGGCCGATGGAGGCGAGCAGCAGCTGGACCAGCTCATCGCCAAGGTCAACGGATACCTCTCGTGGGTGCAGACAGGGGAGTGCCTCAAGGCCTACCCGGAGTCCGCGCAAGGAGTGGATTTCCTCGTGTCTTGCATCGACGAACCGACGGGTAACACCGCGCAGCTTCTGCTCTCGCTGCACAACCAGTTCGCCGAGCGCTACAGCATCGGCGTGTACTTCCAGCCGGCCATCAGCGGCTGAGCATCCACCGCAGTCAAGGCGGCCACACTCAGGGTGTTGATCGGTGATGTCGTGCGCTTCCGGAACCAGCGACTGAGCTGAGACGTCTTCTCTGTCATGCCGCGCACCAACCGTGGGCTCCGCCGCTTCGTCACCGCAGGACTGGCGGCCGTCCTCGCCGCCGACGCGGTCGCCTGCTCTACCGTCGAAACAGGCCAGGCACAGCCTGCCGACGACCGGGGGCCCGGCCAGACCCTCTTCGGCCCCCCGTGAGCCGTGCTGCTCCGTACTGGCTGACCATGGGCGACCGGGAGCGGACGCTACTCACCGCGTTCTCGACCCGGCGAAGCTGGCACCCACGCCGCATGGTCCCCGACGCGGCGTTGCGCACCCTGAACCGCCCTCGGTTCAGTGACTGGCGGGTTCTCCCAGCAGCGGCTGCTGCTGGGGGTTGATCTGACGGTATGAAGCGGACCCGGTCTGGTGGCGGGTCTGAGCCCACGGGAAGGTAAGCCCGGATCCACCTGATCTGCCGCGCGTTTCTCGGACAGTGATCGTCATTCTTCTTATGATCCTGCGCAGGCGGCGGGGGAGTCGGTGTTCAACATCGCCACGTTCTTCATCCCTGTGGGTGGTGCCGCCGCGGGGACCGCGAAGGCCGCGTCGTTGGTGGGCAAGACCGCCGGGGTGGTGGGTGTGGCGGGCACGGCCGCGAAGGTCACCGACGTTGTGAAGGCCAGCCGGGTCGCTGACGTGGTGGCCGGGGTGCGCGCCACCGTGGACCTGGAGCCTGAGCAACGCCGCGTACGTCCTGCACACGGCGTTGGGGGGACCGGACCGGGCCCTGGCCGGCCCGGGACCCCGGCACCTGCCCGAGGCCCCAGTGCCGCACACCCCGGACCTGCACGCCACGACCGTCCACCCCGACCCACCCGCCGCCCCACACCCGGACGGGCCGACTGGCTCCCACGGCGAGGGCGCGCCACCAGACGAGCCTGTCGCAGCCGGATCCCACGACCCTGGCCGAGTAGCCGTCGTCCGTGATGAACGCGGAAACGTGGAAGGAGTGCCGGGAGACCCCGCACAGACGCTTCGGCGGCGTGTCGAACTCGGGTTTCCCGACACCCTGCGTGATCCGCGTGCGAGCCCTTTGTTCCCGCCCGGATACGACCCGCTTCACGGGCATTCTGTCGACCAGGCGATCCACGACATGTCTGATGGATCCTACCCGGACGGTAGCCTTAAGTGGGACTACGCCAACCAAGCTCCAGATGGCGGCAAGATTATCGGATATTCACGATACCCGGTGAGTCACGATCCGTTGCTGACTGACGTAACAATCGACCGGTTCGGGTCCCCGGGAGGCAAGTTTGCCTCACCCGAAGGGCTTCCGTATCCTAGTCGTGGGCTACACCGGATATGGCTGGAGCGCAATACCACCAGTATCGGGTCGTTAGGGATATCCGGGCAACCTGGTAGAGACCAGTTACATCGAGAAAGCATTCTACGAAAACCGCGGACACCCGCCAGGAATCCAATTTACCTTCTCGAAGTCAATATCTGAGCTCGTAAAAGAAGGATACCTCGAAGAACTTCAAGTTCCGTAGCATCCACCTGATCGTCAAAGTGGAGAGGTGACAACGTGAACATCTGGGACGTAAAACGTGTTGCTCACGAAGCAGGAATGGCGATGAGCTGGACCGTTAGCGACGAACCTGCCCGTCCCGGTTCTGGGCGCCCCGCAAGCTCGTGGGTTGTGGAACCTTTGGAAGACGGTGTTAATTCACGATGGACCATCTACTACTCGGAGAAGGGAATCGACGGGAGCCACGAGTACTTCGACTCGGCGGACGAGGCGTGCCGGTGGGCCGCCAAGAAGATCGAGGAGGATGTCGCTCAGTCGAAAGTTCCTCTCCACGTTATGACTGACGAGGAACAAGCCGCGTCCGCCGAAGCGCGGAGAAAGTTCTTCGAGAAGATGAACGTTCCGGACTGGAAATAGATTGACCAGCGCCGGAGCCGGCCCTGGCAGTTGTTCGAGACTCCTGATGTCGAGATGGCCAAAGAAGAACAAGAGGGCTCTACGACGTGACGGGTCGCGAGGCGTCGCGACATGAGCTTCGGGTGTAGCAGCCCGGCCCCCGGGGCCCCACGATTCGTGTTCGGCCACAGAGTCGGGACCCGGGGGCCATAGGTGGACATCGAGGATGGTGCGCTGCCGGCTTGGCTCCGGAGTCGGGGGTGTTGTTGCAGGCGATGGTGCCGGTGGCGTTCACGGCGGGTGGTGTGGGCGCCGACCTGAACGCGGCGGGGTCGGCGATCATGGCGTACGCGACGGCGGTGCGCCCGATCAAGGCCCGGTTGCAGGGGATGGTGTCGGAGGCGTCGGCGTTCGTGGCGTACGCGAGTGCGCACGACAACTGGGACACCGACCAGTCTCGGGTGGATCCGACAAGCCAGTATCCTGGTACGTTTCCAACGGCTACCTGAAAAGAGGTCCACTAGTGAATGTCTGGGACTTTCGCGAGATCGCCATTCTCGCAAACAAGGCAGGAGAGTATGCACGTCAATGACGTCTTAAATGAAAACCCTGGATTGCCGAGTAGCGCCACTGTGATCGAACCCACGCGTGACCCGCGGGGGAGCTGGACAACGTTCTTCACTGAGCGAGGACAGATCTTCGACCAGCTCTTCTTCGTTCGACCAGCTCTTCTTCGACAGTGTGGATGAGGTCTGTCGATTCATCCTCGAAAGGGACATCTACTCCACACCACCGCCGGTGTACGCCGATACTGAAACCCCAAAGGAGCGTGCTATCCGCCTACGTAGGGCCGCAGAGAGGGCTGAATTGCGCCGAGCTGAACTGCGGGCTCTAGGATACTTGAACTAGTCGCAAGCTGGTCGCCCCACGCTCCGAACCGTTGCGCGACGCGTATCACTCTCGGGTTCGTGGTGTCGGTGCTGAGGTCGGTGCGCTGATCGCGCAGTCGTTGGTGGACAAGGTGAAGGCCAGCAATCCCACTGGTGGTCTGCTGCAGATCAACGGCTCACCCACCGACGCCGCTGCCGGGCTCATCAAGAAGGGCGTGCACAGCGTGGTGGACTCCAGCGGCCTGAAGCTGCTCGCCGAGTACGACACACCCGGCTGGGAGCCGGCCAAGGCCCAAGACTGGGCGAGCGGCCAAATCACCCAGTATCGCAACCAGATCGTCGGCGTGGTGGCAGCTAACGACGGCACCGGTGGCGGCGCGATCGCGGCGTTCAAGGCCGCCGGCATCACCCCGGTGCCCCCGGTCAGCGGCAACGACGCCGAACTAGCGGCGGCGCAGCGCATCGTCGCCGGTGACCAGTACAACACCATCTCCAAGCCGATCAAGACGGTGGCCGAGGCCGCCGCGGAGATCGCCTACCAGTTCGCTCAGGGCCAGAAGCCGGCCGGGGAGACCACCCTGTTCAACACCCCGTCCAAGCTGTTCACCCCGCAGGTGGTGACCAAGGACAACCTCAAGCAGGTCCTGGTGGCGCCCGCTGGACCGCTCAAGGCGTCCGACATCTGCACCGCTCAGTACGCCAGTGCGTGCAAGGCGCTCGGCATCTCCTAGCCGAGGGTGGCGACCCGGCCCGGGACGTCCTACCTGACCACCTATCCTACCCGCTACATCTGGAGCACCATGTCAACGACGACACCCGAGCACGACACCCGCACCGTCACGCCGGTTCTGCAGTTGCGGGGGATCACCAAGTCTTTCGGGGCGGTGGCCGCACTGACCGACATCGACCTCGATCTCGTCGCTGGCGAGGTGCTGGCCATCGTGGGCGACAACGGGGCAGGCAAGTCCACCCTGGTCAAGGTGCTCTCCGGGGTGCACGCGGCGGACAGCGGCACCATCACCTTCGAGTCGCGCGCCGTCAGCGTGCCCCACCCGATGGCCGCGCACCAGTTGGGCATCGCCACGGTGTTTCAGGATCTGGCGCTATGCGAGAACCTCAACGTGGTGGAGAACCTGTTCCTCGGCCAGGAGCTGCGTGCCTTGCGGCTCAACGAGGTGGAGATGGAAACCCGGTCCTGGGAGCTGCTGCGGCAGCTGTCGGCCAAGACCCCCACCGTGCGGATCCCGGTGGCGTCGTTGTCCGGCGGGCAGCGCCAGACGGTGGCCATCGCCCGGTCCCTGCTGGGCGAACCCAAGGTCATCATCCTGGACGAGCCGACTGCCGCGCTGGGGGTCGCGCAGACCGCCGAGGTGCTGAACCTGGTGGAACGGCTGCGCGAGAACGGCCTTGGGGTGATCATGATCAGCCACAACATGGAGGACGTGCGGGCGGTCGCTGACCGGGTGGCGGTGCTGCGGTTGGGTCGCAACAACGGGGTGTTCGACATCGCCACGGTGTCCTCGGAGGAGATCATCGCCGCGATCACCGGGGCCACCGACAACGCGGTGACCCAGCGCTCGGCCCGGCGGACGGCACCGCCGGTTTCCACCACGACCACGAAGGACTTCTCATGAGCACCGAGACCCAGGCCACTGGCGCCCGTGCGACCGACCAGCAAGACGAGCGGCTGCGGCAGCGATCGGGGTGGCGCGGCATGCTGGCCGGGTTCATGGAGCGCACCCGTTCCGGGGATCTCGGGGTGCTGCCGGTGATCGCCGGACTGCTGGTGATCTGGGCGGTGCTGCAGGCGCTGAACCCGATCTTCTTGTCCAGCGCCAACCTGAGCAACCTGCTGATGGAGTCCGTTCCGGTGGGGGTCATCGCCCTCGGGGTGGTGTGTGTGCTGCTGGTCGGGCAGATCGACCTGTCGGTGGGCTCGGTGAGCGGGTTGTCCTCGGCGATCGTGGCGGTGCTGTTCGTCAACAGGGGGCTGCCGGTGTTCGTCGCGGTGCTCGCCGCGGTGCTGGCCGGCTCGGTCATCGGGTTCGTCTACGCGCAGATCTTCACCCGGTTCGGGGTGCCGACGTTCGTGGTCACCTTGGCCGGGCTACTGGGTTTTCTGGGGTTGCAGTTGTATGTGCTGGGGGTCAACGGCTCGATCAACCTGCCTTTCGACTCCCCGCTGGTGAACTTCGCCCAGCTGGCTTTCGTGCCCCGCCCACTCGCCTACCTCATCGCGGTGCTGGCGGCCGGGGCGTTCCTCGCGTCGGGGTTCCTGCTGGCCCGCGAACGTACCCGCGCGGGGCTCTCGGCCAAGCCGATGAGCGTCATCGTGGTGCAGAGCGTGCTGCTGTTGGTGGCGTTGACGGCGATCGTGGCCTTCCTCAACCAGACCCGCGGGGTGGGCTGGATGTTCGTGCTGTTGCTGGCGCTGGTGTTGGCCCTGAACTACGCACTGACCCGCACCAAATGGGGCCGGTCGGTGTTCGCGGTGGGCGGCAACGCTGAGGCTGCCCGGCGCGCCGGCATCAACGTCAACGCGGTGTTCGTCTCGGTGATGGTGTTGTGCTCGTCCTTCGCCGCGCTGGGCGGGGTGCTCGCGGCGGCCCGGTTGGCGGCGGCCAACCAGAGCAGCGGTGCCGGGGATGTGAACCTCAACGCGATCGCCGCGGCGGTCATCGGGGGCACCAGCCTGTTCGGGGGCCGCGGCTCGGCATTCGCGGCACTGCTGGGGATCATCGTCATCCAGTCCATCTCCAGCGGACTGACCCTGCTGAACCTGGACTCCTCGTTCCGGTTCATGGTCACCGGGGCGGTGCTGCTGCTGGCGGTGGCGCTGGACTCGGTGTCCCGCAAATCCCGCACCTCACACGGCCGCGCCTAGCCGTTCAGGAAGTGCGCGATCGTCGCTGCCGAGTTCTCCGGCTCCTCCAGCAGGAACAGGTGCCCGCCCCCGTGCACGATGTGCAGGTGCGCCCGGGGGATGCGCCAGGCCAGGATGCGCCCGTTCAGCAACGGGACGATGGGGTCGTCGTCGCCGGCCATCACCAGGGTGCGGTGCCGGATCCGGTGCAGCCACGGCAGGCTCGACCAGCCCTGGATGGCGTAAAGCTGCTGCAGGTAACCCGCCCAGGACGGCGGTGAAGCGAAGCGTGCGGCGCTGCCGTGCACCGGGGAACCCGCGGCGGTGCGGGAGCGCCCGCCGTAGAGGTCCCCGGCCACCCGCCGGAAGTACTCCGGGTCCCGGTATCGGCGCGGGGTGCTCATCTGCAGCAACACGCTCGGCGCCGCAGGCATCCCACCGATGCCGGGCATGGTGGCCGCCAGCACCAGCTTGCGCACCCGGTGCGGGGCCTGCCGGGCCAATTGCTGGGCGATGGCCCCACCCAGGGAGACCCCCAGCACGTCGACCTGGCCCTGTCCGAGTGCGGTGAGCAGCCGCTGCACCACCCTGGCGATGGCGGGCATCCGCCGGGGCAGCCGCCAGCCGGTGGACTCCCCGGTGCCCGGCGCGTCGAAGGTGATGGTCTGGAAACCGCGTGGCACCAGCTCACGCTCCAACGGCGCCCACATGCCCAGGTTGCCGCCTAGCCCCATGATCAGCAGCAACGGCCGCCCGGTGCCGCGGACGGACACCTTGATGTCCAGGCCCTCGACGTGCACGACGCGCACCTGCGCCTTGGTCAGCGGCGCCACCGGGGTTCCAGCGCTCACGTGGCGAACACGTAGGTGCCCGGAGCCGCCCCGATCACCTCGTAGTTCGCGCTGCCCAGCGTTGCCGGAGCCGGCTTGTCCACCCCGGAGTGCTCGGCGAGCCACTGCACGAAGTCGGTCCACCAGCTGCCCTGGGTGGGGGTGACCGAGGTGAGGAAGTCCTGCGGGTCGGTGGGGGTGCGCTCACTGACCCGGTAGCTGGCCTTGGGGTTGCCGGGCGGGTTGACCAGGGCGGCGATATGCCCGCTGGTGGACAGCACGAAGCGACTGTGGCCGCCGAGCAGGTGCGCGGTGCGGTAGCAGCTGACCCACGGGCAGATATGGTCGGCGATCCCGGCCACCACATAGGAGTCCACCGTCACCGCGGACAGATCCACCGGGCTGCCCAGCGCGGTGGCCGCACCCGGGGTGGCCAGGGAGTTCGCCGAGCTGAGCTCCAGGAAGTCGGCGTGCAGTTCGGCGGCCATCCGGGTGGTGTCGGCGTTCCAGTACAGCACGTCGAAGGCCGGGGGTTGCTTACCCAGCAGGTAGTTGTTCACCCAGTAGTTCCACACCAGGTCACCTGGGCGCAGCCAGGCGAACACCGCGGCCAAGGAACGGCCGTCGAGGTAGCCGTCGGCCCGGGACTTCGCGGCCGCGGCCTTGACGAGGTCCGGGCTGGTGACCGAGGACAGCAACCCGGCCCGCGCCTGGTCCAGCAGCGTCACCCCCACCGAGAACCCGGCCAGGCGGTGCTCCTCGCCGATGTGCACCAGGTGCCCCAGGGTGAGCGCGGAGATGATGCCCCCGGCGCACAACCCGAACAACACCGTCTTGTCCGTCTCGGCGATGTCCTCCACGGCGGCCATCGCGTCGAGCACCGCCTGCACGTAGGTGTCCATTCCCCAGCTGGCGTGCTTGCGGCTGGGGTTGCGCCAGGACATCAGGAACACCTGCTGGCCTGAGGCCACGAAGTGTTCGACCATGCTGCGCCCGGGGGCGAGGTCGGCCACGTAGTACTTGTTGATGGTCGGGGGCACCAGCAGCATCGGCGCGCTGTGCACCGTCTGGGTGGTCGGGGTGTACTGGATCAGCTCGAACACCTCGGTACGCAGCACCACCGCCCCCGGGGTGACGGCCAGGTCCTGACCGACGTTGAACGCCGTCGTGTCCACCATGGACGGTACCCGTGGCTTGACCGCCATGTCCCGGACGAAGTTGCTGGCCCCGCGCGCGTAGTTCTTGCCGCCGGTGTCCAGCGCGGCCTTCAACGCCGCCGGGTTGAGCACCGGGTTGTTGCTGGGGCTCAACGCCTCCACCAGGTTCTCCGCCACGAAGGCCAGTCGCTCCCGGTCCCGCCAGCCCAACCCGGCGTCGGTCACCAGGTCTTTGGTGGACTGCCCAGTGACCAAGTAGGACTGCAGCACCCGCCGCAGCCACGGGTTGTCCGTCCACGCCGGCTCGGTGAAACGCCGATCCTTGGGGGAGGGGGCGACGGAGGAAAATCCGATGGCGACCTTGGCCAGCTCGCCGGCGGTGCGCCCGGCACGGCGGGCGATGGTGCGTGGGCGGGTAGCCAACCGGGCCGCCATCCGCACCCCGGACATGCCGGGGTTGAACCGGCGCAACGGACCGAACACCGCGTCGACCAGCAACGAGTCCAGCGGTGCGGCCACGTCGGCGTTGTCCGCCCCCATCCCCCGGTCCGGCGCAGCGGCGGAGGCGCGTTTCTCGTCGCGTCCTGGGTCGGTTGAAGGCGGCGTGCTCGACGCCTTGGTGGGCAGCTTTCGTGGTTTGCCCTTGCTGGTCGCCGAGGGGGGGCGACGAGCGGCGCTGCGGCGGGCGCGGGGGGCGGACTCGGTGGTCATCGTCGCTCCAATGGGACGGGTGCGATACAGGTCACAGTGACTCCTCGGTCCTGGCCGAGCCTAGGGCACTACCGGCTCGGACACCGGCGGACCGTCCGCACGCCGCGACTCCGCGAGTTCGTCGACCTCGAGCAGGTCCTGGCGCACGCCCTGCTCCCGGTGGGCCAATCGGCCGATGCGGTGCGCAATCACTGGTGCGGTGAGCAGCTGAAACAACCCGGCGAGCACCAGCATGCCCACGTCAGGGTTGCCGCGTAACCGGATGGCCGCACCGGCGAGCACCATCAACAATCCCAGCGTCTGCGGCTTGGTGGCAGCGTGCATCCGCGACAACGTGTCCGGGAAGCGCAGCAATCCGATGGCGGCGGTCACGGCGAGCAGGGCACCGGCCAGCAACAGCGCGGCGGCCAGGACGTCCAAGACGGCGGTCATTGATCGTCGCGGACCCGGAAGCGGGCCACGCTGACCGAGCCGACGAAACCTAGCAGGGTCAGCGCGGCCACCGCCGGCACCGGTGAGGAGTCCAGGGTGAACGCGGCGTAACCGCAGAGTCCGCAGATCAGCACGGCCACCAGCATGTCCAGGGCCACCACCCGGTCCAGGGTGTTCGGTCCGCGCACCATTCGCGCCACCGTCATCGCGGCTGCCATCCCCAGCAGCACCGCGACCAGCACGAACACGGCCGTCATCTGGTTTCCACCTCCTCGCGTGCCGGCGCCTCGAAGGCGCCGATGAACAGGTCCTCCAGCTGGTCGACCTTGCGCTGGAAGCGGTCCAGGTCCGCCCGGGAGTGCACCCCGAGCACATGGGTGTAGATCACCCGTCCGGTCACGTCGACCTCCAACACCAGGCTGCCCGGCACCAGGCTGATGGTGTTGATGACCAGCGCGAGCACCAACTCCGAGCGGGCGCGCATCTCCGAGCGCACCACGGCGCTGCGCGGCGGTGGTCCCTGCGCTACCGCCAGCCACGCCACCTGCAGGCTGGACACCACCAGATCGGCGGCCACTACCGCGATGAGGCGCAGCATGGTCGGCAGGTGCACCCGGCCCCGGGTGCGGACCGCCGGCAGCGGCAGCAGCACCCGGACGGCAACGGCCACCGCGACACCCCCGACCACGTTCGCCACCGACACCGTGCCCCACAGCAGCACCCAGACCAGGGTCAGCCAGGCCAGCACGCTCACAGCGTGGATACCGGTGCGGGTCACCGCGTGACCCCGCCGAGCACGGTGGCGATGTAACCGCTCCGGTCGATCAGGGTGCCCGCGGCCCGGTCGGTGACCCCCACCAGCGGCCCAGCCAGCACCGACAGGGCCAGGCTCACCACCAGCATGCCCACCGTGGGCACCAGCATGCCCACCGGGATCGGCCCCACCAAGCTGCGCTGCGCCACCCCGGTGTTCGCCGCCTCGGGCACCTGCGCCACCGGGCCGGAGTCGGCGAGGTGGCCCTCCGGCGCGTCGTCGCGGGCCCGCCAGAACGCCTTGGTCCACACCCGGGCCATCACATACAGGGTCAGCAGGCTGGTGATCACGGTGGCGGCCACCGCCGCCCAGACGAGCACCCCGCCGTCGGCCACCCCAGCCTGGATCAGCGCAGTCTTTCCGATGAACCCGGAGAACGGCGGGATGCCACCCAGGTTCAGCGCGGGCACCAGGAACAGCACCGCCAGCAGCGGGCTCACCGAGGCCAGCCCACCCAGACGACGCAGCGACGCCGAGCCACCCTGGCGTTCGATGATGCCGACCACCAGGAACAGGGTGGTCTGCACGACGATGTGGTGCAGCACGTAGTAGATCGCCCCCGACAGCCCGGCCCGAGACGACAGCGCGATGCCGAACACCATGTACCCGATGTGGCTGACCAGGGTGAACGACAACAACCGCTTGATGTCGTTCTGGGCGATCGCACCCAGGATCCCCACCAGCATGGTCAGCAGCCCGGCCACCAGCAGCACCCCGTCCAGCGCGCCCCCGGGGAACAGCAGCGTCTGGGTGCGGATGATCGCATACACCCCCACCTTGGTCAGTAGCCCAGCGAACACCGCGGTGACCGGTGCCGGGGCGGTGGGGTAGGAATCGGGCAACCAGGCCGACAGCGGGAACACCGCGGCCTTCAGGCAGAACGCCACCAGCAGCACCACCGACAGCGCGGTGCGGGTCCCCACCGGCACCGCATCCAGGCGCAGCGCCATCTCCGCCATGTTCAGGGTGCCGGTGGCGGCGTAGCAGAAGGCGACGCCCACCAGGAACACCAGCGACGACGTCAGGTTGACCACCACGTAAGACACCCCGGCGCGGATCCGGTCCTCGCTGCCACCGACGGTGAGCAGCACGTAGCTGGCGGCCAGCAGAACCTCGAAACCCACGTACAGGTTGAACAGGTCGCCGGCCAGGAACGCCTGCGCCACGCCGGCGGCCAGCACCAGGTAGGTCGGTTGGAAGATGGACACCGGCTGGCGCTCGTCACCGTCGCGGATGCCCTGCCCGATCGCGTACACCAGCACCGCCAGCAGCACAGTAGACGCGACCACCAGCATCAACGCCGAGAGCCGGTCGACGACGATGGTGATGCCGATCGGCGCGACCCACCCGCCCACCTGGACGGCCGTCGTCCCCTGGCGGTCGGTGAGCACCAGCAGGGTCAGCGACACCACCACCACCACGGCGAGCACCGTGACGCTGGTCAGGCGCTGGATTCGGGGGGCTCGGCCCAGTACCAGCGTCGCGGCGGCCCCCATCAGCGGCAGGAGCACGGGCAGCGGGGCCAGCGTCGCGATCACGACGGGTTCCGGTCGCGGTCGGGTGCGTCGGCTTCGCTACGCCGGGCCACCTTGGTCGCTTCGGGGTCGTCCTCCAGGGCATCGCGCGCGCTCAGCGAGTACGACCGGTAGGTCAGGGCCAGCACGAACGCGGCCATGCCCATGGTGATGACGATGGCGGTGAGCACCATCCCCTGAGCGAGCGGGTCGGCCATCCGGTCCTGCGGGAAGCGGCCCACCAGGGCGGGGTCACCGTCCCGGCCCCCCGCGGTGAGTACCAGCAGGTTCGCGCCGTTGCCCATCAGCAGGATGCCCAGCAGCACCCGGGTGACGCTGCGCTCGATGAGCAGGTACACCCCGCACGCGAACAGCAGCCCCACCACCACCAGCAAACCCAGGTTCGCGCTCACTGCCCGCCCCCCACGTCGCTGCGCTCGCTCATCTGCCGGCCCCCCACGTCGCTGCGCTCGCTCATCTGCCGGCCCCCCACGTCGCTGCGCTCGCTCATCTGCGGCTGACTTCCCGGACCGCGGGGCTGAACTTCTCCGCGCTCAACGGCCCCTCGTTCTCCGCCTCCCGGTCCAACCCGGCGCCGAGGCTGCGCAGCACGTCCAGCACCAGCCCCACCACCACCAGGTACACCCCGATGTCGAAGAACAGGGCGGTTACCAGCTTGACCTGCCCCAGCAGCGGCAGGCTCACCTGCACCACCGCCGAGGACAGCACCGGCGCCCCCATCAGCAGCGACGCCACGGCGGTGCCCCCGGCGAAGAGCAACCCCAGGCCCAGCAGCAGCCCGGCGTCCACCGGGGCCGCTTCCCCGAGTTCGTAGCGCCCACCCGCCAGGTAGCGCACCACCAGCGCCAACCCGGCCACCAGGCCCCCGGCGAAACCGCCACCGGGGGCGTTGTGCCCGGCGAAGAGGAAGTACACCGACAACACCATGATGGTGGGGAACACCAACCGGGCCGACACCTCCAACACCAGTGAGCGGTGCTCGGGCCCGACCAGGCTGCCCCCGCGCAACCAGGTCGTGCCGACCTGCCCGCCCGAGTCCTGCTCGCCGCTGGTCTGCTCGCCGCCGTCGGGTCCTGGGGGGTCGGCGAGCCCGTCCCGGTAGGCGTCGGCAACCCTGGGCGCCACCCCGGTCCTGCGGTGCCGGAACACCAGGCTGGCCACCCCCGTCGCGGCCACCACCAGCACCGAGATCTCGCCGAGGGTGTCCCACGCGCGGATGTCGACTAACAGCACGTTCACCACGTTGGACCCGTTGCCGCGCCGATACGCCGCGTCCGGCAGCGCGAGCGCGTCGGGAACCGCGGTGCGGGCGTTGACGGCGTAGGCCCCGAGCACCGTGATCGCCGTACCGACCCCAGCCGCGAGCACCGCCCGCAGCCCACGGTGGCCGACGGAGTTGGTGTCCTGCATCTCCGGGGGCAGCTTGCGCAGCATCAGCACGAACACCACCAGCGTCAGGGTCTCCACCAGCACCTGGGTCAGCGCTAGGTCTGGTGCACCGTGCAGGGCGAAGATCACGCTGCACGCGTAGCCGGTGACGCTGACCACCAGCACGGCCGCCAGCCGGTTGCGCATCTGGGTGGCTGCCAGCGCTGCCACCACCGCCAGTACCGCTACCAGCGCCTGCAGCGGGGAATCGAAGGACCGCAGGCTCGGCCCGGTGCGGGTGCCCATCGCCAGGAACACCGCGGGCAGCACGGTGAGGGTGAGCAGGATGGTGGTGAGGTTCAGCGGCAGTGAACCGCGCTGCGTGCTGCCGGTCAGCCGCAGCGACACCGCGTCGGCCACCCGCAGCGTCGCGTCGTACACCCGGTCGGCGTTGCCCAGCGCCGGGCTGGCGAACTGCAGCCGCAGCACCGCGGCCCGCAGCCCGAACAGCGCCAGCCCCCCGAGTATTGCCACCGCGGACAGTCCCAGCGCCGGGTTCAGCCCGTGCCACAGGGCGAGGTGGTAGTCGCGGGCCCCGGGCAGGGTGTTCGCGTACGGGGCCATCGCGCGGTCCAACGCACCGGCGCCCAGCCCGGCGCCCAGCCCCCCTGCGGCCAGCAGCACCGGCGGCGTGAGCAGCAGCGCCTCGGGTCGGTGCATCGCGGTGACGGCCGGGCTGGGTGCTCGTCCACCGAACGCCCCCCACAGCACCCGCAGGCTGTAGGCCACGGTCAGCGCGGAACCAGCCACCACCCCGAGCAGGGTCAGCACCGCCGCGGACCCGTCGGGCAGTCCGCCGCGCAGCAACGCGGCCAGGGCGGTCTCCTTGCCGACGAACCCGATGAAAGGTGGCAGGCCGGCCATGCTCGCGGCCGCGGCCGCCGCCGCTGCTGCCAACAGCGGCGCCCGCCTGGCTAGTCCGCTGAGCTCGCGCAGGTCCCTGGTGCCCGTGGCGTGGTCGATCGCACCTACCACCAGGAACAGGCTGGACTTGAACAACGCATGCGCCACCAGCATCGTCAGCCCGGCCAGCGCCATGTCCCGGGTGCCCGCACCCACCAACACCATCAGGAAGCCCAGTTGGCTCACCGTGCCGAAGGCCAGCACCAGCTTGAGGTCGTTCTCCCGCAGCGCCCGCCAGCCGGCCACCAGCATCGACACCAGGCCCAGGGTCACCACACTCGCGCGCCAGGGACCGGAGTCGGCGAAGCCGGGCGAGAGCCGCGCGATGAGGAACACCCCGGCCTTCACCATCGCCGCGGCATGAAGGTAGGCGCTGACCGGGGTGGGCGCGGCCATCGCCCCCGGAAGCCAGAAGTGCATCGGGATGATCGCGGACTTGCTCAGTGCGCCGATGAGCACCAGCGCGACCGCGACCCCGGTCAACCACCCCCGCGGTGCTGAGGCGATGACGTCGGAGAGCAGGTAGCTGCCGGTCCGCTGACCGAGGATGACGATGCCGATCAACATCGCCAGGCCCCCGGTGGTGGTGACCAGCAGCGCCTGGGTGGCGGCGCGCCGGCTGGCGGCCTGGGTGCCGTAATGACCGACCAGCAGGAAGGACAGGACGGTCGTCACTTCCCAGAACACGTACAGCAGCAACATGTTGTCGCTGAGGACCAGGCCGAGCATGGCCCCGGCGAAGGCCACCATCAGCGCCGCGAACAGCCCGAGCTGCGGCTCGTCGGAGGCGAAGTACCGGGAGCAGTAGACCAGCACCAGCGCGCCCACCCCGGTGACGAGGGTGGCCAGGGTGGCCGAGAGCGGGTCCAACCGCAGCACCACGTCCAGGTGGATCCCGGGAATCCACGCCAGGTCCACCCGCAGTGCTGTGGTGGCGTTGCGCGCCACGAACACCAATGCACCTAACGGGACGCCGGCCAGCAACAGGAACCCGTTGCGGCCCAGCAGTCGCACCACCACCGGCGCCCCCGCTGCCGCGACGGCGTGGGCGAGCAGCAGGTAGAGCAAGGGCACTCCGTTGGGGTCGTCGACCGGTCGCGGCACGCGCAAGGCCAGGCGCTGCTCCAGCCTATGGGGTGCGGCGCTCGCCGGCCCCACCACCAGCTCAGCGGCGGATCAGCGGCGCCGGCGGCCAGCGAGACGGCGGCGCGCGCCCGGGGTTCGCAGCCGGAGCCGGCGTTGCGAGCGGCCTCGCACCGTGCCCCGTGGCGCAGCCGGGGCGTGCCAGGCGTCCGGGTGCGCGGCCAGCCAGCGCCACCGCCGAGCGGCCAGTGGTAGATGGGCGAGGTACACCACGGTCAACCCGACGACCATCGCGTACGGGAACACCGTGAGCCCGGCGATGATGGCCCCGACCAGCACCAGGTAGGGCGCTGCATACCGTGGGGGCACCCCGACGATGCTGATCGCCAGGGTGGGCACGCGGCTGACCATCAAGCCCGCGACGCCCAGCACCCACAGTGCGACCACCGGTGGCGAGGACCACCAGCCAGGCCCCCACTGCAGCGATACCGCCACCGGCAGCAACGCCACCATGGCCCCCGACGGGCTGGGCACCCCGGTGAAGAACTCCTTGGCGAACGGTGGCCCGGTGTCGTCGTCGAGCAGGGTGTTGTACCGCGCCAGGCGCAGCACGGTGCACACCACGAACACCAGGGACACCACCCAGCCGCCGCGGCTGCCGTTCAGCATGGTCACGAACAGCACCAGGGCTGGGGCTACCCCGAAGGAGATGGCGTCGGCCAGGGAGTCCAGCTCGGCGCCGATGCGGCTGGAGACGTCCAGCAACCTGGCGATCCGCCCGTCCAGGGCGTCGAGAACGGCCGCGGCCGCGACGGAGAAGTAGGCGAAGCCCAGCGCCCCGTCCAGGGCGAACTTCACCGCCGAGAGCCCGAGGCACATCGCGAGCACGGTGACCGCGCTCGGCAGCATGCTGATCCCCCGGGTGCGCTCGCTGCCCGGCGGCTCGCGCTGCGGGCTCACGGCAACTCGGCCAGCACGGTTTCCCCGCCGACCATGCGCTGGCCGCCGTCGACCAGCACCCGGCTGCCCACCGGGAGGTAGGTGTCCACCCGGGAACCGAAGCGGATCAGGCCGTAGGTGGCGCCCATGCGCACCTGGTCACCCGGGTGTAGATCGCACACGATGCGACGGGCGATCAGCCCGGCGATCTGCACCACCAGCACGTCGTGGCCGTCGGTGGTGCGCAGGTGCACGCAGGTTCGTTCGTTGTCGGTACTCGCCGAGGGGAGGTCGGCGGAGGTGAACCGGCCCGGGGTGTGGACCACTTGCGTCACCGTGGCGCTCACCGGGCTGCGTTGCACGTGCACGTCGAGTATCGAGAGGAACACGCTGACCCGAGGTAGCGGGCCGGTGCCCAGCCCGAGCTCGGCGGGTGGCACCGCGGTGTCGGCCAACGCGACGAGACCGTCGGCGGGAGACAAGACGATCCCTAGTCGACGAGGTGGCACGCGGGTGGGCTCGCGGAAGAATGCTGCACCGGCCAGCGCGGCCAGGGTGGCGGTGCGCCGCAGCACGGTCCTGCGGTGCCCGAGCACCGCCAGCACCGCGGGGACCGCCACGAACGGCCGCCCGGCCGGGTGCAGTGGGGGGATCGCCTCCCGGACCAGGCCGAGGAGGTGGCGAAACCCGCTGGGCTCGCCTGATGGGCTGGGACGGCGGGCCACGGTCTCCTCAGCAGGATCGATGGTGCGCAGGATCGATGGTGCGCAGGCGGGCGGGCGGGTCACACCGTACGTG
>JAABUR0100004035.1_pt1 | contig 20007 bp, 13 predicted proteins | sample 5560091 | NCBI WGS metagenome assembly JAABUR01 (sample SAMN10711879, study PRJNA513375) | rock metagenome | isolation source: Antarctica rocks | place: Antarctica: Victoria Land, University Valley sud
GTATCGCGCAGCTCGGCGACCAACTCGCGGGCTTCGTCCTGGCGACGCCGAACCTGCTGGCCGAGGACGGCGGGATGGGCAACGTGCAGCGGCTGGTGGACGACCTGCGCGCCGCGGCGGTGGGGGCGTGCCTCGTCGCCTTCACCGCGACGGTGATCCAGTTCACGGCCGGGCGCGAGCAGGAGCCGCAGGCGGCCCTGGGGAGGTTGCTGGCGGTCCTCCTCGCCCTGGGCTTCTATCGTACCCTCGTCGGCTGGCTCCTGCGCGGCGCGAGCGCGCTGTCGTTCGGCATCCAGCACGTCGGCACTGACACCACCACCGGGGCCTTCACGACCACCCTGAAGCTCCTGCTGCCGACGGCGGCCCCGCTCTGGTACCTCCTCGGCCTGCTGGGGGCGCTGCTGGTGATCGCGATCGGCGTGGTCAAGATCGTCGGCCTCGCCTTCCTGCTGCTCACCTACGTCGCCGGGCCGCTCCTGCTGCCGCTGGGGATCCACCCGCGCACGGCGGGCTGGGTCGGGGTGTGGGCCGAGCAGCTGGTCAAGGCGCTCCTCTGGCCGGTCCTCTGGGCGCTGGAGTTCCGGGTCTTTGGGGCGATCACCGGGGGGCTGACCCTCTTCGACGCCCGGGGCGAGTTCTCGCCGGCGACGGGGGCGCTGGGGGCGCTGACGGCGCTGGCCCTCCTGGCGATCATGGCCGGGACGCCCTGGGGGCTGCACACGCAGTTCACCCTGCGGCGGGGCGCGCAGATCGTGGTGCGGGGGGCGGGGCGGGCGGCGGACGCGGCGGTGGCGGCGGCGACCGGCGGCGCCTCGCTGACGGTGAAGGGGGCGGTCGCGGGGGCGCTGGCCGGTCGCCGCGCGGCACCCCCGGCCGCAGGGGATTGAGCCATGTTGGGACGAGCAGGGGTGGCGACATGGAACCACGGGAGACGGATATCGGGCGGATCGTGCGGAACGTGGCCCGCGTGCGCCTCATCCTTGCGGCCGTGCTGTGCGCCGTGGTGGTGGGGCTCTGCGTGTCTGCCGCCGTCGCGCTTACGGTCGCGCTGCTGTGGAACGCGGCGCACGGGCGCTGAGCGTCGGTGGGTGCGACGGCCCGCCGGAGATGGCAGCGCCTCGGGGATGTGGTGCGCTCGTCCCGCGACTGCCAGGGGCAGGCGCCGGTGGGCGCGGGCCGCTGCGGCGGCGTCGCGCGTGAAGGCAGGATAAAGGCGCACCCCGCGCGCCGCCGGAACCCAGGCACCGCGCGGCCCCAACACCCCGGCAACACCCCGGTGTCGTCGGCGGCACGCGGGGTGTGATGGACGATGCGGGGGCCGGGGCGCGGGGCAACACCCCGCCAACACCCCGGCGAAGGGGGCGAGGAGGCACGGATGGCACCCCGGCAACGGCGCGAGATCTATCTGACGGCCGAGACGGACCTGGCGCTGGCCGAATACGCCCGGCGGCACCGCGACCGGTTCCGCACCACCTCCCAGGCGGTCGAGCACCTGCTGCGGCGGGCGCTGGTGGGCGAGCTCGACGAGGGCACGGAGGGGCTGCTGGCCCCGACGATCGCGCGGCGCGTCGAGGAGGCCGCGGCGCGGGCGGTCGAGGCGCGCGTCGCCCCGCTCATCGCGGCGCAGACCGACCGGCTGGCCGCGTTGCTGGTCAGGAGCGGCAAGGACGCGCTGGGCGGCTACGGCGTGGGCGTGGCGATCCTCGAGCGGCTGACCGGGGACGCGGCCGCCGCGCGGCGGCTCGCCGAGGAGGCGCGGCTGGCGGCCGGCCCGGCGTACACCGCCCGGGGGCTGCGCGGGACGCCCGGCGACGAGCGCGCCTGAGCCGTCCGGGCACGGCGTGCCGTGATCTGCTCACAGACCGAAACCAGCGAAGGGGGGCGGGATGGACAGCCGACACCGGAACATCGTGGGGGAGATCGCCCGCCTGGAGGCCGCGCTCGGGCGGGAGCGCGACGCCCTGCAGGGGGCGCTCGACCGCGGGAGTCGCCAGGCGCTGCGGCTCAACCTGGCCGTCGCCCACGAGGAGCTGGGGGCGCTCTACCGGCGGCTGCACGCCCTCGGCGCGGCGGACGACCTGGTCGTGGGCACGCCGCTCTACGTCGTCGAGCGCGCGGCGGGCGACGAGGCCGGGGGCGGGGCGTGATGGGGCAGCCGCTGATCCTGCGCCACACCTACACGCGCAGCCGCGACACCGCCCGGGCGGGGCTGCGCTATTACCAAATGCGCCCGCGCGGCGAGGACGAGCCGCCCCGGTCGATCTTCGGCGCGGACGGCACCATGACGCGCGACGAGGCGTACCGCCTCCTGGACGCGCACCAGGTCGGCGGCGGGGCGGGGGGCCAGGCGCGGGGCTACCTGGCGCACCGGCTGATGCTCTCGCCGCCGGAGGACCTGCGCCCGGACGATTTGCGCGACTTCGTGCGCCACGTCATGCGCGAGCTGGAGCACGACAAAGGGAGGTGCCTGCACTGGGTGGCGGTCGAGCACCGCAACACCGCCCACCCGCACGTCCACATCGTCCTCGCGGGCGGAGCGGGCGACGGGCCACGCCGCGAGCTGCGCCTCGATCGGGCCGACCACGCGCGCATCAAGGAGGACGGGTGGGACTACTGCCGCCTGGCGGCGCGGGTGCGCGACGACTGGGACCGGGCGCTCGCGACGGCGACGCGCGAGGCCGACGCGGGGCGGGCAGCCGACGAGGGACACCCGTCCCGCGCGGTGACGCCGACGGTGAGCCACGGGCGGGACGGCGATTGGGAGCGGGGCTAACACCGGACCCCGGGGAGGTGGGCGATGCGGCGCTGGGTGATCCTGGCGCTCCTGCTGGTCGCGGTGGCCCTGGCGGCCCTGGGCGGGTATCGGGCGCGGACGCATCTTGCCCGGGCCCTGACGGAGCGGCGGGAGCGCGCCGAGACGCTGGCCGCCTGGCCGGTCCTGCGCGAGTGGGCGAGTCTGCGCGGGGTGCGCGACGCGACGCCGGGGGCGACCGTGCCGGGCCTGCCCGACGGCGTGCCATCCTTCGCCGACTGGCGGGCGCGCCCCGCCGCCGACCGGTGGGCGCTCTACGCGCGGCCCGACTGGGCGGGGGTGCGCCAGGCGACGCGGGGCGGTGCCGGGCTCCTGGCGGCGGCGCTCGCCCTGATCCTCGGGCGCCTCCTGGTATGGCCCCTCTTGCGGGGGCTGTGGTGGGTCGGGATGGCGGCGGCGCTGGTGCGCGGGCGGCGGCCGGGGACGAGCCACGGCAGCGCGCGCTGGGCGACGGCGGCCGAGGTGCGGGCGCTGCGGCCCCGCCGGGAAGGCGGGGACCTGGTTGTGGGCGAGGTGGGGCGGTGGCGGCCCCGCCCGGTGGCGATCCCCGCGGGCCAGCTGTACGAGCACACCCTGCTCGTCGCCCCGAACGGCACCGGCAAGACGGCCGGGCTGATCGTCCCCAACCTGCTGGCCGAGACGGGGCGGCGCTCGCTGGTGATCGCCGACGCCAAGGGGGAGCTGGCGAAGCTCACCGGGGCGCACCTGCGCGGCGTCCTCGGCGCGGAAAGGGTCCAGGTTCTCGACTTCCTCGACCCGACCCTCTCGGTCGGCTACAACCCGCTGGCGTATGTGACCGACGCGGCGAGCGCGGCCCTCTTCGCGGAGGCCTGGGTGGCGAACACCGGGACCTCGAAGGAGGCGTTCTGGGACAACGCCGCCCGGACGCTGATCGGCGCGGCGGCGCTGCATCTCGTCGGGACGGCGGGCGGGGGCGGGGCCCCGCCGCTCGCGGCGCTGGTGGACCTCCTGTGCGGCGACCCGGCACGGGCCATCAAGGGGCACCTGATCGCTAGCCCGGTCCCGGAGGTGCGCCGCCTGGCGCGGGCCTTCCTGACGAACCTGGAGGAGAACGGCAAGCTGCTGGCCTCGGTGTTCAGCGAACTCGCCCCCCGCTTCGCCTGCCTCGACTACGCGCAGGTGCGCCGGGTCACGGCGGTCGACGAGCTGGACCTGGCGGGGCTGGCGGCGCGGCCGGGGGCGCTCTACGTCGGCCTCGACCTGGCCTACGCCGACCTGCTGGCGCCGCTGACCGGCTGCCTCTACCTGCACCTCTTCAAGACCCTCGCCGACACGGCGCGCGCGCGGCCGTCCGGGCAATTGCCGACGCCCGTGCTGGCCTACCTGGACGAGTTCGGGGTGCTGGGGCGGATCCCGCAGTTCCCGGCGCGCATGGCGACGATCCGCGCCTCGCGCTTCGGGGTGATCCTGGTGGTCCAGGCGCTGCACCAGATCGCGGCGACCTACGGCCGGGAGGGGGCCGCGACGATCCTGACGAACGCGACGACGAAGCTCTGCCTGGCGCGGGTGAGCGGGGACGACGCGGCCTACTTCTCGCGGCTGGCGGGGACGGCCACCGTGCACAGCCGCAGCCGGGGGCGCAGCCGCGCGACCGTGGCCCCGCTGGCCGACCGGGGGAATGTGGGGACGGGCGAGGCGGCGCGCCCGCTGCTCACCCCGGACGAGTTGCGGACCATGGGGGATGGGGTGCTGGTCGTGGCGGCCGACCGCCACCCGCTCCTGGCGCGGCAGCGGCGCTACTACCGGGTCCCGGCGCTGGTGCGGCGGCTGCCGGGCGGTCACCTGCCCGGCCCCGGCGACCCCGACCCGCTCGCGCCCTTCCGCGTACGCCGCGCCGCCGACCCGCTGCCCGAGGCGGCACTCGTGGTGCCGGAGCTGGCGGGCGACGAGGTGCCGACGTCCGCTGGTGTGACGGCAGGTCCTGGGGCGGCTGTGGCGACGGGAGCGGTCCCCACGGCACCCGCGCGCGCACAGCTCGTCCCTGCGGCGGCCGCCCCGCCGCGCGCGACGGATGCACCGGCCGCGTTATCCTGCTGGGCCGCACCCGGGTCGGCGGAGGCACCGCCGCCGCGACCGACCGATACCGGGCCGGGGGCCCCGGTCCCCCACGTTCCGCTCGGCGGCCTGAGCGCGGAGCCGTCCGGCGTCGCCCCCCCCGCCCCGCCGCGCCTGAGCGCCACGCAGCGGGCGGTGCTGGACGCCCTAGCCGATTGCGGGCGACCCACGGCGGCGATCAGCAGCGCGGCGCTGGCGGCGCGAACGGGGATCAACCGCAGCACGGTGCGCGCGGCGCTGCGGGAGTTGCGCGGCAAGCTCGGAATCGACCAGGGGGGCGACCTGGTGGCGGCGGCGCGCGCGGCGGGGCTGCTCGGCCCGCGACCGCCGTCGTTGTAGAGGCGCGCGGCGAGCGACGTGATACGAGTGGGGGAGGTCCTGTGGCCGAGCGGTGGCGACGCTGGCGCGACGAGGCGGTGTTCTACGCGGGGGCCGGGGCGTTGTGCGCGGTCGTGCTGTGGTGCCAGTTGGGCTGCCTCGGCGTGGCCGACCCGTGGGTGGCCGCATGGCTCGCGCGCTGATCTAGCGCGCTGGGAGGACGATCGGCGAGGGGACTGCCATCTGCTGTGCGGCAGGGAGCAACACGTCGTGTCGGTACGTTCGTCCTATAGACTATTCGGGATAATTGTCCTATGGTTGAGCCATCATCACGGTCTGGCGTGCCGTTATATGCCGCACAAGCGAATGGGCCGACAAGGTGTGTGTGCTTACTGCATGTCGCGCGAGCACGCAACACGCAGGACAGGGGCAGCATATGGCCGACTTCCTCGCGCGCCGGTCTCCGCGCTGGTCGACCGCCCCATTACCGGGCGTCTGGCGGCATACCGCCGGATGGGAGGCGCTCGCGCTCGCGCTCCTCGCCGCGGTCGTGCTGGTGCTGGCCCACCGGTTCGATCTCTTCGAGTCCGTGGTGGCCTGGGGCCGACGGTGGGCGGTCGCGGGCGTGCCGGACCTGCTCGTGACGGTCCTGGTGCTCGCGTTCGCCGTGAAGGTGTACGCCTGGCGGCGCTGGCGGGAGACAAGCCGGGCGCTGGGGCTGCTGCGGCGCGAGCGGGACTTCGCCGACGCGATCGTCGGGACGACCGGCGCGCTGATCCTAGTCCTCGATCTCCGGGGGAATATCGTCCGCTTCAATCGCGCCTGCGAGGCGCTCACCGGCTACGCCGCCGCCGAGGTCCTCGAGCGGCCCTTCTGGGAGCTGTTCCTCCTCCCTGACGAGCGGAAGCCCGTCGTCGCCGTCTTCGCCGACCTCGCCGCCGGGCGCTACCCGAACTCTCACGAGAACCACTGGGTGGCGCGCGATGGTGCCCAGTATTTGATCGCTTGGCAAAATACCGCCCGTCTCGATGCGCGGGGAGCGGTCGCGTATGTCATCGCCACCGGCCTGGATATTACCGCGCGTCGGCAGGCGGAGGACGCGCTACGGGTGAGTGAGGCGCGCTACCGCGCGCTCTTCGACGCCGCACCGATCGGGATCGCGCTGGCCGACTCCGACCGCCGCCTCCTCGCCTGCAACCCCGCCTACGCGCGCCTCGTCGGTCACGACGAGGGGGCGTTGCGGGGGTGCCAGTTCCCCGTCGTCACCCACCCCGAGGACGCCGCGCCCGATCTCGCGCTCTATCGGGAGCTACTCACCGGGCAGCGCGCGGGGTATGCGCTCGACAAGCGCTACGTCCGCCCGGATGGTGTGGTGGTGTGGGGCCACCTGACTGTGACCCTGGTCCGCGATGCCGCCGGTGCCCCCTTGTTCACCATTGGGATGGTCGAGGATCGCACCATGCACCGGGTCACGGTGGACGATCTGGCCGTCGCCCATACGACGCTCGCGGGTCAGGCGGACAACCTACGCCGCCTTCAGACGAAGCTGTCGCCACAGGAGTGGCGCGTGCTGCCCCTCCTCGCGCAAGGGCTGACCTATAATGCCATCGGTGCCCAACTCCATCTGAGTGGCGAGACGGTGAAGACCCATGTGCAGCGGATCGGCGACAAGCTGGGGTGCGGGCGGCGTCGCACGGACGTCCTCGCGGCGGCACGCGCGCAGGGTTTGATCCCTGTGTCGTCAACACCGCCACCGCCGCCAATCTGAGCGCGTCCCCCTCGCTCCTGCGGGTGGTTACAAACTATCTTCGGGGAGTTACACCAATCCCCCGGTGAGGGTGACGCAAATTCCCCTTGATCGGGGATACCGCTGTCCCCCCGGCTGTCCCTATGCTGGACCAGTACGAGCAGGCAGGCTGGTCGGGGCCGCCCCCCGTGCGGGGTGAACGGCAGTGTTGTGGCGAGTGGGGGGTGCTGGCGATGCGACGCGGTAATGGTCTGTGGCGACGGTTCCTCTACCTGGCGACGGTCCTGGCCCTGGTGCTCAACCTGACTCCGCTCCCGACCTTCCCTCCGCCTGCCGCGCGGGCGGACACGCTCCCCGTGACGCCCGATCCGCCCGCCCCCGACGTCCTCCACTTCACCCCGCCTGCGGATCCCCATTTGCCCGGGCTGGTCGTGGGCGTGGCCGTAGCGCCGGATCCGGTGGCCGTGGGCACGACGGTCACGCTGACCATCACCATCGGCAACGAGGGCGACGACCCCGCGCAGGACGTGGTCGTCACCGCCCCCGCGCCCGCCGGTGCGGCTCCGTTGCCGGGTGAAGGCTACGTCTCCCCGAAGGACGGCTGGCGCTGGTCACTCCCCACGCTCGCCGCGCATGCGAGCACTGCGGTCAGCGGGACGCTCCTGGTGATCGCCCCGCCGCCCGGTGACGCCCTCCTTGTCCGCGCCGAGGTCCGCGCGCGTGGCGTCGCCGACGCCGGTATCGGCGAGGGCGGGGCACTCTATGACCCCGTGCCCGCGGTCGGGGCCGATCCCGCCACGGCCGTGCCGAGCACCGCGCCCGACCCGCGGGCGACCGCCCCGCGCGCGACGGCGGGACGCCCCGCCGTGACGCCGACTCCTGCCGCGAGCGCCACGCCATCCCCGGCTACGGCCACCTACCTCCCCGGACAGGACACGACGCTCGTGAGCGCCAACGGCCGCGTGCGCGTCACCCTCCCCAAAGGCGCGGCGAACGAGGCGCTGACGCTGAGCCACGGCACCGCTCCGACGCACGGCGAGAAGGTGCCGACCGGGCTGGCCGGACGCACGAATGGCCTGGGCCCCTTCTACCTCGGCGCGTCCAACGCGCGCGGCCAGGCGGTCCACCGCTTCGCCGCCCCGCTGACGGTCGCGGTCGCCTACACCCCCGAGCAGTTGCGCGCGCGGCATATCACGGAGAGCGAGCTGGTTCTCTTCTCGTACGACGAGGACCAGGCGCGCTGGCTGCCGCTGCCAACGACGGTCGACGCGGGGACCGGCGTCGCGACCGCGATCGTCGACCACTTCTCCGCCTTCCAGATCAGCGATGGTGCACAACCCTCGCTCAACTATCTGCCCAACGTGAAGGGCTGGCAGACGGACCTCTTCACCGGGGCCGCGACGTACGGCATGCCGCTGGAGGTGCCGGCGGGGCCGGGCGGCGTCAAGCCACCTCTGACCCTCAGCTACAACAGTCAGACGGTCGATGGCAAGCCCGGGCAGCACGAGGGCATCCGCGCGGGCTGGACCGGACTCGGCTGGTCCCTCGACACCGGCTTCGTCGCGCTCCAGAAGACGTACAACCAGGATAGCGCGAACTACTACAACCTCAGCTTCGGGGGCCACGCCTACACGCTGACGCGCGGCATGGCCCTGGTGACCGGGGCCGACCCGAACAATCCGTCGCAGTGGGAGTGGAAGACGAGCGACGAGACCTACCTGCGCGTGCGCGTGGACACCAACGGTCAGACCGATGGTGTTGCGGATGTGCGCGGTGTCGCCCGCACCATGAGTACTGCGGCCACCCCTGCGGCGAAACCGCGCTACAAGTGGCGCGTCCGGACCACCGCCAACGTCCTCTATGAGTTCGACGAGGATCTCTGGCAGGGCCAGAATGACTGTCCCACCACGGGCACGGTCAACTTCGAGACGTACAAGTGGATGCTGACCCGGATGGTCGACGCCCACGGCAACGTGATCACGTATAACTACAACCTCGCGGAGGCACCCAGTACCGCGAGCTGCAATGGTGGTACGGGCACGGTCCAGGCCGATGCCTGGCCGACGCAGATCACCTGGGGCGGCAATAGCACCACCGGGGCACCCGCGCGTTACAAGGCGCAGTTCGACACGACGGGTCGCACCGCGGGGCAGGATATGGGCAACGATACCCCCAGCAACCAGTTCGCCGGGATGGCCGGGCAGCCGCAACCGACGCGCATCCTCACGGCGGTCCGGGTCTTCAGCAACTCGTCGAATCCCTACGGGGCCACCGCCTGGGATCAGGTGCGACGGTATCAGCTGGGCTACAACTTCGAGACGCATTGCGACAAGGCGAACCCGACCACCGCGTGCGAGCGCCTGACGCTCAAGTCGGTGCAACTCGTCGGCAAGGATGACGCCACCGCTCTCCCTGCCACCACGTTCACCTACGGGACGGTGAAGGGCACGACCGACCCGCCGAACGCCGATTGGAATCGCCTGACGGTCGTGAACAACGGGCAGGGTGGCACGGTCACGTTCGCCTACGAGCAGATCGGGCCGACGGTCAGCAACGGCCACACCAACGGCACGATCTTCGCCAACCGGCGGCGTGTGACCGCCAAGACGGTGGGCGACGGTCGCGGGCAGAATGCCGCGTGGACCTACCAGTACGAGAGTCCCGAACTCAATAGCATCGGCTGGGGGAGCACGACCGGACCCACGAATGAGACACAACAGGACCCGAACTCGGCCATCCTCTACCTGAATACCGTGGCGAACGCGAATCCCGACGCCAACAAGCCGTACCTGCTGGTCCAGAGCGGGGACGAGTTTCGCGGGCACGCCAAGGTCACCGAGATCGACCCGAGCGGCACGCGCCGGGTGCACTGGTTCTATCAGGGGAATGCGCGACCGGGCGCAGATACGCCCTGCACCCTGAGCCAGACCGGGAGCAACTACGCGGCCTATGAGAACGACCCCTGCTTCGTGGCGCTCCGCGCCCGCGAGTTCTTGAAGGGGCGCGAGTGGCAGACCGAGACCCAGCGCCCGGGCGACAGCGCGGTGATGACGCGGACCGAGACGCGCTACGACGTCATCTTCGACACCACCACCGCCAACGGGACCTATACATGGCCGGCGGGCTACGGCCCGGAGCCGGTCAACGGCGTCTGGCGCGCCTGGTCCTACGTGGCGACCGTCCGCGAGGGCAACTTCGAGGGGACCGGCACCGGCGTCTACAAGACGACGAACTACGACTACAGCGCGACGACGAGCCCGAATCCCTACCAGCAGGACGGCGGGCAGTACGGCAACCTGGTGCGGACCGCCGAGTACGACGGCGACCAGTGGACGAACGCCGCGACCCCGCGCCTGCGCCTGACCGAGCGCTGGTACAACTCCTTCGTTGACCAGGTGAACTTGCAGGTGGCGACCGTGCAGAAGGAGGCGGTCCGGGGGGCGACCGACGGCGTGCTCCTCGCGGTGACGAACTACTTCTACGATGGGATACTGGGCGGCTACGGGGTAGGGGCGAAGGGCGAGCTGCAGCTGGTGCGCAAGCACGCCAACCCGGCGACGAAGGACCGCGGTAGCGACACCGCCTACGGCTACGACGCCTACCACAACCAGACCAGCATGACGACCTACGCCGGCTACGCCACCGCCGAGTTCGGGGCGGCGGGCGGTGGGGGAGCCGCGCGCACGACGACGGCGACCTACGACCCGCTCTTCCACGCCTTCGCCACGGTGTCGTCGCCGCCCGACCCGAACGGGGTGGGCCTGGCCGAGACGGCGGCGTACGACACGCGCATGGGCACCCTCACGGGCGTGACCGACGCGAACGGGGCGACGACGAGCGCGGAGTACGACGTCTTCGGGCGCGTCCTGAAGGTGATCAAGCCGGGGGATACCAGCGCCGTCCCGACGAGCCAGATCCTCTACTACGACAACGAATTCGCCGCGAGCGGTACGCCGACCCGCTACCAGGTCGCGCAGCTGGAGGTGGCCGGGAACGCGGGGGCCGTCCGCCCGACGTCGTTCTACTACGACGGGCTGGGCCGACAGCTCCAGACGAAGCGCGAGAGCGCGGACGGGACGCAGAACATCGTCACCGATACCCAGTACGATGGCCTCGACCGCGTCGTCCGGGCGTCCCAGGCGCGCTACGTCGCGGAGACGAGCGGCACCTTCTACGCCTATACCCCGCCCGGCGATGCGGCCACGGAGCGCTGGACGACGACCAGCTACGACGCCCTGGGCCGCCCGACGGCGGTCACCGCGCCGCGCGACGACAGCGGCACCGTCTACACCAGCTACGGCAGCACGACCTACACCGGCTACGACACCGACGGCTACACCCTGAACACCAACACCACCGACCCCAACGGGCATTTCGTCGCGCATGGGACCGACCCCTTCGGGCGGCTGCGCTACGCGTGGGAGTTCCGGGGCGGCCCCGAGAGCCCCGGCCCCTACACCCTCGAAGCCCAGGCGACGTACACCTACGATGGGCGCGACCTCCTGACCGGGGTCACCGACCAGGCCGGGAACGCCACCACGATCGGCTACGACGGCCTCGGGCGCAAGACGAGCATGACCGACCCCGACATGGGCGTCTGGTCGTACACCTATAACCCGACCGGCACCCTCGCCACGCAGACCGACGCCAAGGGCCAGACGAGCACCTTCGCCTACGACGCCCTCGACCGCCTGACGGGCAAGACCTACTCGACCGGCCAGGTGGCCGCGCAGTACCGCTACGACGAGGCGGCCGCCGTCAACGGGAAGGGTCGCCGGACCGCGATGGGCGACGGCCCGGCCACCAGCACCTGGCGCTACGACGCGCGCGGCAACGTCGCGCGCACCGAGCAGGGCGTCGCCGGGGTCACCGGCACGCTGGTGCTCGCGCAGACCTACGACAGCGCCGACCGCGTCGCGACGCTGACCCACCCGGGCGGCGAGGTGCTCACCTACGCCTACGACGCGGCCTGGCGGCAGACCGGGGTCTGCTCCAGCCTCGGCGGCTGCTACGCGCAGGGGGCCGCCTACACCGCGCTCGATCAGCCCGCGACGACCCCGCTCGGCAACGGCCTGACCGACACGCGCACCTACAACAACCCCACCGCGCGCTTGACGCGGCTGCAGGTCGGGCCGGGCGGCGTCCTCGACCGCGCGTACACCTACGACCCGGTCGGCAATGTCAAGGCGATCGCCGATAACCTGATCGGGCAGACGCAGACCTTCGGCTACGACCACCGCGACCGCCTGACCCACGCCGGCGCGGCGCCCGCCGCGCCGGGCGGGGCACCCGCGCCCTACGACGAGGCGTATGCCTACGACACGGTGGGCAACTTCACGAGCAAGGCGGGGGTGGCCTACGGCGGGTACGGGCCGGGGGCGGGGGGCAGCGGGCACGCGCACGCCCCGGCGACGGTCGGGGGGCAGGCGTACGCCTACGACGCGAACGGCAACGTCACCAGCGGCGGTAGCCGGACGTATGTCTGGGACACCAACAACCAGCCGACGAGCATCGTCGGGCCGGACGGCGTCACCGAGATGTACGGCTACGACGCGGACGGCGCACGGGTCAGCCGCGCCAGGGCGGGGGTGACGACGGTCTACCTCGGCGGGGCGTGGGAGCAGGACGTCCAGTCGGGCGCGAGCACCAAGACGCGCGCCTTCGTGACTTTGCAGGGCCGCGCCATCGCCCAGCGGGAGCGGGTCGTGAGTCCGGTGTCGGACACGACGATCTACCTGCACGGCGACCACCTCGGCAGCGTCAGCGCGGCCACGAGCAGTACGGGGGCGGTCCTGAGCCGCCAGGCGTTCACGCCGTGGGGCGAGCTGCGCGCGGGCGGGGGCGACGTCACGCAGACGACGCGCGACTTCACCGGGCAGCAGAAGGACGACACCGGACTGCTGTTCTACAACGCGCGCTACTACGACCCCAAGCTCGGGCGCTTCACCAGCCCCGACAGCATCGTGCCGGGCATGGCCTCGGGCAAGGGCGGCATGGCCACGACGCTCGGCCAGGACACGGGGACCGCGCTGCGCCCGCTGACCGTGGACTTCCACGAGCTGGGCATCGTGATTGGCGTTGCCGGTGAGAACGCCTTTACGCAGGAAGCGGGTTTTTGGTTCCAACTGAGCGATCAGGACCGACGTCGAGCGAAAGTGGATTCTGGTCCCGGTAATCCGCAGGCGCTCGCTCGCTACGCCTATGTGCTAAACAACCCGCTGCGCTACACCGATCCCAGCGGTCATTTCGTTCCGTTAGTAGTAGCCGCTTTCCTCACGGAGGAGGTTATTGCTGATATTGTGGTCGCAGGGCTCATATTCCTTACCGTTGATTATGTAGTCACCTGTTCACAAATTCCGTCTTGCAACTACTCGTTATCGGGCCTTGCAAACGAAATTAATCAGGGCGCGATCAGCGTACGCTCATTCGTGGTCGGCCTTGGTTATATACTTCAGGCCTCTACCGGCCATACACCAACTGATGGGCTCAAGGAAGAGCTCGATCAGGACACGCTGGACGCAGCAAGGAGAGAGGCACAGGGAGAGGTTGTGAAGATCAATCCTCGAGATGGTGAACCATACGACCATATTACCAAGGTTCGCCAAGCGCAGAGAGGGCTGGGCAATCGAATCGCACAAATCAATGCCCGATTAGGTGACTCTAGGGTTAGCCAAGCCGAGAAGGACGCTCTCGCCCGTGAACTAGGAGAAGCCAGTAACTTGTTAGATTACTCGGAGCAGTTCGTACCATGACAAATACGTACTACAGGGAAATGCTCGAGCGATCTCGACAAGGCCCGCTTAGTCGACAGGAGGCTGACGAAGTTGCATCGGAATTGCAGAAGCGTGATCCTAATATCCCTCGAATAACGCTTCTACATATTTTAAGCCAAATGCGTGATCTGACCTATCTAGGGCTCGTTGAGCAGTTCCTCTATAGTGAAGAGGATCCTATGCTCACACGGCTAGCGCTGAAAATACTGTGCGCTGAATGGGGATTAACACCACGATATGTAGATCAGGTGTTAATTTTCATGCGACCGGTTCCTTGGGATGAAGCAGGATATATCCGCCAATTGGCAATCTCAATTGCCGGCGAATATCTCCGAAGACATCAAAATGCCCCTTTACTCCAGGAGTTGGCACGCATTTTTGCCGATGCTAAGCCAGGGGACATCATACTGGAGGATACTTACTTTGCACTTGCACGAGCGGTAGGGCGTGAGTGGAGTCAGATTCCCTCCGCGGCACATCCGATCGATGTTGCAACGCAAGTCGATCCTGAGGTTATCACGATGGCGAAACAGCGTCTCCAACATGGGGGATAGTCTCGTTGTGGAGTAGGCGTTGCGCCATCGCCTAGCGCGAGTACAGCACGAGCCCGGCTGCGGACTCCACGATCTATCTGAGCGGCGACCACCTCGGCAGCGTCTCGGCCGCGACGAGTAGCAGCGGGGCCGTCCTGAGCCGCCAGGCGTTCACGCCGTGGGGCGAGCTGCGCGCGGGCTGCGGCGACATCACCCAGACGACGCGCGACTTCACCGGGCAGGTGAAGGACGACACCGGGCTGCTCTTCTACGGCGCGCGCTACTACGATCCCACGCTCGGGCGCTTCGCCAGCGCGGACAGCATCGTGCCGGGCATGGCCTCGGGGAAAGGCGGCATGGCCGCGACGCTGGGACAGGACGACAACGCCGCGCTGCGCCCGCTGACGGTAGACTTTCACGAGCCGACGTTCAGCGCCGGACTCGCGAAAGAGAATGCCTTCACGCAGGCGAAGGGCTTCTGGTTCCAACTGAGCGATCAAGATCGACAACAGGCCAAGGTATGCGCAGGGCCGGGTAATCCTCAGGCGCTCAACCGCTATAGCTACGTCTTGGACAACCCGCTGCGTTACACCGATCCAAGCGGTCATGGAGTGGTCGATGAAAATCTCAAGCGGGCGGCAGAAATCCTGAACGCGCTTGGCCTCGCGCTATCGCCATTTGCCCTCTCTTCCCTCCTACTCAGTGTTGGCATATCCGTTCTCGAGTCGTGTGTGTTCGGCAATCCTGACGGTACTGTCACGTTAAGTTTTGACTGAACGAAACCGCCCCACGCCGGACCAGTTCTGGCCGTCGTCAGCGCTTGTACAGGCTGGATCTGGTCTCGTCTGCGCCGATCATTCCCCACTTTCGGATCGCCGTCGCCGCCCAAAAGGCTTAACTTGACAGTGCCCGCCATGTCGAGGCGGAAGACGCCGTAGGGATTCACATGGGCGTAGATCAGCGGGGTCAGCCCGCGCAGGTCCTCGGGCGTCAGGCGCGCCAGCCACGCGGGCGCGGCGAGCACGCGCTGGATCATCAACGTGTTGATCAGGACGAGCGCATTCTGCACGAGGGCCAGGCAAAGCACGGCCACCTCCTGGTCGTCGAGGCGGTTGGTCGCGATCTCCCCGCCTTTCCCGTAGTGGATGAAGCTGTTGGCGCTGTTCCAGTTCTCGACCACCTGGAGTCCCGCGTGGACCTCGCGCCGGACAGCCGGGTCGCGCAAGTAGGCGCAGAGGAAGATCGTCTTGACCGCCTGGCCGAGCTCGGCCAGCGCGGCGTAGGTGGCCCTTTACAAACGTTCGTGACACCAGGGGCGAGAGCGTGCTACGCGATCACCGCATCGTCGATCGGTAAGCGTTGCGTCATGTCCAGCCGGATCACCCCGTAGGGGTTCACGTTGCTATAGATGAGGGGCGTCAGGCCGCGGCGATCCTCGGGCGTCAGCCGCTCCGCCCAAGCGGGTGCGGCGAGGACCCGCTGGATCAGCAGCGTGTTGACGAAGACCAGGCAGATTTGCAGGAGGTGGAGGCACAGCATCGCCACCTCGGCGTCTTCCCGCTGGTTGGTCGCGAAGTCGCCGGCGTGGCCGTAGAAGATGAAGCCATTCGCCCCGTTCCAGTTTTCCACGACATTGAGGCCCTCGTGCATCTCGCGGCGCAATTCGGGCACGCGCAAATACTCACAGAGGAAGATCGTCTTGTAGACTTTGCCGAGCTCGGCCATCGCGGCGTAGGTCGGATGCTGGACGCTGGCGCGGGTGAAGCGACGCAGGAGCGCCTCGGCGTCGGCGGTCCCCAGCCGCAGCGCGGTCACATACTTGATGAGCTCATCGTATTGCTGGCGGATCAACGCCCACTTGATGGGGCGCGTCAGCACGGGCTGGAGGTGCGGGTAGGCCTCGGGCTGGCCCACGTCGGGCCGGTAGAGTTTCTGCTGGTGCAACGCCTTGAGGCGGGGCAACAGGCGGAAGCCCAGCAGATTGCAGCAGGCGAAGGCGACTTCGCTTTGCCCGTGCGAATCGACGAAGTGGCGATCGATCTGCATCTCGGTGCAATGGCGGATGACGCCGGTGATCATCGCCGCGACTTCTGAGGACGAGCACTGCTTCAACTGCGAATAGATGCAGGCCGCCTTCTTGTCGAGATGCCAATAAATCATCACCCCGGGGCCGCGATACCGGGCGTGCCATTCGGTCAGTAGGTTCTGGTCGAACGCCCCGAACTTCTTGGAGTCTGAGGCGCAGGCGGTAGTCGCCTCACCCCAGATGTGCGGGAGCCGGGTTGCGAAGATGGCGCCAACAACGCGGGTGATCGCGGTGCGGAGGGTGTCACGGGTGAGGAAGCGCCGTCGGGTGTAGTAGAGATCGCGCTCACCCTGGCCATGATCGCCCGCACTGACGCGGCGCAACCCGATATTCGTGCCCAGGCCGTAGACGCAGAGGAGCAGGCGTTTCTGGAGCGTCTCGCGGTCCAGATGCTCGCGGGCGGTGGCGCTGGTGAAGAGGTCCGTAAAGCCAATGCGCAAGTCCGCCTCCTTGAGCATATCCAGCAGGCCAGTCATCGGCCAGCGCCGCCCGACCTCCGCTTTCAGTTGCTCCAGGTGGGCCGGTTCGGGCTGCGGTTCGAGGGGCGACAGCGCGATCCAGCCGCCCCCTTTGGGCAACAAGCGGACGTGCGTGTTCGTAGGGATATCGGCATCAAGCGCCGTCAGCGCCGCCGTGAGTTGCCGCTGCAGGGTGGCGATGAAGGCGTCGGCTTCCAGCGGCTGCCCCAGTGCGGCGTAATACGTCGCGCGCTGGTCGGCGAAGTCAGTCGGCAGATCGTCGTCGGGGTTGCGTTGCCGGTTGGCCCCGACGACCCACACTTCCTTGCACCGTAGCTTGTCGCGCAGCGTGTGCAGGACGGCGATCTCGTAGTTGATCCGATTGATCCGCTCGCGACCGTCGTCGTCCCGCTTGACCACGAGGTCGCGCCAGGCCGCGCGGACCACCCCGGTCAGCGGCACCTCTTCCCCGAGCGTGAAGAAGGGCTGGGTGCTCGGCGCGGCGGCGTAGCGAACCAGCAGCGCCAGCGCCTCGATGACGGGGCGATGCGCATCATTGTTCGAGTGGAATTCCAGTGCGCCGAGGATGAGCGGCACAATCCGGCGATAGTGGGCACTATAGGATGCGCGCATGACCGTATAGACCTGCTGGGTGTAGGCCGGGCCGGTCGCCTTGAATTCCTTGAGCAGATCGCGCAGCGTTTGCTCGCCCGCAACGGGATAAATGACGGCGCGGACCGACTCGTCTGGTCGCGCCAGGGCGGCCTCGGCGATCCCCGCGAGCAGCGCCTGCTTGCCGGTGACACGCTTGAGGTCGCGGAGCAGCGTGCGCTCGACCCGGCGCTCCGCACGGACGTGGATGTGCTGGATCGTGTCGCTCAGGAGTTCGGCCAGCGTGTCGGTCAATTCGCGGGCGCGCACGTGGCAGAAGGCCGCCAGCAACGGCAGCCGCCGCGCGAGCGGATGGCGGCGCAACTCATGCAACTCCTCGGCGACCACCCGCCGCCGGAACCCCTCCAGCTGGCGCGGGGGAACCCCGGCGAAGAGATCGGGCGGCAGGCCTAACTCGCGGAGTTTGGTCAGCTTGGCGGCCTCCTGCGCGACCGTCTCCACGGTGAGCGGGCCGGGGTCGAGTTTGAGGTCGGCGAGCGCCGAATGGCTGGCTGGCTCAGCCGCCACGGTGAGCAGCGCATCGCGGCCCGCCTGCGTCTCCGCCGAGAGCCGGACCAGGATGGCGGCGCAGCACTGGTCGTCGTAGGTGGCCAGCACCGTGCGGAGGTGGCGCTCGACGCGCTCGGGCGTCGGTGGCTCAAGGCCCAGGGCGCGGCAGCGATCCACGAAGGCGACCCGCAGGGCTTCTGGCTGCTGCGTCTGGGAGACGACCCGGGCGAGGAGCCAGTCGGTCACCGCCTGTTGATCGGCGAGGGACGACTCCCGGATGCCCAGGAACGTCCGAATGGTCGCGCGATGGTGCTTGACGATGCGCCCGGCCCAGTCATAGGCCAGGAAGGCGGTGGCCGGGATGCCGAGTTGCTGGGCGAGGTGCGCCACGGCGGCGACCGGCACGTCGGCGCGGCTGCGCGGGAAGCGCCAGTCGAGTTGGAAATACTTGAGGAGGCCCGCCAGGCCCAGTCGCGTATGGTCGGCCCGGGTTGCCTCGACCAACGCGCGCTCCGCCGGTGCGAGCGACCAGTGCTCGATCACCTCGGGGATGGTCCAGTGCCGTTTCATCACGCCCCCCCTGTTGAACGCGGCCAACCCTGCCCGGCCACCAACTGGCCCAGCTTGCCGTCCCCGGCCGCCAGTGCTAGTGTAGCGCGTGGGCGAAACACGCCAGGGAATGGCCCTTCTGTGTAGTGAACCGCACCAAAATCAGCCGCAGGGAGGCGGATGGAGCCGGTCGATCGCGAGCAATTCACTGCACGAAAGGTGCAACCGGCGACGGAGGACCGCACCGCAGTGCCCGATAGCCTCGCCGCGTGGCTCGGGCGGTACCAGCACTTGGCGGTCGCCGGGGTCCGTTCGGCGGCCGTCGCCGCCAAAATCGCGCTGCATCTGGCGCGCTTTCTGGACTTTTTCGCTGCGGCCTACGGCCACGACCGCGCCTCCACCTGCCTGCGCCGCGATGTGCTCGCCTGGCAGACGGCGCTCCGCGCGCAGGGGCTGGCACCGGCCACCGTCAACCACCACCTGGCGTCGCTCTCGGCCTGCACCACCTGGGTCCACGCCCAGGTTCCGCGCCTCTTCCCAGCGGGCGATCCCGCCAAGGGCATCGGCGAGGTGGGCCTGCCACCGCTTGAACCACGCGCCCTCAGCGCCGACCAGGTCCGCTCGCTCAAGAATCTCTGCGATCGCTTGGAACGCTTCCATCAGCGGCGGGGCCGTCGCCGCGCGGGGACGCAGCGCGACGGCCCGCCGCTCGTCCGGGCGCATGGCCGCCCCTGGCGCGACCGCGCGATCATCTTCGTCCTCCTCTCCACCGGGCTGCGCCGGGAGGAACTGGTCCGCCTCGATCTCGACCAGGTGGAGCCGCACACCCCGGCGGAGCTGCGCCTCGCCCGGCGCGTGCGCCTCACGCGCGTGCAGGGCAAGGGGCGGACGGAGCGCACGGTGTTCCTGTCGGCGGATGCCCGCACGGCCCTGGCGGACTATCTGGAGCGGGAGCGGCCACGCGACACCGGCGAGACGGCGACTGCCCTCTTCCTCAGTGCCAGCGGCCTGCCCGCGCGGGCCGCCACCGGACGGCTTTCGCCGCGCGCGGTCAACGTGCTGCTGGAACAGATCGGGCGGTGGCACGACGCGGAGGTCCGTGACCCGGCCCGCCGCATCGCGCCGCTGCGCCCGCATGATCTGCGCCACACCTTCGCCTTCCGGCTCGCGGCGACCACCGGGGCCGATGCCTACGAGTTGGAGCGGCGGCTCGGCCACCGCGCGCAGCGCTACATCCAGCGCTACACGAACCCACCCGAGGCGGTCGCGGCCGCCTACGTCGAGGAGTTCTAACGCGCGCGGGTCATTGCATGGTCCGGTCGGCACGCCACCTGTATTACGCTGGCACTATTGCCCCTGGTGTCACCAACGTTGAGACTGTTGCCCATTCGATTCTGGTAAGCAACCGCTACACTGCGAGCGCGGCGAAGCGCGAGATGCGGGTCGGTGCGCGTGGCACGTCGTGGAGCCACGCCAGCGTGCGCAGGAGATTGA
>JAABUR0100004036.1_pt1 | contig 20004 bp, 17 predicted proteins | sample 5560091 | NCBI WGS metagenome assembly JAABUR01 (sample SAMN10711879, study PRJNA513375) | rock metagenome | isolation source: Antarctica rocks | place: Antarctica: Victoria Land, University Valley sud
CGGTGTCACCATGAGCGATCCCACCGCGTTGCCCAACTTCCCGCCGCCGGCCGACGAGCACCCGCTGAGGGGTCGGGTCCTCGACGTGCTCAAGGACCTCGGCCTCGATCCCAACATCGACGACGATGGTGACGTGGCGTTCACGGTGGGGGACCCGGCCCAGCAGCTGTTCGTGCGCTGCCAGGACGGGGACTTCCCCGTCATGCGGGTGTTCGGGCAGTGGATGGTTGCCGAGCACGTCCCCGCCGACGGGCAGCTGCGGCTGCAGCGGTGCAACGACTTCACGCTCCAGCTGAACCTCATCAAGGTGGGCCTGGCCAACGGCAACCTCGTCGTCACCGGTGAGCACGTCATCACGCCGGGAGCGGACCTCACCGCGCTGTTCCAGATCACCGTCAACCTCATCATCGACGTGGTGCAGATGTGGCACGCCTCGTTCGTGCCGCAGGACGCCGTCGACGCCGTCGACGGGGTTGACGGCCGGGCGACCGACGGTCAGGGGCCGGCCGTCCAGGACGGTGCGGTATGAGCGAGTTCGTGCGCCTCGACGTCGAGGGGGGAGTCGGCACGATCCGGCTCGACCGACCGCCGATGAACCCGTTGTCGGTGCAGGTGCAGGAGGAGATCCGCCAGGCGGCGACGGAGGCGGCGCAGCGCCGGGACGTCGCCGCGGTCGTCGTCTATGGCGGGGAGAAGGTCTTCGCCGCCGGAGCCGACATCAAGGAGATGCAGGCGATGTCCTACACCGACATGGTGGACCGGTCACGCGCCCTGCAGTCGTCACTGACCGCGGTGGCGGCGATCCCCAAGCCGACGGTGGCGGCGGTCACCGGCTACGCGCTCGGCGGCGGCTGCGAGCTCGCCCTCGCCTGCGACTTCCGGGTCGCCGCGGACAACGCCCGGCTCGGCCAGCCGGAGATCCTGCTGGGCATCATCCCCGGTGCCGGCGGCACCCAGCGGCTGGCCCGTCTCGTCGGCCCGGCCAGGGCCAAGGACCTCATCTACTCCGGGCGGTTCGTCGCCGCCGACGAGGCGCTGGCGATCGGGCTCGTCGACAGGGTCGCCCCTGCGGGAGAGGTGTATGCCGTGGCGAGGGCCTGGATGGCGACGTTCGTCGGCGGTCCCACCTACGCGCTGCGGGCGGCGAAGGAGGCCGTCGACCGCGGGCTCGAGACCGACCTCGACACGGGTCTGGAGATCGAGCGGATGCTCTTCGTGGGACTCTTCGCCACCGGTGACCGGCAGGCCGGGATGACCTCCTTCGTCGAGAGCGGGCCGGGGCGGGCCACCTTCCAGGGCCGCTGATGAGCAGCGCCGGCGGAGCACTGGACGTCCACGTGTTCTACGTGCCCGTCGAGGCCACCGACGCGGTCCTCGCGGCCGTCTTCGGTGCCGGGGCGGGGGCGGTCGGCCGCTACCGCGAGTGCGCCTTCGTCAGCGCCGGGACCGGCCAGTTCCGACCGCTCCCCGGGGCGCGGCCCGCCGTCGGTCAGGTCGGCGACCTCGAGCGGGTCGCGGAGAACCGGGTCGAGGTCGTCGCCCCCCGATCGGTGCGCCGCGAGGTCGTCGCCGCCCTCTGCGGGGCGCACCCCTACGAGGAGGTGGCCTTCCACGTCCTCGAGTGCGCCCCGACGCCCTGACGCCGGCAGCGCCGGGTCCACCGTGGCCGGCGGCACCGCCGGGCGGGTGGGGCCGGCCGGGACCGGGCTGACAGGATGGCTGGCGACGAAGGTCCCCGACCGACGAAGAGAGGGCGCTGCATCCCATGAACATCGTCGTCTGTGTCAAGTACGTCCCCGACGCGCAGGCCGAGCGCGCCTTCCACGAGGCGGACGGCACCACCGACCGGGTCGGCGTGGACGGGCTCCTGTCCGAGCTCGACGAGTATGCCGTCGAGGAGGCGCTGAAGATCAGGGACGGCGCGGGGGAGGGGGAGGTCACCGTGCTCACGGTCGGTCCGGACAACGCTGTCGACGCCATCAGGAAGGCCCTGCAGATGGGAGCTGACCGCGCGGTCCACGTCACCGATGACGCGATCCACGGCTCGGACGCCGTGGCGACCTCCCTGGTCATCGCCAAGGCGGTCGAGAAGATCGGGCCGGTGGACCTCGTCCTCACCGGGATGGCGTCGACGGACGGCTCGATGGGGGTCGTGCCCACGATGGTCGCCGAGCGCCTCGGCCTGCCTGCCGTGACGCTGGCCTCGGAGCTGACCGTCAGCGACGGCGCCGTCTCGATCCGGCGCGACGGGGACGCGGCCAGCCAGACGATCGAGTCGCAGCTGCCGGCCGTGGTGTCGGTCACCGACCAGATCAACGAGCCACGGTACCCCTCCTTCAAGGGGATCATGGCCGCGAAGAAGAAGCCGGTCGAGCGCTGGTCGCTCGCGGACCTCGGTGTCGACGCCGCCGAGGTCGGCCTCGCCGCCGCGTGGACGGCGGTGGAGTCCGTCACCGCCCGGCCACCTCGCCAGCAGGGTCAGGTGGTCGCGGACGAGGGCGAGGGCGGCAAGCGGCTGGCCGCGTTCCTGTCCGAGCACAAGTTCGTCTGACCCGACCGGGTCCGGAGTAGGGAGAGCACCGCCATGGCCGAAGTCCTCGTCCTCGTCGACCACGTCGAGGGACAGGTGCGCAGGACCACGTGCGAGCTGCTGACGATGGCGCGCCGCCTCGGCGAGCCGTCAGCCGTCTTCGTGGGGACCGGGTTCGAGCAGGCGCGGGAGGTGCTGGCGAGGTACGGCGCGGAGAAGGTCTACCGGGTCGGGTCCCCCGACGTGACCGACTACCTCGTCGTTCCCCAGGCGGAGCTGCTCGCCCAGCTCGTGCACGAGAGCTCACCGGCGGCAGTCCTCATCTCCTCCTCGCCCGAGGGCAAGGAGGTGGCGGCACGCCTCGCCATCATGTCGGAGTCCGGGCTCATCACCGACGCCGTCGACGTCCAGCCGGGTGAGGAGGGCAGGGTGGTGACGACGCAGTCCGTCTTCGCCGGCTCCTTCACCGTCCGGGCGACGGTGACCAGGGGCACCCCGGTCGTCGCGGCCAAGCCAAACTCGGCGACCCCGGAGGAGTCACCCGGCGCCGCGGCGGAGGTGCCGGTGGACTTCACTGCCTCGGAGGCCGCCCGGTCCGCCCGGATCACCGCCTCCAGAGCGAGGGAGGCGACCGGGCGGCCGGAGCTGACCGAGGCCGCCATCGTCGTCTCCGGCGGACGGGGAACGGGCGGGGACTTCTCGGTGGTCGAGGAGTTCGCCGACTGCCTCGGCGCGGCGGTCGGCGCCAGCCGCGCCGCGGTCGACGTGGGCTGGTACCCGCACACCTCGCAGGTCGGCCAGACCGGCAAGCAGGTCTCACCGCAGCTGTACGTGGCCTGCGGCATCTCCGGTGCCATCCAGCACCGCGCCGGGATGCAGACGTCCAAGACGATCGTCGCGGTCAACAAGGACGAGCAGGCCCCGATCTTCGAGCTCGTCGACTTCGGTGTCGTCGGTGACCTGTTCACGGTCCTGCCGCAGGCCACCGAGGCGGTCCGCGCCGGCCGGGGCTGAGCCGGTACGGCCGTTCGCGCAGCAGCCTGGCTGGGTCGACTGCTGCAAACCGCCCTGGCGCGGGTGCTTGCCGTCGCCGCCCGAAGTTGGTTGGGTCGTTCCCGTGATCCACCTGAAGCTGCTGCGGGACCAGCCCACGCTGACCGGTGCCAAGGTGCGCCTCGAGCCCATGGGGACGCAGCACTTCGAGGGGCTGTGGCCGATGTTCGCCGACGCGGAGGGACAACGGCTGACCGCGACGCTGCGACGCTTCACCGAGGAGCAGGTGCGGGCGGGACTGGCCAGGGCGAGGGGTCGCACGGACCGGGCGGACTGGGCCATCGTGCGGGTCGCCGACGACGAGGTCCTCGGTGAGGCGGTGCTGCACCAGCTCGACGAGGACAACTGCTCGATGTCCTACCTCGTCTCGCTCGTCGGGCCCGAGGTCTTCGGCCGGGGGTACGGGACCGAGGCCACCCGCCTCGTGCGCGACTTCGCCCTCGGGCCGCTGAACCTGCACCGTCTCTCGCTCGAGGTGCTGGCCTTCAACAAGCGGGCCATCGCCGTCTACGTCACCTGCGGCTTCGTCCGTGAGGGCGTGCGCCGGGAGGCGTTGTGGCGCGACCGGCGCTGGCACGACGTCATCGACATGGCGATCATCTCGGGCGACCCGCGTCCCTGACGCCCGTGCGCCAGGCGCCGCGAGGGCACGGCATACCGGGTGCCGCCCTAGACTTTGCCGGTGCCCGTCTACCTCGACCACGCGGCGACCACCCCGATGTTCCCGGAGGTCATCGAGGCCATGGCCGCGCAGCAGGGGCGGGTCGGCAACCCGTCGTCGCTGCACACGGCGGGACGCGCCGCGAGGCGCATCGTCGAGGAGTCCCGGGAGCGGCTGGCGCAGGCGGTCGGCGCCCGGCCGTCGGAGGTCGTCTTCACCGGTGGGGGCACCGAGTCCGACAACCTCGCCGTGACGGGCACCTACCGGGCCCGGCGGGACGCCGACCCATGCCGGACCCGCGTCGTCGTCAGCGACGTCGAGCACCCGGCGGTTCTCGACTGCGCCGGGTTCCTCGCCGCCCACGAGGGCGCCAAGGGGTCGCGGGTCGGGTGCGACCCGAGCGGGGTGGTGAGCCCCGAGGCGGTGCGCGCCGCGATCGAGGAGGACCCCGGCTCGGTCGCCCTCGTGTCGGTCATGTGGGCCAACAACGAGGTCGGGACCGTCCAGGACGTCGCCGGGATCGCCGCGACCGCCCACGAGCACGCCATCCCGTTCCACACCGACGCGGTGCAAGCGCTGGGTCACGTCCCCGTCGACTTCGCGGCCGCTGGCGCCGACCTGATGACGGTCACCGCCCACAAGGTCGGCGGACCGGTCGGCGTGGGCGCCCTGCTCCTGCGCCGGGACGCCACGGTCGTCCCCCTCACGCACGGCGGCGGCCAGGAGCGCCAGGTGCGCAGCGGGACCCTCGACGCAGCCGCCGTCCTCGGTTTCGCGCTCGCCGCAGAGAAGGCCGTCGGCGACCTCGCGGCCGAGGCGGGTCGGGTTGCCGCCCTGCGTGACCGGCTCGTCTGCGGGGCCATGGCGCTGGGCCTCGGCATCCGCCCCGGAGGGGTGTGGCAGGCCGGTGACCACGACCGCCGGCTGCCCGGCAACGCCCACCTGCTCGTCCCCGGCTGCGCGGGCGACTCGCTGCTCTACCTGCTCGACGCGGCCGGCATCGAGTGCTCGACCGGCTCGGCGTGCCACGCCGGTGTCCCCCAGCCGAGCCACGTGCTGCTGGCGATGGGCCTGTCCGAGTCCGAGGCGCGCGGGGCCCTGCGCCTCACGCTCGGGCACACCTCGACGGACGGCGACGTCGAGGCCTTCCTCGGGGCGCTGCCCGGGGTGGTCGAGCGGGCCCGGCGTGCCGCGGGAGGCAGCGCCTCGTGAAGGTCGTCGCGGCGATGAGCGGGGGCGTCGACTCCGCGGTGGCCGCCGCCTGGATGCTCGACGCCGGCCACGAGGTCGTGGGCGTGCATCTCGCGCTCAGCCAGAGCGCGGCGACGCGACGGGAGGGCGCCCGGGGATGCTGCACCCTCGAGGACGCCGGCGACGCCCGGCGGGTCGCCGACCTGCTGGGCATCCCCTTCTACGTGTGGGACATGGCGGCGCGCTTCCGGGCCGACGTCGTCGACGACTTCGTCGCCGAGTACGCCGCCGGACGGACCCCCAACCCCTGTGTCCGCTGCAACGAGAAGGTCAAGTTCGCGGCACTGCTCGACAAGGCCCTCGCCCTCGGGTTCGACGCGGTGGCGACGGGGCACTACGCCCGCGTCGTAGACACCGCAGACGGCAGGCGTGAGCTGCATCGCGCCGTCGACGCGGCCAAGGACCAGTCCTACGTCCTCGGCGTGCTCGACGCCGCCCAGCTGGCCCGCGCCTACTTCCCGCTGGGGGACCGGACCAAGGCGCAGGTCCGCGACGAGGCCCGAGCCCGTGGCTTCGCGGTCGCCGCCAAGCCGGACAGCCATGACGTGTGCTTCATCGCGGACGGCGACACCCGCGGGTGGCTCACCGACCGGCTCGGTGAGCAGCCCGGCGACGTCCTCGACACCGCCGGGGAGGTCGTCGGGGCGCACTCCGGTGCCTATGCCTACACGGTCGGCCAGCGCCGTGGCCTGTCACTTGCCCGCCCTGCCGCCGACGGTCGGCCCCGCTACGTCCTGTCCGTGGAGCCGGCCTCGAACACCGTCGTCGTCGGCAGCGCGGACCTGCTCGGCGTCGATGCGATCACCGGCTCGCACGTGCGCTGGTGCGGCCCTGCGCCGGAGGGGCTCGTCCGCGTCGGCGCGCAGGTGCGCGCCCACGGTCAGGAGGTCCCGGCAACCGCCCGGGCCGAGCAGGACCGGGTGCACGTGCGGCTGGGGGAGCGGGTCCGCGGGGTCTCCGCGGGGCAGTCGGTCGTGCTCTACGAGGGGACCCGGGTTCTGGGATCGGCGACCATCGACGAGGCGGCTTTGGAGCGTTCCCGGCGCGGCTGAGCCGTCACGGCACGGGGAGCATGCCCTGCCCGTTAGGGTCGGTCCGTGACCTTGGCGAGCGGTGTCGGCTCCTGGCCCGGCACCGACGTGCGGGAGGCGCTGCGTGCCGTCCGCGACACCCTCCCCGGGCCCCACGGACTGCCCTACCTCCCGGAGCTGCCCGGCCGGGGCCCGGGCGCCGAGCTGATCGGACGCACCGCCGGGCTGCTCGTCGGCCTGTCGGTCGACCTGCAGCCCTCGGGCTGGCGGTTCGTCGACAGACCGGGGCACGACGCCCGCCGCACGGCCGCACTCTGGATGGAGGACCTCGACGAGCTCGCGGAGGCGTTCGACGGCTACGCCGGCAGGCTGAAGGTGCAGGTCGCGGGCCCGTGGACGCTGGCCTCGGGGCTCGCACTGCACCGGGGCGAGCGCGCGATCGTCGACGAGGGGGCCCGCCGCGATCTCGTCGGCTCCCTGGCCGAGGGCGTGCGCATCCACCTCGAGCAGGTGCAGCGGCTGCTTCCGGACACGACGATCGTGCTGCAGCTCGACGAGCCCTCGCTGCCGACCGCCCTCCAGGGCCTGCTGCCCACGGTGTCCGGGTTCGGGATGCTGCGCGCGCTCGACCCCCAGGTCGCGGCGTCGGGCCTGCGCACCGTCCTGGACGCCGCCGGGGGGCGCGACGTGGTCATCCACTGCTGCGCCACCGGCATACCCCTGCCGTTGCTGCGCGCCACCGGAGCGGCGCTGTCGGTCGACACCTCCCTGCTCGCCCTTCGCAGCTGGGAGGGTCTGGCGGTCGGCATCGAGGACGGCATGACCCTGTATGCCGGCTGCGTGGCCACCGCCGGTGTGCCGCCGCGGTCCCGCGAGGTCGCCGACACCCTGGCGGGCACCTGGCACCGCCTCGGCATGCCGGTCGCCGGGCTGGACGACCTCGTCGTCACCCCCGCCTGCGGGCTCGCAGCACTCACATTCCAGGGGGCCCTCGACGTTCAACAGGCATGCACCCAGATCGCGTCAGAGCTCGCCGAACGGGCCACCTCTTGAGCCGTCGATCCCCCCTCGTCCCCTGGCAGGCAAAGTTCGCCGCCCTCGCCCTCATCTGGGGGGCGAGCTTCCTGCTGATCAAGATCGGCCTCTCCGTCCTCGCGCCGGTGCAGGTCGCGACCCTGCGCATCCTCACGGGCACGGCAACCGTGCTGGTGCTCGCGGCGATGACGGGGACGCGGCTGCCGCGGGACCCACGGGTCTGGAAGCACCTCGCGGTGACGGGGTTCCTGCTCTGCGCCCTGCCCTTCACCCTCTTCCCCCTGGGTGAGGAACGCGTCTCCAGCGCGCTGGCGGGCATCGGCAACGCGACCACCCCCATGGCGGCGGTCCTGTTCACCCTCCTGATGATCCCCGCCGACCGGCTGCCCGCGCGCAAGATCGGCGCGGTGGCGGTCGGGTTCGTCGGCGTGGTCGTCATCACCCAGCCGTGGCAGTCGGCGGGGCGTCCCGACGTGCTCGGCTTCACCATGACCCTCGTGGCCGGCGCGTCGTACGGCCTCGGCTGGACCTACCTGCGGCGGTTCCTTCGGGGTGAGGACCTCGGCGGCCTCTCCCTGCCGGCCGGGCAGCTGGTGATGGCGTCGGCACAGATGCTCGTCATCGTCGCGCTCTGGTGGCTGTTCCTGCGTAGCACGGTCCCGGCGCCATGGTCGACGCACGCGCCCGCCGACGGCTCAGTGCTCCCCGGTGTCCTCTCGGTCCTCGTCCTCGGCGCCGTCGGGACCGGGCTCGCGTTCGCCCTGCAGTTCGACGTCGTGCGGGCAGTCGGAGCGCAGGTCGGCACCACGGTGACCTACGTCATCCCGGTGGTCGCCGTCCTGCTCGGTGTCCTGCTGCTGCACGAGCGCCTGGAGGGGCCCCAGGTGCTCGGTGCCGCGATCGTCCTCGCCGCAGCGGTGGTGACCGGCCTTCCCGACCGGCGCCCGGCGGCCGAGCCCACCGGCATACCGGCGGGGTCCGGCGAGCGGGTCTGAGGCCCCAGCCGGCCAGCGCCGACCTCTTGCGGTACTGGTCGAACGGCGCGTTCCAGTCGGTCCACCCGTTGCCCGGCTCGGTGCCGCGGCTCGCGCCGGTCACCACGACCGGGTCCCCGACCTTGGCGACGCCGAAGAGCCACTGCCCGTTCTTCGCCGGACACCGGCCGGTGTCGGGGCGGTGCGGCAGGATGGGCGGGTGAGCGACGAGGGTGGCATCTCGGTGACCGAGGGCACCGGCGTGCCGGCGCACCTGCTGCACGAGTGGAGCGACCTCGCGGAGCAGGCTCGTGGCCACCAGTTCGCCTACCACGTCCTCGACGCGCCGACGGTCAGCGACGGCGACTACGACGCGCTCATGCGCCGGTTGACCGACCTCGAGGAGCACCACCCCGGGCTGCGCACGCCCGAGAGCCCCACCCAGCAGGTCGGGGCGGCGACCTTCTCCACGGACTTCGCCGCGGTCGACCACCTCGAGCGGATGCTGAGCCTCGACAACGCCTTCACCGACGAGGAGCTCCTCGCCTGGGCGGCCCGGGTGGCCCGGGACGCCGGCACCGACGTGCACTACCTCACCGAGCTCAAGGTCGACGGGCTGGCCATCAACCTGCTCTACGAGTCGGGCCGGCTGACCAGGGCCCTGACCCGGGGGGACGGGCGTACCGGGGAGGACGTCACCCACAATGTCCGCACGATCCACGGCATACCGCACCGGCTCTCCGGTGGTGAGGTCCCCGACCGGCTCGAGGTCCGCGGCGAGGTGTTCTTCCCCGTCGCGGCGTTCGCCGAGCTCAACGCGAGCCTCGTCGAGGCCGGCCGGGCTCCCTTTGCCAACCCGCGCAACGCGGCCGCGGGGTCGCTGCGCCAGAAGGACCCGCGGGTCACCGCGTCGCGGCCGCTGCGGATGCTCGCGCACGGGATCGGCGCCCGGTCCGGTTTCGAGGTCGCCCGGCAGAGCGAGGCGTATGCCGCCCTGACGGCGTGGGGGCTGCCCACCTCCTCGCACTACACGGTGCTCGACACGATCGAGCAGGTCCAGGAGCACATCTCCGCATTCGCGCAGCGCCGGCACTCGGTCGAGCACGAGGTCGACGGCATCGTCGTCAAGGTCGACGAGGTGGCCGTCCAGCGCCGTCTGGGGTCCACGTCCCGGGCACCCCGGTGGGCGATCGCCTTCAAGTTCCCCCCCGAGGAGGTCAACACGACCCTGCTCGACATCCAGGTCAACGTCGGCCGGACCGGACGGGTGACCCCGTTCGGGGTGATGAGACCGGTGGTGGTCGCCGGCTCCACGGTCGAGATGGCGACCCTGCACAACGCGGACGAGGTCCGGCGCAAGGGCGTGCTCATCGGCGACACGGTGGTGCTGCGCAAGGCGGGTGACGTCATCCCCGAGATCGTCGGTCCGGTGGTGTCGCTGCGGGACGGGTCCGAGCGGGAGTTCGTCATGCCGACGCACTGCCCGGCGTGCGGCACCGAGCTCTCGCCCCAGAAGGAGGGCGACAAGGACATCCGCTGCCCAAACGGGCGCTCCTGTCCCGCGCAGCTGCGCGAGCGGCTCGCCGCGCTGGCGGGACGCGGCGCGCTCGACGTCGAGGTGCTCGGCGGGGAGGGCGCCGCCGCACTGCTCGACGCGGGCGTGATCACCGACGAGGGTGACCTCTTCACGCTGGCCCCCGGCCCCGGCCCCGGCCCCGGCGGCGACCGTGCTGCCGCGCGGGGGCGGCTCATCCAGGTGCCGCTCTACACCCGTGCCGCCCGAAGGAGTGATCCGCCCGACCTCGTCGTCGGGGGGCTGGTTCTCTCGGCCAACGGCGAGCGGCTCATCGACAACCTCGCCAAGGCGAGGACGCAGCCGCTGTGGCGGGTGCTCGTCGCGCTGTCGATCCGCCACGTCGGGCCGACCGCGGCGCGGGCGCTGGCGACGCAGTTCGGCTCGATGGACCGGATCCGGCGGGCCTCGAGGGAGGAGCTGTCCGAGGCCGAGGGGGTCGGCGGTGTCATCGCCGACTCGGTGGTCGAGTGGTTCGGGGTCGACTGGCACGAGGCCATCGTCGACAGGTGGGCGGCTGCCGGTGTCCGGATGGCCGACGACGTCGACGAGTCGGTGCCGCGGACCCTGGACGGGCTCACGGTCGTCGTCACCGGATCGCTCGAGGGGTTCTCCCGCGATGAGGCGAAGGCGGCCATCCTCGCCCGGGGTGGCAGGGCGGCCGGGTCGGTGTCGAAGAAGACCGACTACGTCGTCGTGGGGGAGAACGCCGGCACCAAGGCGGCCAAGGCGGAGGGCCTCGGGGTCCGCGTCCTCGACGAGGCCGGCTTCCGCGCCCTACTGGAGACGGGCTCCCCGGACTGAGCGCGCGCCGGGCCGGCCAATAGACTGCGCGCCATGTCCACCCTGTCCCGCGACGACGTCGCACACCTGGCGAACCTGGCCCGCATCGAGCTCGCCGACGCCGAGCTGGACCGGATGCTCGGCGAGCTGACGGTCATCCTCGACGCGGTTGCCACCGTCCAGCTGGCACCGACCGAGGGTGTCGAGCCGATGTCGCACCCGCTGCCGCTGGCCAACGTCACCCGGCCCGACGAGGTGCGCCCCGGGCTCACCGCGGAGCAGGCCCTGTCCGGCGCCCCCGAGTCCGAGCAGCAACGCTTCGCCGTCCCCCGCATCCTCACGGAGGACTGACCGGGGCGGCCACCGGCGCGACACCCGGCCTCGAGCGTCCCGGCCCACCCCCCGGCATACCCTCCCGGCATACCGTCCCCGAACCGAAGGCACCCCCCCGACGTGAACCCAGACCTGACCCGCGCCAGTGCCGCCGAGCTGGCCGACGCCCTGTCCCGCAAGGAGGTCAGCGCGTCCGAGGTGACCAGCGCGCACCTCGACCGGATCGCCCACGTCGACGGCGCCGTCCACGCGTTCCTGCACGTCGACGCCGCGGGCGCGCTCGCGGCCGCCCGTGCGGTCGACGGACGTCGGGCCCGCGGGGAGGACCTCGACCTGCTGGCGGGGGTGCCCGTTGCCGTCAAGGACGTCGTCGTGACGAAGGGCCTGCCGACGACGGCCGGCAGCAGGATCCTGCAGGGCTGGGTCCCGCCGTACGACGCCACGCTCGTCACCCTCCTGCGCCGGGCGGGCATGCCGATCCTCGGCAAGACCAACATGGACGAGTTCGCGATGGGCTCCTCCACCGAGCACTCGGCCTACGGCCCCAGCCGCAACCCGTGGGACCTCGAGCGGATCCCCGGTGGCTCCGGTGGCGGGTCGGCGGCGGCCGTCGCCTCCTTCCAGGCGCCGCTGGCCATCGGCACCGACACGGGTGGCTCCATCCGGCAGCCAGCGGCGGTTACGGGCACGGTCGGGGCCAAGCCGACCTACGGAGGCGTGTCGCGCTACGGCCTCATCGCGCTCGCCTCGAGCCTCGACCAGGCCGGTCCGTGTGCCCGCTCGGTCCTCGACACGGCGCTGCTGCACTCGGTCATCGCGGGTCACGACGTGATGGACTCCACCTCCATCGACGCGCCGGTCCCGCCGGTCGTCGCGGCGGCCCGCCGCGGGGACGTCGAGGGCCTGACGATCGGGGTAGTGCGGCAGCTCGGCGGCGAGGGCTACCAGGCGGGCGTGCGGCAGCGCTTCGAGGAGGCGGTCGCGCTGCTCGTCGACTCCGGTGCCGCGGTGGTCGAGGTCGACTGCCCGAGCTTCGACTACGCGCTCGCCGCCTACTACCTCATCCTGCCCAGTGAGGCCTCGAGCAACCTTGCGAGGTTCGACGCGATGCGCTACGGGCTGCGGGTCAGCCCGCCGGGTGTCGAGGACCCGAGCGCGGAGCAGGTGATGGCCGCCACCCGCGAGGCCGGGTTCGGTTCCGAGGTCAAACGGCGCATCATCCTCGGCACCTACGCCCTCAGCTCCGGCTACTACGACGCCTACTACGGCCAGGCGCAGAAGGTGCGTGCCCTCATCGCCCGGGACTTCACCGCCGCCTTCCAGCGCGCCGACGTGCTCGTGTCCCCGACCGCCCCGACCACCGCGTTCCGGATCGGCGAGAAGCTCGACGACCCCATGGCGATGTACCTCAACGACGTCGCGACGATCCCGGCGAACCTCGCGGGCGTCCCGGGCCTGTCCCTGCCGAGTGGTCTCGCCCCGGAGGACGGCCTCCCGACGGGCATCCAGGTCCTCGCCCCGGCGATGCGCGACGAGCGCCTGTATGCCGTGGGCTCGGCACTCGAGCGCCGGCTCCTCGAACGCTGGGGGGGCCCGCTGCTCGCGGGCGCCCCAGCGCTGGGCCGGGACGCCCCGGCCCGGGAGACCGCCCCGGCGGCGAGGGAGGGCTGAGATGGTGAACCTGCTGACCTACGAGCGGGCGGTGGCGGCGTTCGACCCGGTGACGGGCCTCGAGGTGCACGTCGAGCTCAACACGGCGACGAAGATGTTCTGTGGCTGCGCGACCGTGTTCGGGGCCGCCCCGAACACCCAGGTGTGCCCGGTGTGCCTGGGGCTGCCGGGCGCCCTGCCCGTCGTCAACGAGAAGGCCGTCGAGTCGGCGATCCGGATCGGGCTGGCACTGGGGTCCGAGATCGCGCCGTGGTGCCGGTTCGCGCGCAAGAACTACTTCTACCCGGACATGCCGAAGAACTTCCAGACCTCGCAGTACGACGAGCCGATCGCCGTCGGGGGCCACCTCGACGTCGAGCTTCCGGACGGCACCACCTACCGCGTCGAGATCGAGCGGGCGCACATGGAGGAGGACACGGGCAAGTCGCTGCACGTCGGGGGCGCCACCGGCCGGATCCACGGCGCGGACCACTCGCTCGTCGACTACAACCGTGCCGGAATACCACTCATCGAGATCGTCACCAAGCCGATGACCGGGTCCGGCGAGCGGGCTCCCGAGGTGGCCAAGGCGTACGTCTCGGCGCTGCGCGACCTGCTGCGGGCCCTCGGTGTGTCCGACGTGCGGATGGAGCAGGGCTCGATGCGCTGCGACGCCAACGTCTCGCTGCGCCCTCGCGTCCCGGGCGCGGCGCCCGACAGTGCCGGGCAGGAAGCGGTCCCGCTGGGCACCCGCACCGAGACCAAGAACGTCAACTCGCTGCGCTCCGTCGAGCGGGCGATCCGGTACGAGATCACCCGGCACGCCGCGATCCTCGCCGAGGGCGGCAGCATCCTGCAGGAGACCCGGCACTGGCACGAGGACACCGGTGTGACGACCTCGGGCCGGGAGAAGTCCGACGCCGAGGACTACCGCTACTTCCCCGAGCCCGACCTCGTGCCCGTCGCCCCGACCCCCGAGACGGTGCAGCGGCTGCGCGCCACGCTGCCCGAGCCGCCGCCCGCGCGCCGCCGGCGCCTGCAGCTGGGCTGGGGCTACTCGGACCTCGAGATGCGCGACGTCGTCAACGCCGGGGCCGTCGAGCTCATCGAGGCGTCGGTGGCCGCCGGCGCGAGCCCGCAGGGTGCCCGCAAGTGGTGGAGCGGCGAGGTCGCCAGGCGCGCCAACGCCGAGGGCCAGGACGTGGCAGGGTATGCCGCCGATCGTCGGGTCACGCCCGCGCACATCGCCGAGCTCGACGAGATGGTGAGGCAGGGCCGGCTCAACGACTCGATGGCGCGTCAGGTGCTCGACGCGGTCCTCAGCGGCGAGGGTCCCCCGGTCGCGGTCGCGGACGCCCGGGGGCTGCAGCTGGTCCGGGACGACGGTGCCCTGGAGCGGGCCGTGGACGAGGTCATCGCGGCCAACGCCGCGGTCGCCGATCGGGTGCGCGGGGGCAAGGTGCAGGCGGTCGGGGCGCTGATCGGCCTGGTGATGAAGCAGGCCCAGGGGCAGGCCGACGCCGCCCGGGTCCGTGAGCTCCTCCTCGCCCGGCTGGGCGGCTCCTGACCGCCGGCGGGGCATAGGGGCGGGACCGCACGGACCTCGCATCCCGCCACCGGGCCATGCGTCAGACCGCGAGCATCCTTACCGCGGACGCTGCCTCGCGCGCCACCATGGCGGTGGCGACGGCCTGCCCGTCGGTGTCCGCGGCGACCTCCTGCTGGGTGGCGGTTGCCACCGCTTCCCGGCTGCCCGCAGTATCGGCAACCTCTCGCTCGAAGGCAAGCGCCGCGGCCGTGACCGTCGCCGCGACCTGCGCGGCGGCGGCGGCCACCACCGACGCGGCGGCAGCAGCGGTGTCCTGCGCGGTGGCCACGGCGAGCACCCTGGCGGTTTCCAGCACGTGGACAGCGGTCCGGGCAGCCTCGGCCTCTCGGCCGGGAGAGACCGACGCGGCAACGACCTCGGCGGCCACCGATGCAGCCGTGGTCAGCTTCGCGGCTGACGCGTCCGCGTGGGACTGGACCTCGGCGGCCGTGTGGACGGCGCTGTCAGCCAGGGCCTCAGCCGCGAGCTCGGCCGCACAGGCCCGCGCCGCTCGAGCCGCCTCGGCCGCGTCCGCCGCCACCCGGGCGGCCTCGGCCACCGCAGCAGCGGTCACGAGAACCGCCTCCGCGGAGTGCTGGGCCTGGGCCTCCAGGGCGATGGCCACCGCCTCCGACACCACGGCCGCTGCAGCCGCGCGCCGGCCGCCATCATTCTGCGGGCGGCGTGGTGCGGGGGGCCGGGCGAGCTCGCTGCTCGGCAGGGGGCCGGTGGCGTGCAGGGCGTCGAGCAGCTGCGTTGCCCGGGCCAGCTCGGCGGTCAGGCGAGCGGTGTCGATGACGGCCGCGCAGCGGTGGGCGACGTCGGCCGCCAACTGCACGTCCTCCGCGCACAGCTCCCACCCGTCGGTCGTGACGAGTGTCATCGTGCCCAGCCGCTGGCCGTTGATGAGCAGGGGGAGCAGCAGGTAGGACCCGGGGTGGCGCAGCGCCTGCAGCAGCTGGCGGTGCTCCGGGTCCGGCACCGCGTCCTCGAGCTGGTGCTGGGACAGATTTGGCACGAAGAGCGGTTCGGGGAGCGCGTCGCCCGCCCCTGCTGGCGGTGTGGGGGTTCGTCGCCTGGCTGCGGAGGCAACGGTGGCGAGGGCGGGGTCGCGGTGGGCGACGACCCCGCGTCGTGCCTGGGCGTCCTCGATGAGGTCGATGACGCACCAGTCGGCGAGGACCTCCACGACGAGGTCGGCGACCTGCCGCAACGCGACCTTCAGCCGGAGTGGCTGGTCGAGGAGGTCCCCGACGCGCCCCAGCAACCCGAGCCGTCGCAGGGCCGCGCCGAGGGCGCGGTCGGCGTGGAGCGCGGCGCTGACGGCGCTCGCGCGCTCGATCTCGAGCTGGTGACCCTCGTCGGCGAGCAGGGAGACACCGATGAGCTCGGTGGGGGTGCCGTCGACATCCCGGATGACCCGGGCGGTGCTGCGGATCCAGCGGGTGGTGCCGTCCGGCAGGAGGATCCGGTGCCGGCTGGTGTAGTCGCGCTCCCGGCTTCGCAGGGCCGCCTCCACTGCGGCGCTGTGCTGGGCACGGTCCTCGGGATGGACTCGGCGCGCGATCGCCTGGAAGGTGCCCTCGAAGCAGCCGGGCTGCACGCCGTAGAGATCCTCCATCGCGGCGTCCAGCTCGAGCAGGCCCGAGCGCAGGTCCCCGCGCCAGGTCCCCGCTCCGCCGGAACGCAGGGCGATCTCTAACCCCTCCCGGATGCCGATGGGCCACGAGACGTCGCTGGGCCCGCCGCCTCCCGTGCTCGCCCGCCCTGCTCCGTCGCGGGCGACGGTCCTGGTCATGCGGTTCATCGACACCTCCCGGAGGGTGTCGTCGCAACCGGTCGGCAAGGCTGGCGCAATGCGTCGCGTCGCGTGACGCAGTCCGGCGAGGACGGTCTCAGCAACAGACCCAGGAGGCATGGGGGGCGCCTGACGTCGGGTGGTGTTGCGAGGGACGAGAACCAGCCCGAGGCCCTGCTCGCGGAACGCTCCGGGTTGTGATGGTCCCACCGTGCGCCCTATACATCCGTTTTATCAAGGAAGCGTGGCCGGGTCGAGCGACACGACCCGGTCGTCCCCGGCGCGAGGCGTGCCGCGCGCGGTGTTGTTGGTAAGGACCCACAGCCGGCCGTCCGGTCCGGGGACGACGTCCCGCAGCCGTCCGTAGGTGCCCTCGAGCAGCCGCTGCGGCTCACCGACGCGGCCGTCGGGACCCAGCGGGATTCTCCACAGCGACTGGCCCCGCAGGGCCGCCATGTACAGCGCCCCGTCCGCTCCGATGGTGAGCCCGCTCGGCGAGGCCTCGTCGGTGCGCCACTGCCGGACCGGGTCGACGAGGCCCTCGCGCCGGGCGAGACCCTCCACCATCGGCCAGCCGTAGTTGGCGCCCGGCCTGATGATGTTGAGCTCGTCCCAGGTGTTCTGCCCGAACTCGGTGGCGTACATCGTGCCCTTCGAGTCCCACACCATCCCCTGGACGTTGCGGTGCCCGTAGCTCCACACGCGCGAGTCGCCGAACGGGTTGCCCGGAGCCGCCACGCCCGCGGTGGTGACCCGGAGGATCTTGCCCCCGAGGGAGGTGAGGTTCTGGGCGAAGGCGCGCTCGCCGGAGTCCCCGGTGGAGACGTAGAGGAAGCCGTCCGGCCCGAACGCCAGGCGCCCCCCGTTGTGGAACTGGCCCCCCGGTATGCCGGTGAGGATCACCTTCGGGGTGCCGAGGGAACCGGAGGGCGAGATGGGGATGGCGGCGACCCGGTTGTCGGACTCGGCCGAGTAGTAGGCGTAGACCACCGGGTCGGCGGAATAGCCCTTGGTGTCGACCGCCAGCCCGAGCAGCCCGCCCTCGCCGCCCGAGGGTCCGTTGGGGACCACACCCGGGACCCGGCCGAGCGACTGGGGCCGCGACCCGGGCACGACCCGCTTGACCATCGCCGTGTCGCGCTCGCTGACCAGTGCGCTGCCGTCCGGCAGGACGACGACGCTCCACGGCACCGACAGGTTGGTGGCGACGTCGCTCGCCGGTCGGGCGGGGCTCGTGGCGGGCGCGCTCCCCGGCCGGCTCGTGGGAGGCTCGCCCGTCGTCGGGTCCGGCCCCCCCGAGAGGCCCCCGGTGGGACCCGGCGGTGTGCCGGGCGGCGGGGTCGAGCAGGACGCCAGGGCGGCGGCCGTCACCGCGGCGACGAGGGTCGCGAGCAGGGCCCCTCGGCGACCCCGGGGAACGGGTCGGTGCGGCAGGGCGCAAGGGGCTGGTGACGGCATACCCCAGTGTGCCGGAGCAGGCCGTTGGCCCTTGTCGGTGGTCTGCGCAACACTGGGCCCATGAGCGAGACGATCATCGCCATCGGCACCCGCAAGGGTCTGTGGGTGGCCCGCAGCGAGGACCGGGTCGGGTGGGCGGTGGAGGGTCCGCATTTCCTCATGAGCGAGGTGGCGTCGGTGGCCATCGACACCCGCCGGGGGCCGCCGAGACTGCTGGCGGGGGTGATGTCCTGGCACTGGGGCCCGACCGTGCAGATCAGTGACGACGCCGGGAGGTCGTGGACCGAGAGCGAGGAGCGGGCGATCGCGTTCCCCAAGGACACCGACACGGCGCTGACGCGGGTCTGGCAGCTGACGCCCGACCCCCACGACGACACCGTGGTCTGGGCCGGCGCCGAGCCCCACTCCCTCTGGCGCAGCACCGACTGCGGGGAGAGCTTCGAGCTCAACCGGGGCCTCTGGGACCACCCGCACCGCCCGCAGTGGGGCAACGGGTTCGGCGGGGGAGCGGTGCACACCGTGCTGCCCGACCCGTCCGACCCCACCGACATGCTGGTCGCGATGAGCGCCGGCGGCGCCTATCGCACCCGTGACGGTGGGTCGTCCTGGGGGCCGAGCAACACGGGCATCAGCGCCTACTTCCTGCCGGACGACCCCTACCCCGAGTTCGGGCAGTGCGTGCACAAGGTGGCCCGCGACGCGCGCCGGCCGTCGCGGCTCTACGCCCAGAACCACCGCGGCGTCTACCGCTCCGACGACAACGGTGACACCTGGACCTCCATCGCCGAGGGCCTGCCCACCGACTTCGGCTTCACCGTCGTGCCGCACCCGCACCGCGGGGACGAGCTGTGGCTGGTCCCCATGGTCAACGACGGCGAGCGCATCCCGCCCGACGGACGCCTGCAGCTGCAGCACTCGACCGATGCCGGCCAGACGTGGCACACCCAGGCCTGGGGGCTGCCGAGCCCGAGCTACACCGCGGTGCTCCGTGACGCTGCCGGCACCGACGGCGCCGAGGCCCCGGGGATCTACTTCGGCACCCGGAACGGCGACGTGTTCGCCTCCACGGACGAGGGAGAGTCCTTCGCCAGCGTCGTCGCCCAGCTGCCCGACGTGCTGTGCGTGCGGGCGGCAGTGCTGTCATGAGGGAGGCGACGGCGACGGCACGGATCGTGCTGCCCGGCCTGCTCCGGGACCTCACCGGCGGGGTCGCCGAGGTGCCCGCCGACGTCCCTGCCGGGGGAGCGGACCTCGCGACCGTGCTCGACGACGGGCTGCGGTCCTGGCCGCTGGTGCAGTCGCGGATCCGCGACGAGCGCGGGCGGATCCGCCGGCACGTCAACATCTTCGTCGACGGCGAGGACGTCAAGCGCGGCGACGGGACCCGGACCCGGGTCGCACCGGGCGCCGTCATCCACATCGTCAACGCCGTGTCCGGCGGCTGAGACGGCCGGCGGGGGCCGGGGCGCCGAGGGCGCCGAGGGCCCGGGAGCAGCGGCTCCCGGGGTGACCGGAGGGCATGCCGCGGTTCTATGCTGACGCCATGACGAGCGCCCCCGACATCAAGCCACGCAGCCGTGACGTCACCGACGGGCTGGAGAAGGCCGCGGCGCGGGGGATGCTGCGCGCCGTCGGTCTCGGCGACGACGACTTCGCCAAGCCCCAGATCGGGGTCGCCAGCTCGTGGAACGAGATCACCCCCTGCAACCTCTCCCTCGACCGCTTGGCCCGCGCGGTCAAGCAGGGGGTGCACGCTGCCGGGGGGTACCCCCTCGAGTTCGGGACCATCTCGGTGTCCGACGGCATCTCGATGGGCCACGAGGGCATGCACTTCTCGCTCGTCAGCCGCGAGGTCATCGCCGACTCGGTCGAGACCGTCATGCAGGCCGAGCGCCTCGACGGCTCCGTCCTGCTCGCCGGATGTGACAAGTCCCTGCCGGGCATGCTCATGGCCGCCGCCCGGCTCGACCTCGCGTCCGTCTTCCTCTACGCCGGCACCATCCTGCCCGGGATCGCCAAGATGTCCGACGGCTCCGAGAGGACGGTGACGATCATCGACGCCTTCGAGGCGGTCGGGGCCTGTGCCGCGGGCCGGATGAGCCGTGCGGACGTCGACGCCATCGAGCGGGCCTTCTGCCCCGGGGAGGGCGCCTGTGGGGGCATGTACACGGCGAACACGATGGCCTGCGTCGCGGAGGCGATCGGGATGTCGCTGCCGGGGTCGGCCGCCCCCCCGGCGACCGACCGGCGCCGGGACGGGTTCGCCCGCAAGTCCGGCGAGGCCGT
>JAABUR0100004037.1_pt1 | contig 20003 bp, 20 predicted proteins | sample 5560091 | NCBI WGS metagenome assembly JAABUR01 (sample SAMN10711879, study PRJNA513375) | rock metagenome | isolation source: Antarctica rocks | place: Antarctica: Victoria Land, University Valley sud
GCGGCAGCGTGTCGCGCCGGCGCGGCAGGCCGATCGGCTCGAAGGGCGATCCGAGCGCGTTCCACTGGCTGTTGCCCGAGAACTGCCACACCCACCAGGACAGGCCGCTGGCCCCGTAGGCGGTCGCCAGCTTGCGAAAGCGGCGCACCTCGGTCGAGCCGGGGTTGGAGTAGGTCTGCCCGAGGGGGTAGATCGGCCGTCCGTACACCGAGTTGTAGGTCCAGGTGGTCTTGTAGATCTCGTCGACCGAGACGCCGATGTCCTTCCAGTACATCTGGGGCAGGTTGGACTGCGCGCCACCGGGTCCCATGAACACCGAGTAGGGGAAGCCGGGGTGGTATTGCACGTAGGGAAAGCTGGTCAGGGCCAGCTCGAAGTCGGGGCCGACCCGCGCGCGCAGGCGCTTCATGTAGATCTGGGCCGAGGCGTACTTGCCCTCGTAATGGCTCTCCGCGTCGATGACCAGGCAGTCGGCGCCGTTGCGCTTGGCCGCGGCGCCGGCCGCCGCCTCCCCGATCGGGTAGTTGCCGTAGACGAACTGCCACGCGCATACCTTCAGGCCGCGGGACTTGAGCTCGCGCACGAGCGGGCGCGAGAACTGGCTCCAGCGGGCTGTCGAGTCCGCCGCCTTGATGTAGATCGTGCTCACCCCGTGCCTGGCCGCCTTGGCCGCGATACCCGCGGCCGTGCCGCCACTGGACTCGCTCACGTACCAGATCCACATGCCGTCGCCGTCCACGGCGGCGGCCGAGGCTGCGCCCGGCAGGGCGAGCAGGCAGACGGCGGCGGCGGCCGTCGCCAGGAGGATGGCGAGTCTTCGGTGCACGGCGCTCGACCAGTCCTAACAGCGATCGGCTCCGAATGGTGCGCTCGCAAGATCACGTGCAGCGGCGGGCGCGGGTCGGACTCGTGCAAAGCGCGATAGTCAGAGCGAACGTGGGCGCCAACGAGGACACGGTCCAAGAGCGCGTTCGGATCGCGGGGCGCGACATCGTGCTGGTGCGCCCGCGCGAATGGGAGACCCTGCTCACCGAGGGGGCCTTCGAGCACGAGGAGCTGCTGCCCTACTGGGCGCACCTGTGGGCCAGCGCGGTGGCTCTGGCCGAGGCGGTGGCCGGCGAGCGGATCGCCGGGCGGCGGGTGCTCGAGCTGGGTTGTGGACTGGGGCTGCCGAGCATCGCAGCGGCGCAGGCCGGCGCGATCGTTACGGCCACCGACTGGTCGGCGCACGCGGTGCGCGCCACGGCGGCCAACGCGGAGCTCAACGGGGTGGAGGTCCGAACCGAGGTGGCCGGCTGGAACGATCCGGGGGCTCTCACCGCCCGCGCCCCCTGGGACCTGGTGCTCGCGGCCGACGTGCTCTACGAACGGCCGAAGTCGCGCGCGCTGCTCGAGCTGCTTCCGCGCCTCTCGGACACCGTGCTACTGGCCGAGCCTGGCCGCGCGCCCGCGCAGGCGTTCTTCGACGGCGCCGCCGGCGACTGGCACCTGACCGAGGTCTCGGCTCGCGAAGATCCTCGGATCACGGTGCACCGCTTGAGTAAACGCCGTGAGGGGCCTGGGGCCGGCTTCGGTGGCTAGGGCCGACGATGGCAGAGGCTCGGTCGTGGCCGGTCCGCGCTCCTTAGTTACGATTGACGGGGTGTCCGCCCGCACGGCATACGTGGTCCGGGCCTTCGGCGCGGCGATTCTCCTCTGCCTGCTGGGTGCCGACGCGGCCCTGGCTGCCGCCGGTGGAGGCAGCAGTGGATTCGGCGGCGGCGGCGGTGGTGGAGGAGGCGGCGGCTTCAGCGGCGGCGGAGGAGGCTTCTCCGGCGGAGGGGGAGGCAGCTCGGGAGCCGGCGTTCTGGTGATCTTCGCGCTGTTCGCCTTCGTCTTCCTGATCGGTGCGTTCTCGACGTGGCGCCTCGCACGAAAGCGCCGCCGGCGCGTAGCGCGCGTGCACCTGGCTGCCGCCGAAGCGGCGGAGGACGATGCGGCCTTCGCTTCCGACACCCTCGTGCCGGCCGCGAGCAAGCTCTACAAGGACGCCCAAAAGGCCTGGGATGCGCGCGACCGCAAGCGACTGCGCCGGCTGGTGGGCGACGACCTCTTCGTCGAGTGGTCGCGGCGCCTCGAGGACTTCGACGCCAAGAAGTGGCACAACCGCGTCCGGGTGGCCGACGAGCCCGACATCCGCTACGTGGGGCTGGTCAACCGCGAGCGCGACGAGGAGGACCGTGCGGTGGTGCACGTCTCAGCCGTCATCGAGGACTACGTGGTGGATCGCCTCGGCCGCCAGGTCAACCGCAACGAGTCGACCAGCAAGCTCTCCCGGTGCGAGGAGTTCTGGACCTTGGGCAAGCGCGACGGACGCTGGATCGTGGTGTCGATCGAGCAGGACGCCGAGGGCGAGCACCACTACGACAGTGAGATCGTGGCCACGCCGTGGGCCGACTCGCGCGTGGCCGACCAGGCCGTGGTCGAGACCGCCGTGGCCGACGGCCTACCCGAGGGCTTCACGCCCGCCGACGTGGCCGACCTCGACTTCGACGGCGACGCCCGCGCGGCCGCCCTCGACCTCAGCGTGGCCGACCCCCGCTTCGCCCCTGACGTGCTGGAGGCCGCGGCGCGCCGTGCGGTGGAGGCCTGGGCGGAGGCTGTCGACGGGGCCGACGGACCGCTGGAGGCCGTCGCCAGCCCGAGCGCGGTCGCCCAGCTGCTGCACCCGGGCGACGCCCAGCAGGGCACCCGCCTCGTGGTGCGCGGGCCGCGGGTGCGCTCGATACGGATCGCCGCGCTGGACGCCGGGACATCGCCGGCCACCATGACGATCGACGTCGAACTGGGTGGCGTTCGCTACGTCGAGAACCGCGACACGGCGGCCGTCGTGTCGGGCAGCCGGACCGCGGCCACCACGTTTACCGAGCGCTGGACGCTGGCACTCGAGGGGCCGGACGAGAGGCCGTGGCGGATCGTTCGTACGACAGGCGCCGCCTCGGCCGCTGCGACTTAGGGCGCAGCCCGGCGAATCAACGAGCCCAACCGAGCATTACCCGGGCCGATGAATGCGAGTCGCCGATCAGGCGAACGGATCCTGCACGTGGATGCCGTCGAAGCGGCGGAAATCGCGGTCGCGGGTGTAGATCGTTGCGACTCCGTGGTGGCACATGAGTGCGGCGAGATGGGCGTCGTGGGACCGCGTTCCCGTGGATGTGGTCGCCCGCGGTGCTGCGGTAGGTCTCCCAGAAGCCGTCCGTCTCACTTGGAGCGCGGACGTGCCCGAGTGAGAGCAAGGCGCTGACGTTGGCGATTGCGTCACCGAGAGGGAGTGGGCTCGAGGACCCGGCGCAGCGCCTCCTTGTCCTCCAGATCGACGCGCGGACCGCCCAGGTCGGCGCTCAGCCAGCTAAACCGGGGTGGCGGGGCCGGTGGCGGGGACTCGGCGAGGGCTGGGGCCAGCAGTTCCGAGGCCACCTGTCCCATGGTCTTGCGCTCGCTCTGTCCCCGGCGGCGGAGTTCGTTGAGAACAGAGGCGTCACTGTCTAGCGTCGTGCGCGCCATGATGTTTGATGCTAGCTGCCCGAGCATCTGATGACCAAGCGAGCGGGTTGCCCTCAGCTTCGCTTGGTCAGGAGCGACATCGACAGCGCGACGAGCGCCGCCGACCCGACGAAGGCGGCATAAAGACCCCAACCAGGGCCGACAGCCTGATCGTCGACGACGTCGCGGAAGGCGGCCGCCAGGATCACCAGCGCGACGGTGGCGAGGAGCGCCGCCACCAGCGGTAGGGGGGAGCGCTTCCCGCCACGCGCGTGCAGGACCAGGGCGACCGCGGCGAAGGCAGCGAGCACCAGGATCACGTAACCGGCGCGGTCGACGCCGTAATCGGTCACGAAGATGTTCTTGGCCCAGGGACCAAGCGAGCCGAAGACCATCAGGGCGAGGGCGATCGGGACCAGACGCAGGGCGAGGGGAAACTCGGGACGGGGTCCCTTCTTGCTACTGGGGTGGACCACGCTCTCGCTGCCCGTGGAAGGGATCCCGTGCAGGGCAGGTTCTGGCTTGGCAACGGGGGGGCCGACCACCGCGGGACCTTGCGCAAGCTCGTGCGCGCGGCTAGGAAAGCTCGTTGTCCGCTTCTCCGGGTCCGACCTCGGCTCGACGGAGGCCACGGCATTTGCCTCGGGCTGGTCCAAGCTCGCTGCGGCAGGGGGCGGCTCCGTCGAGGGCTCGGGCACCAGATCGGGAGTGGTCTCGATCTCGGGCTCCGGTGCCGTCTCGGTCTCGGGCTCCGGCTCGGTCCCGCCTTCGGATCGCGGCTCGGAGGTGGACTTGGGCTCTGGCGGTGGCTCGGGGGTGGGTGGGATCTCGGACTCGGGAGCCGGTGGGATCTCGGGTTCCGGCGGGGGCTCGGGAGCCGGTGGGATCTCGGGTTCGGGCGGAGGCTGGGGGGCGGGTTCGATCTCGGGTTCGGGCGGAGGCTGGGGGGCGAGTTCGATCTCGGGTTCGGGCGGCGGCTCGTAGTCGCGCTCGATGCCCGGCGGCAGCTCTGGCTCCACCCCCGGTCCGGGGGCGGGCGGTTGGTAGGGGGACGGCGCGCGACGAGCCGGTGACGGCGTGGGCGCGGAACCCGATCGAGCGCTCTCGGGGAGGAGATGGCGAAAGCGCCGCAGAGGTGCTTTGCGTTGCTGGCGGGGCGGCACCCGCCGGGGAGCAGGGGAGGTGGCGGGCTCCGGCGGGAGCGCGCCGCGTTGGCCTCGAGCGCGCTCTGGTTCTAGCTCCGGGTCGGGCTCTGGCTCCGGGTCGGGCTCTGGCTCTGCCACAGGTTCAGGCATCGCCACTGGTTGGGGCTCGGGCACCAGCTCTGGCACGGGTTCCGCCGCAGGTTCGGACACCGCTACCGGTTCGGTGTCTGGCTCTGGCAGCGGTTCCGGTACTGGCTCTGGTTCCCGTTCTGGTTCTGGTTCGGGCTCCGACTCGGTCGCGGGCTCCGGTTCCGGTTCCGGGTCTGGTTCTGGTTCGCGCTCCGGCTCCGACTCGGTCGCGGGCTCTGGTTCTGCTTCTGGCTCTGGTTCCGGGCCCGGGCCCGGGCCCGGGTCCGGGTCCGGTTTCGGTTTCGGTTCCGGCTCCACCTCTGGCTCCGCCGGCTCCACGACGCTCAACATCAGCTGGTCACCGGCGCCCGCCGTTTCCAGCGACGGGTCGACCGCTACGCCGGCCCCCTCCAGCGCCGCGGCGATCTTCCGGCGGTCGCCGGCGTCGAGACGCTCCAGCTCCCAGGTCTGCGCCAGCGCCCCCACTCCGACGGTGACCGGGCCGTGCTCATCCAGCCAGCGCCGGATGATCTGCTCGGGTGCCTGATCGTCCGCCATGCGGCACCCAGGTTAACCCTCGGGGAAGAGGGCGCGATGCAGCGTGTCGCGCAGCACGCGCTGGTCGGCCAGCGACAGCGACGCGAGCGCTTCCGGAGGCTCGTGCAGGCGGGCCAGCGCCTGTTCGCGCAGATCCTTGCCCTCGGCGGTCAGCGCGAGCAGCTTGACGCGCCGATCCTTGGGGGAGTCGCGGCGCTCGATGAGGCCCCGGGCGCCCAGACGGTCGACGATGGAGGTCACGTTGGAGGCGTCGCAGAACAGCCACTCGGCCATCGTGCTCATCGGCAGCTCGGTGCCGGGCTCGAGGCTCTTCAGCAGGCCCAGCGCCATGGGGGAGAGCCCGAACTCACCGGCCACGGCGGGAAAGCGCGGTGGCCGCTCGGACCACCACAGCTCCAGGAGCAGTTGCCAGGCCTCGGTCGCGGGATCTCTCCGAGTGGCGGCGCCCATGTCCCAACCATATTGAAAGAGTCAATGGTTGACAACCTCAACTATCTCGCCTAGCCTGCTGCGCCATGACTGAACAACGCCCCGCCAGCATCGAAGTCGAGGGCCTCGTGAAGGAGTTCAAGAAGGGTCCTCGGGCCGTCGACGGCATCGACCTCCACGTCGATCCGGGCGAGATCTACGGTTTCCTCGGCCCCAACGGAGCCGGCAAGTCCACCACCGTCCTGATGCTCACCACCCTCCTGCCGCCCGACGAGGGCACCGCCCGCGTCGCCGGCTACGAGGTTCGCGAGGAGGGGGCCCGCGTGCGCGAGAACATCGGCGCGGCATTGCAGGAGGCCGCTCTGGATCCCTACCTCAGCGCGCGCGAGCACATGCGCCTGCAGACCGCTCTGCACGGCCTGCCCAAGGCCGAGCGCCGCCGTCGCGGCGACGACCTGATCGAGCGTCTGGGCCTGTCTGACGCCGCCGACCGCAAGGTGGGGGGCTACTCGGGCGGGATGAAGCGCCGCCTGGACCTGGCGCTGGCCCTCGTGCACGGGCCGCGCATCCTCTTTCTCGACGAGCCCACCACCGGCCTCGACCCCCAGAGCCGCAGCTCTCTGTGGGAGGAGGTGAGGCGCCTGGCCAAGCAGGAGGGCGTCACCGTGTTCCTCACCACCCAGTACCTAGAGGAGGCCGACTCGCTCGCGGACCGCGTGGGCATCATCGACAACGGCGTGATCGTGGCCGAGGGCACGCCCGAGTCGCTGAAGGAGGAGGTCGGTGACCCGAGCGTGGAGGCGGTGCCCGCCGACCCCTCCCGCAACGAGGACGTGATGCGGGTGCTCCAGCGCTTCGGCGGCGACGACTGCCCGCACTACGTGGACGAGAGCATCGCCGTGCGCTTGAAGGGCGGATCGGCCTCACTGGCCGAGGTCGTGCGCGCCCTCGACGCCGAGGGAATCGAGGTGGCCCACCTCGAACTGCACCCGCCCACCCTCGACGACGTATTCCTGGCCAAGACAGGGCGCACCCTCGAGGGGGCGGGCGAGGACGACGAGGACGACGAGGACGGCGCAACGGGCACGGCGAGTTCGGCGACCCCGCAGGCCGCAGCGGTTTGAGAAAGAAGGTGCGGTGCTCGCCGGAACGGCGTTCCGGCTGCGCTCCTCCCCGGAGCTCGGTCTGGATCCAGACGCGCGAGCTGGCTCGGCGGTCGCTGGTGCGCACCTTGCGCCAGCCCGCCCAGGTGGTCCCCACGATCACGTTCCCGCTCTTCCTGCTCGCGATCAACGCCGGGGGGCTCGACGCCACCACCAATATCCCGGGCTTTCCGACGGATTCCTACTTGACCTTCGCGCTGGCGGTGCCCTTCATCCAGTCGGGCATCTTCGCCGTGTCCAACGGGGGAGCTGACCTGGCTCGAGACATCGAGACGGGCTTCCTGGACCGGCTGGCGCTCACGCCGATGAGCGGGGTCGCCCTGATCACCGGCCAGCTGGCCGGGGTGGTCGCCCTGGGCCTGCTCAACGCGGTGGTCTACCTCGGTGTGGGCCTGGCCGCCGGCGCCACGCTGGAGGCGGGCGTGGTCGGAGCACTCGTGCTGTTCGCGCTGTCGCTGGTGATCGTGTTCGCCTTCGGCTGCGTGGGGGTGTACGCCGCATTTCGCTTCGGCAACGGGGAGGCGGTGCAGGGCCTGTTTCCCGTGCTCTTCGTCTTTCTATTCCTCTCCTCGATGGCGCTGCCACGTGACCTGATCGAGCAGGACTGGTTTCGCACGGTCGCCACCTACAACCCGGTGAGCTACCTGATCGAAGGGGTGCGCTCGCTGTTCATCGTGGGCTTCGACGGTGAGGCGCTGGCGCTGGCCTTCGGCTGTGGCGCGGCCATCGGCGCGGTCTTCCTCGCGCTCGCGGTGGGCAGGCTTCGCACTAGGCTGGTGCGCACGTGAGCCGCCTCGCCCGCACCCGCAGCATCGCGCTGGCGGTGGCGTGGCGCAACCTGCACAACTTCTTCACCAACCCGGCGCTGATCGTGCCGGCGCTGCTCTTCCCGCTGTTCTTCTTCACCGCGTTCGCCGGCGGCCTGTCGCGGGTGTCGAGCACTCCGGGCTTCGACTTCGCCGGCAACTACACGGCCTTCCAGTTCGTTTTCGTGCTGCTTCAGGCGTCTGCGTTCGGAGGGGTCTTTACCGGCTTCTCGCTGGCGCGCGACTTCGAGTCGGGCTTCGGGCGGCGCATGTTGCTCTCGGCCCCGAGCCGGCTGGGAATCCTCGGCGGGTACGCGATCTCGGCCTTCGCCCGCGCGGTGTTCATCTGGGTGCTGCTCACGTCCATTGCGCTGGCTGCGGGGATGGAGGTAGGTGGCAACGGCCTGGACCTGGTGGGCCTGTACGCGCTGGCCGGGATCGTGAACTTCGCGGCGCTGATGTGGGCGGCGGGAATCGCGCTGCGCATCAGGTCGATCCAGGCTGGGCCGCTCATGCAGACGCCCGTCTTTCTCATCATCTTCCTCGCCCCTGTCTACGTCCCGATCAACCTGCTCAGCGGGTGGGTGGAGGTGGCGGCGAGCGTCAATCCGCTGACCGCGATCATCGAAGCCGGCCGCGGCTTCATCTCGGGTGCCGAGACGAACGTGCTGCTGGCCTTCGGGGCGGCCGCGGCGCTGGCGCTCCTGCTGGCGGCCTGGGCGGTTACGGGCCTTCGTCGTGCGGAGGCGGCGGGGGGTTGAGCTCGAGTGCCGTTTGTGCGCCTGGGGGTAGGGGTAGTCGGACGCTATGAACGGAGCTGACATAGGTGGGGGCACGTCCCCCGGAAGCGCAGGCGACTACGAGGAGCTGGCCGCGCAGGCCGAGCGCGAAGCGGACGACCTCAAGCACCAGGGCGACAAGCTCGGGGACGACATCGAGGACACCAAGGCCGACTGGGAGAGCAAGCAGGCGGACTCCAGCGTGCCGGGCGCTCTCCCCGATCCCGGCGACGAAGGCGATACGGCGGACGCCGAGCATGGCGAGTCTGCGCAGGACGACCCGGACTGATGCCCGAGGGCGTTGAGAAGGGCGACGGCTTCGCGGTCGGCAGCATCGACGCGCTGGGTGACGGGCCCGGCTTTCGCAAGATCCGCCGCGAGTTCGACGTGGCGGAGCTGGGCGTGAACGCGATCGTCCTGCCCGAGGGGATCGAGACCGGCTTCCACTTCCACGACGAGCAGGAGGAACTCTACTTCATCCACCAGGGCACGGTCGAGATGGAGTTCGGCGACGGCTCGAAGCACACGCTGACCGCCGGCGGCCTAGCCCGCGTGGACGCCGCCACCCACCGCAAGATGAAGAACGCCGGAGAGGGCGACGCGGTGATGGTGATCGTCGGGGCCAAGGGGGGCTACGTGGGGCGCGACGGCCGTGTGCCCGAGGGCGAGGAGCGCGCCCCGAGCCCGCACTGACCGCGGGAGTAGTCTCGGCTGGTGCGCCGCGCGATCGCCGTCCTCGCAGCCGTGCTCCTCACGCTCACGGCCATCGCGGCCGTGCCCGGCGCGGGGCGCGTTCGTCTATCCGGCGAGGCACTACGCGTCGAACTCGGATGACCCCGACCTGCCGGCCATGGGCCAGCGGGTGAGGTTGCGGCGCGGCTTCGGCCTGTCGGGCTTCGGACCCCAGTCCCGGGTGGTGCTGCGAGCGCTCAAGCGCTACGGCGCGCTCGTGGCCGACAACGGCTCGGCCTGGTACGTGTCCGGCGCGCCGTCCAAGGGCTGGGACAACGACGACCTGCACTCGCTCGGGCGCGTGCGCGGCAGCGACTTCGAGGTGGTTGACACCAGCGGGCTGGCAATCGACGGGCGGCCCCGGAGCGCTTCGCGACCCCCGCGCCGACGCTGATGCTGCATCACGTCGCACTCGAGATCCGCTTCGAGCAACTGGACGCCTGCATGTCCTTCTACTCGTTGCTGGGCTTCGAGCCTGTCGATCCGCCGCCCACGCTGGCCGATCGTGCCGCCTGGCTCGAGCGTGAGGGGACACAGATCCACCTGATGTGGGTCGATGATCCGGTGTCGCCGCCTCGCGGGCATCTGGCGGTGGTGGTCGCCGACTACGAGCCCACCTTCAAGGCCCTGGACGATGCCGGCCACGAGCCCGAGGCGCGGCGCGAGCACTGGGGATCGCCGCGGACCCACGTCCGCGACCCCGCGGGCAATCTCGTCGAGCTGATGGCCTTCCCGCCGGGCAGGTGAGCGCCGTTTGTCCCCTCGGGGGCAGGGTAGGGCCGAACGACATGAACGACTCGGCGCAGAACCCCCGCAAGTGATGGCTAGCCGCAGAGAGGCGTCGAGAGCGGGCGGGAGCTCCTCGTGATACCGCACGAGCTGGCCAAGCCCATCGCGAGTGCGGCGCTCCCGTGTGGGGCGGCGCTGGTGATCGCCTACCTCCTGGGTGGCACCACGGCCGCCTTTCTCGTCGGCCTCCTGTTGCTGCCCTTAGCGTGGTTCACGCTCGGGTTCGTGGGCCTGGCGACCGCCGCGAGCGTGGTCATGTTGGGCCTAGCGGGCATATTGCTCGCGCAGACGGTCCTCGAACGCGAGGGCTCGGACGTGGAGATGCTGCGCGAGGCCGACGCCGATGTGCGTCAAGCCCGGCGCGTCGCGACGGTGGGGTCGGAGGCCCGTGAGGAGAACCTCAGGGAGGAGATCAGGCGACAGCAGGAGGAGCTGGCCGCCATGACCCGCCGTGCCCAGCGCTTGGAGCGCCGCACGCGGACGCTGCAGGCCGCCCTGAGCAAGGCGCGACGCAAGGCAAGAGAACGGGAGCGGGGCAAGCGGAGATCCGCGGGTCAGCGTTCGCGGGGCGGGGCCGGTAGAGCTCCACGATCAAGGCCGCCTGGCGCTCGTCGTTGAACGAGGGATCGCGGGCTCGATCGGCAGGTCAGTCCTCGCGCGGCTCGGGCCACTCGAACTGCATCATCACGATCCACGGACGCTCGTCGTCGGCTGAGTAGAGGAAGTTGATTCCCACGATCGGTTGCTGCTTCGCCTTGTACTTGCCGACGTAGGTCCTGTCGACGACGGGGTCGACGCCCGCGTCTCGGCGCTTGTGCCACGCCTCGACCCCCGAGCGCGGCAGGTCGAACTGCTTCGCGTAGCCGACCGCGAGGCGGTAGGCGTCCTCGACCTCGAGCGGGTCGCTGTAGACCTCCACGTTCCTGAGGATCTCCCCCTCGCGACCGGGCAGCGGGTAGCCCTCCTGGGAGCGGCGGTAGAGGCCGATGTTGCTTACGCGGTCGCGGATTCGCAGCAGCTTCCCGGCCGGGAGGCGGATGCGCACTGACTCGACTGGGTCGATGTTCGTCGAGTCCAGGTCGAGGCTCTCTCTTGGCCAGGTCACCTCGTCCAGGGTGTGGCGCTGGGAGAGATCCCAGTCGATCTTCATCCCGGGTCCCTCACCGCAGCCCGCGGCCGCCACGCATCCGGTCGCGAGGATCGCTACCAGTGTCGACATCCGCCACGCCAACGCCGGTCACCCGGTCAGCTTCCAGAGCGGCGGCGGCAGTATCGGCTGTGGCGGCGGGATCCGCTTCAGGATCTCCTCACCCGCGTCGACGGCACCGTGGAGCACATCCTTGCCGATCGCCCCGGGCGTCACCTGGCGGTAGCGGGCGACCTCGGAGTCGAAGTCGCGGGCGAGAAGACCCTCGACCGCCCCCGGGCTCTGAAGCTGCTGCTGGTGGGCCGGCCACAGGCTCTCGCGGATCCACGCGATGCGGTCATCGTAGTTGGCGATGTTGCCCTCATCGGAGTAGTCGCGGTAGGTTTCGCTGCCCGGGATCGGGGTGTCCGCGCGATCGGTCAGCTGGCCGGTCACCAGCCCACCAGTGAAGCGGTCAGACATCTGGTCGTAGTAGCGCTGGATAACCGGAAGCTGCTCGCGTTCGATCAGCCTGAAGTTGCCCCGCCGGACCCGGTCGGGGTCGCCGCTTCCGATGTCATCCCACGCGCTCTCGGTCCCTGAGTCCATCACCCCCCGCCGCTCGCTTGGGGCCAGCTTGGCCACCGCCCCATGGATAGCGGCCGCCCCGCCGAGCGCGAACGCCTCGTGCTGCCAGGCGAGATCGCTGAAGATCGCCTTCTGCATCGTCAAGAACTGGCCCTCATACCAGCGCAAGTCATCCGCCCCGAGCGTGCCGAGGCCCCCAGGGAAGGGTAGGGACCCGGCCTCCTCCGCGGCGTCGCCCGCGGCGTCGATGTCGCGAAAGCCGGCGTAGAACAGCGGCCCGCCGACGGCCGCCATCTTCATCCACTGAAACTCGCCGTACTCCAGTGCGAGCTTGCGGTAGTAGGCATAGACCGAGCGCACGATCTCGTCGTTGGCGTCCAGGCCCTTGCGGGGGTTCCACGCAGTCGCGTCGATGCCCGCGCGCAGGAACGCCAGCTCCTTGAGGTCGGAAACCGTCATCCGGTCTGCGACGGTGGCGGCGAAACCCGCTCCGGGGCCAACCCCGAAGCCGCTGCCCGCCGCGCCGCCGAGGTCTGTGCTCTCGACCACCCCCGCCGTCGTCTGGTCCTCGCGCACGCAGTCCTGGCAGATCTCGCGCGCCTTGGCCTCGGCCGACCTACGCACCTCCACCGCTGCCGCGCGCGCGGCGACAGCCCCCCGCCCGGCGCGCCCGGCCGCCTCCTCGGCATCCTGCTTTGCCCCCTCCAGCGCGGGCGGAGGGTCGGGCCCGAAGAGCTCGAGCGCCGCCCCCGCCCCCGCCGCGGCGAGGTTCGCGATCGCCTCGCGGGCTTCGGCCGCCTCGGCCGCCTGCTCAGCCTCCTCGACCCTCGCAGCCAGCGAGAGCACCTCCTGCTGAGCGTCATCTATGACCAGCGCGAGCCGATCCAGCGCCCCCGCCACACCTTCCAGGCGCCCCGCCGCGGCGCCCATCCCGCCCCGCACCTCGTCCACCGCCCCGCGAAAGCTCTCAGCCGCGGCGCCCTCCCAGCTCGAAGCTCCGGCCGCGTTGGCCCCCAGCCCTGCCGCGCTCGAGCGCATCAACCCGGCCGCCGCGCCCGCCTGGCGCGCCGCACCGCGCAACCCCTCGGGATCGCCGTCGGGAAACGCCAGGCCGGCAGCGCCCGCCCTTGCCGCGCCGACCCCACCTACGCCAGCCCCCGCAAAGACGCTCATCCCGGCCCCATCGCGCGCTCGTCGGTCTTCGTGTACAGCGTCGAGGCCGCCTCGGCCCCGCGGCCGAGCGACTCCACGTCCTCACGCAGCCGGCCCAAGCCCCCAGACCAGCGCTGCGCCAGACCCTCCAGCGCCCCCGCAGTCGCGCGGGGCTCCTGCGCCTCCGCCATCCGGCCCACCGCGATCGCCACCGCATCGAGGTTGCCCGCCCCACGCTCGATCGAGAAGCCAGCCTCCGCGACCTCACCCGGCTCCACACGGACCCGGCTCACGGCATAACCCCAATCCCACTCACACGGAAGGTCGTTCCCGGTCGGCGACGCCGGAAAACGTGGCGGGCCGGGACTGCCCCGAGACACCGGAGGCCTCGCGCCCCGCGAGCGCCGTCTGCACGAACATCGAAGGCTCGCCCCGGCGTACCAGCAGCCCCCGGCCGGGCGGCTGCGGCGAGGCGCGCTCCCCCGAAAGCAGCGGTCCCTCCCCCCGGTCGCCCGCCAGCAACAGGCCGGGGGAGCCGATCTCGCGCACGCGCTGGAACACCGGCTCATAGCCCGCGCGTGCGCTGCCCGCCACGCGGCGGGCAAGCACGAGATGCAGCCCGATGTCACCACCCAGCGGCAACATGTCAGCCAGCGGTGCCAGCGGGCTGTTCGCCGGGCCGGTCGCGAGGTCGTAGTCGTCGAAGAGGACGTAGATGCGCGGGCCCTCCCACTGCGAGGCCTCGAGCGCAGCCGCCGAGACGCCGGCGCCCGGCATTCGCTCGCCGACGATCCGCGCGACCTCTACGACCGCCTCTGCGACCGCCGGCTGGGTGCCGGCGTAGGCCAAGACGTGCTCGCCGCCGGCGAGGTCGACGAGTGAGCGGCGCGTGTCCACGACGACGAGCTGCGCCTCCTCGGGGCTCCACAGCCCGGCGATTCCGCGGGCGAGCAGGCGCAGGAGCGATGACTTGCCGCTCCCCGAATCCCCGAGCACGAGGAAGTGCGGGTCACCGCTCTCCAGGTCGATGCGAACAGGCTCGAGGCGGCGCTCCTCCAAGCCGATCGCGATGCCCTCCGAGGAAGGAGCCGGAAGGGCGGCGGGGTCGAGCTCGCGCGGCAGCAGGCGGATCGGCTCGGCGGGCTCGCCCTGCCATCGAGTCGCGGCCTCGGCGAGCAGAGCCTCGAGCGCGATGGTCGATCCCTCCGCATCGGCCTTCCCGTCCACGCGCGGGAGCGCCGCCTGGAAGTGCAGGCCCTCCGCGGTGATTCCACGGCCGGGGACATCGGCGGGAAGGGATGCCTGCGCCGCCTTCGAGACGATCGAGTCGATCGCGTCGTTGAGGTGCAGCTCGAGCCGCACCCCGAGGTTGTCGAGCAGGGCCGGGCGGATCTCGGCCCAGCGGTTGGCGCTCACGACCACGTGAACGCCGAAGTTCAGGCCGTCGGACGCCAGCTGCTCGACCTCGCGATGAAGCTCTTCGAACTCGCGCTTGAACGCCTCCCAACCGTCGACGAGCAGGAAGATGTCAGGCAGATCGGCCCCCGCGGGGAGCTGCCCCTGCCTGCGAAGCGCGCGAATGTTCTCCATCGATTCCACCCCGAGCCCCCGAAAGGTCTCCTCGCGATCCTCGATCTCGGCCCGGAGCTGGCGAACCACCCGCTGGACGGCCTCGCGCCCCAGCTTTCCGGCCACGCCGCCGACGTGGGGGGCGCCGGCGAGCGTGCCGAGCAGCCCACCCCCGAGGTCGATCGCATAGAACTGGACCTCGGCGGGGGTGTAACGCCAGGCAAAAGAGGCGACGAGCGTACGCAGGATGGTGCTCTTGCCGGTGCGAGGCGCTCCGACCACCGCCAGGTGCCCTCCCGCGCCCGCGAAGTCCAGCAGGAGCGGATCCGTCCGCTGCTCGGTGGGGCGATCGACCGTCCCGAGTGGCACGCTGACGCCCTCGGGTCGCTGCTCGGCCTGCCAGAACGGTAGGCCCTCGAGGGCCGCGTCGAGCGGCTGGGCGCCAGGCAGAGGCGGCAGCCAGACCTGATGCACGGGCGGAGCACCGCGCTCCTTCGCCACGAGGCTGTCGATGACCACCTGGAGCTCCGTGCGCCCCTGCCCGTTCGCCACGACCGGCCCGGGCGCGTCCGCGCCATCCAAGGCGTCGCCGCCGGCGGCATCGAAGGCACGCACCTCAGCCGGCGCCTTGACCGGTGAGTCGACGGGCTCGCGGTAGCTGGCCGAGGCGAGCGCGGCGCGGAACTGCACGTAAGTGGTGGTGTCGACCTTCAGATAGCCGAGGCCTGGGAGGAAGGGCAGGAGGTAGGCGTCGGGGGTGTCGAGAACCATCTTGGACTCCGGCGCCGAGTGGGTCCGCAGGCAGATGCGGTAGCGCAGGTGGCTCTCGAGGCCCCGCAGGCGGCCCTCATCTAGCCGCTGGGAGGAGAACAGCAGGTGGATGCCGAGGCTGCGTCCGACGCGGCCGATCGAGACGAACAGGTCGATGAACTCCGGCCGAGCCGTGAGCAGCTCCGCGAACTCGTCCACGATCACGAGCAGGTTTGGCATCGGCTCGAGCTCGGGGTCGACCGCGCGGCGGGACTGGTAGGCGATGATGTCGTCGAGCTCGCCCGCTTCGAGCAGCATCTGCTGGCGGCGTTGCTGCTCGCCGATGAGGGCGTCGCGCATGCGATCGACGAGGGTGAGGTCGCGCTGCAGGCTGGTGATCAGCCCCGCGACGTGCGGCAGGCGCGACAGCTCCGCAAAGGCGGCACCGCCCTTGTAGTCGATCAGGACGAACGAAAGCGCCTCGGGGCTGTGCCTGGCGGCCAGCCCGGCGACGAGCGTGCGCAGCAGCTCGCTCTTGCCCGATCCGGTGGCGCCGACCAGGATGCCGTGCGGCCCCATCCCGCCTTCGGCTGCCTGCTTGAGGTCGAGCTCCAGCAGCTCCCCGTCGGATTGCACGGCCACCGGCACGCGCAGCTCGAGCGCGCGCGGGCGGGGGACCTGCGGTACCTGCGGATCGAAGCCCTCGAGCGCATCGAGCCCGAGGACGTCGAGCAGCCGGACGCTGGTCATCCCGCGCCCCCCATCTCCCCACCCCTTGAGGCGAAGCGGAGCCAGCGATCGGGCGATCGCCTCGCTCATCCCCACATCGGCCGAGTCGAGCGCAACGTCTGAGCGCAGCGGAGCGTTGGGGCCCGACCGCTGCCAAGAGCCCGATCCCTGCTCGGTGACCGACACGCGGGCGTCGATCTCGGTGGGCTCGAGCTCGCGTGCTTCGCTGAGCAGGACCAGGATTGCCTCAAGTTCCCGCGCGCGCGCGAGCAGCTCCCGGAACGCGGGCATGCTGTTCGCCGGGTGGTCGGGCCGGTATCCGTCGATCACGACGACGAGGGTGTGCACCTCGAGCGGCCCGCTCCGGCCGCCGCGTTCGGACTCGGCGATGCGGCGCAACTGCTCCGCGCGGGGTCCAACCTCTGCCTCGAGCAGTGCCTCGAGCTCGGCGGGCGAGCGGGCCAGCGTAAGCGCCGGTGGGGCCTGCGCTCCGTCTTCCCCGGGGCGCTCCAGGCGCTGGTGGGGCAGCCACTTGCCCCACTGCCACTGCTCCGCGTGCTCGGGATCGAAGCTGGTCACCAGCCTCAGGTGGTGCGGCGCACGAAAGGCGGCGAGTTGGGCCAGCAACGACCTCGCCCAGGCGCGTCCGGTGTCGGGGTGGCCCGTGACCGCCAGGACGCCCACCTCCGACAGGTCCTCCACGACCGGCTGGTTGGGAAGCGTCGAGCGCCGCTGGATCATCCATCGCGCTTCGTGCAGCGACTCCGACTGATACTCGGTGAGCGGGTTTGCGCCGATCTCGAGCGTCACCGGACGCTCCAAGGGCACCGCTCCCCGCCCCAGTCGTACGTGCAGGAAGTCGTCGTCGTGTCGCCGCCGCTCCCACACGCCCTGGAGCTGCACCATCCCCGTCCAGACCTTCTCGACGTCCGGGTAGAGGCGCGCGGAGGCGCGCCGCTGGAGCTCGCCGGCCTCGGTGAGCTCGTCCTCCTGCTCTCGCAGGTGGCGCGCGTAGCGCTGGGCTTCGTCGGCGGCCTTGCGCCGTGCCGCGCGCTTCTGCGACCAGCGCAGGCCGATCGAGAACGCCACCAGCAGCACCATCATCGCTCCGGCGATATAGAGGAAGGCGGTGTTGCCATAGACGAGCGCGAATCCCACCATCCCCACCCCGCCCACGACGGGGAAAAGGGTCTGCAACAGCCCGTGCTGGACCGGCGGGCTCAAGATCGGCGGCGCTCCGATCCGCAGCGGCTCGACGGGCACCTTGGGGGGGAACTCCCGAGGTGGAAGGTGGAAGGTGGTGTCGGGGCTCAAGGAGTTCTCGTAAGTGGGTTAGGGACGGCGGCGGTCGGGAAAAGGATAGGCGCCGGAAGAACCCCAACTAGACCTTGGAGGCCGAGATGCCGAATATTGCTGTTACGCCGGAGCAGTTGCAGTCGATTGCGGGCCAGTTGAATACTGGTGCGAGCAATATCGAGTCGACGTTGGCTCAGTTGGAGGGTCAGGTCGCGCCGTTGCAGTCGGAGTGGCAGGGTGTGGCTCAGGCGCGTTTTCAGGAGTTGTGGGCTGAGTGGCATCGCTCCTCGCGCGGGATTCAGGAGGCGTTGCACGGCATCTCGCAGTTGACTCAGCAGGCGGGATCCAACTACGAGCAGACAGAGACCTCGATCGCCTCGTCGTTCGGGCGTTAGCGTCTCGGTCGGCATGCGGTCGACGTCGCGGGCGGGTTGATGCGTTTCGAGGTGGAGACTGGGGCGGTTTCTGCGGCGGGCGCCCCAGCAGCAACAGGCGGCGGGCCGGATCTCGGAGCTGTCTGACCGGCTCGCGGGCGCCTCGTCGGCTGCGTGCAGTGCGGGCGATCCCGCGGTCAACGCTGCGCTTATGGCGTGCCTGGCCAGCTGGCAGGATTCGCTGGCGATGCTGTCGGAGTCCGTTGGGGCGCTCGCGACGAACCTGTCGGGCGCGGGGGCTGCTTATACCGGCACCGACGAGCAGGCGATCCCGGGGGCTGAGGGGGTGCCTGAGTCCTTTGCGGGCATCGCGGTGCCCGATGGCGAGCCGGAGGAGCTGTTCTCGGCGGGGGCGGCGTTCGCGGGCGTCTCGGGCGGTCTCGCGGGTGTGACCGCCGAGCTGCGAGGTATGCCCTGGGACGCTGGCCTCGTGGCGGGGTCCCGCGTCGATCTCCTATGGCGACTCGTGCCTGTCCAACGGCTCGGCCCTCTCGGCTGCCGAGTTGGCGCTGTCGCGCTGCGCGGTGGTGGCTCAACGCTACGCGCGGGATCTCGAGGAGGCCCAGGACGACGCGCGCGACGCGATCGAGGACGCCCGCGAGGCGCAGCGGCGGATCGATCGTGCCCAGGCGCAGCTCGCGGATGCTCGGGATGCGGGAGCGGCGGCTGCGTTGCGCCTGGAGGCGGTCAGTCCGTTGCTTGGGACTTGGTACCTGCGAGGAGGTAGCCGCGCTGCGGCGCTTCGGGAACCAGTCAGCCGCGACGCGGGCACGCTTGAGCGGCTGCTTGAACGCGGTCGGAACCGTCGCGATTTCGGGGGCGAGGTGATTGAGGAGCTCGGCTACTCCATCTCGATGTGGAACGGGAAGGAGGAGCAGGCGGCCAGCTTGTCGGTGACCTGCGGGGGGTTCTCGGGGCGCGTAGGCAACGTAGCGCTCGTCAAGGCTTCGCTCGCTGGCGATGGTCGGGTCGGACTCGACCCAGAGGGGTTTGCGGTCGAGGGGCTGCGCAGCCTGGTCGAGGTGTGGCAACCCGACTGGGTGACTGTTTGAGCCATCGTCTGGTGGATAGTCAGGAGAACGAACCGGGGGACATCAAGGTCGGGTGGGTGACCTATGTTCGTGGGGCTGACGACCTCGGTGACGACCTGCCCGAACGGGCTCGGGTCGAGGCCTGGCCTGGCGGCAACATGATCTCGCTGGGCACTCCTTGTGACCCGATCTCAACGGATGACCTCCTCGCCGTACGCTGCGCGCTGGTCTCGGCCAGCCGGTGACTTCACCAGTCTCGTGGGGGCGGCGGCAAGGGCAGGACCCCTCCGGGACGCTCCGGCAAGCTCGCCGAGCTACCCCGGCTTCAGCTGAACAGGCCAACGAGACGGCGAGGCGCCACCCCCATCTTGCGCGCTGATACTTGGAACTGGGCCAGCGGCGCCGGCAACACCGCCTTTGGGGGGCGACACGCACAGTCTCATCAAGAAGGTAGAGGTGGATCTCGGCGTTAAGAAACAGCCCGGTGAGGAGACGCACCCCCGAAGGTGAGTACTCCACCCGCAGCGAGGCGGTTCGCCAGAAGGGTGGCTGGTTGACCATGACGACGACCCGCTCGACCCGACGCTGTCCGTCACGCCGATCCGCCCGAGCGGGGCGTGGAGGCGGATCGTCGAGCTGATGCCCGCGTGGGCGACCGGCACGCGTGGCGACGGGGCCACGGGTGTTGACGCGGGCCCTCAGCCGTTCAGGCTCGAGCTCCGGGCTGGGGCCCGGGAGGGCTTCTATGAGGGACCGTTCGGCCCGCTGCGGGCGGGCTTTGACGAGCGCGGTGCGCTGGTTGAAGGCGACGGCCTGGACGCGCGCCTGGACTGGGCGCCGCTGGAGGCCGGGGAGCGGCGGTGGAAGACCGAGAACGAGCGCCTCAAGGCGGGCGTGCCGGCGACCGTCAACGGCCGCGGCTACGTCCTGCGCCGGCCGGGGTCCGGCTGGGGCCGAGGCGGCTCTGCGCCGCGGCGCGGGCCGGGGCGTGACGGTGGCCGGCGACAGCTTCGGTCGGTCGTTGACCGGCCGCGCACACCTTGGTTTTCCACGTCTCGATCCGATGCGATCAAGGCCGCCCCGGCGCGCGATCCCCGACGTCTGGCGGGCGAGCTGGTGGCCGCGATCGACGGTGGCCGTCCGCGTGTTCGCTCGTGAGCGGTTACGGAAGGCCTCGATCGGGAACATCGGGGGTTACGTCATCGATTTCTTGGAGGTTTGGGATGCCGAATATTGCTGTTACGCCGGAGCAGTTGCAGTCGATTGCGGGCCAGTT
>JAABUR0100004042.1_pt1 | contig 19988 bp, 14 predicted proteins | sample 5560091 | NCBI WGS metagenome assembly JAABUR01 (sample SAMN10711879, study PRJNA513375) | rock metagenome | isolation source: Antarctica rocks | place: Antarctica: Victoria Land, University Valley sud
ATCAGAAAATCAAATATCTGACAAAGATGCAAATTGAATTCGCAAGAGATGAAACGTGTGAAACGATAAATACACACTATAGAAAACTGAAAACAATAGTCAAAAAGACGAAAAACATAGTGATGTATATCAATGCATCGCAAACTCAAAAAAAGATAGCAGAACTCAAAACAGAAATTGAAATCACAATGATATTCACACACAAGTCTGTTAAATGCAGCAAGATGACAAGCATGATCGATGAAATAATTATAATGAAAGTGAAATTGCAAGCTATTAACAATGCAATCATGATATGCAGTGAAGAAGCATCTGAAGACAGCGAAATTTGAGTGTACACAGACAGTCAAATGACGCTGCAAAGATTAAAAGCAAAGAGCAATGTCAACTTGAAGTTATTCAATAACATACAACAAAATCTGATCAATCTGCAACAAAATCAATGTCATATTTGTATATAGTGAGTATCAAGTTGCAAAAACATCATTGAAAATGAAGCAGTGAATCAATTGATCAAAGATGCAACATGAAAAAAATCAACAATCAACATCAGAAAAAGAATAATCATGAGCTTCATCAAAAAGCAAATAGACAAAGAGACAAAAGAGCGATGATTAAAGACATGAAATGATAGCATCAAAAAAGAAAATCAGTATCAGAAGCACACAGCAAGAGTGAATCTGAGTTACAGATCATTAAAGAAGCTTCGAAAAATAGATAGACTGACGTTTTCAACATTTATACAGCTAAAAATGAGACACGACTATTTTAAAAGCTATTTGCATCAATTATCAGAGAATAATTCAAACAAATGCTATGAAATATGCAAGACGAGACAAACGTCAAAGCACTTACTACTGAACTGCAAACATTATAGAGCAGAACAGTTACAGCTTAAAGCAAAAGCACAGTTCAAAAACATGAACATTATATTGATGTTGTTTATCATCAAGATTGAAAGAATTGCAATGCTAAAGTACTTGAAAAGTACTTAAATTGCAACAAGAAAATAACTATTGAGAATGAAAGAGTAAAGTGAGAAGAACACGAAGAAGTAAGAAAATGAAAGCACGAGAGAAAGAAGTTGTTTGATTGAAAGCACTTGTTTGTGCAAACTATCGATGTGATTGATCAATGAGAAGATATAAAGCAGTAACTTTGATCAAAATACATGTAATTTAACATATGCACAACGTCTAAACAATGTCATAGTCATAGACTGCATGCACTTAATGAAGAAATAAAAAAAAATCATAGATTTATTTCAATCTTTAGCATTGATTTTTTAATTTTTATCATTGATGTTTTGAATTCTGACTCTGAGTTATTGCTTCTGCTGAGTTTCGCGTTACTATTCGTGAAACGAGATGAGAAAGAATGCATAAAGCGACTCTTTATATTTCTTTTCATAGAGAGTTTTTTTGAGTTTCAAGATTTGAACTTCTAGAAAATTCACTTGACATTACTTAAATATCTTTTTAATCTCTTACTCAGAGCGTTTCACATAGACAGTAACTTTAGTGTAAAAATCTTTCAATTTCTATTTTGAAATCTGCAATAAATCGTCTTTTATTATTGACTTATGTCAGATGAAAATGATATAAATTTAGTTTGCAAGAATCTAGATTACTCTTTTTGATAGAAAATGCTTGACGCAATTACTTTATATCTTATGTATCAAAGTAGTCACATTAAAATCAGATTCTGCATCACGTAACAGAAGCATTTAAAAGAGTAAGCATTGAAACTCTAAAGACAGAAACATACATAAGCTTGCTATATTCTCATTTGAACATGCTACAAAATAAGATCATGTTACACAGTTAAGTTAATAATCAAATGCAAGAGATCAGATAAGCATGCAAACTAATATGCATTCATTTGACAAAAGTTAATTGCATCATTTCTTACTTACTCATCATCAAGAAAATAGTACTTCTGAATATCTTCATTTGAGAAGATGTGAAGATACAGTTGAGATGCAGACGATGCACTTTCTTCTTCATAATGATTTCAACAAGCGATAGCATTGCAATAACACAGTATCACAAAAAGCAATGAAATCAATAATGAGAAAAGTACAGAGAATGTGTTGCAAATATTAACATAATCTCAGCACAAAGATTGCATCTGAGCAATAAGATGATAAAGATGCATGATGATTTTCAGAAAGCAGAAAGCATTCTTGCAATGTACATCAGAATTAAATGCATAAATCTGAATACTTATCTGCACTTTAGAAACATTTCAGACATAAATAGTTTGCAATGTGATTGCAAATAAAGTCATCAAACAATGAAGCACGTACTTATGCATTGCTTGAACTGATCACATCTGCGATTAAAAATGTTACAAAATGCTGACTTTTCAAACTATTGAATAATTGTTATCATCATGAAGAATCTCAAAGCAATAGTGAAGATGATGATGAAAATAAAGCTCTTGAAGCAATTTAGAATGATTAGAACATTCATTCTTTAACATGTAATCAATGCAAACAAATTTGATACATAGTTTCAAAACTCATTGTTTCAACTGCATAAAGCAATTGTATAAACTGCAAGTGATTTTCTATCTTAAAGAGTTTTGTTCACTCAATACAAATAGCATAAAGTCTCTCATGAATTGATTTAATCAATATCATAAGAATGTATGAATTTATTATTATTATTATATACATTAAATAATAAACAAGATGAAAGATAAAGAATGAAAGAAAAGAATGAAAATCAAACTTTTATTATACATGAATTGAGCAGAATCAAGACTAAACAATAGTTTTAAGACTTAAGATTGCAAAGATTTGCATACATAATTACAATGATTGAAATAAAATTGCTGTAACTAAATTAAAATGATCATGACTGAGTTAATGATCTCTTTGATCTGAGCTGATGATTTATATCTCAAATCTGAGCAATGATCTGACATCATGACATGTTTCTTCAACATGATTTACATGACAACTTCATCTTTTATGCCTTTGATGTAAATTCTGAATTCAGATTCGTAGCTGAGTTGAATAATAGTCACGACATGAGCATTTTTATTCTCTCAAGCTAAAAGCTTCTTCATGTATGTTTTCTGCTCTTTTGATGACAACAACTCAGTTAACTTCGATTCAGTAAATGAAGTCTCTTTGTCTATGACTATTAGTCATAGCTTGTTCAGTGTAAGAATATTCTGAATTTCTTTTTTTCAAAAATCATAATTTTCAGCTTCTTTTAGCTTGAATTAGACTAATCACGTTGAGTCGAATACTCAATTTGAAAAGTGTCAAGTTGAATTGAATTTTTTTGAAAAAGTGTTGAGTCGAGTTGAGAAGTTGAACTCGAGAACTCGAATTGAGTTGAGAAGCTTGATTCGACAATTCAACTCGAAAACTCGACTCGACTCGACAAGATATTAGGTAGATGTAAATAGCTTGGTCGAACAGTCTACATGGTTCTTCTTTATGGCTTCCTACCATGTTTTCCCGTCATGACTCCCTACCAAAGTCAAACGGCCTTCATGTTTCCCCGTTATGTTCCCCGTTATGTTCCTCTCCATGTTCCCCTTCATGTTTCCCTTTATGTTTCCCTTTATGTTCCCCGTCATGGCCCCCTACCAAACGGCCTTCATGTTTCCCCGTCATGGCCCCCTACCAAACGGCCTTCATGTTCCCCTTCATGTTTCCCTTCATGTTTCCCTTCATGTTTCCCTTTATGTTCCCCGTCATGGCCCCCTACCAAACGGCCTTCATGTTTCCCCGTCATGGCCCCCTACCAAACGGCCTTCATGTTCCCCTTCATGTTCCCCTTCATGTTTCCCGTCATGACTCTCTACCAAACGACCTTCATGTTCCCCTTCATGGCTCCCTATCAAAAGGTAATGCAAAAAGGTAATGCAAAAGCCAAAAACCGGAAAATTTTCTATATTTAGCACTCTTGGCGCCAAGCTCGGGTCCTTGGCGGGTCGGGTCGGGTCGGGTCCAAAATGTCAACCCGAAACCCGACCCGACGGTCAGTCTAGCTTGGATATTTTGTAGATTCCCGAGGAACCTTCGAAGGTCATTTTGGCGGTGACAAGGATGACAGATGACAGTGAGCTTAACGTACTCAACAAACGAAGCAATCAACTCAGGCAGTTTGCACTAATCCGGGCTCATAACCTGTTGGAATACGAGGTCATATGGGGCATTTAGTATATGGGGTTGAAGCTGGATTGTAGTCTATCTAGGGGTGGAAGGTGAAAACTCTACTAGCGGCCTCCCCAGCCTTATAGGGCGGAGATTACCAACCAAATCACACCTGAAATTCCAACAAGCTGTAAATGAAGTTTAAGAATACAGAAGAAGAAAGGTAAGAGAAACACTATTTATGTAATGTTCAGAGGCTGCGCTAGGCCCGAAGGGAACGTGTTGTCACACAAGAAAGATGTTGCCTAGTTAGAATGTGTTAGGGAATATTATGTTGAGTGCGACTGAGCCATGTATACGAGTACAATGGCATATGATCGTACTGCTGGCTACAGGGTGGTAGGTATATGCGAATAATCTTCTCTGGTCTTGCGTGAGGCGTTCCATTCGCTCTTCTGACATACAACCATCTGGCCTTGCTCGGCCGAGAAGTTCTATTTGGTCCAGGCTTTGTGCACAGACAAACTGTACTGTACAAGATCTTTAACTGGGGGCCTTGTGACAACAATTGAGCTGGAAATCATTGACTCTGCCAGTATATATACCAACGGTATGATATAATATTTTAAAATCCAAATCTTTTCACTATCTTACGTTTCCAGCAGGTCACCAATCGACGAACAAGCCAATATGAAGTCTCTCATATTCCTTGCCCTGTGCTGGCTTGCACTGCCTTCGACATCCATGTTCATCCTTCTGCCACTCTATATCTATCCAGGAACCTCGGCATCTGCTTGGAGTAATGTCACCGCGGCCATCGCAGCGTATCCAACTGTTCAATGGCAAGTCATCATCAATCCCAACAGCGGACCTGGCACTGCATCCTTTCCCAGTGATCCCAACTACATCACTGGCATCTCGAATCTCAACAAATACCCGAACGTCATCACATTAGGCTACATCGATACCGCCTATGCAAGTCGCGCTTACTCTTCGGTTGCCTCGGATATCGACGTCTACGCCAAATGGACATCTTACACTGAAGCTAACATCTCTATCGGAGGTATCTTCTTCGACGACGTTGTAGGTGCGGATGCTGCAACCAATTCTATCCTGACCTACTACCACAACATCTCAACCTACGTCTACGCGAACGTCCCATCAACTGTGACGCCTGTTGTTTTCAACCCTGGAGCCGCTGGCCCGATTCAGCTTTTTGGTTACTGTGACACCATGGTGGAATTTGAGAATGCACTCTCCAGCTACCACAATGTGACAACGATCAAGGCCTTGCCTAGCGGCTACGCGGATCAGAGTGCAATCATCATCTATAACGCAACAGCGACAACGGATGTCAAGAGCCTAGTGCATACAATGTCAACGAATGGAGTTGAGGCCGTCTATTTTGATTACGGCGCCTGTTTCTACCAGGGTAGGCCTACGGGATGCTACAATGTCACTAGCTTGACAAATTTGAAGCTACTGGCTGCGGCTGTGTTGGCTGGATAGGATATTTGCTCTTCTGAAGGGTACGAAGGACAGATATGTGCCCCTTTGATTCGCCTGACGGCCTTGCTAATCGCACTTAGTCCGATGAGACTGGCGCAATCAATCAAAGACGTGGAGTCGGACGAGAAACCCATGGAGTTTCAATCTCCGTTGCCCTGGGCCACACGCTCGGACTTGTTGGTGAAATGGACATATCGCTTCAGAATTAGACCTAATTGCGATGTCATGCGCTAAGATTCAAATCAAAGTCAGCACATGGCTTTCAAAAATATGATAGATTCGCGAATTCAGCCCATTTTGGGTTTAGCGTCCCAAACCGTTCATCTTTCGGTTGAGCCTCGAGGTATCTCTAGCCCAGAGCATTCCCGACAGACATGAACTGCGCAGGCATCAAGTGAGGGGCTTGGTCTAGGCACCAGACTTAGCGAATGTGTTAGAAAATATCTTTAGTAGCTACGGCTGGGTACGAGTCGCACTGAATTTGAGGCAAATTTCCACGCAATTTAAACACCTTACCACAGTCCGGGTAGTCACATTGCGTTGGTTGTTTATTCGAAGCCCGTTAACCTTGACCCATTACTTTCCAAGGCAGAAGGTCCCTTTTAAAGTTACACCTATGATGTATGTTGACTTTTGCAATCCACTGATGTTTTGAATTTTATACTTAACTTTATGGCCTGGCGGCTGTCGCATATCTTGGCGCGAGCTGCCGAGGCTACCTGCGCAAATTTTCTTAGCTACAATCTCGTTCCACCCATAATATTGTCCTTATCACTTACGACACCGTGGAGTTTAGGTGCACTTGGGGATATCTGTAAGGTCAAACCTTTATTCCATACGTCCAATGGCTTCGCATACCGCGTCGCAGAAATATCTCAGCACGCGCGGAGGGTCTTATGGCGTACGTACACCTTCTAAGTAAGCCAATTCTAGATGCTGACATTGAGCAGCTCTCCTTTGAGGAAGCTGTCCTTAAAGGCCTCGCACCAGACAACGGATTATTCATCCCAGAAGAGATTCCCTCTTTACCGCCAAATTGGCATCGAGACTGGCTCGACCTTTCTTTCGAAGATCTCGCATTTCGAGTCTTCAGCTTATATATTTCGCCAGCCGAAATCCCGCCCACCGCCCTCAAGGATATTATCCGAAATTCGTATTCGACTTTCCGAGTACCTAGTATAACACCCACAATAACACTAGACGGCAGCTCCAAAATCTATCTCTTAGAGTTATTCCACGGGCCTACCTTTGCCTTTAAGGATGTTGCGTTGCAGTTCTTAGGTAATCTTTTTGAGTTCTTTCTTGTTAGGAGAAATAAGGGGAAGACGGGTAGGGATCGGGAGCATCTAACTGTTATTGGAGCTACGAGTGGAGATACTGGTTCTGCAGCGATCTACGGCTTAAAGGGTAAAAAGGACGTCTCGGTATTTATAATGTATCCGACCGGGAAGGTCAGCCCGATACAGGAGGCGCAGATGACGACAGTAAGGGATGAGAATGGTATGTCTTTCGAAAACCTTAACTCTCAAGTTGTGCTTCTCATTGGCTTTGCAACGATTAGATTTCAGAGATTGGTTTGCAGATAAGCTTATTAGGATTCTACAGTGCACTGTCTCAGCCTCGACGGGACATTTGATGATTGTCAAGTACACCGCCCTTCTCCATGCTCACTGAAGACAACATGTTGACGGGATCCGACAGGACTTTGTGAAAGCTCTCTTTGCCGACCCTTCAACAAACATGAGTCTGAGATTATGCAGTGTGAATTCGATCAACATATCGCGCATTTTAGCCCAAATCACGTACTATTTCGCATCCTACTTTTCCCTCACCCGTTCTGGGATTTTCGATCCTTCAACCGATGCAATCCGTTTTATTGTCCCTACAGGGAATTTTGGGGATATCCTAGCGGGATACTTTGCTAAGCGTATGGGACTCCCTATTTCAAAACTCATTATCGCTACAAACGAGAACGATATTCTCCACCGCTTTTGGCAGACTGGCGCCTATGAGAGGCAACCTGTCGCCAATGGTGCCGCAGAGGGGGGTCTAGTGGAGGGGCCAAGGCGCACCCCGAGGGCGTAAAGGAGACATTGTCTCCGGCGATGGATATTTTTGTGAGCAGCAACTTTGAGCGGCTTTTGTGGTTCATTGCATTTGATGTCTACGGCTTCGGTGTCAGAGATGGTAATCTGCAGGAGAAAAGAAGTGCAGCGGGCTTAAAGGTCAAGGAGTGGCAGCACGAATTCAAGGCAAAAGGAGGATTTAGGGTCGAAAAGAAAGTGCTCGAAGCCGCGAGGAAGGACTTCGCGTCGGAGCGCGTTTCAGATGCGGAGACGGTAGGCACTGTTCGCAATGTCTACAGATGGCCCAACAACAGCTCAAAAGGCTATATTCTAGATCCACATTCTGCCATTGGTGTGACTGCGGCGCTGCGATCAGCGAAGGCGGCGCCGGGCGTACACAACGTGGCCTTATCAACAGCACACCCAGCCAAATTCAGTCATGCTGTAGAGTTGGCACTAGTGAATGAAAAAGGGTTCCAGTTCAAAGATATTCTGCCTCCTCAATTTATTGGACTCGAGTATCTTCCGAGGAGACACATGTATATACAGAAAAGCGGCGGTTTGGACGGCATCAGGAAAGTTCTCATGGATGAGGTAAAAAGGGAATTAGACGGGAAGCATTCATAAAGCTTTGAGACAACTTGAGTAGGGCTGGTTCTTGACCTATGCATCTCACCCTTCATCACCCAAGGATTGAACAAACCCTCCATCAACGAATGCAAGAGTACAACAATTTATTTGTGAACTCTACTCAATATGCCAGTGAAGACGAAGCCAAAGGACGTTGCTTTGGGGTCTTCGGAGGGAATGAGGTAGAACTCTATGGAAATGCTGCATTGATGTTTGAGGATGTAGCTCTGCGATTCGGCCACAAGGGTGAAATCAAGATGCCGAGCATGTCGCTAGAAGTAGGTATAAGACCTAGAATCGAATAATCCGAGGCGTGTGATCAGAATTCATCATCGACACACCGACGGTTCTAGCTGATTGATGGGCCACGATTTTCGGTTTTACGCCTCGATCACAATTTTTGATACGAAGTGTTTCCATCGTTTGAGCCTCGTGTGCTGCTCTACCCCTGCGGTCCTGTAAGCACCATTCATTTCCCTATTTCCATAACATTCGCAAAGAAGTTTGAACGTCCCCTCTTGACGGTGATATAGCGAGACCGTACCAATCCGAGAAAATTGTATCAAACATCCTCCTGAGCTACGAGGAGTACTGGATTGATCTCACACACTGTATGCTCTACATCTCTTATGACATCGATCATTATGCTTTTCACGTTAAGATGCTTCTCCTCTTTATCGAAATGGAAATCGCCATTCGAAGGACAAGAATCAGCCGTGGCTTTGAAGCTGTCCTCCGCTCTGTTGCAGATTGGCAGGGGACGCAGTCTCATTCTTCAGTCAGGGACCCATGACGCTAAATCCGCAAACGCAGCAGGATCAGAAGGAGCCAGGTCAAAGTTTCCAGCGTAATGCAATATGTTCAAATTCCCACTATGTTTTATATATTTCTTTGCAAGGTCTTCGTAGAGTTGAGCTGCACTCATCTTACTCACTTTCGCCTCGACTAGCGTGGGAAACAGCGCTAGCTGACTTTGACATTCATGTTTGGTTTGGGAAGCGTGAAAAGTTATTGTGGTTGTAGTCATGTCGCTATGTGATGTATTATCCTAATCAATACTGCGATTGGAGCGGTCTGATCTCAGACTCAGGAGCTTCGAGCGAGTGAGAAACGTCCTGAAAGCGGATTGCATTGCGATTCGGCAGATGAAGCCATGGTAAGCTCTACGGCATGCCATATACAGCCTCGAGGCTTATGCGAAAGGAGGCAGCCATTATCGTGGTCACGGTCAAAGGAGTCAATGAGATGGGCTTACTGACAAGTTTCAGTCAAGCATGCATGTGCTTCGGACAACGCAGATTTATCCTTTCAATAGTCTCAATTGGGTAATACATCGCCAAACACACCACCTAGGAAATTTCACAGCCGCGAACCAAGTACCGGAACAGAATGATTCTTCGAATGCCACTGTTCTCCCATGGCACTTACGAAAGGGTTATTTCGTTACTTTAAAAAATTGGGTCGGGACCCAGTACCAGAAGTTGTGTCCAGAAGATGTATCAGCCTTTGCTTCAGCTTCCACGTTGTCACGAAGTCTTCAAATTCCTCTGGTAGACGACCAATTCGTTTCACCCGACTTAATTGCACCGTCGTCTCATGGGTAACAGAGCTTCTATTCCACCCGCCATGCAATCAAATCAAGATTGTCCAATTGATGCTAACATATGCTGATACTTAAGAAGTATCGCAAAACCAATGTTGCCCTCCGCGCAGCTTGCTCATCAAACGGCAAAGAGCATATTGGAAGACCGTTGCACGTTCACACTTTGATGCATAGCTCATGACTGGGGCTATGTGCTCAGGGATGTCTTGGTAGGGAGGGACTGCTTCGTCCCTCCCAATCGCCTAAGCGTGGGGGACCCATTTCAGGCTCCCTAATGCTCCCCCGGTGCTCTCTCGTGCTCACCCTTTGATCCCCCAATGCCTCCCCCAAAGCGGTCCTACTCCCTTTCCTGAACGAAAGCGGTAATCACAAATCCTAAGTTCGGGGTGTATAGATTGCTATTGGCGTTCTGGAAAGGGAGCAGGGGGGAGCACCGAGGGAAAGCATGTGGGTGCCTGAAATGGGTTCTCTTAGCCTTCGGCTGTAGCTGCCCTTGTCGTTTTCCAACAACTTAAGGTGGTACTGGGCTTTGGAGTCAAGAATACTTTACGTCGTATACCGCGTGCCTATCTATAAGATCGGTGTTCCCGGTAACTCGATAAAACCAGCGGAAATCTGTTCACACGCTCGACAGCACTGCAGCCTGATGATACACCAATATCAGACGACTATTGGATCGGTCAGGTCGAATCGACCGACGGGTCAGCTCTGAAAGCGCAGGCCCCCCGATATCATGTCTCGTCATATCCAGTCGGCCTTTTTCTCTCGGATCATGCGCCTGATAACCACCAAGTGAAGCTCATTGGTTTTGGGGCAAAGATCTTGCTGAGCGAATTGTGCGGACCTGCTAAGGTTTTTGGGTACCGGGCTCCTGAAGTCGTATTTGATGCTCAGCTTGGCCCGAGTGCTGATGTATGGAGCTTGGGGCTTGCGGGAAGATCTCTCATGATTCCCAAGTCATTATTGAGCTGACCTTGTGCAAAGATCTTCGAATTGATACATGGAGTGAACCCTTCAAGTTTGACTCGAAGATGATCTCGTTAATGCGTGGACTTCCGTCTTTGGGAATCTACTAAAATAGTGGGAGAGACATGCTGCTGTTAGGCCCGCTGATGGTGAGTATGCATCATTGTCCCCTCAAACTCACCCCCCTCGCCGCTTCCCACTAAGCTTTCGGCCACCTACGATCTTTTGCTCAAGGCTGAGACGTCGCAGCTCCTGAACCAGGGGAATACAGCCTTCGCAATGAGCTGCGTGAGGCTCCGTACGCTGAGTCAATATGGTTTTCGAAATCGGGTACTGATTCCTTGGGCGATCTTCTGGTTTCAATGGCACAGTACCACCCGTCGGACCGTCGGACAGCGTCTGATGTTCTTCGACATCCTTGGTTCCAACGCAGACCAACCTTTATCAGTTTACCCCCAAAATCCCAGGCCTCGAAAGATCTTAGCTGAAGCCTAAAATAAAACCGCTCGAAGCCCGGATTTAAGAGGGCCTCTAAAGTCTAAAGCCTCGCAAAGCGCTTACCATTAACAAACGCGTTACCTACGTTTCAAAGGTCCAATTTTTAAACAGGCATCCTTGTCAGGTTATAGTCAAAGATGAGGGTGATGTGGTGATGAGGTCGGCGTCTTCGCCGATGCCCCCGCCCGTGGAAACCAAAAGGGTGTCCAAAGAATGTCTTTGATTTGTCAAAAACCATGGATCACGTCTGACCGATTCGGCGTATTGCAGGAGAATTGAGGAGGCAGTCATTACCGTCTGTTCTCATAGATAATCATTGAATGTGATGCTAAAGAAGGTCCAAAAGGGGGGAAACATGCATTTGCCTGCCCCTCTACTAGAGGGTATAATATATATAGGGAGAGAAAGGAGTCCCACCATCCAAGCACATATTTGCAAAACAGTGTCATCATTACTTGACGAGCTGAGTTTCCCGCCAAACACCATCGCTATGCTACCCCTCCGCCCCCTTCTCAACCACTTACCCCGTCTTCCCCAAACTCTGCAAATTCACCAACTCGGCATACTTTCCCCCAACCTTCAACAGCTCCCCATGCGTCCCATGCTCCACCACCCTGCCCTGATCAAATACATAGATCATATCCGCCTTCTGGATCGTGCTCAAGCGATGCGCCACCGCGATCGTCGTGCGTCCCTGCGCCGCCGCGTCCAGGGCTGCTTGCACCACTTTTTCAGACTCGCTATCGAGGGCGGATGTGGCTTCGTCAAGGAGGAGCACTTTAGGGTCGCGCAAAAGGGCGCGGGCGATGGCGACGCGCTGCTTTTGGCCGCCTGAGAGCATGGAGCCTTTGGAGCCGACGATGGTGGAGAAGCCATCACTAGAGGGCGAGGTTAGTTTTCGTTCTAGGGATGGTAGGCTATAGGGTAAGGGGAGCTTACGGCAAAGAGATGATGAAGTCGTAGATGTTGGCGTCCTTGCAGGCCTGTACGATGGCTTCCTCGGGGACGTCTTCTCGGTCCGCACCCAATAGCACGTTTTCTCTAATCGATCCCTGATACAATGTGGGCTCTTGGCTCACAAGCGCAAGGAACCCTCTGTAGTCATTAAGGTTCAGACTCGAAATTTCCTTGCCGTCGACGAAGACACCGCCAACGACAGGATCGTAGAATCGCTCTAGGAGTGCGATTGTCGTCGATTTTCCGCAGCCACTTGCGCCGACGAGCGCGACGTACTGACCTGGCTTGACGGTGAGGTTCAAGCCCCTCAAAACCGGTTGTTCTGGTCGGGTTGGATATCTAAAATGTACATCTCGGAACTCGATTGTGCCTTCGATGTGATCAAGCCGCTCGCCATCTGGGGACCAGGAATCAATTTCTGGCTTACGGTCAAAGAGGACTTGGAGTTCTCTCGCAGCTTGCTTTGCCTTGCCCATGTCCGGAGCGAAGGAGAATATCGTTCCAGCTGATTGAGCGCCAAAGATGACAGCAGAGAAACAGAGGAAAAATTGAAACATATTGTATTCGTGTTGAGCAATAAGCGTTCCGCCATACCAGAAGCCCAACGCGATACACAGAAACATCAGAGACTGAGATGAAGCATAGAGAAGAGAGGACCTGAGTATGGACTGCAGGCTCTTCTTACCTTGATCCACGAGCGACTGGTGATAGTGCTCCCAAACATCTTCCTCCCTTGTTAATGATGCGACTGTTCGGATAGCAGCAGTGGCTTCACAAGCGTAGCTAGCTGAGGCTTCGTATGCTTTTTTAGCCCTGTTTTGAAACTGCGCCAGCATCCAGAATCGAAGGAATCCGCAAGCAAGTAATATAGGTATTGTCGCGGTGCAAACGAGCGCGAGTTTCCAACCGATGGAGCAAGACAGCACGATAGCGGCTACCAGAGTTGTTGTGACAACAAGGATCGTCCCGAGAGTCGTGCCGCTCATGCCAGCCAAATGGGTTGTTTCTGTTGAAAGAAACGAAGTCAGGGCGCCGGCAGAGTTCTCTTCCTTGTCGAAGAAAGCGATATCCTGACGGAGCATAGTCCGGAAAGCTTGATCCCTTGCTCGATGTATTAACCGCTCGGAACAGTGTGCAAACGCTATGCCTTGACCGCAGAATGAAAGGAACTGAACAATGGCCAACATGAGGTACATTAGGGACCAGAAATTGGCGTCATGTCTAAGCTTTCCATACATACTGGGAGGTAAGGACAACGCCAGGATCGACTTGGCGAAAAAGACTGCTTGGGTGGGGTTTCCGCCTCCGGCAATGATGGAGAAGACCAGACCGACCAACATAAGATGAGCCTCCTTCCTATTGAAGCTGCCGACGACCTTGATCAAAGTCCACAGTGAATAATGGCTTCCGGGATTCGCTGCCCTTCTCTGCAATACCACACTAGATATGGATTTCTCGGAGGTAGTACGGTCTAGCTTGTTCCGAATATTGGCATCATCAGGGTCAATCTGAAAAGGGGCCTCCTTTCCTACGGAGACCGACTTGTCTAGCTGCTCCTCTGTCTCGTCAGAGGCTACTTTCTCCAATGCGTTCCTCTCTTCCTTCATTGCAGATATTCGTTGTGCTTCAACAAGGTTGTAGTATGCAGACCTTTTCTCCAATAACTCATCGTGACTTCCCTGCTCTACAATACGTCCTTGAGACATCACGACGATATTATTAGCTGTCTTGATAGTTGAAAGGCGGTGAGCGATAACTATAGTAGTTCTGCCCTGCGCCGCTACATCAAGCGCTGCCTGTACGACTCCCTCGGATTTGGTATCCAATGCTGAAGTAGCCTCGTCAAGTAGGAGAATCTTTGGATCGCTTACCATAGCTCGGGCAATGGCAATACGTTGCTTTTGACCGCCTGAAAGTAGGAAGCCGCGCTCTCCCACGTTAGTTTCGTAGCCTTCGGGAAGGCCCAAGACGAAGTCATGGGCGTTGGCCATTTTTGCGGCATGAATGATAAGCTCCTTCTGCTTTTCAGCATCGGCGAACTCATATTTCGTGCCAATGAGTCCATGGCGAATATTACCAAAGATGGTAGTGCCGAATAGTGTTGGCTCTTGACTGACTAAGGAGATCTGCTGCCTCATCCACCGCAGGTTCAACTTTGAAATATCATGACCGTCGAGATACACGTGACCACCAACTGGGTCATAGAAGCGTTCGACAAGTCCTACAATGGTAGACTTCCCGGATCCCGAAGCACCGACCAAAGCTGTCGTCTTCCCGGCAGGGACAACGAGACTAACGTCCTCCATGACTACCACCTCAGGCCTCGAGGGATAGATGTGCTTGATATTTGTCAGTTCGACTGTGCCTTCTACATGCTCAAGCTTCTCCCCAGCATCGTCCATGGGATCCAATGGGGAAACCCGATCAATGGTATTGAAAATCTTCCCGGCAGCAGCTACGCTAGTAGTGAAAGCTTGAGCATTAGGAGCGACGTTGCCAAACGAGAAGGCTCCAATCATGATGGCCAACATGATAGTGAGCACATCCGAAAGACTCATAGCTCCCGCAACAAGGAATTTAGACCCTTGCCAGAAGGACAGCCCGTAATTCAAGTAGATAACTCCCATCATACCAGCAATCATACATGCCAGGACAATCTTGAGCTTAAGACCCCATTTTTCGGCTTCTTGTAGATGTACATTATACTGCTTCGCGAGTTTGTCTTGCGTACTAAAAGCTGTGGCGTTTCGGATCGAGCTGATCACCTCTTCTGCCACAGTTCCGCCTAAGGCATAAGATGCGAGAGATTGCTTATTATACTTGACGATGAAAGTGGAACCAGTTCCCATTATCGCAACGATGGCAAACACTGTTGAGGATAGGATTAGTGTAAGTTTCCAGTACTTGACGAACGCAATAATGAAGGCTGTGACGAATGTTGCAGTTGCAGTCAGCGTAAGAGCAATTTTTTCAGAAATGCCATCTTGTACCAGGTTCGTATCTGCAGTAATCCTTGTCGTAATCTCCCCAGCGCCTAGCTTGTCAAAAAAGGCAATGTTCTGACGCATAATGGCCGCCAGGTACTGCTCTCGGATTTTCTGGGTAATATGTTCCCCAGTATAGATAAAGCCAACCGTACAGATATAGATGGTGACGAATTCTCCGATCGCTAAGTATACGAAGTATAAAGTCAGGCGAGAGATTGATGAAGTGAGGTGTGACGCCGGTTGGCTTCCGTTAAGGAAGTTTTGGAAAGTTCCCGCCAGCTGGCCGAAGATGACCTGTTATACTATCAGCCAGTATGCTTTAGATGAAGACCATCAAAGGAACCCTTACCGTCATAAGAGGCATAACAGCACCTCCAATAATGGCACATATTGCACTAATGACTACAATCAAGAGATCATTTCTTGTCGCATATCGGTACAGAGTTCTGTAGGTAACTGTGACCGGTGGAATATCCAATTGCCTCTTCACAACGTCCCTCTCGTGTGGTGGGAGATGGGCATACGCCTCTTCCCCATCCTTGACCTCTCCAACCTTTACTATCCGTGAGTCAAGTTTCTCTATTCCGGTGACATCTTCGGATGAAGATCCGGACGAGTGTTGATCCAGCTCTTGTTTCTCTCCCACGACTTCATCGAGGGCTGACGACCGGTCGTTAGTCGAGCCCGGCACTGATTGCTTTTCCATGTTCAGGTCCAATTCTTGTGCCGCATGGCTAAGGTCTCCGCCGGTGGAATCCATGGCGGACCGAGGTTTCAAATGCCAGCCAGCTTTTATATGCTCAGCGACTATTAGAGCGTTTGACTGATTATGGTACAAATTGTTGGGAATATCCAATCCTCAAGGAACGTCTAAAGTCTGCCTAGTTGAGCTTTAGGAGGGGTCCCCGTCGATACTTGTAGACTTGCCCCGGAACGTGGGATGGCAAGACTTATCAGTCAACGAAGGAGGCGTTAGCTTGACGCTTCGGACTGCCAGGGATGTAGCGATGGTGGAACAACATGGAATGTAAAGTACGAAGAACATTATGATTGGAGGCGTCGTATTCAATCATGGCATTTCGTTGCGACATTAGCGAATTAGTACTTTCTTATACACGGAAACAATGTCATCCGGCAAGCGAAACGAGTCTCTTCGGCTCTCGGTGATAGTAACCCGATGGGGCCGAGGGCCCATCGGTAAGGCATCCCCAAGCCCAAAGCACCTTCACCTTAAATCAAAGCACAAAACGGTCTGACTGGCCTGTTCGGCTCCTCGTCTACGCCATTGTCCAGGCAATCCCATATATATTGCGAGCAAAGCTGAGGAATAGTGGTATTAATATTCCGTAGTTAGTCTTCTGTTGCGATGTGATTGAAGTGCTCTGTACACAAGTGGATTTTCTAGAACCCTCATCCTGCCTAACCGAGATGATTACACTGCATTCATGCCGGGTTTGGTGTCTTTGGCGGTGAAGTAAGTACAGTCAATCCCCATACAGTCATTACTATCGAGTCAAGGGGTCCCGTGTCCCTGTCCGTTGCTGCCTGCGATCATGGACCTTTGAAATGGGGCATGAGTCATAGTACGGAGTAGAGATTAGGACATCGGACTGAACGTTCTTAACTCCGAGTTATGATGATTGCCTGACTCCGAACAAATATGGGATTTCACGTGACTCTGCACCAAAGACGGAATCTTCCATTCCCGCTAATTCGTTAAGCGAGAACCCTCCGCCCACACAATCCGCCCTAACCACCCGACTCTGATCCTCCACGACAGCATCAACGCCAACACAGTCACGATGCCCGTAAGAACTCTCCGTCCTGCCGTTTGTAATTGTCATTTCTAGCGATATACTGACGCTATCTGCTACGTCCTAGTCCCACAAGTCCTTCCGCACCAAGCAGAAGCTTGCAAAAGCGCAAAAGCAAAACCGTCCCATCCCTCAGTGGATTCGTCTACGAACGGGAAACACAATCCGGTAGGCCCTCTTTACCGTTTGCTATACTCCAGAGTCCTGGCAGCGACATACATAAACATCAGGATACCGAGAAAGAAACACAGCTGACGACATCTGGTGTGGCTTAGATACAACGCAAAGCGAAGACATTGGCGTAAGACTCGTATCGGTATCTAGACGACTCGCCGGAGAGGGGGCTGCATCGATTCTTGATCTGGTATTCTGGTCTTGTGGGGATATTGATTCGGCTGGTGGGGGATGTATGCGAGGAAGGTGAAAATGCATAGGAAGGGGTGGTACTAAGGGATCGGTGTCATGTACAAGCTGCAGCTTGCGAATACTTTTCAATGAGATCAGGTCACGAAACCAAATCAGCATGGCTGCGGAACTTATATTGTGCCTTGAATCGAAAATACACCGTGCATTGAGGGCCTGTAGAAAAGATGAGACGTGGGCTTAACCGTGCAAGCCTAACTGTCAATTCCGTGTCGGACCACATCCATGCATAATATGTTAACAGGTTGTTGTATGTAGAGAGTATTGTTTGAAGGCTGTAAATATCGCTGAGTCTAGGCAGCGATCAACGGCCATATCCCATTCCACTGTAACATCTGTCACGAGAAAGAGCAGTGTGTTTGAAAGACACTACCTTTCATTTACTAGGTATCTACGTGAGACGCAACCGTTGATTTGACGCCTCCATATTTCCATACTTAGAGTATGGATTCATAACGCACCAGCGTGCACAAAAGCCAACATAGGAAAGACAATCACTCTCTGAACGCCAGGCAGGTCCGTGACTCATAACCGCCGATGCATAACAGAGACCTCAAAAATTGCCGGTAGATGTACCATGGAACGGCCGAATTTGTATTTTCGTGCATGATAACCACATTTAGCGGCTAGGTTGAACAGTTAGCATTAGACCGCCGACAAAGCTTCGACGAGATAAGAGCTCACTCCTCGGCCCACTCGTTTTCACGACGAATCTGGTCCTCCTCTTCTGGGGTGAAATCGTTCTGAATGTTGAAAGTCTTACGGATCTCCTCAGGTGACTTGCCCTTGATCATGTTGGCAACAGTCTTGCATCCAACATCAAGGAGCGCCTTAATATCAAGGTAGTTGGCCGCCTAAGTAACAGCGAGAGTTAGCTTTGAACAGGCAGTCTTGGAACATCGTTGACGTACCAAGATGATCTCGAACAACATTTCTTGGTCAACCTGCATGAACTTCTGATCCCATTCATCAATGTCGGTAGTCTTCTTACGGGAGTCGGAATCATCGTCGGTAGTCGCTGGAGGATCAGCACGGTGATGGGTGCACCATTCGATAACCTTGTTCAGAACGGCCTCGTTGACCTGTAATGCCAGGTTAGCTAAGTACCATGAGGTTGTAGGAATCTGGGATCGACCTACGTTCGGGATAGGAATAGCCTCGCCGACAGTCTGGTCTCCAATATCCTCCATCATGTTCTTGATGAGGATCGAACGCTCAGCTACTTCACGCTCTATAGCCCGTGTTAGTAGGCGACAGTCTGATGCCACGGACGGCGGCGGTTGATACTGAGAACTTACCAACTGAGATCTCGGCATTGTCCTGGCTGGTGAGCTTGATTATCTGGGATCCAGACATGATGCTGATTGTCAATATTCTTTATGATTGGCGTTTAAGGTGGAGATCGCAGATGAAGGGGGAAGAAGTAAGGCAAGAGTCGTGGTTGTGTTCTTGGTTGTGGATGAGGATGTGGACGATGCTGAAAAAAGAGCTTGATAAGTAGGCGTGGGTGAAAGTGATTGGCGTTAAGGAAGAAGGATGTTGTAGTTTGCTTCATGTTGGTGAATGTGATGACTGATATGTTAAAGCAGCGGTCCTTCGGTCCAGCACTTAGCGCTCCCGAAAGTGGGATAGCGTATTGTAAGCGAGTGACAAGGACGGATTCATCCAAGTTCCGCAGCAAATCACAGCATTGTTGGTGAATGTTATCACGCATTTGGCCTGGTGAACAATGTATGGGAGGCGTCACTCTCTTCCCACTATTCTAGCGTCAATACTTTCGTTCCTTTGTGTTTGAATTGAAACGTTTGCTTGCTGCTTTAGTGAAGTGAATATGGCTGCAGCCTGGTTCTGGTTGAGAGGGCTAGCTGTCATTAAACTGGACCTTTATGTGTTGTGCAGTGGAACAGATTGGGGGGAAACAAATGTGAACATTTACTCTCTCTGCATGAGTGAGGTTTGTTGTAAGATTCTTGCATCGACAGTCATTTCTTGGTGGACAAGCCAGCAATCGTACCGACTTGATAGGTAGGTTTGGGGGAAGGCGCAGCTTTAGGAATCCAGATCGGACAAGTTGACCAGCGTTCTTCGGCGTAAGGTATCCTAAAACAACCGTCTCGATCAGAGGTCTCTGGCTTGAGAAGCCTGCGGATGCTCCCGATACCAGATATACGAGTACAGGACAACCGCCAACTATGAGCAACAGCACTTCCACCCACAGCGGCCGCAAAGCTCGACACTTTTCTCTACAGATATATCAAGTTGGTTGCTACGCGTTTGATGACTCTCTGTTTTGGCTCGTGAAAGAGAATTGCATAGCCATTTCGATGGAGGTAATCTGAATTCGAAGTAATGAAGCTTGTTGGTTTTTATTGAGAAGCTCTCTCAAGCATGTTCAACTTTCATCCCCGTCTGCTCGTC
>JAABUR0100004045.1_pt1 | contig 19980 bp, 37 predicted proteins | sample 5560091 | NCBI WGS metagenome assembly JAABUR01 (sample SAMN10711879, study PRJNA513375) | rock metagenome | isolation source: Antarctica rocks | place: Antarctica: Victoria Land, University Valley sud
GCCTCGCGCAAGAGCATCTTGACCGGCTCTGTCAACTCCACCTCGCGCCCCTCCTCCCGGCGACACAAGTCCCCCTCGCCAGGAGCCTACCACATGCGGGATACCTATTTCCACGCGCGGCCCTTAGAAACTGTCTGATAAAGGGTGGCGCGAGGGTGGTAAGGTCGCCGTCTCGCCGCATCGCTCGTTGTCTTCCCGCGTCCGTACTGGCGTAGCCGATGGGGCGTGCGGCAGCAGGCCGTTCTCTGGCCCTTTATCAGACAGTTTCTAGTGCTACGGCAAACGTCGCCGTGCGGATCAACCGCACGCAAAGCGCCCCCCGCACCAGGGCGGTGCGGGGGGCGCTTTGCTGTGCCTAGAGTCGTATGGTGGAGAGATTACGTCGGGAGGAGATGCCAACTAGTGTGCTGGCGTTCCCAGCGCGGCGAGTTCTTCTGTAAGCGGAAGTGCGCGGGATTCATGCACGCCTTGTTGCCGCACGACTGCACGACGTGCATCCCCTCCGGCACCGACCCGTTCTTGGATTCGTAGGCGAGGTGCGTGGCGAGTACCCAGGTGCCGTCATCGAGGCGGAAGATCGGCTCGCCCGCCGCGTTGAACGCCGCGTCGTCGTCCTGTTGCGCCTGCATCGTCGACCCTTCGGGCGCGGTGTGAATCGCGCCACCCGCGCCGATAGTAACATCCACGTTCGTCACCTGGGCGCGCGGCTCGGGGAGCGGCTCCCCGTACTCGCGCGTCACCTCCAGGTGCGCCTGTAACGCCTCGCGCATGTTCGCGATCGTCTCCTCGACCGTCGTGCCGGTCGTCACGCAGCCGGGCACATCGGGGACATACGCGGACCAGTTCGTCTCGGCCCACTCGATCACGACGGCGTAGCTGCGGCGCGTGGCTACCGCCACCCCGTCTGCTTCTGGATGCTGTTCCATGTCCCCTCCGTGAGTTGGTCGCTCGGCTTGCCCGGCACGGTGACGGTCCCCGGCTTCGTCGCGTGGCGGAAGATGCGATGGCTGCCAGCGGTGCGAACGAGGGTCCAGCCGTCCCGCTCCAAGCGCCGGAGCGCCTCCCCCACCTTCACCGTCGCCACCGTACCCCCGTCCTGTGTGCGCGCTATCGTCAGAGACAAGTATCGGGGGCCAGCCGCACGCAGGCAAGGGGCGGTTGCATAGTGGCCTAGCTCGCCAGTTGGCTGCGCGCCGCGTCTATGTTGCTCCCTGCCCGCTGCGTCGCGTGCTCAGGTCGCTACGCCGCGCGCTTGCTGATCAGCGCGTCTTGAGCCGCCATCGCGGCCACATCGTCCTCGCCTAGCGGCTGTGTCAGCCAACCGGTGCCATCGCACGCATCGCACGGCACGGTGTAGGCGTCGATATACTCGCCGGTGTCCCAGTCCAGCGCCCCGGTCGTTCGTCAGTCGGCGTACTCGTCGGGGACCGGCATATGGCCGTACTGCCCATAGTCGAGGCTCACGAGGGCGTGCTGAGGGGTGTTAGGTGGTGTGTTGTCCCCGCATGGGACCTCGCAAAACGCCTCATACGTGCACATCGCGTGTGCCAGTTTTTAGGGTGTTGGTGTGGTGTTATGCCCAGCAATGGCGCGGGTTTTGGCCTGTTGCGCCCCACCCCTTTATCCTGCCTTCACCGCGCGTACGGAATCCCGCTGGCCGCCGGGCGCGCATGACGAGGGGCGTCATTCCACCGCCGTCGCGCGCCCAGCCCAGGCGACGACGCTCCAGCGGCACACGTTGCAGTGCCACCACGCTTCATCGACGGCGCGGCGCAAGTACGCCGGGTTGCCGCAGACGGGGCAATACCAGTCGTGCCGGTAGCCCCGCATATCCAGGCGTCCGGGGTCATATATCGGACGGCGCAGCTCGGGGGACCATGATCGCCGGGTCGTCTCCACGATAGCTCCTCACGACACCGCTGCCAGCCGAACACCCCGCACCATCCCCCGCGTGCCCGGAGCAGGGCGGGCCGACCTCCGCGATGCCGACGGCGGGTGGGAGCGCGCCGAGCGTCAGCCGGGTGACCCGCCCCAAACCGTCGGCGTCGCCGACCCGCTCATCGAGGATGACGAGACGACCGCGCAGCGCGAGCACGGCGTAGCGCAGGAGCCGCCCGGCCGTCCGCGCGTCGTAGCACAGCGCCCACCAGCGCGCCTCCACGGTGGTCCGCACGAGCCAATAGTATGTCCGCAATGGTCGCACGACGCCTCCTCCCCTCCGCACAGGATACGGCCCGCGCGCGGGGGCGACCAGAGTCGGTTGTCTCGCCGCACGGAGGAAATCCGTACCACACGACGCACGTCTCGCCTCATGATGTGGCACGCCGGCGTGTAGTCAGCGTGGCAGCAAAACCCCGCGCCCAGGGAGCGTGAAATGGCCTGCGCGTGCCAGATTTGCTCCTCTTACTCGCTGGTTATCCTGCCAGTTCGCGTACACGCCCGCGTAGCCCATCATGAGGCGAGGCGTGACACGACGGCACCGGCCCGCCCTCCTGGCGTTGCAGTCGGCGTATTCCTGCAGCACCGGGCATATGCCGCGACCGCCCCTGGCCGACGTGGACGCACGGGGCCCACACCCGCCACACCTGCGCGAGCGTCGGGCGAGTCCCATCCATGTCGGGGTCAGCGGCGCGGGTCGCGGCGCAGGATCGCATAAGGGCCGGACGAAGAACGTTCTTCGTCCGGCCCGATCTCTTGAACGTTGCGGGGATCAGTCGGCGTATTCCTCAGGGACCGGCATGTGGCCGTACTGCTGGTAGCCGGTGCAGACGATCGGTGCCCAGACCCGCCAAACCTTCGCGACCGTCGGCGGCGCCTCGTCCATGTCCGGGTCGGCGGCGGCGACGGTCGCGGCGAGCAGCAGCGCGCCGAACGATTCGAGGAGGGCCGGATCGGTCCGTTGGGTGTCCCAGGACGCGGCGCGGTCGGCGCAGGCATCGTAGAGGGCGATGCAATCGGTCAGGCTCAAAGTCACGGTCACATCGAGCGGCGCGATCTTGACGATCTTCATGGTCTTTTCTCCATACGCACCGACCAAACGATCGGCGGGGCGTTCCCGCTGCCCATCGTGGGCCACGGGCTCAAAAGTATGGGCTGCGTGCTGAGACGAGGGCAGGGGGCGATCGTCCTGCGCGGCGTGACGCGGCGCGGCGCGGCGCTCAGGGAGGACTTCCGGGGGGCGGCCCGCGCAGGGCACGCACGACCGCCAACACGACCGCGAGACGGTCCTCGACGATGCCGAGGTCGGCCCGCGCCTGCGCGTGCTCCTGGGTGGTGCAGTAGTCGCAGCCGCGCACGAAGCCGATCGCGTACTGGCGCGCGGCACGGCGTTGGGCCGGGAGGGGCAGGGCGGCGACGAAGGCGGCCAGCTCCCCATCGGTCGGCGTGCGGCCCGCTTGGTCGGCGAGCCAGGCGGCGAAGAGTTGGTCGACGGCGGCGGGCGTCACCATCACGCCACCCCCGCGGGATAGCGTTCGGGGAACTCGCGGCGGTGCGTGGCGTACGAGCCGCGCCGCACCGGCACGACCGGCACAAGGGGCACCGGGGCGTCGAGCGCGGCGGCGACGTCGGCGGGCAGCTCCTCGCCGGCCAGCCGCGCCAGATCGTCCCAGAGCGCCGCCAGCGTGAGCCGCGTGGACAGCGGATCGGGGATGCCCTCGGTGTGCAGCTCGGCGACGAGCGCGAGCATGAGCGTATTGACAAACACGGCACAATCTCCTCGATGTAGGGCCGCTATCGGGGCCTCGTGTGGATAGTGGGTGGATAGTTTGTTGACAAACTGGCAGGCAGTGGGGATAACCCGGCCCTGCGGCTAGGCGACGAACGGGGCGGCGGTCATGGTGGCTAGCTCCCTGGGGGGTATGTCCCCCGGTTCCAACTTGGAACCAGCCTCGCCAGTGGTTATCCACCACGGCGGCGAGGGGGTCGATTCCAAGTTGGATGCATATATATAAAGGGGTAGTTGGTTCCAAGTTGGAACCGGCTAGGCCACGAGCGGCGCGGCCAGCGCGACCAGCGCCTCGCGGTACTGCTGCTCGCCGCGCCGCCCGTCGAAATGCATGTCGATGTGCCGGTCGGAGTAGCTGAGGCTGTTCCACTCCTCCACGATGGCGAGGAGCGCGTCCCGCTCGGTGGTCGCGGTGGACTGGTGGAGCGCGGTCGCCATGACCTGGCCGACGTAGGCGCGCTGTGCGGCGTCGCGGCGTGTCCGGCGGGCGACGTAGGCCGGGAGAGACACCGGGGCGGGCGCGGGCGCGTCGGGCGTGGTGAGCAGGCCGAGCGCCTTGCGGCGGCGGTACTCGGCGCGGGCGGCCAGCAGGGCCACGCGGTCCTCGCTGCGGCTGCGCCCGATCCGCGCGGTGTAGTTGTCCACCATGCGGCGGGCCTTGCTGCTGGAGCGGACGAGCTGCGCGTCGGTGAGCCACTGCACGCCCTCGGTCCACATCGTCTGCGCCCACGCGCGGGCGACCAGCGCGACGTGCCAGCAGCCGCGCCCGCACTCGCTGGCGCGGCAATCGCAGTGCGTGTCGCCGGTCGCGGTGTCCAGGCTCACGGTGTTGACGCGGCCCGTCTGCGAGGCGCTCGGCGCGGTGTAGGCGACGATCCCGGTGGTCGTGTCGGCGGAGCAGAAGGTCAGCTCGGCGGCGACGTGGGCGGCGGCGGTCTTCGGGGCGGTGGTCGTGGCGCTCATGGTTTAGAATCTCCTTGGGCCTCGGCCCGTTCATTCGATGGCTCGGTGGGGGTTCTTGGCAGTTTCACCACCGGGCCATTTCCATACCCTTACTATAGACTATTATGGACTGCTTGTCAATTTTTTTAGACTATAAATATAACAGTCTTGACGAATAGTAGATCGTGACGATAGAATAGCGATAAGGATAATGAGTGATCTATAACCGGGAGGTAACGATGTCTGAAGAAGAGTACCTGACGATCAGGGAGGCGGCGGAGGCGATCGGCGTCGCCCGCGCGACCATGTTCAAACTCCTCAAAGATCATGACGTGACGCGCTACCAGGTAGCAGGGTCGCGGGAGATCCGTATCAAGCGTGCGGACCTGGAAGCCTTACGTAAGCCGGTGCCGCGCCCTCGGCCATTCCCGCGTGTCATCGTTGACCAAGAGGAGCAGGAAGTAAAAAGGGCGGCCTAAGTAAGTAGGCCGCCCGTAGGCTCACCGGGCCATCACACACCGGCGAGCAGGAGGATTCTACCAGCATGGACACGCTCGATCGGCGAATAGACCGCGCGACAGTGTGCTTCGGCTGCGGACAGGTGGTCGATGGGGCAGCGCTCGAGGTCTGGGCCGCCACCGGCGGGCCGGTCCTGGCGGTGCTCTGCGAGGATTGCCGCGCGGATCCGGCGGTGCGCGAGGCGCTGGTCGCCCACCTGCTCGCGCACGGTGATCCTGGGCGGGCGTGTATTGTTTGGGCCGACGGCGATCACCCGACACGGGTCGTTTCTGCGCCGATCACGAAGGCGGCGATCCTCGCGCGCCTTGTTGCGGGTGAGAGTTTCTCGTTCGGCGCGTAGGCCAGGGGGGCGAGCAGTGGCGGAGATGGTCAAGCAGATCGACTGTTAGCGGCGTAAGAGGGGTCGAGGGCGAGCATGGATGAGCCGGAGCCGACGGCACAGACGGGCGAGGATCTGACGATCGCGGTGCGGCTGCGGTTGGCGCTCAAGGATCAGCAGTGGCACGAGCTGTCGGTCATCGCGGACCGGCTCGCCGACGAGCCGCCCGGTGCGGTGGTCGCCGTTATCGCGCGGATGGTGGCGAATGGGCAGCTGGAGCAGGACGACACGACGGCCCCGACGCGTTGTCGGCTGGCCCCACGGCTGCGATGAGTGTCGCGTCGCCGGAGTCCGCCGTGTTGGCGCATCTGTACGCCACGATGTACTGCCTGATGCTGCTTGCCGAGGGGGGCGGTGGCGGGCAGGTGGCGCGCGTGGCGCGGGTGGGCCAGCAGGAGCTTTGGCCGGGGATCGCCCATCTCGGCGGCAATCAGCAAACGTTCACCGAGTGGCGCATGCAGCGTGAGCAGGCGAGCCAGGAGCGCCATCCGCGTGTGCCGGTTGTGGGCGAGGAGTAACGCCGTGGACGAGTTGCACGCCGCGATCGCCGACTATCTGCGCGGGCAACGGAGGCCTGTACCACCCGCCCCGCCGCGTTTCTGCCGCTCGTGCGGGCGCCCGATCGCCACAGACGATGGCCGTTTCGCGCCTGGCCTGTTGTACGCCGCGCGCCGTTGTGCCGACTGCTATGCCCGTATGCACCCAGAGAAGGCCTGATGGAGGAGTTGCACAAACAGATCGCCGCGTATCTGCGCGGCCAGCGCCGCACGGCCGAGGTGCGGCGACCCCGCGCCGAGGTCGAGCGCGAGGCGCAGATCCTCGCGCTCTGGCGAGACCGCTGCGACGTGCCGTGTTGCCGGTTCTGCGGGCGGGCCATCATGGCTGGCGACGAGCTGATCCCGCTGGCCGAGCTGCGGGCGGCGCGGGTGTGCGTGGAGCATGCGGGGGCGTTCTGATGGGCGAAGAGGAGTCCGGCAACGGGTTCGCGGCTCTCCTCGCCGGCCGCGATCTCCTATCAAGCTTCATCCTCGTGTCACCGGACCGGATCGAGGCTTTTCGGATAGCCTCATGCCGACCTTGCGCGGGGATTGCCGATCCGCAACAGCGCCTAGAAGGGTGTCGGACACACCGCTGCGGGCTCGGCGATGCGGCGGTATTCGTAGAGGAGCAAGCTTGGTTTGCCCAAACGCTCCCCGCGATATGGCCCCCATCCGAGGTGACGGATGAGACCCTCGCACGCGTCAATGAACACCTGATGCGCTATGGCGCGGTTGTGCCCGCCTTTGTACGTGGTCGTGACGGGTATGTGGGGCAGGGCAGCTCAGCGATTACCTTGCGCGGCGAGCTACACAGGGCACTCATTGGTTGTCTCATGGTTTTCGTTGGGGATACCATCCGCATTCATGCCGACGACACCAGGCCGCTCGCTGAGTTAGGACGGTGGCTGAAGGCTCGTCGTACGCAACGAAAGCGGTGGCTTGCCCGCCTTCTCCTCGATCACGTGAAAGCAACAAGTGAGCGTTCGCAAGCACTCGGGCGCGGTGTCCCGCGCAGCACACTCCAAGCACGACTAGCGCCAGTGAAGAAGCGCAACAACACCCCACAAGGTTAGCCATCGGGTGGCCGAAAAAACGAGGAAAGTCGGCAGTCTAGTATCACACTTGATAATCCGGTATGCTCTTTCTGTGGCCTACAAGAACGCGCACAACGCGCGAGGAAGGACCGGACCAATGGCCCCGACCATTGCCGCACCACAATTCAGCGAGACGGGCACCGTAGCCCGCGAGTTACGGGTGAGCGAGTCGATCGTCCGCGTCTGGATCCGGCAAGGCCGGGTCACGCCGATCCGCACCGTGGGCGGGCGCTACCTGTTCACGCCCGAGCAGATCGAGACACTGCGGGCACGACGCAATCCGCGCCAGGCACCGCAGATCGCGGCATAGAAAAAGCCGGGGGCTTCTCGCCTATCACAGCGCCCCCGGCATCCTGAAAAGTGACCGGCACACCCGCGTCTTCGACCACACGGGAACGCCACGCAAGCTGATCATACCACGGGATGATCAGCGGGAGAATACCTATTATGTCAATTCTAGCAGCGAATCGCGCCGCTGTCCACCTGGCACCGCCACTGACCGACGCCGAACTCGCCGCCCTCTTCCGCCCGCTCAGCCGCGACTACGCGCGCATCGTCGCCGCCACCAGCCACCTCACGAACGCCGAACGCGCCCCGCTCGTGTTGGAACGGATCGAGGCGTACTCCGCCGCGTTCAGCGACGCGATCGTCCAGGCCGTCGATGATGCCACGGCGGCCACGTTGGGCCAGTGGGCGCGGGGTGGCCGATGAGCACAGAACGGGACGCCCCCCCATTCCGCAAACTCCGGGAGCATGAGACGTGCGAAGCCTGCGGACACAAGGGCTGGTGCATGGAGTCGGAAACGACCATCTGGTGCATGCGTAACCCCGAGGGGGCCTACCACACCAAGCCCGACAGCAACGGCCAGTCCGTTTATCTCCACCACCGCTCCGGGATGCTCGCCGAGCCGATCCCTATCCGGCGGCGTGACGAACGCCCCGACTGGGAACAGCCCGAGCCGATCGTCTGCGACCTGCTGTACACCACCCTCGCCCAGCGCTGCGCCGGGAACCCGACGCCCGACGCCGCACACGAGGCCGACGCCCGGCGCTTCGGCGAGCACGCCGCCGGTGTCCACGCGGTCTCGGATCACTTCTACATCAGCCATCCCGAGCGCGTGATCACCTGGCTCGAACGTGAGGGGCGCACCCAACAGGCGAAGAACGCCGGGATCCTCACCAAGCGGGGACAGCTCTCGCCCGCCCTCCTGGGCCGCAAAATCTTCGCCTATCGCGACGAGCACGATCGGGTGAAAGACCTGCGCGGCCGCGCCTACGACGGCACGACGCCGAAGGTCCGCAGCCTGGCGGGCTCGCGCGAGGAACGGGGCGCGGCGGCCACCTGGTATCAGCACCGTCGTATCGTCGAGGCGATCACGCGGGGTGGACATATCTGTATCGCCGGCGGCCACGAGAAAGCCGACGCCCTGAATTACGCGATCGGCGCGACGGTCGGCACGAATGAGGGGCAGGCGTCGGACGGCATGATCGCTGCGCTGGTGACGGCCGGGATCGTCGTCGCCACGGTCCACGCGGACGGCGAAGGCCCGAAGGAGGGCAAGGCGATCAGCGAGGGCCAGCGCCTCGCCCTCGCCCTCGGCGACCGCCTGGAGGCCGCCGGGATCGTTGTGCGCGTTGCGGAGCCGCTGCGCAGCCCTGGCGAGCCGAAGCTCGACGCCGACACCATCCTGCGCGACCACGGCCCCGAGGCGTTACGGGACCTCGACCGGCGCGCGGTACCGTTGTCCGTCTACCGCCGCCAGATCGGCGCCGAGGTTCAACCGCAAGATGCGGGGCAAATCACCGACCTCGCCGCGCACGTCGCCCGCCTCCAAGAGGCCGTCCGCGTTGCGCGCGACGAACGCGACCAGGCGAAGGAATGGACCCGCCTCACCCTCGCCGCCCTCCGTGCCGGTGGCGGGGGTACGCCGCTGATGAAAAAGGTCGGGCGCGCGGGCCTGGGCCTCGTGATCGAGTGGGATGCCCGACGCCATCAAGGCCACGCCGAGATCGACCCCGAGACCGGCGAACGCTGGGTCGAAGTGGACCTGAGCGCCGCCGGAGAGAACGTGGGCCTTGCCGACGACGCCACCGGCGCGACCCTGACCTTCTTGTGTAACGAGGGCCTCGCCCGTAAGCGGGTGAAGTGGCTCCCCATCGAGAACCCCGCGCCGGGGCAATTCCCACGCCGGAAGCAACTGCTCGTGCATTTCCCCCAGGGAACCAGGGAGGCCGCGCTCGCCGCTATCGCCGCCCTGCGCCCCGAGGAAAGCGCGACGGCGAAGCCGTGGGGCGGTAATCGTGTCCGCTGCGAGCAACACCCGCAGGCCGGGACCAAGACGACGCTTACCAGTGTGACGACCTGTGCGGAATGTGGCGAGGTACTGGATAGCCCAGCGCCGCGCGTGGAATGGCACGACGCCACCGGCCAGCGCACCGACCCGCCCGCGCCACCGACCGAGGTTCAACCGCAAGATGCGGGATATAAGACGTACTCGGAGGAGCCACTACAGCACCCCGAGTATCCTGCCGACCTTCAACCGCAAGTTGCGGTTGAACCGCTCCGCCTCGACCGCCTGCCCCGGTGTCTGGCGGGCGGCTGTACCCGGCACGTCGAGCGGCGCGGCGACCGCTATTGTCACGCCTGCGCCAACGCGGGCGAGGGCTACGAGAACGAACCGGGGGTGCGTTATGCCGTCGGCGACTAGGACACGGCGCACCGGCCCCGACCTGGGCCGCGTCTCTGGCACGCTGTGCGAGGCTCTCGCCTGGCTTAACTCCCCCGCCGCGATCGCCCACGAGATCGCGGCGCTGGAGCGGGCACAGGTAGCCGGTGATACCTCCGAGGCGACGCGGGTATTGCTTGCCGACTGGCGGGCCGTACAACGGGCGCAGGCGACGTTGGTGCAGTCGGACGACGAGAGCGAGGCAGCGTGATGGTCGCTCAGCGCATGCCGAGCAGGACCACGCCGATCAGCAGCAGCAGGATCAGGAAGCCGATGAGGTGGGCGCGGCGGTTGAAGTTGGTCTCGGGCATGGAGCGGTGTCCTCGCATACGGGCGGCGCGTCGAACGAGGCAGGACCACGAGGAGGCAATATGGATGCCACACCGTTTGAGCCGTCCTATCAGGTCGTGGCGCGTCCCGGCCCCGGCCTCGCCATCATCGCCGACCGGCGCAACGGCACGACGCGGCTGTGGTCGCGGACCCTGCGTCGGGGGGTCGGTGGGGGTCAGCCGAGGAGCGGGCCACGGTGCTGCGCCAACTGCGGGGTCGTGATACGTGGGCCGTTCTACAAGCCGCCCCCGCTGCGCCCCGCGAGCACCGACCGCCTCTGCCTGGCCTGCGTCGAGGGCGACGACGGGCGGACGAGCTGAGGGACCTGAGCGGCGGTGGCGGGCCGCGCAAGCCCCCGGCCACGCCCGGTGCCGAGGAGCGCCGCCTCGGGCAGCTGCTCACCCTGGGCGCGACGAGGTTTGGCTGGGAGCTGGCCGGGGCGCTCCTCGGCGGGGCGCGGGGGGCGAAGTTCGAGACCATCGGGCTCGTGGTGACGCTGGCGAGCGCGACGGTCTTCGCCGGCAATCTGGCCTTCGTGGCGGGGCGGGGCCTGTGGCGGCGCTGGCGGCGGTAGGACGTCTGGTGGGGGCGATCGAGTGGACACGTTATGTCGCTCGAACGGGTGTCTAGGTTCTCTAACGCACCTTGGCGTGCCCTGAGAATGGCGTCGTTGCTAGAGTTGTACGGGAGTGGGTCGCAAGTAGGGCGAAAGTAGGGCGATTTTCCGCTATTGCGGTCGTTGAGGAGACATAAATGAGCGGTTCGGGTGACGATCGGTCCTTCGCGGAGGTGCGCGAATTGCTGGCCTCCTTCGAGCAGAATTGGTCCGCCACGATCGCCGCGCGTAACTTCTGGTTGCGTGCCGACCCGGATGATGGGTCCGGGGCCACGCATCAGCTCCGGGCGCTGCCTGCGGGCGAAAGCCCGGACGACCCGGCTTTCGTGCCTATCCCGGTCCCCAGCGCTCGGGCGATCGCGGAGCTCTCCTTGCCCCTCACCGCTGTATTGGTGGCCTTCCTGCTGCCTGCTGCGGCCGACCCGGCCCGGATGGCGGCGGCCGACCGGGTGCTACGCGAGCAGTTCGGGGTTTTCCTCGACCACACGTTGGGCAATGCGACCATGATCGTGCAGGGGATCGCAGGGGCGCTAGAGGAGGGAAGACAACCATGAAGGCACACCACGAGACGCGCAGCTGGCACAAGGAAACGGATCCGTCCGCGCCGGTGGCGCAGGTGCAAGATCCGGCCGACCGCGCGCTGTGGCTGATGCGTCGGCGGGCCTTGCTGATGGAGCTGGCCGAGATCGAGCGCCGCTGCGGTATCACCGCCGCCGACGTTGACGACTCGCCGACCGCCTGACCGGATAGACTACGAGCATTAGCCGAATAGGCCGCATCCCGCCAGGGATCCCGCCCCCCGAACCGCGAGCGCCGCATGAGCGCCCCTCGCGAGCCGGGGGGCTTGTTGTATACGCGACGTGACACGAGGAGGAAGCCCCGATGAGCGCGACCAAGCAGACGAAGCCGACCGCCGTCAAGACGCCCGCGCCGACCGCCGTGGATCCGATCGCCCAGCTCCGCGCCAGCCGCGACAGGCTGGCCGGGTTGCAACGCGAGGAGGCGGAGATCGGCGGGCACATCCGCGTCGCCATCCTGGCCGAGGACGGCACGCGGGTGTCGGCGCTTACCGCGCGGCAGACGATGCTCCCGACGCTGATCAGCCAGGCCGCCGCCGCATTGTTGCCCTTGGAGTTGGCCGCGCTCGACGCCGAGACGGCCAGCATCGCCGAGGCGGAGCACGCCCACCGCGCCGTGACGGAGCAGGCCGACCGCGATCGGGCGGCGGCGTTCGAGGCCCTGCGCGCCGCCGAGGGCGCGTACAACACGACGATCGTGCGGTTCCAATCGTTCACGATCCGCCGCGAGGACGTCGCGCGCCAGCGCCGCGCCCTACGCGAGCGCCTCGAACGGCTCGCCGCGACCCACGAGCCGATCACCGCCGCCTGATACTGACGCGATCGTGTCGACGCCGACACGGAGAACGAGGAGATTCGATGACGACCACGCCGAACGACGCCGCGTTGACCGACGTGCTCGACCCGGCGACGGGCAAAACCCGCATGACCGCCGCGCGCCGCGCCGAACTCGCCGCCAAATATCCTAGCTTGGCCGCCGACGAGCCGCAGGCGACCGACGCGCTTACCCAGACCTACGACCCGCGCGACCCGCGGGCACGCAAGGCGTGGGCGCTCCGCACCAAATTCCCATCCTTGCAGAACGACTGACGCCGCGCCGCACCGACCGGCCCCGACGCCGTGGCCGGATTTTTCCTCGAAGGTGAGGGTGCAAGATGATGAGCCCGCGACCGCACCGCCCGACCCCGCGCCACACCCCGCGTGACTATGTGTGTTTCTCACTCTTCCGCGCCGTCGCGCTCGTGGCGCTCGGGCACGCTTGCACCGGGACGGTCCGCGCCGCGACCGACGGCCGGATCTGCTTCACGTTCCCCGACCCGCGCGGCACGGTCGATCTGCTCGATCGCTGCCTGCGCTCCGGGGACGCGCCCGCTATCCCCTTCACCCCGTTCACAGTCGCCTACCGCGCGCTGCGCGAGGAGCTGCGCGCGGCCAATGCCGCCGCCGCGCCGGTCGTGGGGGGCTGAGCGATGCCACGGACGTGCACCGTCTGCGCACATACGGACCGCCACGCGATCGAGAAAGCGCTCGTGGCCGGCACGCCCAATCGACGCATAGCGACGCAGCACGGCCTCTCGGAGGCGGCGGTGCGCCGCCACGCCGCCGAGCACCTCCCCGTCGCGCTGGTGACGGCCGCCGGGGCCAAGGAGGTCCGCCAGGCGCTCGATGTGCTGCAACAGCTGAAGACGATCAACGCGGCGGCGCTGACGGTGCTGCGGGACGCCCGGGCGGCACAGGACGGCGACCTCGCGCTCAAAGCCGTCGACCGCATCCAGCGGCCGCATCCAGCGGCAGATCGAGCTACAGGCGAAGTTGCTCGGCGACCTCGACGAGCGCCCGGTCATCAATGTGCTCGTCACCCCGGAATGGCAGCAGTTGCGTGGGCAGCTCGTCGCGGCGCTCGCGCCCTTCCCCGAGGCCCGCGTGGCCGTGGCGGCGGTGCTCGCATGCTAACGCCGGAGCGCGGCCAGCACCTTCGCCCGGCACTGTTCCCAGCTCCGTTGCGCCCATTGGATACGAGCGTGCTGCGGGCGGCCGGCCATCCCGGCCGCCCGCCGGCGCAACGCCGCGAGGTGGTCGTCGATCAGTTGGAGCGCGACGGCGAGCGACCAGTAGCGCTCCGTCCCGCGCTGCCGCTTCGCGCGGATCCGCAGCGTGGCGACCCGCGTCCGCAGCGGTGGCGGCGGCTCAGACGGGACGGGGGCAACCATACAATCCCCTTCTGCGTGGTTTCATCCGGCCAATCCGCCAGGCCGCGGCACGGCGCACGATGAATGCCAGCATGCTAGCTGACGACCTCGCCTGCGCCCTCGATCCGGTCCGCTTCGCCCAGCGTGCGGGACTCGAACCGGATCCCTGGCAAGTCCGCGTCCTGCGCTCCCCCGCGCGCTCGATCATCCTCAACTGTTCGCGGTAGGTCGGGAAGTCGACCGTCACCGGGATCCTGACGGGACACACGGCCCTCTACGACCCGGGCGCGCCGATCCTGCTCCTCAGCCCGACCGAGCGGCAGTCGATCGAGCTGCTACGCAAAGTGAAGGACACGCTCCGCCAGCCGGGGACCGAGACGGCGGAAGTGGAGAAAAACAACGCGCTATCGTTGGAGTTCGCCTCGGGGAGCAGGATCATCGCCCTCCCCGGTAAGGACGCCACCGTGCGCGGCTATTCCGCGGTCAAGCTGCTCGTGATCGATGAGGCCAGCCGCGTGCCCGACAACCTGTACCAGGCGATCCGGCCGATGCTGGCGGTGTCGGGCGGGCGGATCGTGCTGCTCTCGTCGCCGTTCGGCAAGCGGGGATTCTTTCATCACGAGTGGACGGAAGGCGGCCCGGAATGGGAGCGCGTCGAGGTGAACGCCTACGAGTGCCTGCGCCTCTCCCACACGTGGCTGGATAAGGAGCGGGCGACGATCGGCGATTGGTGGTTCGATCAGGAGTACCTCTGCAAGTTCAAGGAGACCACGGATCAGGTTTTCGGCTACGAGGATGTGCATGCCGCGCTGTCGTCGGACGTTGCGCCGCTTTTCGCGATAGGGGGATGACCATGTATCTGCTCGGACTCGACCTCGGCCAGGCCGCCGACTACAGCGCCCTGGCGATCGCCAGACGCCAGGAAGAGCGCGGGGTATCGTCGTATCAAATGCCCTGGCTGGAACGCTTCCCGCTCGGCACCTCGTACCCCGCGATCGTCGCCGAGGTGGTCGCGCGGGTCCGGCAGTTGGCGGTGCAGGAGCCGACCGTGCTGCGCGTGCTGGTGGTCGACGCGACCGGCGTGGGGCGGCCCGTGGTCGATCTCCTGGCGCGTGCCCGCCCCGCCGCGCGCCTGGTGGCCGTGACGATCACCGGGGGTGATACCGCCACCCACGACGGCCCGCAGTGGCGTGTGCCGAAGCGGGAACTGGTGAGCACCGCGCAGGTGTTCTTGCAGGGGCGACGACTGGCGATCGCGGCGGCGTTGCCGGAGGCGGCGACCCTCACGCGGGAGCTGCTGGCCTTTCAGGTGAAAATCAGCGCCGAGACCGCGCACGACAGCTACGGGGCGTGGCGCGAGGGCAGTCATGACGACCTGGTGCTCGCCGTGGCGCTGGCCCTGTGGGCCGGTGAGCGCCCGGAGGTGCGCGGCCGCCCGTTCACGCCCAGCATGGGCGGCGAGCGGGCACGCCTCGACGGCCCGCCGATGACGATGCAGGAGATGCACGCACCCTTCAACGGGCGCGGCATGGGACCGCTATCGGAGCGGCCGATCGAGGAAATCATGCGGCGCGGGCGGGGGTATTGAGCCGAACGCCAGGGGCGGCGTGCTTCTTGCCTGCGGTGGTCGTGCCGGTCGAGTCGCGTAGTCGGATGCGCCAACTCCCGGCCAGGGGATCACACGCCGCCGGGGGCAGGGAGGCCCCCGGCGGCGTCCTTGTGTCCACCGTAAGGCGAACCTAGCAGGGGTGCAGCTCCCCGGCGACGATCAGGGCGAGGCGCGGGCCGTCGGGCTGGGGCGAGCCCAGCCCGCGCCAGCAATCGCCTTCGGTCGTCTCGACCTCGACCTCGACCACCGCGACCCCGGCGAGATCCAGCGTCGGGAGGGGGATCCCGCTGATCGTCCAGCCCCCGGTGTAGCCGGACGTGCGCTGCTCCCCCACCCGGGTGCGACCGACACCGGACAGGCGCAGGGTGAAGACCGTCAGGCCATCGATCGGGACCTCGGCCCAATCGCCGTGCACGAGGAGCCGCAACCGCCGAACCTGATAGACCGCCATCTCCGCCCTCCTACTTGCCCCACCACCGCCGCAGCCGCCCCCCCATGCTGGGGGCGGCAGCTTGCGCCCCTTGCTCAGAGAAAGTGCTTGTCGGTCGCCTCGCTCAGCGCCAAGGCCACCCCGAGCAGGGCCAGGACCACGCCGGCGACGAGCTCCGCGCGTTCCCCGAGGTGGCGGCCGAGGCGTGCTCCGAGGGCCAGCCCGACGAAGGTGAGCACGAACGCTTGCAGCGCGATGTAGGCCAGCGCCGGGCCGAGCGGGACGTGCAGTACGCCGAGCGCGAGGCCCACGGCGAGCTCGTCCAGGCTGACGGCCAACCCGGTGAGGAGGAGCGGCCGTTGGTGCTGCGCGGCGGGCTGCGCCGGGGCGTGATCGTTGTCGTCGTCATCGTCCTCCCGGAGCGCTTCCCTGATCTCCCGGCCGCCGAGGACGATCAGGATCCCGGCCGCCGCGTAGGTGGCGAACCCGCCCAGGCGTTCGCCTATCCCCTGTCCTACCAGCAGCCTCACGATCGGCATGAGCCCCTCGCAACAGGCGAAGACGAGCCCCACCCGCAACCAGCGCGCACGCGGCAAACCGCCCAGACCCAGCCCGAGCGCGACGGCCAGCGTATCCAGGCCCAGCGAGAAGAAGATCAACGCGGTGGCGATCATACGTCTCCACTCCACCACCGCCGCACACGCGCCCAGGAGCCCGGGACGACGACCTTGTGCCGCTGTGGGCGCTTCCCGCGCTCCTGGGGCATCCTCCCTGGCTTGCGCGGCGCCCCTCAGCATGCCCCTAGATCGCCCGCACCAGCGATCGCGGCATCGGTGTGCGTGAAGATGGCGAAGCGGCCCCGGCCGCGCCAGCACTGGCCGTCGGTGGCCACCAGCTCCACCTCGTGGGTCGCCCCATCGCCGATGCTGTCCGGGATCCCGACCAGGCCGTGGACCGCCCAGCGCCCGCCCTCGGCCGCCGCCGGCCCGGCACCAGCGCCGGGCGCGTGCTGGCATCGACCGCCAGCGCGACCCACTCCGCGCCGACCACCACCCGCGCGCACCAGCCGATAGGAATCCATCAGGCCACCCGTCATCGCCCATCCCCGCGCCATACGCGCCCAAGCCACCGCCACACGCCCACCGTGTGGCCCGGTGCCACCGTGCGCACTTCCTCACCCTGTGGCCCCGCTGGCGCGGCCTGCGCCGCTTCCTGCTCCTGCCGTCGGCGGGAGCGTTCCGCCTCGGTCGCCTCGGCCCCGACAGCCTTACGCGCCTCGCGGTGTGGGGCAAATGCAAGGGGGGCACGGCGCATAGGCCGTGCCCCCGGATACTGCCGCGCGCTCGTGGCAGGGTTTACTTGTGCGACTGCTGGTGGGCGGTCTGCGTGTGCTGGTGCGCGGTCTGGCTGTGGTCCTGGGCGGCGGCGGCGTGCTGCTTGGCCTGCTCGTGCTCGCCGAGGTGGTGGTGGTGCGCCGCCTCCTGGTGGTGGTGGGCGGCGGCGGCGTGGTGGGCGGCGGCCTGCGTGTGGCTCTCGTGCGACGGGTGGCTGCTCTTCGCGGCGGACATGGTGACTTCCTCCCCACTGACTGGCGCGACGCAACCGCGTCACCCCTGTAGAAGCGCGCGCAGCCCGCGCGCGTGAGGTACATACCTCACCGACGAGTGTAGCCGGTACCGCTCAACGTCCCCTCAACAACGGGTGAACGGCGCGGTAAATTACCGCGCCTCCCCCCGGCGCCTGAGACACTCCCACACGCCGCTATGGGTCGAGACAGAGGCTATCGGCCCCGCGCGGCGAGCGCGGTGGCCACGAGGTAGAGGCTCACGACGAGCACGCCCGCGCTGACACAGCCGAGGCCGATGAGGAACGAACGCCGCCAGGATCGCTGCCCGGGCGGGAGTGCCGCGAGCTGGCCACCCAGACTGATCAGCAGCAACACCATCGCGAACGCCGTCCAAATCGAGCGCATACGCACCTCACGCACCTCGGGCAGTCGGGGCGCTCGCCCTGCTGGTACTCCTCGACGGCTTCACCCTCACCGTCTGAACCTCTCACTCCGGGGAGTGCTCGCGCAGCCAGAGATAGAGCGCGCCCCCGGCGAGCGCGAGCAGCAGGACGAGCAGCACGGGCGATAGGGGAACCATCACGGGTCGCGTGCGGATACGGGCCAGGAGGGGGGCCGGATCGCCGAGGGTGAGGAGCGTCACCAGGACACGCCTGAGCACGACCACAACCACCCGGGTAGCGACGCTCCTCATCGTATCCACCAGCGCCTCAGCTGCTCCCACAGGTTCGGGGGGTCGCCTTGTACCTCGGCGGGCGCTGCCTGCGCCGGTAGGGCAGCCTGCACGGCCTGCACCGCTTCCTCGGCCCGCTGCCGTGCCTGCTCGGCCTCGGCTTGGCGCAAGATGCGGGCCTGATCGGCTTCGAGGCGGCGTTGGAGCTGCGCCTCGGCCAGGTCGGCCCGGCGGCGCAACTCGGTGATCGTCAGCGCGTGCGCGGCGAGCGCCTGGTCCTTCGTGGCGATCGTCTCGTCTTTGGCTTCGAGTGCGGCAGTTTGCAGAGCGAGCGCCTGATCCTTGGCTTCAATCGCCGCATCCTTCGCGGCGAGCTGCCCCTCGTAGACCTTGCCCACCTCGGCGAGCATCGTCCGCAGGTCGCCCATGTACTGAGCGCTGGTGCGGCTGACCGCCTGCTCGATCTCGGCGGGGGTCACGCGATAGGCCGCCTCGATCGGCTCGGCAGTACCGCCCGTGGTACCGTCCCGTGCAGGATCGGTGCCGATCGTGGTACCGATCGGGGCCGCATCGGCGGTACCGACGCGCACGCGCCATGGCCCGCCGCCCTCGCGCACGGCCTCCAGGGCATTGGCCGCGATGCGCTTTCGCACGGCACGTTCGCTGATCCCCAGGCGTCGCGCCGCCTCCGGCACCGACAGCCACGCGGTACCGCCCGGTTCCGCCATTGGTACCGTCCCCTGTTCCGTCTGGTTCCGATCGTGGTACCGCCCGCCGATCGTCTGGAGCGGGCAGCATAGCACTGGCGGGGGTATACGTGTGGCACCCGCACCGCCGCTGGCCCGGATCGGCATTGGTGCACCAGCGCGCACTACCGGTATGGGGTGTGGGTGTACGTGTGGCGGCCAGTGGGGGCGCGGGAAACGGTGCACGAGTGCACCCGCCTTTATCTTGCCTTCACCACGCGCAGGGGATACCCCTGGCCGTCTGAGGCGAGCGCTGCGGGGCGACGATACCCACAGTGGGGCGGCACACGAGTTGCGTCAGGGGCGAATGACCGACGAGCACGGGTGGCAGGACACACCCGCCAACGAGCGAGGAGACCGGACCGATGCCGATGACCGAGCCGCAACGTGCGCAACTCCGCCCGCTCCTGTCCGACCTCCGGGCACGCTGCGAGGATCTACCCCTGCCCGAGCGTGCAATGCTGATCCGCCACACCCTGGAAAGCGCGAGCGTGAGCCTGACGTGGGAGGAGTGGGACGCCTTCGTGCGCGCGGAGTTCGGCCGCGTCCCGGCGGCGCTCGCACGCCCCGACGCGGCCCCCTGACGATGAAGGGGGGCACCGCCATGTGGCGGTGCCCCCCTTTTTGCTATGCTGCGCGCGGCGCGGTGGCGAGCGGCACAGCGGGGTCACTATGCCCCCGCGATGGGCGTGCGAATCGTCCCAGCCGCGCCACTTCCTTGTTGAAGCCCGTGCGACCGACGACGGCGGCGCACGACGTGTCGGCGATGTGGGGTTTACTCGCCCGCACCCACGCCCGCGTCCGGCGCGTCGCCCTGCGGGGGCTGGTCGGTTGGGGCGGGCGGGGCGAAGCTCTCGCGCCAGTGACAGTACGCCGCCACCGCCGCGTGCAGTCCGGGGCGCGACGGGTGCCCCTCGGGCAGGCGGTACAGGAGCGCGCGCAGTTCCTCGAAGAGCGTGTGGCCTTCAGCCTGGTGGCGGCGCATGCGGTCGTCCTGGTAAGCCATGACCCCTCGTGCCGTGCGGTGCCCCCGTCATCGGTCTTAGAAACTGTCTGATAAAGGGCCAGAGAACGGCCTGCTGCCGCACGCCCCATCGGCTACGCCAGTACGGACGCGGGAAGACAACGAGCGATGCGGCGAGACGGCGACCTTACCACCCTCGCGCCACCCTTTATCAGACAGTTTCTAAGGGGTTCCCGCTGAATTAACTATCCCGCACTGCGGTGGGCGGGTGGATGTCGATGAACCACTTGCCCAGGGTCGCATGCCTGGTGAGGTGGGTCTCCACTGCGGCCATCGCCTCCTTGGTCAGCGT
>JAABUR0100004046.1_pt1 | contig 19978 bp, 20 predicted proteins | sample 5560091 | NCBI WGS metagenome assembly JAABUR01 (sample SAMN10711879, study PRJNA513375) | rock metagenome | isolation source: Antarctica rocks | place: Antarctica: Victoria Land, University Valley sud
GCCGCTGCGGCACCGACGGGTCGAGGTCACCGGCGGCGGCCGGGATCACCGGGTCGTGGAACGGGCCGGTCGCCACGACGACGTGCCGCGCGGTCAGCCGGCCGGCCGAGGTCGTCACGGCGAACCCAGGCGTCACGTCCTGCACCCGGACGCCGGTGTGGACGGGGAGCTGGAAGTGGTCCGCATAGTTCTGGAGGTAGGCCGCCATCTCGAGACGGTCCGGGCAGGGCGTCGACCCGGCCGGGAAGGGCAGGCCGGGCAGGGCGCTGAACGCACGCGGCGTGAACAGGCGCAGGCTCTCCCACCGCCGCCGCCAGGCCTCGCCCAGCTCGGGCGCGGCGTCGACGATCGCGACCCGCAGGTGTGGGGCGAGCCGGCGCAGCCAGTAGCCGGTGGCCAGTCCGGCCTGGCCTGCGCCGACGACCAGGACGTCCAGCGGGCCCTCGAACGGCGCGTTCAGGAGGTCGCGGGCCGGGTCACGGCGGGGCGGAGCTCCCAGAGGCCACCGAGCACGAGGAAAACGCCCCACGGCCAGCCCTTCACGAAGATGCCACCGGCCTGCGCCGCCAGCAGCTCGAGTCCGCCGATCAGGAAGATGATCACCGCGATCGCCAGTGCGTTGCAGGGAATCCCGAAGCGCGGCAGCTGCGTCGCGAGGATTGCGCCGATCCCGATCGCCAGGATTGTGGTGGCGGTGAAGTCGGCACGGATGGTTCCGCTGAGCACGGTCGTGGTGGCGACACCCCAGGCCGTGACCATCAGGCCGGGAACCCACAGGCCGCCGCTGCGTCCGCCCGCGATCGAGCTGACAAGGTAGGTCAGTCCGATGATGAGCGGCATCCAGTACAGCATCTTCGGACCGACCGGCTGGACGACGAGGATCACGACGAGGCCACCGATCAGCAGCAGCACGCCACGCGCGACGGCCTGCAGGGTCGACGGGTGGGGCAGGTTCGCGGACACGCGCGCGGTGGTGGTGGTGCTCATCAGGCAACCTTTCTTCTGGCCGGACGGCGGTCGCGTTCGACCAGAGGCAGCAAGGTACGCAGAGCCGCGTTCTCGCCTGGGTCCAGGACGCTGTGCTGGGCGCACGCCGGGACCAGGGTGCCGTCCTCGGGGTGCGCCATGGCGTAGTGGCAGGCCTGCAACCGTTCCTGCACCGAGCGCAGGTGCGGGTCGTCGGCGACGACGCCCTGCTGCATCAGCTCCCAGGCGGGCACGACGTCAGCGGCGTCCATGAACTGGTGCATGACCAGGGTGACCGGCCGGACCCGGTGGTGCAGCAGCGTCCCGACCCCCACCCGTCGGACCGCTCGGACGAGCCAGCCGAGCGAGCCGGAGACGATCGTCGGGTGCCGCAGGCACGCGCGCAGGAGCTGGGCCGCGAGCTGCCCGGGCGGCGTACCGGTGAACGGGGTGGCGCCGAGATGGGCGAAGAATCGATCGCGGACCTGGAGGTCGCGGGGGTCGTCGCCGTCCAGCAGCGGGTGCCAGCGCTCGCCGATGAACGCACCGTATGCGGTGCGGTTGCAGCGGACGTCGCCGTGTTCGAGCACCCGGTAGTCGATGCGCGTGCCGGCTCCCGCCTCGATCTGCGCCCACACGTCGTCGCCCGTGGTGTTGCGGTAGTCGCCGTGCCAGCGGCGGTCGTCGCCGACGAAGGCGGCCGGCTGGAACGACAGCATCCCGAAGCCCATCCGGCCCGCGGAGCGGACGACGCCGGCGACCTGGTCGAGGTTGGCCGGGGTGACCGTCATGTTGTGCGCGGCGAAGGTACGGACGCCGTGCTCGCGGCGCAGCCGCCGTAGCTGTTCGACGAATCGCTGCCGGTACGGGTCGAGGGAGGCCTCGTCCGGCGGGCGGACGAGGCCGCGCCGGCCGTACATGAACATGTCGAAGTGGGCTGCGAACGAGACCCGGCGCAGCCGTGGCCGGCCGTCCGCGCCCAGGACGAGGGCGTCGAGGTAGTCGTCGTCGATGTCGCCGTGGGTGAAGCTCATCGGCTCGCGACCGTGCGCCCGCATGATCGTCAAGGCCTCGGCGTGGTCGTCGGGGTCGAGCAGGCTCACCTCGCCACCGATCAGCTGCGCGTGGACGCGGACCTGGTTCGCGTCGCGCGAGTGGTAGCAGGGCGTGCAGGCGAGGTTGCAGCGCGGGAAGATCCCGTGCGTCCCCTCGCAGCCCACCCCGTGCCGGCCGAGCACCTGACCGGGAGTACGCACGATCGCCGGCAGCCCGGCCCACCGGTCGGCGAGCGCCGCCGTGAAATCCGGGTCGACTGGGCGGGTCCGCCGCTCGGCAGCGCGGACGGCCGCCCACCACCGGCGACCGACCCGTCGGATCCTGAGCAGCTGTTGCCAGAGTTTCACAGTCAGGGAACCCGCCCGGGACGCCAGACTATTCCAGGCCACCCATCGGCTATCGGCGCCGCTGGAGCCGTCAGGGCTGCAGGGGGGCGGGAGTGCAAGGCGGAACTCGCAGCCGAGATCGGAGACGCGGGCGAGGCGATCGTCAGCGGTCACGAGCGCGCAGCCGAAGGCCTCGGCAACGGCAAGGTAGGCGGCGTCGTAGCCCGAGACGTTGCTTCGCAACTCCCACATGCGGTTCAGCAGAGGTGCTGCGCCGACAAGGTCAATAGTGGTGGTGACCATCGCCGACAGAGCGCCCTGAGCACGCGTCTGGCTGATTTTCTGGCCGAGCCACCGTCGCCATCGGACGGTCCATCCTCGTGATCGTCTGGCATCTGCTGTCCGACCCGGACGCCCGGTTTGAGGACCTCGGCGCTGATCACTACGACCGCCGCGTCTCGACCACCGCGAAGAAACGCAGCCACGTCCGAGGCCTCGAAGCCCTCGGCGACAACGTCACCCTCGAACCCGCCGCCTGACCCAGCATCAAACTCTTCCCGGCTCCGCTGCGCTCCGCCGGGAACTGCCGCCTGCCTGGTCACCGTCATTCTCGGACTAGCTCCAGGAGCTTGTCGCGGTACCGGTCGACCGAGAACTCCGGAACCCACCAGACACACTCGCGCAGGGTCCAGACGACAGCGCCGACGTCGAAGAACTCCATCCGGCGGCGAGCCGCAGAGGTCCGTGACGGTTAGTCCCGCCTCCTGCGCCTGCGCGGCCTCGCGCTCGGGGTCGCGGCCTTCCCGGTGTTCGGGGAGCGGGCCGAGGAAGAACTCGATCAACTCGAACGCGGAGGCCGGGCCGACGTGCTGGGCGAAGTAGTGCCGCCGGGCACGAGCACGCGCCGGATCTCGGACCAGTCGGACCTCACTGGGTGCCGCGCCGTCACCAGGTCGAACGACTCGTCGGGGAAAGGCAGGGACCCGCCCTGCTCTGTCCCGTGAACCTCGAGGCCTCGCGGACCGACACCTCATACGTCCGTTGGGCGTTGGGTGGCCACGCCTCGGTGACGCACATTCGTCGGGGAGTGCGGGAGCCTCCGAAGCCACTTCCCCACTACCGGTGTCGATGTCCAATACGGACCGGACTTGTGCGAGCCGGGCGGCGAGGACACGCGAGCATCTCCATGATGGACGTTGCTCGGTTGCGCGGCCCTCGAGCCACCCGAAGCCCCAGCCGGTGACGTCCGCTGACTCAGCCTCGGCCACCAGGTCGTCGAAAGTACGCACAGGGCTCATCCTGCCGGTTGCCCTCCACGCAGCACTCCCTGGCCCATCCGCCAGATGAACGCGTCAGCAAGTCAATGGGACACACCCAGTCAGAGCTGAACGACGTAGACGCGAGGGTCGTCTCCCCTGGGCACGGCCACCTCCCGCTCTTCCCTCCAGACGTCGAAGGCACCGACCGGCATGGGGCGAGCGAGGTGGTATCCCTGGGCCACGTCGCAGCCGAGCAAGCCGAGCAGCTCCAGCACCTCGGCAGTCTCCACGCCCTCGGCCGTCGTGGTGAACCCGAGGTCGTGGGCGAGCTCGACGACAGCGCGCACGATGACCGCGTTGGCTGGCTCGTCGGCCATCCCGGTCACGAGCGAGTGGTCGATCTTGAGCTCTTTCGCATGCAGGTTCCGCAGCTGGCCGAGGCTGGTGTAACCGGCTCCGAAGTCGTCGATCGAGATGCCGACCCCGAAATCCCGGAGCATCGACAGGATCGCTGTCGAGCGCGTGGGGTCGGCTATGATCGCCGACTCCGTCACCTCGAGCACGAGCATTTCGGCGGGGACCTCGTGCGCCTGCAGGGAGCAGACCACGTCATGAACCAGCTGATCGTCCAGCAGGTTGCGCGCCGAGACGTTCACGGCGATCCGCAGGCCCCTATCCTCGTCGGCCCACGTCCTGGCCTGCATCAGGGCCAGGTCGATCACGTGCCGGGTGAGCGCCGAGATCAGACCGGTGCTCTCCGCGAGCGGGATGAAGCTGTCGGGCATCAACAGACCTTGGGTCGGGTGTGCCCATCTGACCAGAGCCTCGACTCCACAGACACTCCCCGTGCTCAGGCTCACCTGGGGCTGGAAGTGCAGCACCAGCTGCCCGGCCTCGAGGGCGTTGCGCAGATCGCCGAGAAGCGCCAACCGCTCTGGGCTGTGCGTGTCGTGGCCCGGGTCATAGGCGAGGATTCGAGAGCCCTGTCGCTTGGCGACGTACATGGCGATGTCGGCCCGTCGCAGCAAGGTCGTCTGGTCCTGGCCGTGCTCACCGGAGAGCACCAGTCCCAGACTCGCCTCGACGTACAGGTCGAGGCCCTCGACCCGGAATGGCTCCTCGAGGCGGCACAGGAGCTCATCAGCGATCTGGTGTGCTCGGTCAACCGTGCCGACGCCGGGGATCAGCACCGCGAACTCGTCACCGCCGAGCCGCGCGACCGTGACTCCCTCGCGCAGCCCCGCGGACAGCCGAGGGCCGATCTGGGCGAGCAGCCCGTCGCCGACGTGGTGTCCCAGGGTGTCGTTGATCTCCTTGAACCGGTCGAGGTCGAGGAGCAGCAACGCCGCCCCTGGGGCGCCACTGCGTACGGCCCGAAGAGCCTCGCCGACGCGGACGGAGAGAAGCGCCCGGTTGGGCAGACCCGTCAGCGGGTCGTGCAGTGCCCGCAGAGTCAGCTCCTCCTCGAGCTTGCGCCGCTGGGTCACGTCGTGCGCCGTCAGCACCAGGCCAGCCACGGCGGGGTCCGCGCGCAGGTCACGCACCGAGATCTCGTAGGTGCGGTAACCGACTCTCGGGGTCCCCAAACGCAGCTCGACTGCCCGCGTTCCCTGCTCTGATTTGGGCGAGGCGACCAGGGCGGCGAACGCCGCGCCATCCGCCGGGTCCAGGACCTCTGTCAGGTTCAAGCCGATGGCGGCTGTGCCTGACGACCCGACCCTGTCCGGGACCAGAACGCGCCCCGCGGCGGGGCTGAGGTAGCTGACGCGACCCCGCTCATCACAGACGACCACCAGGTCCGAGGACTGGTCGACCAGGGTTCGGTACCGGCGTTCGGCGCGCCTCTCCTGAACATGACGTGCCTCCGCGCTTCGGAGACGTCGCTGGATCACGCTCATCATGGTGAGGGCCAGGAGGACCGTCAGCATGACGCCAGCGTTGCTGCTGATCTGCGAGCGGCGGCCGCGGGCTTGCTCGACCTCGTCGGCCCGGGCGAGAAAGCCGAGGACCACGTCGAACGCGGGGTCGGCCTGCTCCTCGTCGAAGATCTCGGCTGCTTTCGGATGCCCCGGGCTGCTCAACAGCTCGAGCTCACGCCTCACGAGGCGGTGATACCTGAGCAGGAGGGCTTCGATCCGTTCAGCGGTCGCTTTGTCAAGGCCCAGGACCACGGCGGCGTCGAGCAGATCGCGCGCACGGGCGACAGATTCCTCGAGCCGGGGGCCGGGGTCGAACGACGGGTCCCGAGGACTGATCGCCTGCCACTCCAGCGCGTCCTCGAGTACAGCTCGCTCCTGACCTGCTCCAACTTGAAACGTGCCTCGATCGAGTCTTCCCCGGCCATCTTGAAGTGGAGGGTCGAGGCGACGGCCGTCACGGCGAGGCACACGGCCAGCAGCGCGGGCACCATCCGGACCACCCGGTCGCCCAGTCTTGGCACGCGAGACCACATCAGCGGATCTCCTTTGAGCCGTGCGAACGATATGATATGGCGCTGCCATGATGACACCGGCCAACGCGGCCTGGGCCGGGAACGGCAGAACTCGTCGCAACCCAGATGAAGCTCGTGAGCATCGCGTGTAGCGTCGGCGGACTCCCTCACTCTGCGTGGTACCGCGTGCCCACGCACCAGCCCCCCACCACCGTCCCGGCCCCTCGCCTGACGCCGACCTGGACTCCGAGCGCGACCACCTCTCCGCGTCCCGCGCCGCGCTCACCCGGATGCGCGACCATACGTCGACCCTCGACTCGTCCGCCGCCGGCGACTGGGTCAGCCGGCAGTTCCTCAAGTCCGCGATCATCGCGCGCATCAAGGCGCTCGCGGACGACCCGGTTGCTGCAGTGTTGGGGACCCAGAACGGGGCTGGAGCAGCTGCGATGCTGGCGGCTAGGGCCGCCTTTCTCCTCTTCGCGGCCTTGGGTGATCGAATTGAATCGATGCGAGTCGGTGACGTGTAGGTCGTGCTAAGGCGGAAGTCCATGGAGGCAGCCGGCCGTGGTGACCTCGAGACCGCGCGTACTGCAACGCGCAGCGGACGCCTTTGGTGAGCGCGTCGAGAAGGCTGCCCGCACGTACAAGACCGTCCGTGGAAATATGCCCTCAGGGCGCGCGCGAACGAAGAGGATGCAAGTCATCGTCGTAGAAGCCCGCAAGGACGTCCACGCCCCCTACCTTGACGTCGAGAGAGTGCTGAACCTTCTCTGGACGGGATCCGAAGGAGCTCGCGTGTGCGCCCTTGGCATCTTGCAGGAACGGCCGGAGCCGGCCACCACGCGCGCTCTCCTCGAAGCAGTTCAACGGCCAGACCAGATGTTCGACCAATTCCAGGCGCTCGTTCTGGCCTGAGCGCTATGTATCAATGCCAGCCACCCGCCCTTCGGCACGAGAACGCATTGCGGACGCAGTACGGGATCGATTGACCTCCGGGGCATTTGGTGACGACTCCTCGTGCATCGAACGGGCCAGCGAGTGCTGGATCTCGTGTCGACTCAGACGTAGGAAGAGGCGACTGTCACGCCCCCACCCCCGGACATGTCTCGCAGCGGCTGGCTGGTGCGCTGGTTAACGCGGTGGCTGACCACGCCGCAGTCCGGCAGCCGTGCTCGGCGGCCTCCTCCTCGATCACCACCCTGCGGCGCCCGTCCGGTAGGTCGACCGGTTACACCAAGGGCCTCGGCGGGAGCCGGATGCGAAGAATCAACGTCGGTTGTTACGGCGTGTCGGGTGGGTTGATGGTGTAGTTCCATTCGCCGTGGAAGTCGTGGCGCGTGATGGGTTCGGTGCAGCCGGCGATGTCCGCAGAACGATCGCCGAACGGGTCTAACCTCCCAAGGCGGACCCGACGTCGGAGGTCACTTCACGTCCGCAGGTCCTCATGTGCCACGCCTGTGTTGACATGTGTATAGCATGACCACGTGAGCAAGATGCTGCAGGTCCGCGACGTGCCCGACGACGTGCATGCCGAGTTGCGCCGTCGCGCCACCACCGCCGGAATGAGTCTCTCCGACTTCACCAGACAGGAACTCTCTCGACTGGCACGGCGGCCCTCGCTTGGGGACCTACTGGATCGGGCCGCGAGCCGTAACGGTGACCCGATGACCTTCGCTGATGCGCGTGAGGCCGTTACCTCCCAACGCCCCAACGAATGATCGTCGTCGACGCGTCTGTTGTCGTCGCTTCCCTGCTCAGCACGGGAGGTGCCGGGGCTCGCGCCCGAGAACGGCTTCGCCTAGATCCCGATTTGCACGTGCCGCACCTGCTCGACGTGGAAGTGACAGCAGCACTCCGCCGACGCGTCCGCCTCGGCCAGACGGACGTCGAAGTAGCCACCGAAGTCATGGCTGACCTCGCTGATCTCGCGGCCCTGCGTTGGGATTACGAGCCGCTTCTCCGTCGAGTCTGGGAACTACGAGAGAACGTCACGCCGTACGACGCCGTCTATGTCGTGCTTGCCGAGATGCTGGATGCTCCGCTGGTTACGAGCGACGCTCGGCTCTCCCGGGCTCCAGGACTGAACTGTCGCGTCGAGGTCCTGGTCGACTGACTGCCCGCCATGGCAAACGTCGACCGACCTCAACTAGCTCGCACCACCACCTCGCCGCGGGCCGGAAGTGCTGCGATCACGAGGCAGCCGCAGCTCGGCGAAACGACGCCAGGTCGCCCCACTCGTCCGGTTCATCAGCCGGGTGCTCGTCGTAGGCCGTGCAGCTCGCGTCCACCTCGGCAGCGCGAAAACGAACGAGCAACGCTGCCAGCGCCTCGTCGACAAGCGCGGCGTCGGTTGAGCCCCGAGCGCATGCGGCGGGCGGTGTCCAGGAGTTCCGCGTCGACGGTCGTACTCAATCGTGTGCGGTTGATGCCATCAGCATGCCACTGAGGACATCTGTTCCAGCGTGACTCACCGACGAAACGGGTGCATTGTGCGTTCGCCGATCAGACAGAAGCAGGTCCGTTGCTAACGACTACTCGTTGAGGATCTGCTCGCGCAGGATGTCGGCGTGCCCGCAGTGTTGCGCGAGCTCGCGCAACATATGGAGGTACACCCAGCGCAAAGGGAGCGGGCCGCGCCGGTTGCCGTGGACCATGTCGTCGAGTGCTAGGGATGACGTCGCGCGGCGCGACGACTCGCAGGTCTCGCGGTGTGCTCGCTGAAGGGTGGCGATGGTGTCATCCTCATCGAGGACGAACGACTCGTCCGGCGTGGCCGGGATGCCGGTCTCGCCGCGCGACCGGCAGGTGACGGTTTCGTCGAACCAGACCTTCTCAACGAAGATCGCGTGCTTTACCAGCCCCAGCAACGTGGTCCTGGAGGGCACCAACGATCGGCGTACTTGTTCCTCGGAAAAGTCCGTCCAGGCAGCCGTTGATCGCAGCGCGGTGCTGGTCGAGGAACACCTCGAACTGGACCCGGGCCGGCTGATCGATGACATCTTCGACGAGTGGTGCCGGGGAAGAAGACATGTGCGAAGCATTCCAAGTCTCTCGGCCCGGGCGCAACCGACGCATCGTTCAATCACGGGTCGCGACAGCTCCGGTCCGAGCTCACTGTCGGTCCATGAAGTCGGCGAGGTCGTCATCCAGCCGCATGCCCGCCACCGGCAGGTGACCGTAGCGTCGCGACATGCCTGACTTCCTGGACGCGGACCCCGCCGACGGCCAGGTGCAGCGGATCGCACTCACGGCAGCCGGTCGGCGCGGCATCAGCAAACTGCGCCAGCAGGGACGCGCCGAGTTCCAACGACGTCTGTCGGCATGGACCGGTGAGGACCTCCGGGGCTTCGCCACTCATCCCCAGCGCTACAACGAGACGCTCGATGCGTGACATCCATCCGGCGAGGACTGGTTCGCCGCTGCAGGCATACTGACGGCACTGCGGGGTAACACTCGGGACAGGACCCCCCAGCAGCGACGTCGGTGAGGTGACAGTGATCAAGACCGGCTACTTCTTGTCGTGTGAGGAGTACTCCCCTGCGGAGCTTCTCGAGCAGGCTCGACTAGCCGAGGAGGCCGGCTTCGAGGCGTTGTGGATCAGCGACCACTTCCATCCGTGGAACGACGAGCAAGGACAGAGCCCCTTCGTGTGGTCGATCATCGGCGCCCTCGCGCAAGTGTGTGAGCTGCCGGTGACGACGGCCGTCACCTGCCCGACCGTGCGGACGCACCCGGCGATCATCGCCCAGGCGGCAGCGACGAGTGCAGTGATGCACGAGGGCCGGTTCCGCCTGGGAGTCGGGACGGGCGAGGCCCTCAACGAGCACATCCTCGGTGACGCGTGGCCGTCGATCGACGAGCGGCTCGCGATGCTCGAAGAGGCCGTGGCGGTCATGCGTCGCCTCTGGCAAGGCGGGTTCGTCAGCGCGCGGGGCCGCTACTACACCGTCGACCACGCCCGGATCTACACCCTGCCAGCCGAGCCACCGCCAGTCCTCGTGTCGGGCTTCGGGCCCAAGGCGATCGAGGTGGCCGGCCGGATCGGTGACGGCTTCATCTCGACGGCCCCGGACGCCGACGGCATCAAGCGTTTCCGTGAGGCCGGTGGAGAGGGCAAGCTCACTCAGGCTGGCTTCAAGGTCTGCTACGCCGCCGACGAGGACGCTGGCGCGGAGATCGCGCACCGCCTCTGGGCCAACTCCGGCCTACCCGGCGAGCTCGCGCAGGTGCTGCCCTCGCCCAAGCACTTCGAGCAGGCGTCCGAGCTGGTCACCACCGACATGATCCGAGAGTCGACCGTCTGCGGCCCCGACGCCGCGAAGCACCTCGAGCAGGCGCAGGCGTACGCCGAGGCGGGCTTCGACGAGATCTACGTCGCCAACATGGGGCCTCACTACAAGGAGATGATCCGGCTGTGGGGTGATGAGGTCATTCCGCAGCTGCGCACGTCGTAGCCAGCAGACAGCGTTGCGCGAACCGTTGCGGAGAGAAGGAGTGCGTTGTGGATTTGCGACTAGAGCTGGTCCCGTTGCCCTCGACTGACGTGGACCGAAGCAAGGCGTTCTACGTTGACCGAGTGGGCTTCAACGTCGATCACGATGTTGAGCCGGGTAACGGGATGCGCGTCGTGCAGTTGACTCCGCCCGGATCAGCCTGCTCCATCGTTATCGGCGTTGGGATCAGCGACCCTCGTGCGGCACCCGTCCTCAACCTCCATCTGATTGTAGACGGGAGGCACCCCACCACGAGTCGCACGGCGAGGGGTGAGCGCAGCGCGAGGGAACAGCCTGCGCGGTGGCCGCGTTGCACCAAGGGACCACCGACACCGACGAGGAAGAGCGAATGACGACCACGAACCTCACAGCGGACACCTTCAAGACGGCCATCGAGGCCGACGGCATCGTGCTGGTCGACTTCTGGGCGGAGTGGTGCGGCCCCTGCCGCCAGTTCGGTCCGATCTTCGATGCGGCGTCGGAGCAGCACACCGACGTCACGTTCAGCAAGGTCGACACCGAGGCCGAGCCGCAGCTTTCGGGCGGTCTTGGCATCAGCTCGATCCCGACGCTGATGGCCTTCCGCGATGGCATCCTGCTCTACTCCCAGCCTGGCGCGCTGCCCGCGCCCGCCCTGGGGCAGCTCATCGAGGCGGTCAAGAGCGCTGACATGGATGAGATCCGCAGCAAGCTGGCAGAGCAGCAGGCACAGAACTAGTACCCCGGCAGTAGCCGCTCGCCGTTCAGCCCGCGCCGTCGCCCCTGATCGCTTCCCTTAGGACGCCAGCAATCGCCTGCGCGGTTGGATGGTGGGGCAGTTCCTCGACCCGCACCGCCAACGGCACGCACCAGTTCCCACGGGTCGTGGCGCCAGGGACGTTGGGTCGGCGCTCTTCCGCTACGACGTCCTCGAGCGTCGCTGCCAGCAGCAGCGACGGCGCGCGCGCCAGCAGCCGGTGCGCCGCAATGACGGCGTCGGCCGCGGGTGCGGACGGTTCGAGCCCAGACCGCTCGACCCAGCGTTCCAACAGGCTCTGCCGACCCCTTTCGAGCTCCACCGCAGGCGCCTCGGAGTACGCCGACTGCTCCGTCACGTCGGCGCCGGTCCAGAGCCCGGCGACCGTCGGCAGGTCGTGGGTGGTGATCGCCCCCATGGATGACTGGGGCCATTGAGCAGGATCGTCGTCCTCGAACCACAGCAGCCGGTACGACAAGACCGCGTGATCAGCCAGCGCCTCCCGTACTCCCGGCTCGACCGTGCCGAGGTCCTCGCCCACCACAAGCGACTGCGCCCGGTGACTCTCGAGCGCGACGATGTCGAGCAGGTCGCCGCTCGGGTAGCGGACGTACGCTCCGTCCGCCGGCGACGCGTCCTGCGGCACCCACCACAGTCGGAACAGCCCCATCACGTGGTCGATCCGGATCCCACCGGCGCGTGCCATGGTCGCCCGGATCGACGCGATGAACGGTTCGTAGTCGGCGGCCCGTAGCCGCCACGGCGTCAGCGGCGGTGAGCCCCAATCCTGTCCCGCGGTGTTGAAGAGATCCGGCGGCGCACCGATCCGCACACCGGTCGCCAAGGTGTCCTGCCATGCCCATGCGTCGGCACCGCCGCCGTCGACGCCGATCGGCAGGTCCTGGATCACGTTGATGTCGCCGCTTGCCGCCTCCAGCTGTCCCTCGAGCAACCACTGCAGCCAGCAGTAGAACGCCACCCGCTCGGCATGGTCGGTGACGAAGGGAGCCACCTCCCCACCTTCCGGGGCCTGCAGGCCAGCGGGCCAGTCACGCCAGTCCGGCCCGTGCTCCTCCGCTAGGGCGCACCAGGTGGCGAACTCCTGTAGCGCCCTGCCCTGAGCTGTCCGCCACGCTACGAACGTCTCGTCGACGCCCGTCGCGTCGAAGATGGCGGCCAGCGCGTCCCGCTTCAACGCCCACGCCCGGTCCCGGTCCAACGGTGCGTCCTGGTCGTACGCCGTCGCCTGGCCCGCCCAACGCGTCAGGTCAATCACGTCCGCACCGGGCACGTCCTCGACCCGCAGGTAGAGCGGGTGACGGAAGCGTCGGGTCGCCGGCAGGTACGGGCTCTCCTCCTGTGGCAGCGTCGGCGCCACCGCATGCAGTGGGTTGACGAGCAGGAACCCGGCGCCGAGTCCCTCGGCCCACTCCCGGATCGCGCGGAGGTCACCGAGATCGCCGATGCCCCAGCTGCTGCGCGACCGGGCGGCGTACAGCTGCACGGTCCAGCCCCACGCGCGCCAGTCCGGCGGCAGCCAGCAGCGGCCGGGCGACACGATCAGCAGGCGCTGGTGCCCATCCGGCGTACGCAGCCGGTGATAGCCCAGTGGGAAGTCGTGGGGGAGTGTGTCTGTGACCTCGCGCCTGCGGCCGTCCTCGCAGTCGACCTCGGCGCGGCCGAGTCCCAAGTCGCTACCGGGGCGGGTGACGACCGGGGCGGTGTCGTCGATGTCTGCGGGTGGTGTGCCGATTGCCGCACGCAGCTGTCGCACGGTTTCGTCGGACACCGCGATGGTGCGGTCGTGGGCGTCCACCCAGTAGTGGTGGATGCCCCATGCGTCGGCGGCAAGCAGCTCGTCGTCGGGAGAAGTCACGGGGAGATCATGCCGGGAGCCCTCGCCGCCTCGTCTCGGTGTCGGGCCGTCCGGCTCACGATCAGCGCGGCCACGAACCCCCCGAGGGTGCCGAGCGCCTCGTCACCCAAGGTGTCCTCGTACGCCGTGTCGAGCTCGGTGCCCTGCCGGATGAACGAGTACCACTCCCCGAGCTCCCACCCGACGGCCAGCACCGCCCCGAGGCCCGCCACTGCGAGGATCAGCGCCCACCGCGGCGACACCGCGCCGCGGATCACCAGCAGTCCGAACCCCCAGCACAACAGGATCCAGTTGAAGAAGTGGTTGGCGTCGTCCCACCAGACCAAGGTGTCGTAGAAGTCGAGGGTGTTGCCGGACACGTCGATGAGGAACGGCGCCATGATCAGCGCGAACCCCGTCCACGGCATCGGGTGCGTCGACCGGCGGCGCCGGCGTACGAGGAACCAGACGGCCGGGGCGACCAGCATCATCAGCGGGTAGGCGATCAGGCGCGCGCCGAACGCCTTGCCCTCGAACTGCGGCAGGCCGGGCACGAACGTCGCCACCGCGAGCTGTCCGACCGTCGCCAGGAACACAACGGTCGACCACAGCATGCCGACGCGAGCCGACCGCTCATCGGCCCGGCGCAGGACCCCGTCACTCGAGCCGCTGCGGTCGCGCCCTGGTGGTGCGGACATGTCCGTCAGTGTGACCGAGGCGCCAGCTCGTTGGCGGAAGTTTCGCCGCAGGCGCCAGCGTGTCTGTCGTCACTCCCACAGATACAGTCGCCCTCGACACGAACCTCGCAAGAAGGGGCTGGCCAGTGACCGGCACGGAGACCGACCGTAGCGTCGACACCGACGGCGGCGACCCCGCCGTCCGGCCGCAGGACGACCTGTACGGCCATGTCAACGGCGGCTGGCTACAGACTGCTGAGATTCCCGCCGACCTGCCGACTGCCGGTGGCTTCATCGACCTGCACCTCGAAGCTGAGGCTCAAGTGGCCGAGATCCTGCGGGACGCCGCCGATCGGTCACAACGCGGCGAGACCGGTGCCGGCTCCCACGAGCAGAAGATCGGCGACCTGTTCGCCAGCTTCACCGACGAGGACACCGTCGAGGCGCTGGGCGCCCAGCCGGTGCTCGACGACCTCGCTGCGATCGAGGCCGTGTCCGACACCAGCGGGCTGCTGCAGCTGCTCGGGCAGCTGGAGCGCGGCGGCGTCGTCGGCGCAGTGGGCAGCCACGTCGAGACCGACGACCGCAACTCCGAGCGCTACGTCGTCAACGTGCGCCAAGGCGGGCTCGGACTCCCGGACGAGTCCTACTACCGCGACGACACCTTCGCCGAGGTGCGAGACGCGTACGTCGACCACGTTGCCGCAATGCTGCGCCTCGTCGGCCGCACGGAGACCGATGCGCACGACCACGCTCGGCGCGTGATGGCGCTCGAGTCGCGGCTGGCCGCCGGCCACTGGGACAAGGTGCAGTCGCGAGACGTCGTCAAGACGTACAACCTGATGAGTCGAGACGAGCTCGCGGCCGTTGCCCCGGCGTACGACTGGGAGGCGTGGACGGCGGGGCTGCAGGCTCCCGCATCCGCGTTCACGGAGGTGGTGGTCCGCCAACCGCCGTACCTCGCCACCTTGTCGCAGGCGATCGAGGAGGTCTCCCTCGACGACTGGAAGATCTGGCTGAGCTGGCACGTGGTGCACGCCGCCGCGCCTTACCTGAGCGCTGACTTCGTGCAGGAGAACTTCGACTTCTACGGTCGCACGCTGTCAGGCGCGGAGCAGATCCGAGAGCGCTGGAAGCGGGGCGTCGCACTGGTCGACGCCGCCATGGGCTTCGCCGTCGGCGAGGTCTACGTTGCGCACCACTTCCCGTCGGAGTCGAAAGCCGCGATGGATGAGCTGGTGGCCAACCTCGTTGCGGCGTACCGCAGTGCTATCGACAAGCTCGACTGGATGGGGCCGCAGACTCGCCAGCGCGCCCTGGAGAAGCTGTCGACGTTCACCCCGAAGATCGGCTACCCGGACCGCTGGCGCGACTACTCCTCACTCACGATCGAGCGCGGTGACCTGATCGGCAACGTGCGGCGGGCCGGCGCCTTCGAGACCGACCGCCAGCTCAGCAAGATCGGCGAGCCCATCGATCGTGACGAGTGGCTGATGAACCCGCAGATGGTCAATGCCTACTACAACCCGGGGACGAACGAGATCTGCTTCCCTGCAGCAATCCTGCGGCCACCGTTCTTCGCGGTCGATGCCGATCCGGCGCTCAACTACGGCGGCATCGGAGCGGTGATCGGGCACGAGATCGGTCATGGCTTCGACGACCAAGGGTCGCAGTACGACGGCGCCGGCAACCTGACGGACTGGTGGGCTGAGGACGACCGGGCCCGCTTCTCCGAGCGCGCCGACAAGCTGATCGCGCAGTACAGCGAGCTCGAGCCTCGCGACCTGCCCGGTCACAAGGTCAACGGCGCGATGACCGTTGGGGAGAACATCGGTGACCTCGGCGGCCTCACGATCGGTCTGCGGGCCTACGAGATCAGCCTGGAGGGTGACGCTGCACCGGTCGTCGACGGCTTGACGGGCCAGCAGCGGTTGTTCCGCAGCTGGGCACGGATCTGGCGCAGCAAGCGGCGCAAGGAGTATGAGACGCAGCTGCTCTCGGTCGACGTGCACTCTCCGCCGGAGTTCCGTGCCAACATCGCCAGCAACCTCGACGAGTTCCACGAGGCGTTCGGCACCCAGCCAGGCGACGGGATGTGGCTCGAGCCGGAAGATCGCGTCCGCATCTGGTGATCAGTCGCCCTGCTCAATGCGCGCCAAAGGCACCTCAATCGAGCAGGGCCTCGATCGTCGCGCTGATGGCCGGGTCGTCGGGGGCGACGCCCGGACGGTAGCGAGCCATGACCCTTCCGTCGGTGTCGACGAGGAACTTCTCGAAGTTCCACTGCACGTCCGCGCCCTCACCGTCGTCGTCGGCAGCAGCGGTCAGCAGCTCGTAGACAAGATGGCGATGGGCACCGTTGACGTCCACCTTCTCGGTCATCGGAAACGTCACGCCGTACGTCGAGGAGCAGAACGCGGCGATCTCGTCAGCGGTGCCGGGCTCCTGGCCGCCGAACTGGTTGCTAGGCACCCCCACCACGGTGAAGCCACGGTCGGCGTACCTCTCGTGCAGCTCCTCCAGAGCGGTGTACTGCGGGGTGAGCCCACATCGCGACGCCACGTTGACGACGAGGGCGACGCGGTCGCCGGTCACCTCGCCGAGGGTGGCAGGCGTGCCGTCCAAGCGGTTGATCGGAACGTCGAGGAGGCTCATGGGTCACCTTCTCATCACAGCCCCGACAGGTGGACGGCGGACGGGGCACGTCGAGGTCAGCTGCCCTTGCGCTGCTGACGTGTGGCCCGCCGTGCCTCGGCGCGGCGGCGTTTCTCCTCGGCGTCGAGCCGGTCAGCCTCCTCGAGCGTCGGTGCTGTGCCGCCGTACGCTCGCGGCACCCACCAGGCACCGTCCTCGTGGTCGGGGTACTCCCGGATCGTGCGCGCCAACATGTCGGACATCTGGCTGCGCAGGCGCGCGGTCTGTGCGACGGCGTTGTCCTCGGTCGTCACCGTCAGCGGTTCGCCGATCGTGAGCGACAAGGTCTTGCCACGGGAGAAGTCGCGCGGATGGTCCTTCGTGTACATACGCTGCGTACCCCAGAGGATCAGCGGGATGATGGGTACGCCCGCCTCCGCAGCGAGCCTCACTGTGCCGGTCTTGAATCCCTTGAGCTCGAAGCTGCGGCTGATCGTGGCTTCGGGAAACACACCGACGATCTCCCCGTCCGCCAGGCAGTCGAGCGCCGTCTGGTAGGAACCCGCGCCGTCCTCCCGGTCGACCTGGATGTGGTGCAGCGATCGCATCAGCGGACCGGTGTACTTGTGGTCGAAGAGCTCGCGCTTCGCCATGAAGCGCACCAGCCGCTTGGAGCGTTGGGTGGCGAAGCCCCCGAAGATGAAGTCCACGTAGCTGATGTGGTTGACGGCGAGCACCGCTCCGCCGCTCGTCGGAATGTGCTCCTCACCCGTGATCTTGAACGTCAGATCGAGCATCTTGAAGGCGGTCTTGGCTGCCACGATGATCGGCGGGTAAGTGAGGTCGCGCACGGGCTCACCGTAACCGACCGGGGTGCGGTTCGGCGGCTCCCAGCGGTGGGGGTTACTCCTCGGAGTCGCCTTCGATGACGACGACGTCGTAGTGCTCGTCGAGGCGGACGTCGACCGTGCTGCCGTCCGTCCTGGTGACCTCTACCTCCCAGGTGGCGCCGTTCTCGGAGTCGCGCTCGACCGAGTTAGCCGTTCCCCCGTCGGTTGCCTTGAGTGCCGCCGCTGTCGCCTTGTCTGCACCTGCGCCAGAAACGGTCGCGTCACCGTCGTCGGACTGCGAGCCTGCGATGGCCGCACCACCGCCGGCGACGCTGACAGTGAGCCCGGCGGCGACAGCCACTCCAGCGATCTTCTTGTTCATTGCATCTCCTAGCTTGGTCCCGGCCCTCGCAGGGGGGCGCCGGGGTGACGGTGCCGAGGGCCGGGTGAAGCACCAGCATCGACCATCATCGCTGAAGCCACCCTGAATGGCGGAGAGGCAGCGTCAGGGTTCAGGAGCGCTTCAGGCGCCGTTCAGGGTTGTCGTGCCACGCTGATCCGGTGCGCACCTTAGTGGTCGAGGACGACCCGTTCGTCGCCAGAGCCGTACGCCGGGGCCTCGAGGCAGAAGGTTTCGCGGTCGACGTAGGGCTGGACGGTGACGAAGGGCTCTGGCTCGCCACCGAGAACGACTACGACGCCATCGTGTCCGACATCATGCTGCCCGGACTCAGCGGGTACGAGCTGTGCCGTCGGCTTCGCGAGGCCGACAACTGGGCACCGATCCTGATGATCTCCGCCAAGGACGGCGAGCTCGACGAGGCGACTGCGCTCGACACCGGTGCGGACGACTTCTTGGCCAAGCCGTTCTCGTACGTCGTGCTGGTGGCGAGACTGCGAGCGCTGCTGCGGCGGGCTGGTGGGGCCAGGCCGACCGTCTTGACGGCGGGCGATCTCACCCTCGACCCTGCGACCCATCAGGTTGCCCGCAACGGCACGGCGATCTCTCTCACGGCGCGGCAGTTCTCACTGCTGGAGTTCCTGATGAGGCGCCAAGGCGAGGTGTTGTCGAAACGCGAGATCCTCGGTCACGTCTGGGACTTCGCGTTCGAGGGTGACCCGAACATTGTCGAGGTCTACGTGAGCCAGCTGCGCCGCAGGATCGACGAGCCGTTCGGGCGGACCAGCCTCCGGACCGTGCGCGGTGCGGGGTACCTCCTCGGGTCAGAGGACGCATGAAGGCGCCCGACCTCGGCATCGCGTTCGGCCGACTGTCGGTGCGGGCCAGGACGACGCTGCTGGCCGCAGCCGTTGTGCTCGCCGCCCTGGTGGGTGGGGCAGTGCTGTTGTCGGACACTCTCGACGGTGCGCTCGAGCGCGAGCGCGACCGGGCGGTGGTCGCGCGGGCTCGAGACGTGGCCGTGCTCGCCCAGCAGGACGCGCTGCCGAAACAGCTGTCGGTGACTCCCGACGAGGACTTCGTGCAGGTCGTGAGCGGCGACGGCGCGGTGGTAGCCGGGACGGCCGGGCGCCCCAGCCAGCCGCCGGCTGCAAGCTTCACGCCGTCGGGAGCCGGGCCCGACATACGCCGAGTCGACCACATCCCTGACCGCTCGGAGTTCGAGGACTACCGGGTAGCCGCCCTGCGGGTCGAGTCCCCTGACGGTGCCGTCACCGTCTACGCCGGTTATGCCGTGGAGTCGATCACCGAGAGTCAGCGTGCCGTCCGCCGCGCCTTGTGGCAGGGCATCCCGGCGCTCGTGCTGCTGTTGCTGGTGGGTACGTGGTTGCTCGTCGGCAGGGCGCTGCGGCCGGTCGCGGCGATCCGCAAGAAGGTAGACGACATCTCACTGCACGCCCTCGACCGGCGGGTGCCTGAGCCGTCGTCGCAGGACGAAGTGCGCGCGCTCGCTGTCACGATGAACGCGATGCTCGACCGACTCGAGGCAGCGAGCAACCGCCAGCGCGACTTCGTGGCGGACGCCTCCCACGAGCTACAGAGCCCGATTGCTGCGCTACGCGCCCAGCTCGAGGTCTCGCTCGCGCACCCGGACGCGACAGACTGGCCACCGACCGCCCGTTGGCTGCTCGAGGACACCGAACGGATGGAGCGACTGGTCCGCGACCTGCTCTACCTGGCACGTGCCGACAGTGGCCAGCTGACCGTCGATGATGCTCAGGAGCTCGACCTCGACGACATCGTCTTGGAGGAGGCGTCCCGGCTCCGGGCCCGGCTGACGACGGTCACCCTCGACACCAGTCGGGTGTCGGCGGCGCCGTTTCGGGGCAGCCCGGACGCGCTGACGCGGCTCGTGCGCAACCTGCTCGAGAACGCCGTCCGGTACGCCGCCTGCCGGGTCGACGTCACGCTTGAGGAGACCGCTGACAAGGGCATCCGGCTCGAAGTCTCCGATGACGGTCGAGGGGTCGCTGTGGCCGACCGCGAACGGATCTTCGAGCGGTTCATCCGGATCGAGGCCGATCGTGGTCGGGGCGACGGCGGAACGGGGCTCGGCCTGTCGATCTGCCGCGAGATCGTGCGCAACCAAGGCGGGTCGATCCGCTTCGTCGACGTACCCCGAGGCGCGCGCGTTGTCGTGGAGTGGCCGTCGACGGCCCGGATCGAAGGGGCCGGGTGACGCCGGCTGGTTCAGGCTGCCGACGACTGGCTGTCGAACACGGTGCCGAGCGAGATCTCGCGGAACGGTGACTCGC
>JAABUR0100004048.1_pt1 | contig 19978 bp, 15 predicted proteins | sample 5560091 | NCBI WGS metagenome assembly JAABUR01 (sample SAMN10711879, study PRJNA513375) | rock metagenome | isolation source: Antarctica rocks | place: Antarctica: Victoria Land, University Valley sud
GCAGATTTTTAAAAATAGGGTGAATAATCAAGACAGGCAAAAAATATAAATCCGGGTTCAGCAGGTAAAATTACCAGGCTATCAATATACCAAGTCAAATTATTTTAACGTCATTCTTCAGTAGTGTTTCATGAATTTGGTTCATCAATTCACTTCTTATAAATTGTATTTTGTGTACATTATTTATCCATACAAGGATATTCATACTGACGACTTTATCTGTTATGGCTGTTAATAAAATTTCTGATCTGGCAGTTTTTAATACATACTCACTATTATGCAACACCTGCATTAGCATCTGTTGTATTTCATTAAAAGTGCGACCAGGTTCAGCAGATATTGGTAATTCAATCCGTACATTATCATCTCGTAAAGTCCAGTTGATGACGCGGCCGCTTAATAAGTCTCCATTAGGCATTATAACTTCAGCTCCTTCCTCCATCACGAGTTTGCTGCTGCGGATACCGATATCGAGTACCCGTCCTTTTTTATCGCCAAGTTCTATATAATCACCAATACGAAAAGGCTGCTCAAAAATTAAAATAACACCTGATACGAGATTGTTTACAATACTCTGCAGGCCAAGGCCGATACCTACACCCAATGCACCTAAAACAATTGTTATTTTATCTATAGGAAGGCCCGAAGCTGCAACAGCTATTAAAAAACCTGCGACGATAAGAACAAGCCTTGTCATAGCGAGACGTGAGCCATTCTTCCTTATTTCGGGATCCCAGGAGTCTTCGGTTTTACCATATAACGAACCTATGCCTTGCTGCAGCAGGTTTGAAACATAAATGATAAAAATAAAAAGTAAAATATTACCTATTTTAAAAGAAGTATTTCCTATGTTACGAGGGGTGTTTAAAAAAATTTCTGTCTCTTTTAATAATGAATTATAAAGATTAAGGCTGATAGTAAAAACAATTGTCCAGATACATACAGATAAAACCATTAAAGTACGGCGGAGGAAACGACGGATCTTATCAAAATTTAATCTTGCTGTTATTCCGCCTTTCAACTGATTTACGGTAGTTTGTAACTCAAAAGCCTCCATCACAATTATTATGAAAACAGAGAGCCCCACAATTTGCGTTAACCCAAATACAGCAGTTATACTAAGTATCTTTGCCAGACTTAGCCTTCCAAAAATATTGCAAAGAATACTTGAAACATTTAGGACGATGTAAATGACAGAAACTAACTTGATCATTTCTGAAAAAGCAAGTGTATGTTTTTTTATAACCCTCATCCACCGGTAGCCGAATACTACAGAAACAATATTAAGCGATAAAAGAATAAGCCGAAAGCTCAATCCAGGTGTAAGAAAGGTACCCGTTAAGGATAAAATAATGTATAAAGCGCCAAGCCAAAGCCAGTAATGAAACAATTCTTTTGGCCGGCGTTTTCCTAAAAGTAACGTCAGCGCTGCAACAAGAAAAAACTGCAGGATTTCTACATAAGCAGTAGGCGGATGAATATCGAAAAAAGGGGCCAGATTAAACAAAACAACGAGCGTAGGAAGTATAGAAATTTTCTTTATAAAAGTCAATCTAAAACCTGATTCATTTCGAGGTGCATACTTTTCTAATTTCTTAAAATTAAAAAATATATAAATAAAAACCAGGAGGCCGGTTAACAGCATCCACACCTGGTTATTCCAGTTTCTTTCAAAATAATATCCTAATATCCTTCTTTGCCCTGTGAAAGATTTTTTTACAAGATTATTTACACGTTGGTTTTCTTTGGCTGAAGCAAGGTGCACATCCCATAGATAGTCGTACTCTTTCTCTATAGATTTAGTGCCTGTTTTTCTAAGCAGATCTCTGTTTTTATTACAAGGTCTATGGTTTCAAAATACTCCGTTGACAATGTCGCCTGTAAACTATTTATTGTATTAAGAGTAGTATCTGTAGACTTTTCAGCATCCTGCCAATCATCTTTTAAATCTGCTAATTCTGCGGCATATAATTTTATGAAGGCAGAGTCAGACATTAATGCAGTTAAAATAGCGTCCTTTCTAAATGTCTCCATTTGCCTGTTCATTGATACCAGTTCTTTGTTGTATTTAAACAATACAGTACGCCATGCTGTAAGTCTTTCCTGAATATCTCTAAGTAATACGTTGATCAATTGGAGGTTCTTTACATCTAAAACTCCATTGTACAGAGATAGGTTTTCTGCGATAATATCAATACTTGAATCAATTTCAGGGAAATCTCTTTCAATATCGTGAGTATCAAACCCAATGGGTGGTAATAGAATTGACGCGGCTTAAGGTACTATGAACATTTTGAATTTTATTTAGTAATTCATCAATACCAACAGCATTTAATGCACTTTCTGAAAATATAAGGGAGTGTTCTTCGGCTTTAGACAATGCAAAGTGTGTAGTATCATGCTTATGCTGCCCGTAACTGTTTTTAGCAGTAAGAAAAATAAAAAAGAAGTGTATTAAAAATAAACCAGGTATCTGAAATATAAACAGCTACACTTTCTTTGGGCTTTATTTATCATTTTTTTCTGCCTTATTAATCTAAAAATAAGCGTAATAACAGTAATACAAAAGACGAAAATATTAATTTATCCAGGATAATGTTTCAGTTTCTCTTCTCAAAACGTACGTTCTCCCACATTTGGTATTCACTTTTTTGTCAAGCAAGCTATATTAGAAAATCTTGGAAAACCTTAAAAAAAGCATATAATCAAGTATCAGGAATATCTCCAATACTCACAAATAACGGTAAATTAGAAATTGATAAAATTGTGAAAATTTATTAGCTTGTGCTTTGAAACGACGATAGTACAAAAGCTTGCATCCATAATCGTAATGAAAGGTTTGTTGTAACTGCATTTACGAAAGTGGATGTTTTTTTTGAGGAACTTTAGGAAGGGCTATATACAGAAATTAAAAAATAGAAATGGAAGCTTTGCATTATTGCAATAGTAAAACGTAAGCTAACAAAGCATTACATCCTGCAAAAAACCAGACAAGTGAATAAACTGCAGTAAGTATCAACCATGACAATCTCTTACCGTAATAACATATGAAAATAGTAGAAACTAAAGTATTGCGCGGCCCTAACTACTGGAGCATCCGCCGCAATAAATTAATTCAAATGCGGCTCGACCTTGAAGAAATGGAAGAGCGGCCTACTAATAAAATTCCTGGTTTCAGGGAGAGGCTCGAAAAATTATTTCCAGGCATGTTTTCTCACCGTTGCAGTGAAGGTGTGTCTGGGGGTTTTTTTAAAAGAGTAGAAGAAGGCACCTGGATGGGGCACGTAATCGAACATATTGCACTTGAACTGCAAACCCTCGCCAGTATGGATACAGGTTTTGGCCGGACACGTGGTACGGGCAAAGAAGGTGAATATTTTGTAGTATACAGTTATATGGAAGAAGATGCAGGTGTATTTGCTGGAGAAGCAGCGGTAAGAGTTGCCCAGTCACTTACAGACAATGCTGAATATAACCTTGAAGCCGATATTCAAACATTGCGCGAAATACGGGAAAATACCCGGCTGGGTCCATCAACAGGCAGTATTGTGAATGAAGCAGTGAAACGTGGAATTCCTTTTATAAGGTTGAATAAGGAAAGCCTGGTGCAGTTGGGCTATGGTATACATCAAAAAAGAATTAGGGCAACCATTGCCAGTACTACATCAAACATAGCAGTTGATATTGCCGGCGACAAAGAAGAAACCAAAAATTTATTAAGTGCTGCAGAAATTCCAGTACCCGCAGGTACAATTGTAAGTAATGAAGAAGAATTGAAAGATGCAATAGATGAGATTGGCTATCCTATGGTTTTGAAACCAATAGATGGCAATCATGGCAAAGGAGCAACTACCAATATTACCGATTGGTCACATGCCGTAAAAGCTTTAGCTGCAGCCCAGGCTTATAGTACCAGTGTTATTTGCGAACGCTTTATTACAGGCTATGACTTCAGGGTTCTTGTTATAAATCATAAGTTTATATGTGCAGCATTGCGAACACCTGCCAGTGTAGTTGGCGATGGAGAACATAACATACAGTGGCTGACAGATGAAACCAATAAAGATCCGCGCCGCGGATTTGGACACGAAAAAGTGCTTACCCGAATAACAGTTGATGATTTTACGCACACGATGTTATCTAATCTTGGTTATACCCTTGACACTATTCCGCCTAAGGATGAACTTGTTTTATTAAAGCCAACTGCGAACTTAAGCACCGGCGGTACGAGCGCCGACGTAACCGATGAGGTACATTCTGACAACATATTCATGGCAGAAAGAATTTCAAAAATCATAGGGCTTGATATATGCGGCATTGATATAATGGCTCCTGATCTTAAAAATCCTATTACCCAAAACGGCGGAGCCGTTTTGGAAGTAAACGCTGCTCCCGGTTTCCGTATGCATATTGAACCAACCGGCGGACTGCCACGCAATGCATCAGAACCTGTAATTAATATGCTTTTTCCTAAAGGCAGCACGGGCCGTATTCCCATTATTGCTGTTACCGGCACCAATGGCAAAACAACCACAACCAGGCTAACAGCACATATATGCAAATCGGTGGGTTATAAAGTGGGATTTACCACTTCTGACGGCGTTTATATTCAAAACAATCTTTTAATGCGCGGTGACTGTACGGGACCCCGCAGCGCACAATTTGTTTTGAAAGATCCTACAGTTGACTTTGCGATTTTAGAATGTGCAAGAGGCGGCATTTTAAAATCGGGCCTTGCCTTTCAGAATTGTGATATTGCTATTGTCACCAATATCAGCGCAGACCATATCGGGCTGGGAGGTATTCAAAATCTTGAACAAATGGCAAAAGTAAAAGCAGTTGTTCCTGAAACAGTTTTCCCTCATGGTTTTGCAATATTGAATGCTGACGATGATCTTGTATATAATATGAGAAAAGGTCTTAGGTGCAATGTGGCTTTTTTCAGTATGGATGAAAATAATCCCCGGATAAAAGAACATTGCGAAGATGGCGGCTATGCCGCTGTTTACGAAAACGGCTATGTATCTATCTTAAAAGGTACCTGGAAGATCAGGGTCCATAAAGCAAGCGATATTCCAATCACTTACGGGGGCAAGGCTGTTCATAACATTATGAATACTTTACCCGCTGTTTTAGCTGCCTACCTTTACCGCAATATAACTATTGAAGATATAAAACAAGCAATTCTCACATTCATTCCTTCTCCCACTCAGACTCCTGGAAGATTAAACCTTTTTCAGTTTAAAAAATTTAAGCTGATGCTTGATTTTGCACACAATCCTGCAGGTCTTACTTTGCTTTGTGATTTCTTAAATAAAATGGATGCTACGCATCGTGTTGCTATCATTTCCGGCACAGGCGACCGCAGAGATAATGACATCAGAGATTTAGGCAGAATAGCTGCACAGAATTTTGATAAAATCATTATCAGGCAGGATAACTCATTAAGAGGCAGAACAGCAGATGAAATTGTAAATTTACTGGTAGAAGGAATAAACGAGAACAAGCCCAAAAACCTTTCTGTAACTATAATATTAAGTGAGAAAGAAGCGATAATGCATGCTTATACAAATGCTGAACCCGGCTCGCTGATAACACTTTTAGCAGACGATGTAGATGATTCACTTGAATTTGTAAAAAAGCTGCAGGAAGAAGAAGACAAAGCTTAATGGCACGCAGGTTTGTATGATCGTTACCATTCATTATGATTTTGTATAAGGCAATCGTAATAATCATAATAATCAGCGTTCTATCCTTTTATAAGGGTATGGATTTAAAAAAATATTGGTCAAAATATGCTCAACCCTTATTTTTGCACTCCATCAAAACGAATTGCCCGATAGTATAACGGTAGTACGACAGTTTTTGGTACTGTTTGTCGTGGTTCGAATCCATGTCGGGCAACAAAAAGCGGATTTAGATTACCAGTCCGCTTTTTAGTTGTTTTGTAGCCTGCATTCAGTCTCTCTTCAACTTTGCTTGCGAGGCTCGTTCTTCTAAAGTGATTCTATTAAACTTTTTCCGTGTTATGATAATTTTTCCCGCAGATAGCGCTGATGACGCAGATACATCGCAGACAAATTCTTTTTCTTAATTTCCCATCAATCCCACAAATCCCAGTTCAGACAAATAGCGCTGATACCGCGATCCATCGCAGAAAATTTCTTTTTCTTTAATTTTCACAATAATCCCATAAATCACGTTTCAGACACTAAGCATTTCCGTTTCTTTTTCTAACTTAAAACGCTCAATATCTTTCAATGTATAATCCGGGCATGCTCCATGATGTTTTGTAACAAAAGCTCCTAATGCAGCCGCGTAGCTTACTGAAGTATCAGTACAACTTTTTTGTAATTTTTTTGCAAGAAATCCCGCCAGGAAGGAATCGCCGCTTCCTATTGTGTCAGCAACCTCTGCTTTATAAGCCACATGATTTAGTTGCAGAAATGGTGTGTAGTAAGAGGCGCCTTTGCTTCCCATAGTGACCAGAATCTCTTCTATATTAAATTCGTCCTGAAAAAAGCGAACACATTCTTCATCTGTTTTAACCGATGAATTATACCACCCTGCCACCTCTATTAATTCATTGGCATTTAACTTAAGTAAATTTGTTTTGGGCAAAAGCTGGTTAATGGTGTTAGCAGAATAATGAGGAGCACGAAGGTTTATATCAAATACTTTATAGTTGGCCATATCAAGCATAGTGCGAAGGGTGTTACCGGAAATATTATTCCGTGCACTTAAGCTTCCAAAAACCAACGCATCTGTATTTTTAAGTAAAGGCTCAAATTCCTGTTCAAAAGATATATAATCCCATGCAACAGGAAAGAGAATGTCATAGCTGACTTCATGATTGTCTCCAACAACAGCTATCACTTCACTCGTTCTGTATTTTGGATCAACCTGGCAGTATTTGGTAGAAAGCTGCCAGGAGTTTAAAAGCGAGAATAACTTTTTGCCGGGCTCATCGTCCCCGACACGACTGATTAACGTAGTATTTATTCCGAGCTTATTTAAATGATACGCAACATTCATAGGTGCACCTCCCGGCATAGAGGCATTGGGTAAAACATCCCATAAAATTTCACCAAAGCAAACGGCAGAAGGTTGGTTTGAAACCATAAAAATTTTTTAAACGATTTTTATCAAATTAATATCTATTTCTAAAAGGAAAGCTGAGTTCAGCAAATACATTCATAGCTGTTTACAATATAAATCTATAAGAAAGCCGGGCTTCAATAGTTTAAAACATAGCAAACATATTTATTATCAAATTGATTTAGAAAAAATCTTCGTAGTACTTGCCTATACTATTTATAAATATTTTTTAAAACGGATATTTTTATTCTTATGCCTTACCCGTCTTTCCAGGCTGGTCAAAAAAAAGCCAACCTTGATAGATTGGCGAATTAAAATAAATTACGGAAAGTTCCTAATCCCTTTCAGATAATGCTTCTTTATATTTTTGTTCATTCTCTATGTCCTCTTGCGTTATTTGCTTGTCATCACCTTGTTTGAAAGGATTATGAAAAGGTAACGATTGCTGTTCATTATTTTTTTCATCCTGGGCAGCACTACTGTTTTAAGCAGAAGAGTCATTATTTACATTCTTTTCATTATTCATAGTATTAGTTTTATTTTTTATTATAAAAGCGGGTTAAATCAAAATACTAAATTAAGAGATACTTCATCAGTAATCAGTACAATTAAAACTTATCCTTATCCTAATTTTTTTTGCGTTTACTCTTAACGGTCATCTTAAAGCTCTTTTTGGATGACGTCTTGTTCTATGGTGAACATTTTTTGTTTTTCTTATTGTTGATTGTTCTGCTGCAGAGTCCACAGTACTTTTAGATGAGTCCTGCTGAACCTGGGCTTTGCTAGTTTGATCATCGGTTTCTATTGCTGAACCCGCAGGAGAACCGCTCATATCTCCTCCGGCTCCGCCTGTACCCATAGGGCTTCCAGGTGTCGTGTCTCTGCTGCCATGGTATTGGCCGCTTCCTCTTTGCTGACGTTTTATACCTTGCCTGGCAGTTTGTGTTTTTCTATTACCGGCGGAGTTGCCATTTCCTTTTGTTTGTGCATTTGCCGCGCTTATGCATGCAGTAAAAATGATTAGCATTAATATGTATTTCATAAAATATATTTATATGATTATGGGCAAAGGTCAGGCCAGATTAATATCAGTTTGCATCGCATCATGGTCTCTTAAAAATCCACCTAATCAATAGTAGATATAGCGGTTCACTTTTCATCCCAATCCTTAATAATCAAAAAAATCGTGGTTCTAAATGTCAAAATTGCCAGATAGGTTTTTAAAATGTCCATTTAATTTTATCCGCTCCTTTAATACTTCCATTTCACTAACCACAGGCAACACTTTATTTAAATGCCTTTTAATATATTCAAGACGCTGGTCTTCACGCAGCAGTCCTAATAACTCATATTCTTCCTCTAAAGTCAACCCAATATGATGAGCAACATCATATGATAACAATTCATCGTCGGGTTTATTAAAAGATTTATTAAGCTTAAGAACTTCATGCAGATCCCTGATACTCTTTACCACTTTTCTTAAAAGCGGAATAAACTGCTGCTCCTCATTTAGCGGATAATTTACAATCGCTCCGCTATAAAGCTTTTCCGGAATGCTTTTTACCACCTCTAAAATTCTGAACACCGAAACGGCTTTTGTTTTTATATCAAGCTTGCCGTCTTCGTACACTTCTGCTATTTCTTTCACCTCAACAAGCGTTCCTCTTTCGCTTAAACCATTTTTTAAAACTGTAGGTATACCAAAAGGTTTGGCCTCTGCAAAACAATCAGTTATCAGTTGTTTATATCTTGGTTCAAATATATGCAGGTTTAGGTCTTCACCTGGAAATACTACTATACCTAATGGGAATATGGGAATAAAATTCGTCATAAATAAATTAAATGTTTTTACCTATCATCTTTTGCCTTACGCTAAAAGTTTACAGAGTTAAAAAAAATTTTCCTCTTCGACAATATAAAAATAGTTAATGAAAATTTCTGGCTTCACATTTTATAAAAAATGCATCATGAACGATTTTTTGCAGCAGAAGGCAAAGCCATACATATAAAGAAAAAATAAAAGAAGTCAGTCCTTAAAATGCATCAATAAATTTTATTTTTCCAACATTCTGTAATGCAATTAACGGGCTTTATTGTCGTTTTAATACAAATAAAATTTTCTTTTTAATAAAAATAAAAATAAATCAAAAAACCTTAATTTTGGTATATGAAGAATATGGTTAAGAAATTGAAATTATTATTAGTGATAGGTACAGTAACTATACCGACAATTTTAATGGCACAGGACCCTCCCGATGATGTGACGGATGTACCCTTTGATGGTGGTGTTAGCTTGTTAGTTGCAGCCGGAATAGGCTACGGGCTTAAGAAAGTATACGATGAGAAAAAAGCAGAAAGGGAAGAAATTTTATAGATTATATTTCTTTTTATAAAATAATTGCTTTTAAATAATTACCATTCTTAAGCTGTTATAAATATTTGATACAGTCTTTGTGAGTGTATTACAATGATAAAAGTTAAATTGAAATGTTCAGATTAACTTTTTTTGTTTTCAGCTATTTTTTTAAGGAAGTTTTATTCTTTTTTATATAAAATACGCACTGTTTTTTATGGCATATTGTAGAACGTGCAGTGCTTCGCGATATCTTAGTTTTTCTTGCGATTATATCTGTATCTTTTGCTGTAAAGAACGTGTATTTATAACATCCTAGTTATTTATTGACAATTTCAAATTTATTTGATTTTAAAAAAACCAGGAAGTCTGCTTGTATTAGTTAGAAAGGTAGCCCAAAAAGGTTTTATTACGACTTTGCAACAATAAAACGTCTTCACGCTGTTTTATTCCACAATATTTTTTTAGAAATAAAGTTTAAAAACATGTTATACTCTCTATCCAGCCTGAAACAAAAAGATTATGCTCCTTACTGCACCTTCAATATATTTAAACAGAAAAAACATTTTTATAGTTTATAAATCATTTTTCCTTCTTCTGCTTTTCATGCAGACTTATTTTGTTTCTATAGCACAAGTACCTGGCAGGTCAAAGCTGGCAATTCAGTTATTATTAAACACAAATGGAGGCCCTCAGAATACTGCAGACGGGGTTGCCGCTTTTTATGCTGATAATTTTTCATCAGCAGTAGGAAACGAGGACTCTTATAAATGGACAAATCTTGATGAAAATCTTGCAATAAACTGTAAAGGAAAACTATTGAGTATTGAAGGCCGGCCAACAATTCATGGAAGTGATACACTACATTTAGTGATGTGGCAATTCAGGCAGAAATCTTACTACTTACAATTGAATGCCAGTAACTTTGCACGATCAGTAAAAGCTGTTGTAAAAGATAATTATTTACATAAGGAAACAGCAGTCAATCTTTCTTCAGTTACTTTGTTGCCCTTTAGCATTACCACTGACTCAGCTTCTTTTGCGGCAAACCGTTTTTCTGTGATATTTAAAACTATAAGAGCACTGCCTTTAAGCGCTAAATTAAAATTTAATTCAGTATTTGAAGAAAGCCTTTCTCTTTCAATAGCTCCAAATCCTGTTACCGGTAATGTCATTAGCTTACATCTTAATAATATGAAGAAGGGCAGGTACGCAGTAAAACTTTATAGCAACAGAGGTGAGGTATTTTATTCTGATACTATTATACATAACGGAAGTTCTGCTGTAAAAACAATTGTAATAGACAAACGAATACATAGAGGAATATACAGTTTACAGTTAACCTCGGGAGATGTAACAATAAACAGAAACGTTTTATTTCAATAGAACAATATAAGTGTAAATTTTATCAATTCAATTGTTCCAATTGTTTTTTGTAATCAAAACGCAGGTCTTCATGTACCTGCTCGACAAGAGCATTCAATTTTTTAAGTTGCTGATTGTAAAGATTTGATAAAGCTTTATTAGCACGAAAGTGAATGGCCGAATTGTGTAGGTTTATACAAAAATGAATAAGCATTTCAACCTCTGAGTCTTTGGTTGCAGTATGTTTACTGTACTTTGTTATTGACCTCAGTATTTTTCGAAGTCCTTTTTTAATAATGTACATATTACCCCTTGGAAGATTCCAAAATTGATCATTGATCTCTTTTTTAAGACTTTCAATATAATCCTGCTCATTATGTGCATCAAACAAAAGGTAGCTCAGGAGTTCCTTGTTTTCTTTCCTGAATTTTGCAAGACGAACACACAGTTCAAGCACTTTTTTCGGCGGCAGTGTCAATAATTCCTGTTTTATTTCGTTTATGCTTGCTGCTTTCATTAGTGGTTTTCAATTAATCAATGCTTTTCCCGGGGATTAATTAACTGTATTTTTTGCAGAAAAGTAGAAAAAACTTTTAATTCCTAAAAAATAATGGAGGTGAATTGTTGTAAAAACAGAAACAATTTGCATTTCACAGGACCGAAAAATATTTTTTATCAATAGGTCAAAGCTTTACGTAATGCCTTGACTTCTTCCGGTATAACGGCATTATTCAAATAATCATTTTCAGATTCAGCAAATTCCGGATGAATAAAATCCATTTTACTTTTAGAAAAGCTGCTTAATGAAGAATGAAATTCGGTGGCACCGGTTTTCTCCGCTAACTCTTTTATATTTTCCTTTCTGACACCGCTGCCCGGCATAATAATAATTCTGCCGTTTGAAACTTCTGTTAATTGCTTAATCAATTTTGTTCCTTCAATTACTTTAACCTTTTGTGCAGAGGTAAGTATGCGTTTACATCCGGCCTGTATTATATCTTCCAAACCTTTAAAGGGATCCAGGCATCTATCGAATGCACGATGAAAAGTAACCTGCATGGGATAAGCTAATTCGGTTATAACAGAAATACGATTTTTATCAATATTTCCGTCTCTTAAGAGAAAGCCTGTTACTATACCGTCGCAACCTGTTTGCTTACACAAAAGCACATCTTTTTTTATGATGTCAAATTCTTTCTCTGTATATAAAAAATCTCCGCCCCTTGGCCTGATGATGGGAAATAAAGGAATATTGAAATCATTACAGCATTGCAAGATTAAGCCATAAGACGGAGTTAGCCCTCCTTCAGATAAAGCGCTGCACAATTCGATGCGGTCTGCGCCTCCTTTCACTGCAGAAGCAGCGGACATATAATCAGTAGTTGCTATTTCTATAATAAAAGCCAATGCCTTGATATTTACATTTAGAACAAAAAATTGCTGTTATTCGTATCAATCTTACAATATCCGCGTCCGCTGTGTTCCATCTGCTAAAGTGTTTTGTAAACCTTTCCATCTTTCATGACAAAAATTACATTTCTTAAAGTCTTTATGCTTTCATCAGGATGGCCATGGACTGCTATAATATCCGCAAACAATCCTTTCTTAATCCGGCCGATTTTAACCGCGTAACCAAACACATCAGCATTTACTGAAGTTGCAGATCGTAAGACATCTGATGCTTTCATTCCATATTCTGTCATAAGCTCCATTTCCCGCACATTGTCTCCATGAGCAAATACACCTACATCGCCGCCCATGCAAATTGTTACGCCTGCCTGTAATGCATTTTGAAAAGATTTTCTTTTTGTTGTAATACTTAAAGGCTCGGCGTCAGTTCCTTTTTTCCAGCCTCTGTATTGCAAAATAGCATCTCCTGCTGCAAGTGTAGGGCATAGGGCAATATTCTTTTCTTTCATTAATTTAAAAATTTCGGGTGTCCCCTCATCTCCGTGCTCAATAGTGGCGACGCCAGCCATTATACTCCTTCGCATTCCCTGAGGAGTAGTCGCATGAACTGCAACCTGCCGTCCCCCGCTTTTTGCTATTGCTACCGCCAATGCTATTGCTTCAGTACTAAATGTGGGTTGCGCTTCACCATTTTTCCCCCAACGATAATCTGCATATATTTTTATTACATCTGCACCTTTACTTATTTGTGTTCTAACTTCATTTGCCATATCTTCCATACCTGCAACTTCCGCTGCGCCTTGTGGTAATACAACATCAGGAGATTCGGATTGTGGTCCGTAAGTTCCTTTTGCTACAATGGCTCTTGTCGCAACAATCATTCGTGGACCTGGTACAACCCCTTTCTCTATTGCTCTTTTCAATCCCGCATCATCATACATTGCACCTTCGGTTCCGAGGTCTCTGACAGTTGTAAAGCCGGCAAGCAATGTCGCTCTTGCATGATTTACTGCTCTTGCAGTTCTTTCTGCCCTGCTTTCTTTAAGCACCTGATCATTCCATGAAGTTTCGTTATAAGGATGCAGGAATAAGTGTGAATGACCTTCTATCATTCCGGGCATTAGTGTAGTTCCGGGCAGATTAATAACTTCTGTATTTGGGGGTAATTTTTCTATAGCACCCACATCTTCAATCAGATTGTTTTTCACTAAAACTTTCCAATTAGAATGCATATTTTCTCCGTCAAAAACCTGATCAGCCTTCAACAAAAAATATTTATCGCTTTGAGCAAAAGTTGCAGTGCGAAGGAACATGCAAAAACATAAGATTTTGATAATTCGGAAAGCTTCACTCATACGACAAATGTAAGCTGTTCGGTTAAAGGTATTTACTTGTACAATTCGAACTTTTTAACTCTTTTAATGTTTTTAGTAAATCACATACTTCCTTATTAAATTACGCGTAATATTTTGATAACAACAATAACTTTGTCCTAAAAATAAAAATCACTATTATGGGAGTTTGGCGGCAGATAGCAGAGTATTTATATATAAAGAAAAGAGATCCTGATGCTCCACACACTCAATGGATGAAATATATGCATGGTATGAACCGGCTTTCTATTTTAATATTTTTGATTGCCCTTATTATTATGATTATCAGGCTGATAATTATTCCATTGTTTAGGTAAGGTTTAATTTTCCTACGTTTTCATAGGGTAAACCTTAAAATTTAATGTAAAAAAACTTTTCCTTTTTATGCGTCACGATTTAAAATCTGTCATTTGAAAAATTAATTCCTTTAGCTAATGCTTGTCGTGCCTGATTATATTTCATTTTTGAAAATTGATTAAAAGCTCCTTTTTTCTTAAATTGATACAAAGTGGCTGTCTGAGTTTTACCTGGGTATTCTTTTGTGCTATGATAATATCCTGTGCTTGATAAAAACAGTGAATTTTCTTTACCTTTTATTGCAGATGGAGTATTAAACTCAACGTTAAGAGACTCGTCTTCTTTTAAGGCTGCATAATCTTTATCTTTTTGTGCAACGAAAGCAATCTTTGGTTCATTATTATTAGTTATTGCAACTAAGGGATTGAGGTAATTCATTTTTACAGGTTCATCAATAGAAAAATCCATAGCAGCATAATCAATTTCCCAAAACATATAAGTGCATTCTATTTTTACCCGTACATTTCTTTTATTTCCAGGTAACTCTAATTTCATAATCATATCCCGCCCTGCGGTGTTGCCCGTAAAGGGAAAATAATCTGCAAAAGTCCATCCTTTATCAGTTTCAACATATACCATTAAGGGCAATGCCTGATCCTGCTGCCATTTTTCTATAACTTTTCTGTCAGCATTATCCTGTTTAGAAACCCAGCTTTGATATTTACTGCCAAACATTGAAGAAAATTCATCGAAAATATAACCTGACCACAAAGTGTTTTTTGCATGTATAATTAATTTGCCGTCATCACTGCCTTCTGTTCTGACAAAATTTAATATCACATTGCCGAATGAAGATTTGGAATCATTCTGTTCGTTGAACATATAAACGTTTCCATCCTTGTACTTAATTGCTTCTGCAACTTCCTTTGAAACATTTTCGGACTGTCCAACTGTTACATTAGTACTATAAGTATAAGGGGTGCCTTTTCTGTCAAGTAAAACTTGGTTATTGTCACTATGTTCTGCATTAATTAATTGTACCTGGTTTATAAATTGTTCTTCTTTTTGATTGTTGGCGAGCTTAAAAAGATATTTACCATTTATGCTTTGTAAATTATCAAGGGGTAAATAATCTGTTTTTTCAAGTGAAGAATAAATAGCTCCGCTAAAAACCCCGCTTTTAAAATTATATTGACTGCCATCGAATGTATACACTTGCGGACAATTGCATGCAATAGCGAGAATAATAGCAAAAATAGCAAATGCTCCAAGTACAATTCCTACACCACCAAGAACATAAGAACCTATTGTTTTTCCTCCATCTTTTTCAAAAACTTCTACAGAGGAAACTTTTTTGAATGGAATTGAAATGTGACTGCTATCAGTAGTTCTTTCAGCAGGGGCATATACATGTACTTCAGAAAACAGTTCTGCCTTGTCTATGCTTTTATAAGTTATTGTTGAAGAGTTTTTCGCATTTATAAATTTTTCTCTTTCCGGCGGTACAGCTTGTAAATCAGCTTCAAGGGCATTACCGTTTACAGAAATATTTTTAAGCGCATAAACACTGTTTTTAGTATGAAGTATAACAAATTTGTCAGAATTTCTTAAAGTAGCTATACTGGTTGAGTCAGAAATCATATTTGAATTAATCTTGAAATAATTTTTAAAACATCCTGAAAATGCAACAAGAGATACACTAATAATAATTATTCCTTTCATTCTTTTTTTCTTTATTAATAGGAAAATCACAGGTGCAAATAATAATGCTATAAGATCTGAAGTAAAAGGAAAACGTTTCATAAGCGGTTATTTATTATGATGAAGGCAGGCGTTTATGTATAAGTTTAAACCACAAAGGAGGGATAAGGGATACAACCATCATAGTTGCATAGTTCGCCGGCAGTCTCGGAGATTCGTCACGAGCAATTAGTTTTTCATAACTGCATGAAGCATGCAAATGATGATCAGCATGATTTTGTACCTGAAACAAATCTACAATTCTGCAGTTACCTGGTATGCTCCATGTATGATGAGCATGCATCTTTTCACGTACACCTTCATTGTCGTTCCTGGTTAAACCATAATGCTGCATATAGTTCACTTGCTGATGAAGAACTATAGCAACAAAACTTTGTCCCATAAAAAATAATAATGCATCTATCCCATATAAATACCAAAGGATAATCAGTATCAATAATTGAACAACCTGGAATAACAACATGCGGTTATGAATTGAGAAAAAGGAGTAATTCACCTTTTTCAAACGTTTTAGTTCTATTTTCCATGCATTTGTATAACTGCCTGTTATGCTTCTTATTAAAAATTCATAAAACGATTCTCCTTTTTTTGCGCTGTTCGGATCTTTTGGAGTGCATGCATATATATGATGGCCATGCACATGTTCTATACTGTAATGAAGGTAATTTGAAGAAGCTAATAATAAATAACCTGCAATTTTTTGAGATCTAGTAAACTTATGAATAAACTCATGTGCCAATGCAAAACCAATGGTTCCATTTACTACTCCTGCAGAAAGCATTAAACCTATAAATTCCGGTACAGAAAAAATTCTATAGGAACTTATAATACTGCCTCCAAATACCAACAATAACACAACCGGAACAAATAAGAATGGGATTACGCCAAAAGCATTATTATCCGAAGGTGAACTTTTTGGTAGTTTATTTTTTTTGCTGTAAGGAATTAAATCAATTATTGGCAGGAGAACAAAACAACAAATAGGAGTAAGAAAGGTAAAATAACCTCCTGCCAGATATCCTGCCGCTGCAGTAGCAGGCAAAACCAATAATATTAAATATCTGTAAGGGCTCATAAGGCTATTTGCATAAATTAAAAACGTTGCAACCTGAAGTTCTCATCATTTCTACCTGTTTTTCTATATTTCCGTGCAGCACATTAAATATCTTTTTCTGACAAAAAGGGCAATCGTGGGCAAAACCATCCATATCAACGTACAGATAATCTTTTCCTGCACCTGAACAGCCTAAGCGGCGGCTGTAAAAACCATGGTAAATAACGGATGGGTAGTGTTTGAACCTGGGATTGAAGTTTATGTTTTTATAAAATTCTTCCAGCAAATCAATTTGTTCTTTAGATAAAGTAACCTTTTTACCTGCATAATGTCCTACCGCTTTTGGCTCCAAAAGCTGTACGAAAGATGCATTTAATTTTTTGGCCAGTTCTATATAATTATACAAATTTTCGAGTGTGACAAAATCATTAGTTGCACATAAAGAAAGGCATAACACAAGATTATTGGCAACGGAGTTTTCTGCAGCTTTTTCAACCCAGGCATAGGAGCCTATCCTGCCTCTGAACGTATCGTGAAGCTCAGGAATCCAATGGTCAAGACTGACTGTAACTCCTGTTAAGCCTGCCTTTTTAAGCTGCATGGCTTTTTCATTTGTTAAATGATAGCCTGAAGTATATATCCAGAAATCAATGTCTGTGAAATGCGGTATAATATCAGTAATGTCTTCAAGACGATTGAGAGGTTCGCCGCCGCTAAATTGCACTAGACTTATTCCGAGTTCACGAAAGTCTTTGATAATTCTTGTAACATCTTCTTTTGACAAAGTTTCGGGTTTATTCAGGTTTTCCCATTCAAAACAATGTTCGCATTTAAATCCGCACTTTTTAGTTATTCCAAAAATTAAAGTATGTAAAGAAATATTTTTATTTGTATTGAATTGTGATAACTGATGGCCGATATAACGGTTAAAAGATCTGGATGGCCAGCCAGGGGCATTGTAACTAAAATAGTATCGCTTGCCTGCTAAAGCATATTTCAATAGCTTATTTTCTCCACGATAAGCATCCTTCATTTTTGACAATAGTTTCAGCGTTTTTAAAGCAGTAAAAATGTTTTTATATTTCAAACAACCCACCAGTAAAATATTCATCCACATGCTATATTTTATCACTTTTTTGTAAAGTCCCGAAATCTGCTTGTTGGAAAAAGAAGGAGATGACCCAAATGCCCTGTGCCTGATGTTTGTTGAAACATTTTCACCGGAAGAAGCTTTAGATATCGTTAAAGGTTGAATAAATAGAAGTTTTCTCTAAAGTAAAGAATTTTTTCTATAATTAAAAGCAAAATGAAAATTATATTGTATTCTTTTATTCGAGAAGGTGTCTAGTAAAAATGATTTGAATAAATTATCAGTTTATCTAATTAACCAAATCTTAATAAGGCTAAAGACTTTATAAAAACAATTGAATATTTGGTGACTACATAAAAGTGTTCACACTCTTTCCACAAAACTTATATTTATATTTATTTATTGGTTTTCCCGCCTTTGATAGCTGTGCATGTTTCACCTAAAATCTTAGGTTTGCTGTAAAAATTACTAAAGAGAATGGTAGCAGCGAAAGTAGAAAACAAAGTGGCAATATTGTTATGTCCTCATGAATTGAATAATAAATGTAAACTGCTTGAATCAATTAATATTAAAAAGTCAGCTCAAAGTATTAATTATGAAGTAAGCAGATTAGATGCCAAAGAGCTTTCCAAAAATTATTCTCACCTTCCCACATTTGCGAGAGAGCTGCTTCTTCAGTTCACCCCTGAAGCTTTTGCTTTAGTGCAACTAAAATTAAGGCAGCCATTTGCTAAACAAAAAGCAGGAAAATCCGATGAGATATTAATCAGAAAACGTGTCTTAAGGCATTTTCATCAATTATTCGAAAAGCTTAAACCTTTTACTCATCTTTTAAAATGGTATCATAAAACACCGGTTATCAATGGAAAAAGCTTTAAAACATCTCTCTGTATTTTCAGTTCGTACAAGTTGCACTTAACTTTTGGAGTAAAGAAAAGAAATGCCAACCTAGTTTTGGTAACACAGATTACATTAAATGGCACTTTATATAACTTAAATGACTTTAACCGTTATCATTTTTTGCTCGAAAGTAATAATGAATATTTTTTACTCTCTTATAAAGATTACCAGACTTTGGAATGGCTGTCTGAAAATAATCGTGGACAATACGCCTCAGACCCTTCTGCATTTTCACAGCACCTTTTGGCACGCCTTGAAACAGATTACAGTGTTAACAGAAATAATCTTTTCAGCAAAAAGGAGATTAAAGCTTTACCTGTAAACCGTGTGCTGCTTAATGAATTGAACAATGCTTTTGTAATGTTTACACCTCAATGGCTTTACGATGGATTTGTAGTGGAAGGTCCGTGGAAAGAAACTCATGAAATAAAAGCTGATGGAGAAGTAATTACAATTATACGGAATAAGGAAGCTGAACAACAATTTTTGCAGTTGCTGGTATCGCTTCACCCAAATTTTGCTAACCATAGAAACGGTTATTATTATGTATCTTTTGCCGATGCCCAAAAGAAGCAATGGTTCTTAAAAGCATACCATCAACTGCTTGACTCAGGCATTGAACTGGTTGGAATGGATATGTTGAATCACTTCAGGTATTCTCAAAATAAAGTACAAACAAACGTAGATATAAAAAATGAAGCAAACGGCAGGGTCTTGATGAAAATGACTGTTTTTTTTGGAAAGGAAGAAATCGTGCTTGCCGAAATGCAAAAAATGTTATTAGCCGGGCAAAGGGCAGTGTTGCTGAAAGATAATAGTCTTGGTATTTTAAATGATGAATGGTTGCAGCAATATGCTGCCATTATTAAGCACGGGAAGATCAACAAAGATGAAATAGAAGTCGCCAAATCAATGGCAATCATTGAGCAGCAGGTGACCAAAGAAAAGGAGGTTTTAAAACCTTTGCTTAAAGAACAATGGTGGCAGAAGTGGCAGCAATGGCAAAATGGAAACGAAAAGATTTATAATGTTCCAGCTACTGTAAAAGCACTGCTGCGGCCTTACCAGCAAAAGGGCTTCGAATGGCTTACCTTGCTTGCGGAAGCTGGTGCAGGAGCATGCCTTGCCGATGATATGGGTTTGGGCAAAACTTTACAAACTATATGCTACGTCGCTTATTATATTCACCACCATCCTAAATCAGTAAACATTATAGTTTGCCCATCTTCTCTCATATATAACTGGCAACAGGAATTACAAAAGTTTGCTCCTGGTAT